>Ga0187875_10000211_pt1 | contig 53404 bp, 53 predicted proteins | sample June2016WEW_17_1_2_FD_132978 | JGI IMG/M metagenome (GOLD analysis project Ga0187875, IMG submission 132978) | Peatland microbial communities from SPRUCE experiment site at the Marcell Experimental Forest, Minnesota, USA - June2016WEW_17_10 | ecosystem: Environmental > Terrestrial > Soil >...
CCAGCGGACGCGGGACGCTCGCCGCGCTTTTCGGCCGACAGAGCATCTTGGGCTTTTTGAAGGCCGAGAACCTGGGCTAGGACGTTCCGAGTATATTGGTCCGATAAATCCTCTCGCCTCCAAAGGCGCATGTGATCTCGATCAGTGACTACAGCAAGAAAGCGAACAATAACTCACCGGCGATAGCTCATCGTTTATATTCGCTTTAAGCTAATACAAGAAGTGAACGGCCAGCAGTTCCTCAGGCGTGGTTGAACTGCACAGGGATTGATCAAAGTGGTCTCCGCGCGAACCGGTGCGAAGACCAAAGAGTTGTTCCTATAATGTGTAGTCGCCACTCGTTCCAGGTGGATAGGAACGGCGCTCGGCGCGTGAGGAGGTAGGCAGGGGCCATCGTAGGTAATGGCTCCTGGGAACCTCGCGAATCCTGCCGCTTCGCTAGCTTAAAGCCGTAGGCGGTTCAAGCCATCACCGCGCTTCGTCACCCCCCGGTAATTCCAAAGGAAAGATGACAGGGAAAATTTTAAAGAACGGGTAGCGGAAAATCGTAAACGCTTTGGGTTGGCGGGCCCGAGGAGGACACTGATCTTCGATAGAGTTCCGCGGTGCTTGATGGCGCTCGATGCATGCGTGAAAACGGTTGACCCCGAACCGCCTGGCGGCCCCACAGGCAAATGCCGTTGCGGCAGGCGCCAAGCCGCTATAACGGAAGCGAAAGATTGACCGAAGGCCGTTCGCCGCTCGATGACCGCCGTCGCACCCGGCCTTTCACGCTGGTATCCGAAGCAACTTGGCCGGCGCGGACCTTCGCTTTACACTAAATAAGTGAAAATTGCGCTCGGGCAAATCAACCCTACAGTCGGAGATTTTTCCGGCAATGCCGCCAAGCACGTCGAGTTTTCCCGCCGTGCGCGAGAAGCTGGAGCTGGGCTCATCCTGTTTCCTGAGTTGTCGGTGTGTGGTTATCCGCCGCGCGATCTGGTAGAGCGTCCGTCATTTGTCCATCGTAATCGCGAGACAGCCGAGCAAATTGCGTCGCAAGCGCGCGGGATCGCAGTAATCTGCGGGTTAGTCACTCCGGCCGAATCGGAAACGGGTAAGTCCGTCATGAATTCCGCCGCGCTGTTGCAGGATGGCAAAGTCGCATTCTTGCAGTCGAAGATGCTGCTGCCAACTTACGACGTCTTCGACGAGATGCGCAACTTTGCTCCAGCAAAGAGCCAGGAATTATTCTCGCTCTGCGGCAACCGGGTGGCGCTTACCATTTGCGAGGACGCCTGGAACGACAAGCTGTTCTGGCCCAAGCGCCTGTATATCGTCGATCCCATCGACGCGCTCGTACGCGCGGGCGCGAACCTGGTTTTGAATATTTCCGCATCGCCCTTCTGGATCGGCAAGCGCGAGGTGCGCCGCGACATGCTGGCCTCGATCGCACGCCAGCACAAAGTTCCGGTGGCGATGGTCAATCAAGTGGGAGGCAACGACAGCCTTGTCTTCGACGGCTCCAGCATTGTGCTCAACGCCGAAGGAAAAGTGATCGCGCAAGGGCGCTCCTTCGAAGAGGACCTGATCTACTTCGATTCGAAAGCGCTCACGGGCGACCTGCACGAAGCGATGCAAGGCGAGGAAGCCAGTGTTTACGCGGCCTTAGTGATGGGCACCAGAGATTACATGTACAAGTGCGGATTCCGAAAGGCAATCATCGGACTCAGCGGCGGTATTGATTCGGCGCTCACCGCAGTCCTCGCCGCCGATGCCGTGGGTCCGGAAAATGTAATCGGAGTGGGCATGCCGGGCCCATACTCTTCCGCAGGTTCTATTGACGATGCGCGCGCGCTGGCCAAGAATCTTGGCGTACGCTTTGAACTGCTTTCGATCAATGCTGTATTTGAAGCGTACCGTCAGACGTTGAAGGAAGTATTCGTCGGCCGTGAAGAAGATACTACGGAGGAGAACATTCAGTCTCGGGCGCGAGGCACGCTCCTCATGGCATTGTCGAATAAGTTCGGCGCTATCGTGCTTTCTACGGGCAACAAAAGCGAACTCGGGGTAGGCTACTGTACACTTTATGGGGATATGGTTGGGGGTCTCGCAGTCATCTCAGATCTGCCAAAAACGCTGGTCTACCGGCTGAGTCATTACGTAAATTCGCGTCACGCGGTGATCCCGGCGGCAACTTTGCAGAAGCCGCCGTCAGCGGAATTGCGTCCGAATCAGAAAGATAGCGACTCTCTACCACCCTACGAAATTCTAGACGCCGTACTTGAAGATTACGTGGAAGACGCGCACTCGGTCGAACGCATTGCGGCGGATCATGGCTTTGACATTGAGGTGGTGCGGCGCGTAGTGCGGTTGGTGGACCGGGCGGAATACAAACGCCAGCAGGCGGCGGCGGGTATCAAGATCTCTCCCAAGGCGTTCGGATACGGACGGCGATTTCCCATCGCCGCGAAGAGCGAGGTTTGAAATCGCTCGATCAGTCTTGCTCCTTGCTTGAATAAGAAACTCTGACTGAAGTTGAAAGGAAATCATGCGTCATTTTTTTCATTTGATTTTGATCCTTATGGTAACCGGTACCTTGGCGGTTGCGCAGTCCTCGACGAGTGCTAAATCGCCGGATAAGTCTGTCTCGGCACCGGCGGTGAATCTTCCTTCGGAGGCCACTGTCAATTCGTTTATGCAACAGACCTTCGGTTACGAGCCGCATGTCACCTGGAAAATTTCCGACATCAAACCAGCTCCGGTGCCGGGTCTGGCGCAAGTGGACGTTATTCTTGCCAGTCCTCAAGGCCAGCAACTCAGCCGGTTTTACGTTGCGGCGGATGGCGAACACGCCGTGGTGGGGGAAATTATTCCATTCGGCGCCAGGCCTTTCGACCGGGTCAGAAAGATTTTGGAGAAAGCAATCACCGGACCTTCGCGCGGACCGAAGGATGCCCCCGTCACGATTGTGGAGTTTGGTGATCTGCAATGCCCAGCTTGCAAGGCGGCGCAACCCGCCATTGAATCTCTGATTGCAGCCGAGCCGAATGCGCGTTTCGTCTTCCAGAACTTTCCTCTCGAAATGCACAACTGGGCTGCGAAGGGTGCCGATTATGCCGACTGCATTGCGCAAGGGTCTCCTGACGCTTTCTGGAAGTTCATTGCTAAGACTTACGAAACGCAGGCTGACATCACGGCAGAAAACGCCGATGAGAAACTCACCGCTCTGGCCAATGCCGCCGGCGTGACGGGTTCAGACATTGCGACTTGCGCCGCCAGTCCGGCAACCAAGGCTCATGTGGGCGCCTCCACGGCCTTGGGTAAGTCAGTGAATGTGACCGGGACCCCCACTTTGTTTGTGAACGGCCGCAGCATCGGAAATGTAAGTCAGGTTCCGGCCGATACTCTGAAGGGGTTGGTGGATTTTGCTGCGAAGCAAGGGAAGTGAAGTGAAGCGGCTTACTTCTCAGTGATCCAGATTTCGTCGGTCATTCGATTGCGGTTGGCCAGCACGTGCGGAGTCAGGGTGATGAGCAGTTCGTCGTTTTCTTTCATCTTATTATTGTCGACCAGAGCTTGATTCAGGCCGGGCAGGGCTGCAAGGCCAGGAATTCCGCTTATTGCGTACTGATCGTTGGTTGTGATTTCGCCCGCAATCACGGCAGGCTCTCCATCCTTTAGACGTATGCTGCCTTGATATTCCTGATTGGAGATCACCGGCACTCCGTTCGCGCTGCTGCCGGTGAGGGAGCGCACTTGCAATTCCAGCTTCACGCTCACGTCCCCGTCACCGTGAATGACGGCGGTAGCCTTGAGATTTAATCCCAGATCTTCATAACTGACGGAAGGGAAAGGTGCGATGTAACTCTGGTTGCCCAGCACCTGGGAAATCTGCGGTGAATTGTAAATGGGCGCGTAGGAGGCATTCAGAATGGGATACCGCTCACCCACATGGAAGGTGGTTTCCTTGCCTTGTCCGGCAAGCAGAGTCGCATTGCTCAAGCTGCGATTCCACGATTCATTGAGGGAAAGAGCCGCCGTCAAGTGATCGAGGCTCACTCCTGAAAAGGTGAGGCCACCGCCGAATGTAGCCAGCGGCTGACTGAAGATGGAGTTCTGCTGCCCTTGCAATTGCGCCAGCAAACCGGAGAGCGCCGAACTCCCGGCCGCGTTAATGCCGCCGGAAGAAATCAGCTGGTTGATGAGCGACTGGATGTTTTGCCCGCCCAGCGCTGCCAGCGCGGCCACGGGAATATTGTACATATTGAAAGTGTCGGGAATGTGCAGGCCGATGTCGCGAGTGAAGTTGTGATCGATCTCATAGATTTTGATGTCAAGCGCGACCTGCGGACGGTCATTCGTCAACTGTTGCAGAAGCTGAGTACAGGCGCGTAGCGTCGCCTGGGGCGCACGGACTTCGACCGTGTTAAGTTGCCCTGCACTTATTTTCTGGAAGTCGCAGATGCTGCGAAGCGAAGTGACGATTTCAGTCGCCTCTTGAGGTGTGCCCGCTCCGGGCACGGTAAAAGTGGCGAGAGACATACGGTCAAGTTGCTTGTGATTTTCGGGAGTATTCGCGGCCACCAGCAACTGGTGCGTGTCCAGAGCGGTCCACATGGTTTTGCTGACCCGGCACGCCAGTTCGAGAGCCGTGAAGAAGTCGACATCGTCTACAAAAAAGCGCACCGACTTGGTCTGCACCGAATCGTCGAACTCAGCGCTAACGCCGTAGGCGGATGCCAGTTCGGTGAACAGTCCGCGGACGTCGCCCCGATAATGAAAGGTTGCTCGCTCCGCCTTGGGCTGCAGGTGAATTTCACCCGAATCGGCGAGTAGAGCGGATATCCCACCAAGGTCGGCGGACGGTACATCTTGGAGTGCTTCTGAAAGGCGCTGCCGCATGTAACTATTGTCAGGATCCAGTTTCAATGCTGCGCGAAACTCAGCTACGGCTGGTTCGCGCTGGGCGTTGGCCAGGAATGCGTTGCCACGCTCCGTATGCTGAAAAACCAATTGAGACTTCGCGACTTCTCTTGCCGAAAAGAAATGCGCATCCTGCGGGACGAGGCGCGAAGCTGCGTCGAATTCGGCGAAAGCTTCTTCGAAGCGTCGGTGATCCTCCAGTTTTAATCCGCGGGCGTAAGCGTTGTGGGCTTCCTTCAAGTCCCTTTTGGAAGGCACGCAGTTGATACCGCCGGGCACGCCGTTGCCACAGGAGATTGAGGGAGGATTGATGACTTCATTGTCGACGGCAAACGCGGGCATGCCCGCAAGCCCCGCCAGAAAGCAGACCAACAGAATGAACCGCGTGCCACGCATTCGGATAATTTTACCCTGCCTACGTCTCTCTACGGAGCGCTATTAGTACCGGGTACCTTCGGTCCTAACAGGTCTCGGCGGGGCGCGAAACGCCGACAGAACGGCAAGCGCAGGCTTTCTTGCAAAGCGCGCGGCAATCAGCTTAGCATCAGGCGCTCGATGCTGCGGGCCCAGCCCGTACTCTCATCGCAGTCAATCACGATGGCGCACAGGCGTACGTCGCCGGAGGCCGGTTCAAAGCGGACCGGCATGCCGTTGAGGAACTTGTTCACGACCAGTTCCTTCTTCACGCCAATCACGCCGTCATAGGGACCGGTCATGCCGACATCGGTGATGTATGCCGTCCCCTGGGGAAGAACGCGTTCGTCCGCGGTAGGGACGTGCGTGTGCGTGCCGATTACAGCGGTTACGCGGCCGTCCAGATACCAGCCCATGGAAATTTTTTCAGAGGTTGCTTCGGCGTGAAAGTCCACGAGGATTATCTTGGCTTCAATCTTCTGCAAGAGTTGGTCGGCGGTGCGGAAGGGATCGTCGTTCGAGGCCATGAATACGCGTCCCTGGAGGTTCATTACGGCGTAAGGAGTCTTCCCCTTTCGGCCCTGATACAGTCCCCACCCAGGCATGTCCGCGGGATAGTTCGCGGGGCGCAGAACCCGCCGCGAGGGCCCATTATCGTTGCTTTCGACCATTTGAAAGTAGTCGATAATCTCGCGCTTGTCCCAGACGTGATTGCCGGTGGTAATGACATCGATATTCAGTTCAAATAATTCTTCGGCGAGCGCGGGAGTGATGCCGAAACCGGCGGCGGAGTTCTCGCCGTTGGCGATGATCAGATCGATAGCGTGATCGCGGACGATCCCCGGCAGTCGGTCCTTGACGATGGTGCGGCCGGGACGTCCGAAGATGTCGCCAATGAAAAGAATGCGCATTTAAAGGGCGAAATCCGATGGTAACACGCGAAGATTTCAGCTCAGTTTCGCTGGGTGTCTCAAGGGTGAGTCGCTACTGAACTAATTCCGCCGTGCGGAGGAAATCGTAGTTGCCAGCGGAATTCAATTGCAGATTGCGAACTCTTTTGTTGTGGACCAGCACGTTGTCGAGATACCAGAGATCGATGTAGGGCAGTTCGTCGGCGAGGATGAGCTGCAGTTCGGCATAGGTCGACTTGCGCTTTGCCTGATCGACCTCGCGCCGGGCCTGGTCGATTAGCCCGTCCACTTTCGGATTTGAGTAGCGGCCGCGGTTTGCGCCGCTGGGTGGAAACCGTGAAGAGTGGAACACGTAGAAAATGTCCGGATCCTGGTTGCCGCCTACCCAGCGCAATCCGTAAAGTTGAAAGGCCCCGTGGATTACGTCGGCAAGAAACGTGGCAGATTCGAAGCTACGAATGTCGAGCACGATTCCAACTTCTCGCAACTGCTGTTGAATGACGGCGGCCATGAGTCGCGTACTCTCGGTCGTTGACGTTTTCATGGTGAGGTGAAATCGTACGCCGTTGACAGCTGGATAGCCGGCGGCATCGAGCAGCGCGCGGGCTTTGTCGGGATCGTGATCGTAGGCGGGAACGTCTCCGTTGTATGCCCAGCTTTGCGGAGGAAGAACGCTGCGTGCAGGCTGCGCCCATCCGCCCCAGAGATATTGGATCATGGGCCGGCGATCAAGGGCATAAGCAATCGCTTGCCGCACCCGCACGTCTTTCAGGATCGGATCACGCAGGTTGAATCCAAGATATTGAATCTCGGTGCCGGGCGCGTGTTCGACGGCGAGGAATGGTTCGCGCTCGAGGGTGATCACGGTGTCTGGCGTAAGCGAGTTGATGGTTAAGTCGGCGCTTTTCTTGCGCAGCTCGAGGGCTTCGGTTGTCGCGTCCGGAACGACTGCGAAGCGCACCCGCTCCAGTTTTGCTCTCTCGCCCCAGTAGTCCTGATTCCGTTCGATAATGACTTCTTTGTCAGTCTCGCCGCTGACAAACTTGAAGGGCCCGGAGCCGATGGGATGCCGCGTGATTTCGTCTCCGCTGCCGATGGGCACAATGCCAATCGCGCCGTCGGAAAGGTTCCACAGCAGTGCGGCATCGGGTTCCTTCATGTGGAAGATCACCGTGTAGTCGTCGGGCGCGTCGAGGTGATCGACAAAGCGATATGCCGCGGTTTTGGCGCTGCGAATCTTTCCGGTGAGCAGGGAATCGAAGGTCCACTTGACGTCGCGCGAGGTAAGCGGACGTCCATCATGGAACTTCGCACCGTGATGAAGATGAAAGATGTAAGTGAGGGGATGCGGGATTTCCCAGCTCTCAGCAAGGCCGGGCGCCACATCCAGATTGTCGCCGCGAGAAAGCAAATCGTCGAAGATGAGATTGTCGATGCGCTCCGACTGAGCATCGACTCCGACTCGCGGGTCGAGATTGGTCGGGCTCGATTCGATCATCATCACCAGCGTATTGGGATCAGGCTTGCCGATGCAGGCGAGCAGGCAGCTTATCATGGCAAAGCTGATGAGAGAGGAGACCGCGCTGCGGCGCATCACTGACAATCCTTGCACATCTGATGAAGGTTGTTCACAGTTTTCCAGTTGCGAGTGGTGGTGACGACAGACAACACACGGTCCAAAGGAGTCTTCCACAAACTGCTTTTAGATACTCCATTCGGAAGATAAAGATAAACTGCGTTGCCGACACAGCGGGATTGATCCGGCGCTTTTGTCAGGTCCGCCAGCTTTTTCAGCCCGGCAGGTTCAGGAAATTCGGAAAGAAAAGCGACATGAAGCTTTGCGGAATCAATCCCAGGATGGTTCACGAAAGGATTGTTCGCGATCGTGTTTTCTATTTCGTCGACGGTTCGGGAGATCACGGAAACCGGAAAGCCAAAGTCGCGGAGAATCGCTTGTTCGATCTTGCTGGAGAGTGCAACTGGCGTGCGCTTCGCGGCTTTGAAAACTACATTTCCACTCTGGATGTAGGTTTTCACTTGCGAAAGACCCAGCGCTTCGAGGGATGAGCGAAGAAGGTCCATCTTCATTCTCTTGTTCCCGCCCACGTTGATTCCGCGGAGCATCGATACGTAAATCGGCATAATTTCGAGAATTCCGGTGCCAACTTGTCCTAAGGATATGAGATTTTACCAAGCACCGCAGCGCGTCTTGCGCCGGTCGCAGACGCGATGCTGGAGGGGCGCCGCCGCCAGGTTTCATGTGCCAGAAGAGCAAACGCCACTGCTTCTTTTGCCGCTGAAGGCAGGCCAAATTCATCGGAGAAGCGCAGCCGCATTCCGAGTGGCGCGAGTTCATTGGTCAACATCGTCACAAGGGTAGAGTTTTTCGCACCTCCGCCCGATAGAATCATCTCCTGAAATGCCGGCTTTCGCGCAGGGTGCGAGTTCTGTGCCGCACAACGTCGCACCGCATCCGAAATGGACTGTGCGGTCAGCGCCGTGGCGGTTGCCACAACATCTTGTTTGCGGCAACGCTTGCAGCTTCGCACAAATTCGCAGACGAACCCGCGCCCGAATTCCTCGCGTCCTGCGGTCTTGGGAGGGAAGGTACGGAAGAATTTGCGGCGCAACATGTCGCGGATGACTTTATCGAGTACTTTGCCGGAGGCTGCGATTCTTCCGCCACGGTCGAATGGCTGGCCGAATAGTTGCTCGGTCACAGCGTCGATCACCATATTGCCCGGGCCGGTATCGAATGCGACCACATCGCGTGTGCGCCCACCCGCGGGGATCATCGTGAGATTGGCGATGCCCCCGATGTTTTGAACGATCCTTCCCAGGTATGGATCACGAAAAAGCAAATAGTCGAGGAACGGAACCAGAGGCGCGCCCTTGCCGCCAGCGGCCAGATCCGCCGGCCGAAAATCCGAAACTACGGGAGCACCCACTCGGGCAGCGACGATTGCACCTTCGCCGGTCTGCCAGGTGGCAGCGATCTTGCGGCCCAAGAAACGCTGCGGTTCGCCTTGATGGTAGAGGGTTTGTCCGTGGCATCCGACCAGGGCCGCTTTCACCCGAAATTGCCGCTCCATAGCAAGCACAGCGTCGGAATAGAGTTCGCCTAGAAGGAAATTCAGGCGAGCCAGATCAGCCACGCTCGCTCGCGAAGCGTTCATTGCGTCCAGTACGGCTGTCCGAACGTTCTTGGGGTAGGAGTATTCCGCGTGTCCGAGCAATTGGAAACCCGGGAGACGCCGGGACTCAGCCACTGAAGATGTTCTGTGGCCACCACCACCCATGCGGACTAAGGCTACGTTGATACCGTCTGCCGAAGTTCCGCTCATCACTCCAGCCACAATCATGCCTGGCTTGGTCATGCGCGCGGCCGCCGCGGATTCGCCGCGCGTTCACCTTTAATTCCGATGAATCCATGCAGGCGTATCTGCTCGCCGAATTCCCAGAGCTTGCGCGACAGCTTTTCGACGGTCACGGCAGATGGCTTCGGCGTCCTGCGCAGCATCTTCGCCCACTTTCTCTTAAACGCGAGAATACGTCGTACCGATTCCGCGACGCGCTTGGCAAAATCTGGGTCACGCGCGGAGGTGGTGACAAGCTCGTCATAAGCTTGCGCGACGTAGTCTTCGCGATGGCAGACGAGACACAGATCTCCGCCAGCACGAATGTGCTGTACGGCAGCCTCGCCCACGGAAGCCGCTGACAGAACCGCGCCCATCTCCAGGTCGTCGGACACGACAAGTTTTCGATGGCCGATGCGCTTGCGCAAGATGTCCGTAATCCACATCTTTGAAAGTGAAGCTGGAGTTTTATCGGGGGTCACCGCTGGATAGGCCGCGTGTGAAATCATTACCATTGGCAGTTGAGAACGAAGCAGGCGATAGGGAAGCAGGTCCGCGGTCCAAAGTTTTCTGAGTGCCTTATCGATTACGGGTAGCTTGTGATGGCTGTCCAGTTTGCCCTCGCCCAGGCCGGGGAAATGCTTGCCACAGCCCATCACGCCCGCGGCACGTAAGCCGCCGAGAAACTCACGCGCGTATAGAGTTACTTCGCCGGGGCTCGCCGAGACTGCCCGTGAATTCATTACGCTGCGCGAGGCTTCGAAAGCCAGGTCCAGCACGGGCGCGAAGTCGACGGTGAATCCTAAGGCGCGGCAGTTCTCTCCGATCAGCTTTCCATGCTCGCGGAAGAGTTTGCGATCTCCGGTGGCGAACACATCTGCGGCCGACGGAGATGGGCCCAGCACGTCGCGGAAGCGGTCCACACTCCCACCTTCTAGATCGACGCAGGTAAACAGCGGTGTGGAAACGCATTTCTGGCAATCCTGCAGCAGACGACAGGTCTGCTCGGGAGTTTTTATATTTCGCGCGAACAGGATCACTCCCGCGGGCTGCCATCGCGTGAGCAGGGAACTGAGGCGCGGCGTCATCTTTATCCCGTCGAAGCCGACGATCAGAAGTTGGCCGGGGTCATGCTTTGACCTGGTTCTTTGGGCCTTGACGTTCATCTCATATTTCTTTCTTCAACTCTGCCAGCAGATTCAGGGCCTCCAGCGGTGTGAGACGGTTCAGGTCCACGGCGCGCAGCTTTTCCAGCACAGGCTGCGACAGGGGCGTGAAGATGGTCAACTGCGTCGACGGAGGAAAAGCGCCTGGCGCGAGATGACCCGTTCGTTCGCGCTCGGTCGATTCATGCTCGGCCAGCACTTCGCGGGCGCGTGTGATCACTTCAAGGGGCAAGCCCGCGAGTTTGGCGACTTCGATGCCATAGCTGCGGTCCGCTGCACCGGGCTCAACCTTGCGCAAGAATGCGATGCCGCCTCCGCTTTCCTTTACGGAGACGTGATAGTTTTTCACGCCCGCCAGTTGTTCGGCCAATTCCGTCAGCTCGAAATAATGAGTAGCGAAGAGCGTTTTGGCCCTGACCCGCGCGTGCAAATATTCGACGGCAGCCCAGGCGATCGCAAGGCCATCGTACGTAGATGTCCCGCGGCCAACTTCATCGAGCAAAATGAGGGACCGCTGCGTTGCGGTGTGCAGAATTGCCGCGGTCTCCGTCATCTCGACCATGAATGTGGAGCGCCCTCGCGCCAGATTGTCGCTCGCGCCGATACGAGTGAAGACGCGGTCCACCACGCTGAGGCGGGCGAAGCGCGCGGGAACGAAGGAACCCATTTGCGCCAGGATCACGATCAGTGCGGTTTGCCGGAGATAGGTCGACTTGCCGCCCATGTTCGGCCCGGTCAGCAGCAGAATCGTGTGCGTCGAAGCATTCAAGTACAGATCGTTAGGGACGAAACGCTCGCTGCCTCCGGCCAGTTCTTGCTGCTCGATCACAGGATGGCGGCCTTCGACGATTTCCAGCTCCCCGGCGTGACCCTCCCCCGAGGGTAGCAATTGTGGCCGACAATAATTGCGCAGCGCGGCGATATGGGCCAGCGTAGCCAGTACGTCCACTTCGGCCAGGGCCAGCGCGGTCTGGCGGATACGCTTGGCCTCAGCGGCGATTGCGATGCGCAACTCAGTGAACAAGCGCCGCTCGATTTCGACAATCTTTTCTTGCGCATCGAGAATCTTGGCCTCGTACTCTTTCAGTTCCGGCGTCGTGAAGCGTTCGGCCCCTACCAGAGTTTGTTTGCGTTCGTAGTCAGGGGGAACCAAGTGAAGATTTGATTTCGAAACCTCAATATAGTAGCCGAAGACGGAATTGAATTTGACTTTGAGTGAGGTGATCCCGGTACGGCCACGCTCGCGCTGCTCGATCTGTGCAAGCACCTGCTTACTATTGCGGGAGAGTTCGCGTAGTTCGTCGAGATCGCGATCGACGCTGGACGCAATGATGCCGCCATCGGCAAAGCTTAGGGGAGGCTCGGGCACGATGGTGGTTCGGATGCGGTCGCGCAGGTCACCGAGTTCGTCGAGTGATGCATGGAGGATGTTCAGCCGCTGAGCCGCCAACCGGGAGACCGCGGCTTTGATTGCGGGAATCTTTGCGATCGACGCAGCCAATGCCAATACATCGCGAGGATTTGCAGTCTCAAGAGTCACACGGCTCAAAAGTCGCTCCAGATCGAGGACGCCATCGAGGGCGCGGCACAACTCCTCGCGTGCGATAGTTTCCTTTGCGCCGGCTTCCACGGCATCCAGTCGCGCATTGATTTCCTCTAGATCAAGCGACGGCCGCAGCAGCCAAGCACGCAGCAGCCGCTTGCCCATGGGAGTGACCGCGGCATCGATAGAGCGAAACAGAGTAACGCCCGCGTCCGCTCCAGCAAACAGCGGTTCGATCAGCTCCAGGTTACGGACCGTGACTGCATCCAGCACCAGACAGTTTTGCCGCTCGTACCATCCGATGCGGTCCACGTGATCCAGGGATCCGCGCTGGGTGGAGCGCACGTAATAGAGAATCGCTCCTGCGGCTGCGGCTGCGGCGCAACGGCCCGCGAGTCCAAAGCCTTCGAGCGACAAGACTCCGAAGTGATTTTCCAGAAGCGGAATGGCATGGTCGGGCGCGAAAATCCAGTCGTCCAGCGGAGTCTCCGTGCAGCCTGCTCCCGCGGCACGACGCTGCAGGGCTTGAACTCGATTCGTGTTGGCATCAAACAGCGGAGCTGCCGAGCCGTATAGGATTTCTTTCGGCCGGAGTTGTTCCAGTTCTTCCTGTACACGCCGCAGCGCGCCTTCTCCCGAAAATTCGGTTGCCCGGAATTCTCCGGTCGAGAGGTCCAACGCCGCGAAGCCAACGCGCTCGCCAGCCTGCGCCAGCGCTGCAAGAAAATTATTTTCTCCAGATTCGAGCGACGAGTCCGCCGCTGTTCCGGGCGTCACCACGCGGGTTACCTCGCGCCGCACCAGTTTCGTGCCGATTCGCGTCTTGGCCAGGCGCGCATCCTCCATCTGTTCGCAGATGGCAACCTTGAACCCTTTGCGGATGAGTCTGCCGATGTAGCCTTCCGCAGCGTGGTGGGGAACTCCGCACATGGGCACTGCGATGCCCTTCTCTTTGTTGCGCGAAGTCAGAGTGATCTGCAGTTCCTTGGCGGCGACGACGGCATCGTCGAAGAAAAGCTCGTAAAAGTCACCCAGACGAAAGAAGAGCAGCGCGGTGGGATGCTCTTTCTTGACAGCGGCATACTGCCGCATCAGCGGAGTGGACGGCTCGGTCATCGCTTCGGTCGGAGTGGGAGCTTTTGCGCGGATTATAACAAAGCTGAATTGCCCGTTTTGAACAGCACCTTCTTCGACGATCAAATGGGAGTTGACGCAGCTTCTTTCACCTTGTTTAACTAATGCATGGAGCTGCGCAAGGATCCTATCACTCGTTCCTGGGTTATCACCGGAGATGACCCGGTCGAGCACAGTCCGCGTCCTGAAAGTGCCTGCCATTTTTGTGTGGGAGCTTCGGATTCCACACAGGTGATCTCCTCAGTCCCGAGCGCGGGAGCCTGGTCGGCGCGATCGGTGGTTCATCCCAATCCGCTTTACCACATTGAAGGCGAGGCGGGGCGACGCGGAGATGGCATTTACGACCGCATGAGTTCGGTGGGCGCTCACGAAGTCCTGGTGGAGAATCCTAGGCATGACCGCCATCTATGGAATGCCAGCGACGATGAGATCGGACAATTTCTGCGCTTGGCCGCCGAACGCATCATGGATCTCAAGCGCGACCCGCGCATCAAGTACGTGAGTTTTTTCAAAGATTATGGATCCAATGCGGGGCAGGAGTTCGGCCACCCGACTTCGCAGATCACGGCCACGATGTTCGTGCCGCGACGGGTGCTTTACGAATTGCGAGCGGGTCGCGAATATTTCGTCACCAAGGAGCGTTGCGTGTTCTGCGACATTTTGACGCAGGAGGAGCGACAGGCGGCGCGAGTGATTGAGGCACGCGGTGACTATGTTGCCATTGGCCCCTATGCGCCGCGTGTTCCTTACGAGGCCTGGATTCTGCCGCGCAATCACGAGGCGTCGTTCGAGCGCACGGGATTGTCGAAGCCGGGACTGCGAGTGAACCTCGCCGCGCTCCTGCGCCGAACTCTGCAGCGGGTTCGCTCCTTTACCGAAGATTTCCATCTTGTGCTGCACACCTCGCCCAACAGCCTGCATCCCTCCAAGACTTTGGGATACTGGAAAACCATTGACGACGACTATCACTGGCACATCGAGATCATGCCGGTAATTGCAACTAAGGCACGGTCCTACACATTTAAGGAAGTTTATTACTCGCCAGTGAGTTCGGAGACGGCGGTGAAGCAACTGAGGGAGGCCAAAATTGATGGATGAGGCGGTGGCATAGAGCGCAGTCTGGAATCTTTGTGAGGCTGCTACAATCCTGCCCTTGGAGATCAGCGATTGAAACGTCTCATCTGGGTAGCGGTATTAATGGGCGCCTGTTTTGCTCAGACCGCGAACAATCCGGCCGTGGTGGCAGCTTCGGCTGAAAAGCAAAAAATCCTCTGGCAGAAACTGGAAGCCTCCATTCACGATGTTGACCAGCATCTTGAGGGAGTGATGGGCGTCGCCATTGAAGACTTAACCACTGGCGACCAGTTCTTCCTGCACGATAACGAAGTCTTTGCTCAAGCCAGTTCGATCAAGATCGTGATCCTCGCCGACCTTGATCTCCAGGCGCAACAAGGCAAACTGAAGCTCACCGATCTTTATACGGTGCAAGCTTCCGATCTGGTCCCGGACAGCGACATCATGGGCGGGCTCACGCCCGGCGTCACCCGGGTCACCTTGCGCGATCTCGCGACCATGATGGTTGCGGTCAGCGATAACTCCGCTACGAACGTGCTTATCGATCGCCTCGGCATGGACAATGTGAATGCCATGCTCGATTCGCTCGGGCTTGCGCACACTCGCCTGCGGCGGAAAATGATGGACCTTGAGGCCGCCAAGCAGGGGCGCGAGAATATTTCTACTCCACGAGAAATGATGAGGCTGCTCGGAGCAATTTACCGTGGCAAGGTTCTCGATAAGGAATCGATCGCCAACTTCTTCAAAGTTCTGAGCACGAACAAAGACTCGTGGATTCCCCGCGATCTGCCGGCTGAGGTGAAGATTGCCAACAAGCCGGGTTCGCTCGAAGGCGTGCGGAACGATTCCGGGATAGTTTTCGTCGCGGGACGTCCCTATGTCATCTGTGTGATGACGGCATTTCTGGAGAACGAACGCGACGGGGAAGAGGCCATCAGTAAAGTTTCCCTGGCGGCCTGGCGAATGTTCGATCGCCTGAGCCGCGCTTCGGAGTATGGAAGAGTTGTATCTCCGGGCAACGGTAGTAGGTAGAGCCTTCTAGCTGTACTGGCGATCCCGCTGCCAGCGAACCAGACCATCCGGATCGTCCACCACGACAACTTCATACTTTTCCAACATCGGCATTAGCGCATTCTCCAGTTCGGCTTTCCAGAGTTCCCCTTCATAAAACTTGGCTTTCATCGGCTCACGCGAGGCAATGTCAGGAAAGCCGCGCATAAAAAGGAGGGGTCTGGATCTTCGATGGAAAGAAATGGGCCCAATATTTTCATCCCGATTTCCGAGTGCGCCGGAATGGACCTGGAGCGGAATATTTCAAGAAATTCGGAACGTTTGTCGGGCTTGGTCTTGCAGGTGCGCATTTCGATGATCATTGAACCTCTCCAATAAGCAGACTGGCGCGGCCAGCGTAACAAAGCAATGATCAAGCGATGGGCAATCAAGGCCGCGATGCGGCCTCGATTGATTGTAAACAAGTCGTTGCGGGACAAACTTCCAGCGACCGTTCATAATGTCTGTATGACCCTCCGCCGCCTCAAGACCTACGCAGGCACACAGGGATACGTTTACCAGTATTATTTTGTGGGCAAACGCGCTGCGTTGGCCGATGATCCCGAGTCTCCGGCCACAGAATTCGTCTTCGACGTGACCTCCGACCGCAAGCTGACCTACGCCGTGAGTGTTTTCCTGCCCGAGAAGTCCCTGCAAACATGGGCTGCGACTCATGGACGTCCGCTATCGGAAACCGAGCAATATGCGTCCGCAAAGCTGCGCCTCTTCCGGGCCTTCGACGAGTCGGCAGACCTGAAAATGCAGGGTCGCCGCCTGGTGATCGATGCGGCGCTGCTCGAAGAAGCATTGACGAGTCTGGGAGTGCAGTGAATGGCTTGTGATCCAGATCACAGGACGCCGTGATTGCTGGCGTTTCCCCGTTACGCGGATTCCGTGCAGAATCGAATGCGTGGAAAGACATGGGGTTCCTGGGGTTCACGAAAACAACTGCCGGACGGGCGTTCCGCGCCGGTTTTACTTGCATTAAACTCAGCGGACTCTGATACTTACCTTGCCTATGGCATTGCTTTGGTTGCGTTTCGCGCTGGCTTGTTACTTCATCGGGCTGATCTACGCCTTCTTTGCGCTAACCCGCACCAGCGATCTTTTCAGCCGTATTGCCCTGCATGCAGCCAGCCTGGGTATGGTTTTTCATTTCGTCTCCCTGGTTGAATTGTTTCTCTCCGGCCAAGTGGTCTGGGCGTCGGTGCATAACGGAGAGTCGCTGCTGGCTTTCTTCTCAATGACTTTCTTCATGATCATTTATGCGATCTACAAGACCACTTCGCCTGGTGTAGTTGTCTTCCCCATTGTCTTCTTCCTGACCTTTGTGGCGGCCGTGGACGAGCAGCCGGTGCTGCTGACCTCCTTTGTTCAGCACAAGGGATGGCTGATCGCGCACATCATTCTGATCTTCACGGGATATGCGGCGCTCGTGCTGAGCTTCGGCGCAAGCCTGCTTTATCTCCTGCAGGAGCGGCGACTCAAGGCCAAGAAGCCCAGCAGTTTAATTTCGTTTCTGCCCGCCCTGGAAGTGATTGATCAGATCGGCTACCGGTCTTTACTGCTGGGTTTCCCCTTCATGACGCTCGGCTTGATAACCGGATCGATCGTCGCGATGTCCACTTATGGGCACATTGACTTCGAGGACCCCAAGATACTCTTGTCGATTCTGATGTGGGTCGTATACATGGTCATGGTTTTCACTCGCTGGAACTCAGGATGGCGTGGGCGCCGTGCGGCAGTGCTGGCTACGTTCGCATTCGTGGCTGCCATCGTGGCCTGGGCGGCGAACTATTTCTCCGCCATCCATAGGTTTGCTGCCTCATGAGATATCAGCTCATCGGCGTGAATCACAAAAGCGCGCCGCTCGAAGTGCGCGAGCGACTGGCGATCCCGGAGTCGCGCCTGCCCGACTGTTGCCGTGATCTCACTGCCCATCCCGGAATCGAGGAGGGTATGATCATCTCAACTTGCAATCGGGTGGAACTGGTCACACACACCAGCAACGGATCGGCCGACCTGCGCGGCTTTCTCCATGATCACTTTCATCTGACCTCAGCGGAACTCGATTCACACCTGTATGAGTTTCGGGAAAAAGAGGCGGTGCGCCACATCTTCCGAGTGGCGTCGAGCTTGGATTCGATGGTGGTCGGCGAGGCTCAGATCCTCGGGCAGGTGAAGGAGGCTTACGCCACCGCCCGCGCTGTGGGTTCGGTACGAGGGCAACTGGATCAGCTTTTCACACGGGCATTCGCGGTCGCTAAGCGGGTTCGCAGCGAGACTGCCGTAGGTTCGTCGTCGGTTTCCATCGCTTCGGTGGCCGTGGAATTGGCTAAGAAGATTTTCGGAACCCTGCAGGGCAAGAACGTTTTTATCGTCGGCGCCGGCAAGATGAGCGAATTGGCTGCCCGGCATCTGATGGCTCACGGCTGTGCGTCCATCTTCGTGGCCAACCGCACCTATGATCGCGCCATCGGCCTGGCGCAGAAGTTCAATGGTCAGGCCATCAAATTCGACGATCTCTACAATACCTGCGACCGTGCAGATATCGTCATCACCTCGACTGGCGCCCCCCACGCCATTTTCCGGCGCGAGCACGGCGAGCAATTTCTCTCCCGCCGCAAGAACAAGCCCATGTTCTTCATCGACATCGCCGTGCCCCGCGACGTTTCGCCCGAAATGGCCAACCTCGACGGCATCTTCGCCTACGACATCGACGACCTGCAGCAGGCCGTGTCGAGCCACGTCGCCGACCGGCGCAAGGAAGCCGAGCTCGCCGAAGCTATCATCACCGGCGAGGTGGAGAGCTTCGAGGCCCGCCTGCACACGCTCGACGTGGTGCCTACGATCGTGTCGTTGCAAGATCATTTGGAGACCATCCGGCAAGCCGAGATTGACCGCGTGCGCGGCCGCATGGGGGCGTTGACTCCGGAACAAGAAATGGCGGTTGAAGCGTTGACTCGCGGAATCATCAACAAAGTGATGCACACGCCGATCACCACGTTGAAGACCGCCGCCCGTGAGGCGGAGGCCACCACGGTGATTGACGTTGTACGAAGGTTGTTCAATCTGCGGGACAAAGACAGGGAAACGATAGCGTCGGAGGCGAACAAGAATGAGGCGAGCAAGAATAAAGAAGTAGGGACAAGAGACTGATGGCTGGCCTCCACATCGACCACACCGATTTCAGGACCGAGAGCCTCCTTTATCGAGAACTGCTGCTCGTCGTTCTGCATGCCGTAGTCGCCTTGGTCGGCGGAGTTTTGGCCGTCCTGCTGTTCGGTGGCCTTTTCGCCTCGCTTGTCTCTGGTTTGGAAATCCGGCCGCCAACTCCTGATGTCATCTACAACCCTTTCATTTGGCTGCCTGCCTTCTTTCTGGGACTCGTTGTAAATCGCTTCGCCCGTCATCGTTCGGCCCCTTTTGTGGGAATAGTCGGCCTAGTACTTTTGGTTGGCGTCATGGCGTGGGATGTATCGATCCTCAGGCACGGTGGATATTACCGAGATCTGAGTCCCGGACACTATTGGACGTACGAGCTTCGACAGTTGTTTTCGGCTGACAAAACATGCCGAGACAGCGAGTGCCTCGGCAAGATACTGGTGACGGCGCCATTTATCATTACCGTCGCATATTCGATTGGAGCTTGGCTTGGACTTCGATTCGGAAAAATAAAAAACACTAGCGATCAACGAACAAAGGTTGGTGCGCATACGCATGCCTAAACTCCGCATCGGCTCCCGCGGTTCCCAACTCGCCCTGTGGCAAGCCAACCACATCTCCGCGCTGTTGCGCGCCCGCGGCCATGAAGTAGAAATTGAAATCATCCACACCACCGGAGATAAAATCACCGATGTCCCCCTCGCCATGGTCGGCACCAAGGGCGGATTGGGCAAAGGAATTTTCACCAAAGAAATTGAAGAGGCCCTCGCCGCCGGACGCGTCGATCTCGCCGTGCATTCGTTGAAAGACCTTCCGACCGAATTACCGACGGGATTCGAAATCGCCGCCATTACGGAACGCCAGGATCCGCGAGATGCCTTCTGCTCGCGCCACTACGGGAAAGTTGAAGACTTGCCTCAGCGCGCTCGCGTCGGCACCTCCAGCCTGCGCCGCCAGGCGCAACTCAAGGCCATCCGTCCCGATCTCGACATTCATCCCCTGCGCGGCAACGTCGATACGCGCCTGCGAAAGCTCGAGCAAGGCGAGTACGACGCTATCATCCTGGCTTCCGCCGGGCTGAGGCGGCTGGGTAAAACATCACTGATCAAGCAAGTCATCCCCGCTGAAGTCATGTGCCCCGCCGCCGGGCAAGGAGCGCTCGGCATCGAAATCCGCGAGGGCGACTCGGCCACGCGTCATCCCCTGGAATTTCTGAACGACCCCGCCGCCCGCGCCGCCACCACTTGCGAGCGTGCTCTGCTCAACCGCCTCGGCGGAGGCTGCCAGGTTCCGATCGGCGCCTTCGCGGAAATGCGCAATGGCAAGCTGCATCTCGAAGCCATTGTCGCCGATCCCGATGGTTCAAAGCTCCTGCGTGAATCGCGGGATGGCCATCTCAGCGATCCTGCACAACTCGGCAACAATGTTGGCGAAACCTTGCTCAGCCGCGGCGGCGACGAAATTCTGGAAGCGGTCTACGGTCGTGGCCTCGCTGTCCCGCCGCAACCGTGATCTCCGATTGGGAATCAGCATGAAGAGCGGCAGCGTTCTCCTGCAACTTCTCGGCGGTGCCAAGAGTTCCCATACGGTGCGCCGCTGGATCAACTTCTGGCCGCCGGTCCTGGGCGCGGGCATTCGTATCAGTCACATCGCGCCCGACATGTAATCCGTCGACGTTAGAATGAAGTTGCGCTTGTGGAACGCGAACCACGTGGGCACGCACTTCGGCGGATCGCTCTTTGCCATGACCAACGCTTTCTATATGCTGATGCTGATGGCGAACCTGGGCCGAGAATATATTGTCCGGGACAAGGCCGCGACCATTCGTTACAGAAAACCGGGGAAGGGTACGGTGCGCGCGCAGTTTCGTTTGTCGGATAGTCAGATCGAGGATGTACGCGAGTGGAAGTGAAAGATGAGGCGGGAGTGGTGATCGCGGAGGTTGAAAAAGTGATACACGTGCGAAGGAAAGAAGCGGCAGAACCGCGAGGAAAGTAGGAGGATCGAGTTTGTATATTCCCGAGCACTTTCGATTACGTCACGAAGCAGACGCGGTTGCCTTTATGCGCGCCAATCCTTTTGCCATCCTGATCTCCTCTACTGACACTGGTCCTTTTGCGACTCACCTTCCGCTGTTTGTTGCGGAAGGAGAGCGTATCACTCTGCGTGGGCACGTTTCGAGGGCCAATGCACACTGGCGCTATCTGGAACAGCAGCCGCAGTGTTTGACCATCTTTCATGGACCGCACTCCTATATTTCGCCGAGGAACTACGCCTCGCGAGAAAGCGTTCCCACCTGGAACTATGCGGCGGTACATGTCTATGGAAGTGCGCGTCTGTTTTCTTCCGAGCAGGATGTGCACGGAATGCTGCAAGAGCTGATGGAAACGTTCGAGCCCGCGTACCGCTTGCAGTGGGATGAATTGAGCCAGACCTTCCGCGAGAACATGCTCCGGCAGATCGTGGGCTTCGAGATCGTTGCGACCAAGGTCGAGGGCAAATTTAAGCTCAGCCAGAATCGAACTCGCGAAGATCAAGCGAATGTGATCACCTCTTTGGAGAACGCGGAAGACTCTGCCGTGTCGGGCGTCGCGCGCATGATGAAAGAGCAGCGCCTGGGCGAGATTACAGTCGAGAAGGAGAGCGAGCGATGAAACGGGCTGCGACTGGAAAGTCAGATTCGCATTCGCTTTCCGGCGTACGTGTGCTGGTAGGGCGGGCGCGGCATCAGGCCGGCGCGCTCTCTGGCGAATTACGCAAGCGGGGCGCCACGGTGCTGGAAATTCCGTTCATTGAAATCCGCAAGCCGGAATCTTTCAAGCCTTTGGATTCTGCTCTCAAAAATCTTGACGGTTACGACTGGCTCATTCTCACCAGCGTGAACGGGGTGGAGGCGATGTGGGAGCGAGTGGCCAAGCTCCGCCTCCGCAAGACGGGTCTCAGGCACCTGCGGGTTGCGGCGATCGGTCCGGCCACGAAGAAGGCCATCGAGCAGCGCGGGGGCACAGTTGATGTTGTCCCGAAAGAGTACGTTGCGGAATCTGTGGTGCGCAGTTTGCAACGGCGAGTGAAGGGGGAACGCGTACTGTTGGTTCGCGCCAAAGTTGCCCGCGACGTTATTCCCAACGAACTGCGTAAGGCTGGTGCAAAGGTAGATGTGGTGGAGGCTTACGAAACGGTTGTGCCGAAATCTTCGCGTACGCGGTTGCGAAGCGCGATGAAGAATCCCTGCCGCCGTCCGCATGTGATTACGTTTACGAGTTCGTCGACGGTGCGGAACTTTGTGGAATTGCTGAGCTCGCGCCAGCCGCTTGGAATGCTGCAAGCGGGCCATGGGCGGGAGCCTGCCCTGAGCTTGCCGAAGGTGCGCCCCCGCCAAACGAACTCTTTTTTGGCCGGTGTACGGCTCGCTTCGATTGGGCCCGTCACTTCTTCAACGCTGCGCGAGTTGGGCCTGCGCGTGGATATTGCGGCCAAGCAGTTCACCATCCCCGGGTTGGTGCAAGCCATCGTCCGATCCATGGCCTATTGAGGCTCGCATAATACAGTGACAGACGAGTCAAGAAAATAGTCCCGCATGTTTGAGAAAGGAAAATGGAAGCTTGCCGGATTCGATGACGTGCCCAATGCCCGGTGCACGGCAGTCGCTGCTTCGCTCAGGTCTTCCCATCAACGGTTGGCTAACTCTTGAGCCTTTGATGTTACCCCACAAGTTTTCTACCGGATTTAACTTCGGAGCATAGCCGGGCAGAGCCTCGACCGTGAGCCGTTTTCGCTGTTCGAACAGATACTCCTATATCGCGCGACTCTTGTGCGCCGGGAGGCCATCCCATACCAAAATGACTTTCCGGCCGCATACTTCTCGGCGCAGATCTTCCAAAAAGGCGATCAGCCGTTCCGGGTTGTAGCTGTCCGGGCAAGGTTGAAAGAAGAGTCGAGCGCGGGCTCCGTCCCCGCGATAGCCCACCGCAGCCGAGAGCGACATCTTCTTCCAATGGAAGGCATGAATTAGGATAGGCGGTTCCCCCCTGGGCGCCCAGGTTCTACGGATCGAGGGTCGTTGAGAAACTCCTTCTGCGGATTGCACTCCCGCGCTTGGGTGGCCGGCCGCTGTATGGTCCAGCTCATCGCCTTCAAAATTTTCCAGACATGACCGGGATGATAGTGTACCTCCGTCAGTCGCTCGATCACCTTCGCCACTCGGGGCAGCGTCCATAAATCGGTGGGAAAACCGTGCGTCCGCGCCCCTTCTCGCAGCGCCTGGTCGAGTTGCTCCCATTGTTTGGGCTGGAGCCGCGGTTTCCGTCCCGCGCGACCGGCTCCCCCTAGAGCCGCGGCACCGCCTCGTTTCCACTCGGCATACCAGCGACTTACACTTTGCCGGCTTGCTTTCAGTTCTCGAGCGATCTCCGCAAGGGATCGCTTGCCCGCCCCGAAGTAGCGCGCCGCTCGTTTGCGTCGTTGTTCTAATGCCTGAAAATCGCGCCGTGGCCGAACTCTCTTGTTCATAGCCACAGCATAACTCATTCTTGTTCAGTTGTCACTCTATTGTGCGAGATTCAACAGGTCGTCCTCGATAAACCACAGCGAGACGCGCGCAATGCCAATATCTCCTCCCGCGATATCTGCTAAATTGCGGGGATGAAACCCAAGACCATTTATCTTGCGCTCTGCTTCGTCGGCACGCTGCTTCCGTACTGGCAGTTCGTTCCGTGGCTTATGCAACCTGGGATGAGTTTTCCACGATTCGTCCGCGAACTGTTCGTGAATAGGATCAGCGCTCTCTTTGGAATGGATGTCTTGATTTCCGGGGTGGTGCTAGTCGTCTTCGTGCGAGTCGAGAGCGTTCGGCTGAAGATTTCCCGGCGATGGCTTCCGGTGCTCGCACTATTGACCGTAGGGGTTTCGCTGGCTTTTCCCATGCTTCTCTATATGCGCGAAGCGAGAATGGATCGGGCTAAATCCATGGCTGAGACAGTACCAGCGTGATCAGGTTGGCTATTCCGTCAGCGAACAACTACAATCCGCTGGCGGAACGTGCGCCTGCAGAAAGTCCGCGACTCGCTTGTAGGCATCAATCTGATTTTCCACCCGCGCGAAGCCGTGCCCTTCATTTTCGTAAATCTTGTAATCGACCGTACCGCCGCGTTTCTTGATGGCATCCACCACCTGCTGCGTTTCTGACTTCGGGCAGCGCGGATCGTGCCCTCCGGCAAGCAACAGCAGCGGGGCCTTGATCTGGTCGATGAAGTTGATCGGCGAACGGTCTTCATAGAGCGCCTTATTCTTCACCAAATCGCCCATGGTTGCGAGATCGGACTGCTGCAGCACTGGGTCTTCGTTCTCGATTTCCGTGAACCAGTTCACGAAAGGCACAATCGGTACGCCTGCAGCCCAAACGTCGGGCGCCTTTGTCACGGACATCATACCGAGATAGCCGCCGTAGCTTCCGCCCATGACGGCAATCTTTTTGGGATCGAGGTGGCCGGTTTGCTTGATCCAGTCGACGCCCGCAAGCACGTCTTGAAGGTCACCGCCGCCCATGTCAAATAGATTCGCCTGCTGGAATTCTTTGCCGTATCCCGTCGAGCCGCGATAGTTGGGCGCGAGCACCATGTATCCCTGATTGGCCGCGTATTGCAGGAAGCGGTTGAAGGAATTCATTATCTGCGATGTCGGTCCGCCGTGGATGTAAACGATGGCGGCGTTCTGCCCGTTGCGCGCCATGTTGAAGGGGACATAAAGAAACGCGGAGATGGTCCACTTACCGTCGCGGCTGGGATAGTGCACGAGATAGGGTTCAACCATGTCTTCTGAGCGCACGCCCGCGACCAGGGAATGCGTAACCTGATGCGACTTGCCGGTCGCCGGCGTATACACCCAAAGATCTCCGGGAGCGGTGGGGCCGTTGTGGTAGTAGAGCAGTCGCGAGCCGTCTTTGGTGAAGGCGGAAGGCTCGCCCGCCGGCTCATTGACCCCCTTCGAGATGGGCAGAGCGTTGGACTTGCCAGTGGCGAGATCGTACAGATAGATATCTTCACGACCGTCGACATTCGCCCTAAAGGTGATGTGCTTACCATCGGGTGAGAACTCGCCGCCGCGGATTTCCCATTTGTCGCCAGTGAGCCAGAAAATCTTCTTTGTCGAGATTTCCAACAAGCCAATATTTTCATAACCGTTGGCTGCGTTTGAGGTGAACAGGATATGTTTGCCGTCGCGCGAGATGTCGTTATTTGAATAGAGTTGCTCGCCCTCATGCGGAGTCAGAAGCGTGCTCTGTCCCGTGGCCACTTCCGCGATGAAAACATTCGAATCCGTGCCCTTGGCCTGTTCCTGCATGTAAACGATGTACTTGCCTTCTTTCGACCAAATGGGGTTGTAGTTGCCTTTATCTTGCGGCGTGTTGGTAGTGAGGTGTTTGACCTCCCGCATGAGTGTGTCGTAGATATCGATCTCGTAGGCGGCGGAGGTCTTCGGCTTAATCTCATAGGCCAGATACCGGCCATCCGGTGACCACGTGGGATTCATCTCCGCGATCTCGCGCGTGCTGGTGAGGTTTACGACTTTTCCGGTCTTTGGAGAAACCAGAAAAATATCCCACTGCTCGTCGCCATCATAGTCCGACTGATAGGCGATCCACTTTGCGTCAGGCGACCATGCGGGCGCGGTCTGCCGCTGGTCGCTTACCGTAAGTTGTACCGGCCATCCTCCTTCGGCAGGGACGAGCCAAAGATTGTTGCGTCCGCTCATGTTGGAGACGAACGCGATGCTCTTGCCGTCGGGCGACCAGGCAGCCCGGCCGACCTGGCGCGTCATGTAGAGCTTCTCGATCGTAAGGCCGCGCGCTTCGACCTGCGCGTTCGGCTTGGAGGAGATCTGCTTGGGATCGGTGACGGCATTGGGCGGGGGCAGGGTTTGGCCCGCAGCGATGGTCTCTGTGACGACTGTGCTCATGAGTATGACGATAGCAAAAGGGATGAAAGTGCGCATGGGTTGAGGCCTCGAAAGGGGAGAGTTTAGCAGAGAAAACGCGAGTCCGGGACAGCGGGATAAATTGCAGAGGTCCTTCGCAGTGCTGAGGCTGACAAGAGAGAGGATCGACTTCACCTTTTCCTTGAAGCCGGATGGGGTGGGAAAATCATGTTCATCCATCTCATACGTACAACCCTCGATTTTGTCATCCTCAGCGGAGTGAAGGGCCTATGCCACGTCCGCCAAGAACATACTTCGCTTACATCATGTCGAATCGATCGAAGACGCTCTACACGGGCGTCACCGGCAATCTGACTCAGAGAATGCGACACCAAGACGGGATTTGGGTCCGGCTTCACGACCAAGTATAGGGTTCATCGGCGGGCATATTTCGAACGCTTTAAAGATATCCGCAACGCGATCGAGCGCGAGAAGCAGATCAAGAGCTGGCTCCGCCGCAAGAAAGTCAATCTGATCGTTTCCGTCAATCCAGAATGGCGAGATTTGAGTCAAGAGTGGTACGGGCGCCATCAGTTTCCGCCCGACACAGAGATTGCATAGGTCCTTCGCTCGGCTCAGGATGACAGAGCCATGTGAGAAAAAAAAATTGAGAGGCGCTACGCTTTCGCGTTCTTGTGTATCTTCACGGTGCTCCAGGTTTTGTCGACGGCGTGACATATATTTTCCAGCAGGCAATCGACGCACTTGGGTTTGCGGGCGATGCAGAGTTTGCGTCCGTGCCAGATGATCTGATGGGCGAACAGAATCCACTTCTCGCGCGGGATGATACGCATTAAGTCTTGTTCGATTTTCTGCGGATCATTATTGGTAGTGAGCTCGAGGCGGCGCGAGATGCGATGCACGTGCGTGTCAACGACAATCCCCTCTGCGATTTTGAACCACGAGCCCAGAACCACGTTCGCAGTCTTGCGAGCGACGCCGGGCAGGGTTAGAAGATCCTGCATGTTGAGGGGAACCTGGCCACCGAAGTCGGCGACTACTTTTTTCGCTGCGCCGACCACGGATTTCGATTTGTTGCGGAAGAAGCCGGTGGAGCGGATATCCGGCTCAAGTTGTTCGGGCGCGATCGCAGCGAAAGCTTCGACGGTGGGATACTTGCGAAAGAGCTCAGGCGTGACGCGGTTCACGTTTACGTCGGTCGATTGAGCAGAAAGAATTGTTGCGACCAGGAGTTCCCATGCGCTGGTGTGGGTAAGGGCGCAGGTGACGTCTGGATAGAGCTGGTCGAGGCGCTTCAGGATTTCGGAAATGCGATCGGGAGCCAGAGGATTGTAGGAGCTTTGTTTTTTGCCCTTCGGCGAAGCTGAGGTCTTATCAATGCCTGGACGGGCTGAGGCGGCCGTCGCCGCACGAACTACCTTTCTTCGGCGCGACTTCTCGGGCGCTACCTTCGACGGCGAGAGCTTGCCGTGCGCTTGCCGAAGGGGCGCCCGCGCCACACGGTCCTGGCGGCCGTTGCGGGCGGGCTGACGGGGTGTTCGGCCGCGGGGCATAAGGGCAACATCTTAGCAGAGACCTCGGTAACCACGGTAACCACGGGAATGATTGACTCGCCAGATTTCCCTCGGTAGTCTGGAGTCGACCCATTCTCCTCAAAGAAATTCTTATGGCCGTAAGTTCCATCCAACTTGGGCAGGTCTGGCGCAACGACGCCGATGGCCTGGATTATCTGGTCACCAAGGTGTACAGCGAAGTGTTCACGCAGTATGCCATGCTGCGTCCGGCGGGGATCACCGCTCCTGACGCTCCAACCGTCCGCATCAAGGTGACGAAAAGTCCGCAAGGCGCGGCGTTGCCTGGCTATACCTTTACCCAGGAAGGTTCGTTCTAGCCTGCTGTTGCCAAATGTGATTTCCGATAAACTGGTTGTCAGCGCGGTTAGGAAACCGACGTACAAATCCATTTTTCCATGACTGAAAAACTGCTGGCTTTCATCTTTGTGTTCATCAACTCCGTGGTCGGCACGACCGGCTATGGCGGCGTGATGTTGCTAATGGCGATCGAGTCAGCGTGCATCCCATTGCCGTCGGAACTGATCATGCCGTTTGCCGGCTATCTCGTGTTTCAGGGCACGTTCAAACTGCTGTGGGTGGCGACGGCGGGTGCGATCGGGTGCAACCTGGGTTCGCTGGTAGCGTATGAGATCGGGTGTTATGGCGGGCGTCCACTGGTGGAGCGCTACGGGCGCTGGATTCTTATGGGTCGGCGCGAACTTGACTGGGCTGACCGTTTCTTCGCTCACTGGGGATATCTCGCCGTATTCATCGGCCGTCTGCTGCCGGTGATTCGAACTTTCATCGCGCTGCCGGCTGGAATTGCGCGCATGCCGCGAGGCCGGTTTCATCTCTATACGTTTCTTGGATCGTGGCCGTGGTGCCTGGGTCTGGCGTATCTCGGGATGAAGCTGGGCGAGAACTGGCGCGAGTTGGGAAAATACTTTCATAAATTCGATGCCGTGATTGGAGTGATGCTGCTGGCAGGCGCGGCGTGGTTTGTATGGAGTCACTGGCAGAATCGCATTAGCCGGCCCGAGTCGGCTGCTCATTGACCCGCTTTTGCTAACTTCCCAGGATCCGCCAGGATGAAAGTCAACGCAGTACGTCATTGGCAGGGCTCGCCAATTGCGATCCTACGATCTGCCACCTGCCATTCCGCTTCACCACGACATCCATGTAAAAATAGCGGACAGGGAACCGTCGTCCGTGCTCTTCGACCTCGTCTTCTTCCGAGCCACGGACGATGGCCACATCCTCACTCAGCAATCGGACGCGGCGGCCTTTCGAGATCATCGAGACGTAACGGATCGCGCCTTCCTTCAGATTGTTCAGCACCTTTTGCTTGGTGAAGGATTTGCCGGATTCATCGTATTGCACGTAATCCTCAGCGAAAATTCGCGAGAGCTCAGCGGTGTCGGCGGCGACCAGGGCCCGGTCTCCGTCTTCGAAGAGCTTCAAGATTTGTTGCTCGTCGGTTTCCAGCCGCCTGCTTCTTTCCTACGACGCTTTTCTTTGCCGTCCAGTTAGTGTACAAGCTGATATTCAAGAGGAGAACATTGTGAAACAAGCGTCTCGCGCTCTCGGGTTGTTGCTGTTGTGGGCGGTCCTTCTACCCATCGTTTCCCACGCTCAATCTGCGCCTGCTGCATCCGACAAGCCCTTTGTGGTCGAGTATTACTACAAAACGAAGTGGGGACACGCGGATGAGTTTATGAAACTCTTCAAAAAGAATCACTATCCCGTGCTCAGGAAGGAAATGGAGACGGGCCGGATCTCGAAGGTTTGGATGGATCAGCCGCGGTATCACACTACGGAAGACGGTCGCTGGGATTACCGCGTGACCATCGTTTTCAAGGATGCGACTGTGGCCAACGAGCCTTTCGATGAAGCTGCACTGCAGAAGCAGATGTATCCCGATCAAGAGACGTTTCAGCGGGAAGAGCAACGGCGGTTCGAGATTCTCGACGGGCATTGGGACTTGCCCGTGAAGCCGGTCGATCTGGAGAAGTAGCACCGAGGACTGCCTAGTTGTGAGGTGCCAACTCGCTGCTGACCATTCTCCAACTGTGTTCTGACTCTGCCCGTGACGATGCACGGCGTTCGTAACGGATGTTAAATGAGAGTAAAAAATCGCGGGGAAATTCCGCATGATAGTTATTGAAATTTGGAATTAGACAGAGCTGCGATAGAGCCCTACTCTAAAGTATGGACACTTTCATATCCGTTGAGGAACTTCATGTTGATTTGCTGCACGAGATAGGCAATCGGCTGGCGACAGCAGATGGCTTTCACGATGTATTGACCCGGGTTGTCGAGTTTTCTACTGCGCTGGTCAAGTGCGATTCCTGCCTAATCTATGTTCTTGAGGGCGAGGATCTGGTCTTGCGAGCTTCCAAGAATCCGCATCCGGAGGTTGTGGATCGGCTGAAACTTCGCGTGGGTCAGGGCATTACAGGATGGGTCGCCCAACACCAGGAACCGGTAGCGGTGTCGGAAAAGGCGGAGCTTGATCCGCGGTTTCAATTTTTCCACGAACTGCCAGAAGATAGTTATGAGGCGTTCTTGTCGGTGCCGTTGATGTGCCGCGGCCGGGTCGTCGGAGTCATCAATTTGCAGCACCGGCAGCCTCATGTTTACCGGAGACGGGAAATCCGGCTGATTTCTACGGTGGGTTTCTTAGTGGGAGCCGAGATTGAGATGGCGCGACTGGAGGATGCGAACACTAATCTTGCGGAACAATTGCAAACCCGCAAGGTGGTGGAGCGCGCCAAGGGCATTCTGCAACGTGAACTGGGATTGACCGAGGAGCAAGCCTACCTGACATTGCAACGCCAAAGCCGGCAGAAACGGAAGGCAATGAGGGAAATTGCTGAAGCGATTGTTCTGAGTGAAGAAGTGAAAGGAAGTTCGCGGACGCAGGATCCTTCGTAAGAAAAGAAGAGGCCATCCAGCTTTAGCCGCTTCCATTTAATCTGCACCCGTTTGCAAACAAAAATCCGAGAGCAGATTCATGATGATCTGCTCTCGGGGCGCCCAGCGGCTATCGAGCGGAGCTTGCGGCTGAAGTGGTATGGATCTCAGCCACCTCCTTCCCTGAGCTTGCGGGCGCTGCGAAATGCAGCGTGACTTCAAACTGGGGAAGGTCCATAGCGCTGACGTAGCTTGTACCGAATTTTGAGTCGATTACGAGGCGAGCTGTTTCGGAGCCGGTGATTTCCTCAGTGTCATTTACCAGCAGCATGAATGATGCTGGCTTTCCGTAGACTTTGGTTATTTTCAGCATTTTCGACGGACCCACGGGCTCAAGCGAGAACCGGTAGTCTCCCGCTGGCACCATGATGTTCTGCCAACTTACTTCATGCGGAAGCCGGAAGGTTCCGCCTTCATCCTGGGCAGAAGCCAAGCTGGGTGCGAAGTTCAGAGCACTGAAAACCAAAACAGCGGCGTAGACGAACGTGCGAATCGATTTCATTGGAATCTCCTGTTGCTTGGTGGCATGTCCGAGTGACACGGTCGGCGGTTACCGAGTGGCGTGGTCTCAGATTGAGTGGAGAAACAACGTGGTCAGGAGATTTGCAATACCGACAGCGAGGCCGGCACGCAAACATCAGCTTCGCGGGACCGGCTGCAGAGCTGGTTCACGAAGTGATTCCACTATGAAGGAAGGTTGGGCTAAAGTCCAACACAAAAAAATGATGAGGATGATCGGTGGCAGGCGACCGTGCTCGTCGGCCCTAAGTTTAGTCGCCATTTCCGCTCGATGATGCAACTGCGCCGTTGAATTGATTTTCTGCGCGCTCAGCCTCTGGCGTTTGCCAAACTCACACCTGATACGAGAACATACAGAGTTTGCACACCCATAAAGATCTTACTGAGGAAGCGGCCAAATTATGGCGACACCGAAGAAGTCTGCAAAGACGGCATCGAAAACGTCTCACGTAGAAGAGAAACCGGAAGGGAAAACGCAGGCCAGTTCCATCCACAACGGTACGATGCAGCCCGCGAAAGGGAAGTTAGGCGTAATGATCCCCGGCATGGGAGCCGTAGCGACGACGTTTGTCGCGGGCGTGGAGGCGATCCGCAAAGGGCTGGCGAAGCCAATCGGGTCTCTTACTCAGATGGGTACAGTGCGACTGGGCAAGCGTACCGATGGGCGTTCGCCGAAGATCAAGGAGTTTGTCCCCCTCGCCGGACTCGACGACCTGGTTTTCACCGGCTGGGATATTTTCGAGGACAACATGTACGAAGCGGCGTCGAATGCGGGCGTGCTCGATCAGCGATTGCTCGACCAGTTAAAGCCGTTTCTTTCGTCGGTGACTCCGCGCGCCGCGGTGTTCGATCACAACTACGTGAAGAAGATCGACGGGCCCAATGTGAAGAAGGGCAAGACGAAGATGGATCTTGCCGAGCAGTTGCGCGACGACATTCGCGATTTCAAGAAGACGAGTGGCGCAAGCCGGTTGGTTACGATGTGGTGCGGGTCCACCGAATCTTATATCGCGGCGACTGAGGCGCACCAGACCGTTAAGACATTCGAAAAAGCCTTGCGTGAGAATGACGAGATGATCGCGCCGTCGATGGTCTATGCCTACGCGTCGTTGATCGAGGGAGTCCCGTTTGCCAATGGCGCGCCCAATCTTACCGTTGATCTGCCGGTCATGCTCGAACTATCGCGAAAGAATGAGGCGCCGATCTGCGGCAAGGATTTCAAAACCGGGCAGACGTTGATGAAAACGATCCTTGCCCCAGGCTTCAAAGCGCGGATGCTCGGATTGAATGGATGGTTTTCAACCAACATCCTCGGCAATCGCGACGGCGAAGTGTTGGATGATCCAGGGTCGTTCAAGACGAAGGAAGAGTCGAAATTGTCCGTGCTGGAGCACATCCTGCAGCCGGAACTCTACCCCGAACTCTACGGCAATATGTGTCACAAGGTCCGCATAAACTATTATCCGCCACGTGGTGATAATAAGGAGGGTTGGGACAATATCGACATTTTTGGATGGCTGGGCTATCCGATGCAAATTAAGGTCGATTTCCTATGCCGGGACTCGATTTTGGCAGCGCCCATTGTGCTCGATCTGGTCCTGCTGATGGACTTGGCAAAACGATGTTCCGATCTGCGTGGCTTGGGTATTCAGGAGTGGTTAAGCTTTTACTTTAAGTCTCCCATGACGGTGCCGGGGCTCTATCCGGAGCACGATTTATTTATCCAGTTGATGAAGCTGAAGAACACGTTGCGGCATTTAAAGGGCGAGGAGTTGATCACGCACCTGGGGCTGGAGTACTACGACTAGCCTAGCTTCGGTGGTGCCTTCGGTCGCATCCTATCCTGGCGGAGCTCACCAGACAGTTTTGAGCAGAGGACTTCGCCGGAGACTTTCGTCGCGCGTGATCAGCGTTAGGCCTTCGGCGCGCGCAGTCGCGCCAATGAGTCGATCGGCAGGGTCTCCGGAAAAGTCATCGGGGAACTGGGCTGCGAGTGCTGCGATCTCTGGCGTGATTGGTCGCACGCTGAGCTCTTCGAGCAACAAGCGCACAGAAGCCTCGACCGTTCCGTAGGCCTGAATTCTTCCACGCGCAAATAGAAAGGCAAGTTCCCACAGACTAATCGCAGAAACCGCCAAGCCCTCGTTATGCCGGGCGCGGCCAATCTCTGACGCAGCGGTCCGCGAAAGGCGCTTGGAGTCGGCGACAGCCCATAGCAGAACGTGAGTGTCGAGCAAAATCACGAGGAAGATTCCCAAGCTTCCGGCGGGACAACTGGGGATTCAATATCGCCCACGATCCGGATCACGCCCTTCAACCTGCCGATGAACTCCCGGGCAGGGTCATCCGGCGGCACAAGCTTGGCTACAGGTTTGCCACGTTTTGTGATCACAAGTGGCTCTCGAGTGGAGCAGACTTCCTCCATAAGCGTCAGACAGTGTGCCTTGAATTTTGCCGCTGCGATCGTCTTCATGGTCACATTATAACGCTTATGGTCATATACAGATGACCATTATGTTTCTCCCGTGCGGAGCGAGGTCCAGCGAGGTCCAGGACTCCGGAAACGGGGTAAGGATGATTTGGAAGTAACCCATTCTATCCCAACCTGCTCACATACTTTTGGGGAAGCGGATAACCCTACGGGATGGAGGGTGCGTCTAAGCCTATCAAGCTGTGTAAAGTCTGATTTTGCTGGGGCCGTGGCGGGCGTATAATCCGGGTAAGAGTTGGTCGCGAAGGAGTTCTCCATGAAGTTCCGTTGGTTGGCGATCGCGGTGTTACTGACAGCGTTCAGCGCAGGGCCCTGGACGATGGCACAAGATCAAGACAAAGACAAGGACCAGCCTAAGGCTGGCGATGTGCAAAATGCTCCAGCACAACCACCAGCCAATTTGCCAACTCAAGATGACAGCCAAATCAAGCACGACGGCACCAAGACTGACGTGGATGCGGTGGGGAACCGTAATGTAGGTTGCGGCCGGGGTGTGGGCAATTGGTATAGCATCGAGAAACAAGTGGCGATGGGCCGCTCCTACGCTCAGCAGGTCGAATCGCAAATCAAGCTGGTGAATGACCCAGTCGTTACCGAGTATGTGAACCGCATCGGACAGAATTTAGTGCGAAACTCTGATGCTCAGGTGCCGTTCACCATCAAGGTGATCGACTCCGATGTCGTGAATGCGATGGCGTTGCCGGGCGGGTTTTTCTATGTGAATTCCGGACTGCTTTTGGCAGCCGACGAAGAGGCCGAAATGGCTGGCGTGATGGCCCATGAAATTGCTCACGTGGCGGCATGCCACTTGGCGCGCGAACAAACGCGCGGCACTCTGATGCAGCTGGCTACCATTCCTTTGATCTTTGTGGGTGGCGGAATTGGCTACGGAGCTTATGAAGCGGCTGGTCCGGCCGCCATGCTTGGCTTTCTGAAATTCTCCCGCGGCTTTGAGGCGGAAGCCGACTACCTTGGAGTCGAATACATGTACCGGGCCGGGTACGATCCTTCTGCATTCGTTTCATTCTTCGAGAAGATTCAGGCAATGGAGAAGAAGAAACCCGGCACTCTGGCCAAAACCTTCGATACCCATCCGCAGACGCCGGATCGCATTGAGAAGACACAAGAAGAAATTCGGAAGATTCTGCCGGCCAAGCAAGAGTATGTCGTGACTACGTCGGAGTTCGACGATGTAAAGGCACGGCTGGCATCGATCGAAAACCGCCACAAAGTGTTGGATCAGAGAGATGAGAACAAACCCAGCCTGCGGCGGACCTCGACCAGTGGGGATGACAAAACGGGAGATAGCAAGACTGACGATGATCGTCCGACTTTGAAACGCCGGGATGATTCCTCGAACTAGACTGCATAGGATCGCATAGGATGAACCCAAAACCGGCGGCCGTGGCCGCCGGTTTTGCATTACGAGCTATTATTTCCAAGCGTCGCAGGCGTGAAAGGGCCGATCTGAGCGCCCATTTCTAGTAAATCACTGGCCTCCGTGATCCAGGTCACAGCCGAGTATTGTCGAAGCGAGTAAGGGTAGACTACGCTATCTGTATAGCGCCATAGAGGAGCAACTCTTCCCATGCCAGAAAACACACTTACCGTCACCGACAATCGTACTGGACAGACTTATACCGTCCCCATCGAGGATGGCACAATTCGGGCGATGAGCTTGAGGCAGATCAAGACGGGTCCCGAGGATTTTGGGCTAATGACCTACGATCCGGCATTCATGAACACGGCATCGTGCCGCAGCAGCATCACTTACATCGATGGTGACCAGGGAATCCTGCGCTATCGAGGGTATCCCATTGAAGTGTTGGCCGAACGCTGCACATTCCTGGAAGTCGCGTATTTATTGCTGTTTGGGGAGTTGCCTGCCGAACCGGAGCTGAAACACTGGGTTCATGAAATTACGCACCACACCATGCTGCACGAATCGACCAAGAAATTTATGGAAGGTTTTCGCTACGATGGCCACCCGATGGGAATGTTTGTGAGCACCGTGGCTGCGCTTTCGACCGTGTATCCGGATGCCCGGCATGTGCATGATCCCGAGAACCGCCTGTTGCAGATCAAACGCCTGATCGGCAAAGTACCATCCATTGCGGCCATGTCCTACCGGCACAATGTGGGGTTTCCGTACGTCTATCCTGACAACGATTTGAACTACGCCGAGAATTTCATGAACATGTTATGGAAGATGGTCGAACCCAAGTATGTCGCGAATCCGGCGATTGCGCGGGCGCTCGACATTCTTTTCATTTTGCACGCCGATCACGAACAAAACTGCGGCACCAACGCTATGCGCTCGGTGAGCAGCGCTCAAACGGACCCTTACTTGTCCATGGCGTCGGCAGCGTCTGCCCTGGCAGGGCCGTTGCACGGCGGAGCCAACGAAGAAGTGCTGCGAATGCTCGATGAAATCGGATCGAAGGATAAGGTGCCCGCCTACATAAAGAAGGTGAAGGACGGCGGCGTCAAGCTGATGGGATTCGGACACCGAATTTACAAGAATTATGATCCTCGAGCGAAAATCATTCGCTGGTGCGCCGAGCAGGTCTTTGAAGTTACGGGACGTAATGCGAAATTGGAAATCGCTCTCGAGCTCGAGCGAATCGCCTTGGAGGACGAGTATTTTGTGAAACGCAAGCTCTATCCGAACGTCGATTTTTATTCCGGGATCATGTACCAGGCCATGGGATTTAGGCCAGAGATGTTTACCGTTCTGTTTGCCATCCCACGAACAGCCGGATGGCTCGCGCAGTGGCAGGAGTTGATCACAGATCCCGAGCAAAAGATAGCCCGGCCGCGGCAAGTCTACACCGGGCAAGAGGCGCGGGAGTTTGTGCCCATCGAAAAAAGGACGCTAGCCGCGGTTCCAGCGCGTTAGTAAAGTTGGCAAGTCGGGAATGCCGGATTCAGATTCAGCGATAAAGGGGGAGTTTCACTGGATTTAACTTCTGTGTCGCTGCCCTAGGCCACTTGCTTGGTAGCGAGTGCAGCGACGTACTGGCGAGTTTCAGCCGGAGAAGTGATAACCTTCATCTCCTGCCAATCGTACGGAAATTCCCTGCCACAATCCAGGCAGGCTACGTAGGTACCGGTCAACGCTCCGGCTTGGGGGCGGCGCGCCGTGCCTCGGATGGTCACTGGGAAACTGTAACGAGGATGTCTGCAACCGAAAACTGCGTCAAGCATTCTTGCCATCATGGAGCACCTTCCACCGCGCGTGTTCTGCCTAGGCCGCCCTGAGTGGCGGCACAAGCAATTCATACCACCCTCAATACCTTAGATTCAATCTCGCAGGAAAGGGTTTCGCATTCTTCCTGACTTAGCGTTCCCAGATTAGGAGGAGTGCTAAAGAATTGTGCTTTCAAAGGCTTACGGGAAGCCTGTTTTCGAGGGTGAGGGGTGGGTAAATAATACTACTCGGAGATCATCCGTAGGACCGAGGTATGCCTACGAAGTTAGGAAAGATTCAAAGCCTTCTTGATGGTGCCACGCTCTTTCTGGATCTTCTCCTGAAGGAGAGTGATGCTGTAGATAAGTTGTTCAGGACGGGGTGGGCAGCCAGGAACATAAATATCGACGGGAATCACTTGGTTCACACTTTGAACCAGTGCGTAATTATTGAATACACCGCCGGACGTGGCACAGGCTCCCATCGAAATAACCCACTTGGGCTCGGGCATCTGCTCCCACAGTTGGCGGATCACGGGCGCCATTTTGTTCGACACTCGACCCGCGATAATCATAAGATCGCTCTGACGCGGGGATGGACGAAAAACTTCCGCGCCGAAGCGGGCGATATCGAAGCGCGAAGCCCCCATCGACATCATCTCGATAGCGCAACACGCAAGACCGAATGTCATGGGCCAGATGGAACCTTTGCGCATCCAGTTCACCGCTGAATCGAGCGTGGTCAACACCACGCCTTCCGGGGTCGGATTGCCAAAAGTCAGGTCTTTGACTACCTTTTTGCCGTTCTCAAAGTCTACGTACGGGCCGAAATTCAGTTCAGGTGCCATTGTGCTTTTATTCTAAATGCTGGAGTGTGCAGAATCCAATCACCATCGCGGATTCCAAATGGCGTCGAGGTGCGCGAAGTCCGCGCGCCTAATGTTGGCGGGAGGGCGACTGCAGCGACGGTAGCGGATGGTTGAAGAATGCCGGGCTTCCGGCACATTCAGTCAACAGCCAGCGGCTCTCTCAGACGTTGATTACGACCTTGCCGAACATCTGGCTCGTCTCAAGATATTCGTGGGCGGCGCGCAATTCATGGAGCGGGAATGTGCGGTCTAGAACGGGTTTCAGGCGTCCGGCAAATATATGCTGTAGCACTTCATGCAGTTCACCCATCGTTCCCATATACGACCCGAGCAGCGAAAGTTGCCGCGCAAAAAGATGGCGCAAATCGATGCCCACATTTGGCCCCGTGGTAGCTCCACAGGTCACCAGCGTGCCGCCGGTCTTGAGAGACTTCACACTCTCGTCCCATGTAGCTGCGCCTACATGCTCCACCACGATGTCCACGCCCTCTTGATTCGTGATCTTGCGCACTTCTTCAGAAATTCTCTGCTGGTAGTGATTGATGCCGTAGTTGGCACCGAGTTCCTTGCCCTTTGCGAGCTTGGATTCGTCGCCTGCAGTCGTAATCACGCGACAATGGTAAAGCTTTGCGATCTGGATCGCTGCGATGCCCACGCCGGAACTCGCGCCCAACACCAGCACGGTCTGGCCCGAGCGAATGCCGGCCCGTCCTACGAGCATATGCCATGCGGTTACGAATACGAGTGGCACACTCGCCGCTTGATTGAAATTGAGTGAATCAGGAATCGGAATGACGTTCGCCGATGGGACCGCGATCATTTCGCAATTGCCCCCGTCTACCGCATTGCCCAGCACGGTAAATTCCCGGCACTGATTCTGCAGTCCCGCAACACACTTGGCGCAGTGCCCGCAAAAGTGCATGGGAGCGATCAGTACGCGTTGACCGGCCTTCAGACCTTTGACGTACTCGCCTACTTCGGCTACTTCGCCGGCGATGTCGCTGCCAAGAATATGCGGCAGCTTCACTCCCGCCAGCCCTTTGCGCACCCAAATATCAAGATGATTCAGCGAACACGCGCGCACCCTCACCATGACTTGATCTTTGCGCGGTTGGGGATCGGAGACGTCTTCGTATCTCAAAACTTCAGGACCGCCGAATTGATGAATGCGAACGGCTTTCATTTGAGCGTTCTCCACCACCACGAAGTGTTCCCAGAGGGGACGGAGGCCCTCAGGGCTGAAGCCCGAAGGATTATTTTACGCGTGGCGGCGGAGCCTGACGCTGCACGCTTGCGAAACCCTGTCCATTTGACGGCCTGTTGTTAACCGATTGATAATCAATCGTTGAGGTTGCGTGCGCCCGCATGGATATCTACGAACAAATCGTCGAGCTTCGTCGGGAACGACGTCGCGGTGCGGTTGCCACCATCGTTAACGTGCGCGGCTCTATTCCTTCGTTTCGGACGGCGAAAATGCTGGTGCGTGACGACGGCTCGATCGTCGGAACGATCGGCGGAGGCTGCGTTGAGGCGGACGTCTGGCAGGCGGCGCGTGAAGTGATGGAATCCGAAAGGCCCCAGACGCTTATCTTCGATCTTAATCAGGATCCCAGATACGATACGGGCTTGGTGTGCGGCGGCACCCTGGAGGTTTTCATTGAGCCTGTTCTCCCTCAACCGTTACTTTACATTTTTGGCGCAGGTCACGTATCAGCAAGCCTCTCAAAGGTGGCTGCGAATGTGGGGTTTGAATTGATCATCCATGACGATCGCACGTCCTACGCGACCAAAGAGCGATTCCCGGAGGCTCGCGAAATTCATGCGCTTGACTTTGATGAGGCCATTCGAAAAATCGAGCCCAACGAGAATTCCTACATCGTGATCGTCACTCGCGGGCATCGCGATGACATGCGCATCCTGCGGTGGGCGGTTCAGACTCGCGCCCGTTACGTTGGCATGATCGGCTCCAGACGCAAAGTGATTGAGATCTTTAAGACGTTGCAGAAGGAGGGGCTTCCGGAGCATCTCTTCGATCGCGTCCATGCCCCGATTGGCTTCGACATCGGCGCCATCACACCGGAAGAGATCGCAGTTGCGATCACCGCAGAATTAATCTCAATTCGCAGGCATGCTGCTGGCAATCTGCCCCATATGAGCTGGTTTCGTTCTCGAAACTCGCAGCCCGAGACCAACGATCCGGCTCCGGCAGTCGATGAACACGAGTGAAAGGTGAGGGTGATCTTGTTTTCTAGTTGTTTTCGGTTTCAATCTTCAACCAAAAGTTAACAATTTTCACCATTCCCTGCTATCTTCGCTGCATGAGCCGCGCCTCCAGTTTCGCCGGTGTGATCCTGGCAGCCGGAGAGTCCTCGCGCATGGGACGGGATAAAGCATTGCTGCCATGGCCCCCACCAGCCGGCGGAGTGCCGGTTTCCAGTGAAACATTTCTGTCAGCGGCGATCCGGTCCCTTTCATCCGCAACTGAATTCGTGGTAGTGGTGGTTGGAACGAATGAAGGGGCACTGGCGCCGGTCATCTACGCGCAAGGGGCTTCTCTCATGGTCAACCCAGATCCGGGCCGCGGTCAATTCAGTTCGCTGCAAGTTGGACTGCGCGAAGTACTCAACCATGGCCGCGACGCCGCCATGGTGACGCTTGTCGACCGTCCTCCGGTCAGCTCAACCACCATCCAGACTCTGCGTGCCGCGTTCGAGACTGCGGGTCCTCGCATCTGGGCAGTAGTCCCGGAATTTTCCGGCAAGCACGGTCATCCCTATCTCGCAAGCCGTGAGATGATAGAGGCGTTTCTCCGGGTTGCAGCCACCTCAAGCGCACGCGATGTCGAGCACGCGCATCAGGCGCACATCCAGTACGTGCCAGTCGTCGATCCCCTGGTAGCGCTGAATATCAACACCCCTGAGGATTACGCAGAGCTTTCGCCGACTTCGTCTTGACCGCTGCCGGGTTTGCGCGCTCCGCCCGAGTCACGTTATCGTCAGTACATGGACGCCGCAGAGGTAGAAGCATTTCTTCCTGCTACCAATCAATTTCTCGATTCGATTGTGCGCCTGCAACCGCGTGTCGCGGCCTTTGATTGCGATGGGACGCTGTGGTCCGGCGATGCCGGGGAGCGCTTCTTCGATTGGGCACTGAAAGAGGGGAAAATCGTAGCTGAGTGCCTCGATCGTCCGATGCGGGAGCGTTACGCTGCCTACCGTCGCGGCGAAGTCGACGAGACCACGATGTGCGGAGAGATGGTAACGATGCACCATGGGATTGCAGAGCTGCATATAATGGACGCCGCCGCTCGTTTTTTCGAACAGTACTTTGTCGCGCAGATTTTTCCGGAGATGCGGGAACTCGTACGCCGTTTGCGGCAAAATGGCTGTGAGGTCTGGGCGGTCTCTTCGTCCAGTGAATGGTTGATCCGCGCTGGAATGAAATATTTCGATATCCCCGAAAGCCGCATCCTTGCCGCAAAAGTAGAACTACAGGGCAGCACGCTTACCGATCGATTGATCCGCGTCCCTTCCGGAACCGGCAAGCCGGAGGCGCTCCGCGAAATCGTGAGGAAAAACATTGACGCGGCTTTTGGTAATTCGCGTTGGGATACGGAAATGCTAGCGATGGCAAACCATGCGGTTGCCGTGAATCCGAATCCAGACCTTGAGCAGATTGCCCTCGAACGCGGCTGGCGCATCTATTTTCCCGAAGGAACTCAGTCACGAACCTAGTGTGACGGCGAAGGTCCGCGATTTACAATAGTTTTGCCCATGTATTCCGCGCTGTTACTTGATCATTTCCAAAATCCGCGCAATGCGGGAGAAATTGCCGATGCTGACGCGACGGCAGAAATTGAAAATCCCGCCTGCGGAGACGTGTTGCGAGTGACCTTGAAAGAAGATGCGGGACGAATTAGTCAGATGCAATTCAAAGCGAAGGGATGTGTCGCCGCGATGGCCTGTGGTTCGGCGCTGACGGAATTGGTAACCGGAAAGACGCTTGACGAAGCTAGAAGGCTTCGGCGAGAAGACGTGATCGAGGCCGTTGGCGGGCTCCCTCAAGCTTCATCCCACGCTGCCCATTTGGCTTTGGAAGCACTTTCAGCAGCGCTTGATCGCATCAAACCTTGAGTAAAATTGTCATGCTCGATCACTCACCCCGCCGCATTGCCAGCCTGCAACCGAGCGCTACCGTGATTCTCGCCGAGATTGGCGAACTGGATCGCGTCGTTGCGTGCACAAAATATTGTGCCGACGTGGTTGAAGAGATCACATCCCGGAAGCGCACAATCCTCGCCGATTCGTGGACCGCTAGCGCCGAACACATTATTGCCGTCCATCCCGACCTGGTGATTGCTGCTGTCCCGTACCAGGAAAAAGCGGTTATCGAAATAATGAAGTCTGGAGCGCGATGGTTGGGTCTTGCTCCAAAGACTCTGGTTGACATCTACACCGACATCGCCACGATCGCGGGAGTCGTGGGCAATGGGGATCGGGGCGAAGCGGCAATCAGCCGCATGAAGAAACGAATCGACGACGTTCGGTCCCGCACGCGAGGGACGGCCCGGCCGAGGGTTTTTTGCGAAGAGTGGGGCAAGCCGCTGATCGCATCGCAGCCCTGGGTTGCGGAACTTGTCGAAGCCGCGGGAGGCGAGTTTCTGGGCGAGCCTGGTCGACAAATTTCCCTCGAGGAAGTGGCCAGCATGGATCCGGATGTGCTGATTGCGGCTTGGTGTGGCGCGGGTGACCGCGTCCCGCTGGAGAAAATCGTCTTCGACCGTAACTGGCAAGGAACTCGGGCTGCTCGCGCTGCTCGGGTCTACTGCATTCGAGATGAATACTTCAACACTCCGGCTCCAACACTGCTATACGGGCTTGATGCGCTGGCCTTTGCGATCCACCCGGAGATCTTCGGCAACCCGAAAGGAATACGGCAGATTACCGGCGTTCCATCATCCACAGTAGCGATCTGATACCGTTAGTTTCGTGAGGATCCGCTCATGCCTATGGCGACTCGAATGGAAGAAATTCGCAACGAAGTTATGGCCTTCGCGATAGCGGCCCCCGCGGCAAATATTCTCATGCAACAGGTTTGTAAGCTTCTGCATGAGCGAATGCTGAAGTACAACTGGGCAGGATTTTATATGCTGGAAGCCGGCACCGAACCGCCGGTGCTGGTGCTTGAAGCATTTGTGGGTGCGATGACACCGCACACTCGCATCCCGCTCAATCAAGGAATTTGCGGCGCCGCCGCCTCCAGCGGCAAAACTATTGTGGTCGATGACGTGAGTAAAGATCCCCGCTACCTTGCTTGTTCGCTCGAAACAAAATCAGAAATTGTAGTTCCCATTTTCGTGCATGGGCAAGTGGCTGGTGAACTGGATATCGATAGCCATTTTCCGGCTGCGTTCGCTGCCGAAGATCAAAAGCTCGTACAGTTCTGCGCTGAGCTCGTCGGTAAGAAGTTGGAGCAGTCTAAGTGAACATAAGCCGAAGGGAGATGGACCAAGGCCAGATTGAGCGCGCCGGAAATCGGGCGCAAGAGTTCTGAATTATGAAACGAGTGGTGGCAGCGGTGATCGAGAAGGAGGGAAAGCTGCTCGTGTGCCAGCGAACCCGCCATCAAACCATGCCACTCAAATGGGAATTTCCCGGTGGAAAAATTGAAGAGGGCGAACAGCCGCGCGATGCCCTGCGCCGGGAATTGGAAGAGGAATTAGGCATTCATGCCAAGGTTGGCAATGAGATCGCACGGGTGCAGCACACGTATCCCAATGGCGCTGCGGTGGAGTTGCGGTTCTTCGTTGTGCGTGAATACGACGGCGAAATTGAGAATCGCATTTTTCGCGATTTACAGTGGGCGGCAGCGAAATCCTTGCCATCGTTTGATTTTCTCGAAGCAGACGCATCGTTAGTGCGGGATCTGGCTGCTGGAAGGCTGCTCTGAAAACTGCCGGTGCCCACGCTTAGCCTGCTTTCCCGGTAATGTAACCCAATACCAGCGCCAAGGACAGTCCGCCGACCAGGATGGTTGTTCCCCACGCCACGGCATTGAACAAATGCGAATTCACATACTCTCCCATCAATTCTTTCTTGTTGATCAGCAAAAGCATGAAGATCAGGACAAATGGCAGGACGATTCCATTCACAACCTGTGACCACAATACGATTCTTACCAGTTGCGGTCCGGGGATCAGGAGCACGAGGATCCCACCGGCCACGATCAGCAGAGTGTAGAGCCAGTAGAAAAATGGGGCCTCGCCGAATTTCTTATCAACGCCGGACTCGAAACCCAATCCTTCGCATACCGTATACGCCGTGGAGAGCGGCAGAATCGACGCAGCAAACAGTGAGGCGTTGAACAGGCCCACGGCGAACAGGATATAAGCGTATTGCCCGGCCAGCGGTTTAAGTGCTTGCGCTGCGTCCGCTGCATACTTGATGTCACGGTATCCGTGTACGTAAAGAGTCGCGGCACAGGCCACGATGATGAACCAGGCGACCACGTCTGTAAAGATGCAACCCGTGATGACATCCCAGCGCGAGGCTCTTAGTCCGCGCCGTGTAACGCCTTTTTCCACAATGGAGGATTGAAGGTAGAACTGCATCCACGGAGCGATTGTCGTTCCCACCACTCCGATTACCATGAATAGATATGCCTGGTCACGGAATGCTTTGAGCGCCGGCGGCTTAATCGTCGAAATCGCCGCATCCTTCCATAGGGGATGCGCCATTGCCCCGGCGAATAGGTATGTTATGTAAAAAAACGACGCTGCCAGGAAAACTTTCTCGACCGTCTTATATTGACCCTTCACCACGATCAGCCAGACGATCACGGCGCAAATCGGCACCGTCATGAATCGCGACAGCCCGAACAATTCCAGACTGGTGGCGATGCCTATGAATTCGGTCACCACGTTTCCGAAGTTGATGATCAGAATTCCAATCATCATCAGAAAAGTGATGCGAAGGCCAAACTCTTCGCGGATCAGGTCGCTCAGCCCTTTGCCGGTCACCGCGCCCATGCGGGCGCTCATCTCCTGCACCACGATCAGCGCGAGTGTGATCGGAATCATGGTCCACAACAGCAGAAATCCGTACTGGGCTCCTGCCTGCGAATAGACGAGGATGCCGCCCGCGTCGTTGTCGACGTTTGCCGTGATGATTCCCGGTCCCACTACTGCCAGAAACAGCAGGGTCCGGCCTTTCCAACGTTTCAGAAGCCTCATGAGCGCATATCACAAACATAAGAATGAAAACACCCAGGGCAGGCCCGGGCCGCCTCTCACCATTCAGGTTCGGCTCAAGGCGGCATCAGAATACATGGATCGACTGTGCCCCGGATAGATGAAAATGAAAAACAGATGAAAATGAAAAGCCGACGAGAAAAGAACCTAGCTCGCATTGGCGAACGGCGAGCGGCTGTCGGCGGAGCAGGTTAAGATATTTCAGGCTGACTTTAGGGATGACCAAAAACTCCGCGCGCGCCATTTACCTTTTTATCGTCCTCGTTGTTGTATTGCTCGACCGTTGGACGAAGCACATGGTGGCGCAGCGAATTCGGCTTTACGCTCACGTCCAGGTGATTCCAGGGTTTTTTCGGCTCACGCACACTGAGAACACCGGTGCGGCCTTCAGTCTTTTCGCCGACTCGAATGCGCCATGGAAAACAGCGATGCTAATTGCCTTTTCCGCGATTGCCTTAGTCGTAGTCTCGGTCCTCCTCTGGAAAAATCACCACGCCCACATCGCCACCGGCGTGGGCCTGTCGCTGATTATGGGAGGAGCTTTAGGGAACCTTTGGGATCGCCTGGCTCGGGGGCGCGTGATTGATTTTCTGCTGGTGTACGTCAAGCAGTATCAGTGGCCTGTGTTCAATCTGGCGGATAGCGCCATTGTGGTGGGAGCCGGGCTGCTGATCATGGAGACACTTCTTGCTAAATCGCACTCGGCAAACAGTCCCGCACAGTGAGTCTTTGAAGTTGCAGCTAGAGCCTCAGCCGTTCAGCATCGCCATCTGATCTGCACCGTAGCGGGTTCCGGCGACAGCGCCTGCGGGAGCGGCTTTCTCGATTCGCTCGAGCTCCTCGGCTGTCAGAGAAATATCGACCGCGCCGAGTGCATCCTGCAGTTGTGCGCGCGTGCGTGCTCCGATCAGCGGAATGATGTCTTCTCCACGGCTCAAGGCCCACGCGATACACAGTTGGCTCACAGAAATTCCTCGATCTGCTGCTATCCGGCGCAGGGACTCAATGATCTTTAGATTTGCCTGCAGGTTCTCGCCTCCAAAACGCGGCAGATGGGCCCGGAAGTCTCCTTGGGCGAACGACGAAGTTTTCCCGGCAAGGAGTCCCCGAGATAGCACGCCGTAGGCGGTGACGCTGACTCCAAGGTCTCTCAAAGCAGGCAAGACGTTGTCTTCCATGTCGCGAGTGATGATCGAATATTCAATCTGCAGTGCAGCGACAGGATGAACGGCAGAAGCTCGCCGGACGGTCTCTGCGGAGGCCTCCGACAAACCGAGGTGACGCACGTATCCGGCTCTTACAAGGTCGGCGATAGCTCCTACTGTTTCTTCGATTGGTACCGAACGATCCACCCGCGCTGGTTGATACAGATCGACATAGTCGGTCCCTAGTCGCTGCAAACTGTAGGCCAGAAAGTTTTTCACGGATGCGGGACGGCAATCGACGCCCACAAACCGTCCATCGGGTGAGCGCTGCGCTCCAAACTTCACACACAAGAATGCCTGATCCCGCCGCCGCCGGAGCGCCTGTCTCACGAGAGATTCGTTATGGCCCATGCCATAAAAGTCGCCGGTATCGAGCAGGTTGATTCCAGCTTCCAGCGCCGCATCCACGGTGGCCAGGCTTTCTTTTTCATCCGCAGGCCCGTAGAGCGCTGACATGCCCATGCAACCAAGACCCAGCGCGGAAACCGAAGGACCCGAGCGGCCTAATTTCCTCAACTTCATGGAAAGCCTCCGCAAGTTGTCTTCGATGTTTGATGGAAAGCAAAGATTCTTAAAGTCAAGTGGATTGCTTAAGGGAAGCAGAAGGGAAGAGCAGTGGCCCTGTTACGGCGTTCCGTAAAGCTGCTTGTAGACGCTGGCATTGCGGAGGATGGCCTGGACGTATTCCCGCGTCTCTGTGAAGGGAATCGATTCGACAAATTCTTGCGGATCGCGATATTTTCCCTGGGCGAGCCACTCGTCCACGCGATCCGATCCCGCGTTGTAGGCGGCCAGCGCGTATTCGAAGGAGCCACCAAATTTGTCAACCATGCCACGAAAATAGCGCGTGCCTAGCTGCAGATTCACCGCGGGCGTATATAACTGGCTGGCGTTATACCGCTTCAACTGCACTTCTTTGGCAACCAGTTTCCCGGTCTTAGGCAGCAACTGCATCAGCCCAACCGCATTGGCTCGCGAAACGGCATTGGGATTGAACTCAGACTCTTGCCGGATCAGCGACGCTACGAGATAAGGGTCCAGGCCATTGGCATCTGAATGTTTTTTCAGGTCGCTCCAGAAAGGTTTCGGAAAAAGCGCTTCCCAATATTTTCGTGGTAAATCCGGGATGTCCAGCGCAAAGTAATTCGGCGCGGAGTGCTTCATGTATTCGATAGCGCGATCGTAATGACCGGTTTCGGTATAGAGTTGCGCGGTCTCCGCCAGAGCCCAACTTCCGCCTTCGACTGTCGCAGCTGCTTGCAGCTCGCGCACGGCAAAATCCACGAGTCCGCCGTTGCCCAGCAGTTCCGCTTTCTGCACATGCAGGTCGTCTTGCGGGGGCTCCGAGTCGGTTATTCTGCCGCTGTTGTTGAGTGGTGGCACGCGGTCGAGCAGAGCATACTCCGTCACGGCCGCTTCAGGCGCGGCCGGGAGGCGCTTCATCCGCTGCCTTGCCAACTCCGCGTAGTAAAAGTTGCGATAGCGATCCGAGAGTTTCTCGTAGAACGCCCGCGCCATGACGAGTTGATTGTCTTCCTCAGCCAGACGGGCGCGCCAGTAGAGAGCCGCCGGCGTTTCCGCGCCAGAGGGATACATTGCAACCTGTTCCTCAAAGGCTTTCTTGGCGTCTTCGTTGCGTCCCTGTCGCAGTGTGAGCCACGCTGCCTTCCAATGTACGTACGACGCCCGAGGTCCGTTGGGGAAGCGTTGTTGCGCCTCGCGAAACGCGTCCAGAGCCTGGACATACTCGTGATGCACCAGATGCAGGTTGGCAGAGGATAGCAGCGCCTGCTCGAGCCACGGGCTGGCCGGATCGGCTTGCCGTAATTCGTCTACCATCCGATAAAAGGTATCGTTGTCGTTCGCGGCCCATGCGACTTGGCCCAAAAGATAAAGGCGCTGCGCGTTGAGCTCGCCGCTCACCGCGGGCAGAGAAGCGAGTATCTGCTTGGCATCCCGATTCCTGCCACTTCGGTGTAGGGCGTCGGCCAGGGCCAATTGCATCGTCGGCCGATCTGCAGGGCTGGCCATATTCACCAAGCTGCGATATTCCTCGGCCGCATCGGCGTAACGTTTACGGCTCATCAATGCTTCGACCCTCGTCTTGAGTTGAGCGGGGGCAAGAGGAGCGACGGAAGGCAACTTCTTCAACTCAGAGTAAGCAGCGTCGGCCTCGGCGCTCGCCGGCATCGTGTAGTAAATATTTTCGAACGTCTCGGCAGCCTTTACGGTTTGTCCCAAACTGGCGTAGGCACGGCCGATTGCAAATTCCACATCCGAACGCACGGGCAGCCGTGCCTTTTCCAGCAAAGTTACAGCCTCGGCTGCTTGGCCTTCGAGCAGAAGCGCCTCGGCATAGCTCAACTGGGCGTCACGCACCAGCAGCGAATCCGGATGCGAGTGAGCGAAGTCTGCCAGGTTGGCCAGAGCTTCTGCCGTGTGCCCTGTCTGCTGGTAAGAAACTCCAAGATAATAAGCAACATAATCACCGAGGTCGCCAGCATGAACCTTGGCGCGACTCAACGGATCGATCGCTTTGTCGTAGTCCTTGTCTAGCACGTGCGCGTAGCCCAAGACCAGCCATGCCAGCGCGCCAGCATCTTCCTTGGAATGGGCGCGGGCATACGCTTGCACGCCGGAATACGCGGGAACAGAGCGATCCTGCAAAAGCTGTTGCGCCATGGGCCGCAAGCTCGCCGAGGCTACAAATGCCTGACGCATGCGGCGGACACGCGGAGAAACCGTGCGTCGCCTTCGCGTATTGACGGAGCCATGTTTGGCACTCCCGGCACTGGGAGTTTTGCGCCCTGCGGCCTTGTTGGGTGCGGTTTTTTTTGATTTACTGGCTTCGCCGTTCGAAATACTTTGAGCGGGCTTGGTCGCACGCGAGTCCGCCTGTCCTTGAAAAGAACTCAACAAGAATGGAGTCGGCCCTTCTGCCGAAGCCAGCAGAGCGCCAAACAAGCTGCACAGGATTGCAGCCGCGAGTACCCACCCACCCTTGAAAACTAATCGAACCACTTTTTACTTTTCGCGTTCTTAATTCGCGTTAACGTGACTTCCAGCCAGGATCCGTCAAGTACTAGCGGCTGAAATTCTTGCCCATAATCGACAGGTCATCTTCTGCCAGACTACGCACTAACTCGCTCTGAAAATAATCCACGCTGGCCACTGTCGTGTTGCCGTAGCGCTTCTGAAAGGTGCCCCTGCTCTTATCGATATCTTCCTTTAGACGATCGTACAAGTCTTTGTTACGGCGGCCTTCTGCCACTTTCGCCTGGTTGTACAGCTTGATTTCATCCACCAGCAGGCGCGCAAAGCGCTGCGCTTTTCGATGGACGTCGGCGTCTTCCGCGGAAAGTCCAGCGAAGGGATCAGTGGCTGTCGCGGGCGCAGCGGCGCTGGCTGTGTGCGCCGAAGCTGCTGCCACAACTTCCACGGCAGGTTCGGGCGCTGCTGGAACGCTCGCGGGTACATGCCTGGGGGCGTGTGCCGCGAAAGGATCAGAGAACGAAGACACAGTTTGTGCCGCCGGAACTGGCCTCTCTGCAGCTTCACCGTCTTCCCGGGGTGCCGCCTGCTTGCGAAGCGAAATTACTTCAAGCCACGCGCTCGTTGCCATCACCAGCAATTGCAAGGAATCACAGTTCAACTTGCCGCTGGCACCGCCGTCCGAGTAAACCAGAGCAGCGACCTTATCCTTGAGCGCCAGCGGAAGCATCAAAACCTGTCCGTCGGCCGGACTGCCGAAATGCTGTACAAATGGTTCGCCCATTTCCGCGATATTGGCGGAAGTCGCCATTCGATTGCGATAAGAGTCAGCTGCCGGCCCACTGCTTAAGTCCAGCGGAAAGTCTTTCACCGTTTCCTCTTGGCCGAAACCGCGAGCTTGCCATCCCGACGCCGCTCCGGCCTTCACTACGAAAAGTGCGATGCGGGAACAGTATTTGCTGCCAGCGTCCAATAGGGCCCGCAAAATTTCCTTCTGAGTGAACCCGGCATGGATACTCGAAACTGCCTGAACCAAGGCGCTGGAGCTTTCCTGCGCATTCGCTTGAACTCCACTTCCTCGTGAAGGCACGATTGCCAACACGCGCTGTACAATTTGCGCCTGGAGTTGTGGGATCTGGTCCTGCAGTGCTTGCGCTACGGCGCTCGCTACCATCCGCTCGATCTCGGTCGATTGCTCGTCGTGATTAGGGTTCCGTTCCGCCATGCTATAAGAACCGTTTTCCTCCGGGAACTGACGCCCATATGTTAGTTCCCGTTTAAGTCTGGCCTTAATTGCTGATTATACGGCACTTGTGGGACGGTCCCAGAGTACGTCGGGACGTGTTCGACCGCGTACGGCTCAGCCTCGACTCTATCTTAAAACTTCGGCCCCGCGAAACCGTAAAGCGGCTGGGCAAAGAATGAGGTTACCAAGTAGAATAACAGTTCACGTTTTCAGTGCCGCGGTTCGTTGCCCGCAAAATACTGCATCGCCCATAGAATGGAAACCATCCAAAACAAACTAGAAGGGCCTGTTACCGACGAGCTGAAGTTAGTGCGTGCCGCCAAGCAGGGCGACGACTCGGCGTTTGAAGAGTTAGTTCGCAGGTACGACCGGAACGTTTTCAGGATTGCGCAGCACATCACGCAAAACCGCGAAGATGCGGAGGATGTGGTGCAAGAGGCGTTCCTCAAGGCATATAGCAATCTGGCGAAGTTCCAGGAACAGTCAAAGTTTTACACCTGGCTCGTACGAATCGCCGTCAATGAAGCATTGATGAAGTTGCGCCGGAAGAGGCCCGAGCGCACGGTTTCGCTGGACGAGGATATTAAAACTGAGGATGATTCTCTTCCGCGGGAGATTGCGGATTGGAGTCCGAGTCCCGAACAGCAGTACACGCAATCGGAATTGCGAGAGATTTTGAGTAAGACGATCCAAGGCCTACCCCCAGGGTTTCGGACCGTGTTTGTACTGAGAGACGTGGAAGGACTTTCTACTGAGGAAACTGCCGCGGCGCTGGAGTTGAGCGTCCCCGCAGTGAAGTCGAGGCTGCTTCGTGCTCGATTGCAGCTTCGGGAACGGTTGGGACGTTACTTCCAGAAACGCGAGAGTGGAGATGGCGACCAGTGAAATGCTCTGAATTTTTGCACGAGCTGACCAATTATTTGGACGGCGTCCTCGACGAACCTACAAAGGTCGAACTGGAGAACCACCTTTCCTGGTGCCACAACTGCTATGTGGTTTGCGACACCACGAAGAAAACCATCGAGATCTATCGCGATTCCCAGCTCTACGAACTGCCCGAAGACCTTCGCACGCGACTGCGCTCGGCCATCATGACCAAGTGCCAGCAACACAAGAAGCGTGGTCCGGAGAGCGTTTGACCCTACTGCCGGAATTTTAAAAGAACAGCACCCCCCTCAACCCTGCACTCGATCGCATATAATGGCAGTCAAGTTGTCGGGGTGTTGCATGAAGCTTGCTCGCAGTACGACCCTTCTCGCCTGCTTGATTCTTTTCGCTTCGTCCACGTTCTACAGCCAGACCAGCGATCCGGCCCAGTCCCCAGCGTCCTCGGCGCCTCAGCTGTCCGCTGATCATTCTAGTGCTGATCAGTCTGCGAGAGATCTTTCGGCGAACGCGCCGCGCATGGCCAAGCAAACCCGCCTTGAGATCATCCGTGACTTCGAAACGCAGCTGGTTTATGCACGAAGTGCGTTTCCCATGGGCACCAAGGGACTCATACTGAGGCAAGGCGTGGTTACCCCCAGCGGCGAGGAATTGCAGCAAGTGCTCAATCTTTGGGGCCCCGCCGTGAAGCCCGGAGACCCTGCACGCATCTCTTTTGTCCAGATCAAGAACGATCACATTCATTTCGAGATCAATGGCGGTCCGGTACTCCGCAAAAAGTGGTACCAGCATATTCAGGTTTCCGGGACCTACGGCCAGCCGGTCACAGGTAGCGACGCGCCGCAATCCAATCCCCACGGCTCCTACGTCGACCTCTACTTCGATAAGTATGTGCCTGAGCTGACTGCGGCACGGCTGCGAAGTCTGCTGTATCCGGTGCTCGACTTCAACGCGCGGAACAAGGAGCAAGCCTACCTCGATACCGTGCCCCCAAAGGTAAAGGAAGCGATTCAGGCGCATCATGTGCTCGTGGGCATGAATCAGGAGATGGTTCTTCACGCCAAAGGCAAGCCTCCGAAAAAGGTGCGGGAGCGTAGCGGTGATACGCAATATGAAGAATGGATCTACGGGGAAGCGCCGGCTGATGTGGATTTTGTGCGCTTCGTCGGCGACGAGGTGGTCCGACTCGAGACGATGAAGGTAGATGGCCAAAAGATCGTGCGTACGGAGAAGGAAGTCATGTTGCCTCGGCCCGACATCGACAAGGAAGCGAAGAGGGAACCGGAAGAGCGGCCAACCAATGCGCCCAGTCTGAGGCGTCCCGGGGAAGATTCCGATTCTGTACCAAAGCCGGCGGATGGGGCGGCACCAGCGCCGCACGCGCCCCCTCCAGACCTGCCGCAACCCCCCAGCGGACCTGGGGAGATCGTGTCGTCACTGTAAGCGAAATATCGATTTAGGGGCCTGCGACAACCCGATTTCCGTCAGCGAATGAGAAGGCCAGAGATACATTCGAATATTCCCGGCCGTCGACTTCCACGTAGGGATATACAAAATAGTTGAGCGGCTTGCCAGCCTGCAGTGGATCGAGCCGCAGGTCGCGTCCCATGCTGAACTGAATTCGGTTCACGTCATGGGAGCCGAAAAAGTAGTCGCGCTTTTCCGGATGCTTCCACGCTTCGGAGATATCCACGGGGATCCAGCCTCTACCGTCAATATAGAAATCGGACCAGCAGTGATAACCCGCAATCTCTGCGGAATGCTTGTCGGCCGGCAGCGGGAAGCCAATTTCGAAGCGCGCCGGAATGCCCTGCGAGCGAGCCATGGCAATGAACAGGGAATGAAAGTCAGTACAATTGCCCTTCTTCGCATCGCAGGCATAGAGAACATCGCCGCGGCCCCAGCCCGTTCCCGTCTTGTCGTAACTCATGGTGGTGAAGACGTAGTCGTAGATCGCTCGGGCCTTATCGAGAGGCTGAGTTTTGCCGTGAGTGACCTTCGCGGCCAGATCAGCGGGCAGACCGGTCACGGGAACGAGCATGTCGGGCTGCAAGTCTTGTTGTTTCTCTGCGGATGTAAGCGATATGGGAGTAACACGCTCTCCTGACCCGAGCGCGACGCGCTCATGGCGCACGACGTCGTATTCGATATCGAAGCGTAATTCCGGCTGTGGCGAAGCAGTCTCCGCATAATAGATCTCATTTTCATATTTCGACTCGCCTGTCTTGCTCAAAGGAACGTCGCCCTCGGCCGAAGTGACCTTCACCTCTTGATAGGCATCAGAGTGCGCCTCGGGAATCCAGATGCGAACTTGTTTCCCCGCCGGAAGGTTCTTCACAGTGAAGCCGTAGTGAAACGTGAAGCGGCGGGAGCCCTGGGCGGCGACCGACAGGATGAACACGAAGCTCAGACACAGCGATAGATAAAGCTTGCGCAGCATAAACGGCTTCCTTTCACGGTTTCTGTGTGCTGCAGAAGCACACGGGGAAGGAGTTCATCATGAACTAATCAACCGTGTGAATAAGCTACGCGATAGATGAGGGAAGGCCTCTCGGGATCGGCTTTCAGGAGCAGGTCTCAAAC
>Ga0187875_10000216_pt1 | contig 52877 bp, 59 predicted proteins | sample June2016WEW_17_1_2_FD_132978 | JGI IMG/M metagenome (GOLD analysis project Ga0187875, IMG submission 132978) | Peatland microbial communities from SPRUCE experiment site at the Marcell Experimental Forest, Minnesota, USA - June2016WEW_17_10 | ecosystem: Environmental > Terrestrial > Soil >...
CCCGACGAGGCGCCAGGATCCGCGGGACTGTTGAGACGCGAGCTCGTCGAGGCCGACCGGGTGCGCGAGGCCGAGTACGAAGCCGTGTTGCGCGAACTCTCGGTGAAGGACGTCTACATCAACGAGTTCGAGCTCATCCTCGCGCGGGTAGAGGACCGGGAGCGCGCGACGCGCGACGAGCTCGGCCAGGTGCGCGAACGCGCCGCCGAGCTCATCGCCGATCTCGAACACGCCGAGGCCGTGATCGTTGGGCTGAACGCCGAGATCGTCCGGTTGCAGGACGAGATCGCCACGATCCAGGCCACCCGCAGCTACCGCTGGGCCGTTGCCGGCGCGTCGCTCGCCGGTCGTGTGGCGTCCCCGTTGCGCCGGAAGGAGGGCCGCCACGGCGACTCGGCGGGCTGAACGACCCGCGGTTCAGTCGGCCGCCGACCAGTAGCCCCGCAGGAACGCGTCGGTCTCGCGCAGCGACTCGGTGCGGCCGATCTCGTAGAAGCGCTCCGTCGCCTCGTAGCCGAAAAGGAGCCGCCTGGCGGCGAGCACCGAGTACAGGTCCGACAGCTCGGCCGCGCCGTCACCGGCTAGGTCGATGACCCCTGGGGTGAGGCCGCCGAGCCCGTAGTCGACGAAGGCCATGTCGGGCGAAGGGCGTTCCTTGTCGTAGCGGGTGACGCGCCCTGCGTCGAACGCCGCGTTCGACGCCTCCCAGCGGTTCTCGTTGCGCAGCACGGTCATCGCCGCGGGCAGCCCGCTTCGCGCCCAGGAATCGGCGACGTCGCGGTAGTCGACGCGCAAGAAGGTGTCGCCGTACAGGACGAGGAAGCGATCGCCGAGCAGCGGTGCCGCCCGGCGGATCGCGCCGAGCGTCCCGTCGAGCCCCGGAGAGTCGTAGCTGTAGGCGATCTCGACGCCCTCGCGGTCGGGCCCGATCGCTTCCTCGACCATCTCGCCGAGGAAGCCGACACACAGCACGACGCGCGTCACGCCGTTCCGAGCCAGCAGGCGCAGCTGGTGGACGAGGAAAGGCTGGCCGGCGACCTCGATCAGGCCTTTGGGCCGGTCACGGGTCGCCTCCCGGAGGCGGGTACCCCTCCCTCCCGCGAGGACGCACACCGGCGGCACCGCCGGCCGCGGTCCGCGCCCCGGGTCGTCGCTACCGGCGATCAGCGTCGTCCCAGCCGTATCGGGACTCGATGATGTACTTCGGGCGATCGCGCACCTCGTCGTAGATCCGGCCCACGTACTCGCCGAGGATGCCGAGCGAGAGCAACTGGATGCCGCCGAACAAACAGATGAGGATGACGAGCGTCGGGTTGCCGACGGGGAAGTGCACGCCCGCGAGCTTGAACGAGAAGTACGTCGCGCCGAGGAGGAACGCGATCGTGGCGAGCCCGATGCCGATCATGGAGATGAGCTGCAGCGGATAGCGCGAGAAGCCGATCACGCCGTTGAGGCCGATGAGCACCGAACCGGTGAAGCGGTTGTACTTGCTGTAGCCGCCCCGGCGGACCTCGCGGTCGTAGAGCACGCTCGTCTGGGGGAACCCGACGTAGCCGACGAGACCGCGCAGGAACCCGTGCTTTTCGGGCAGCGCGACCACGGCGTCGACGACCCGGCGGCTCATGAGGCGGAAATCGCCGGCGTTCGGCGGGATGTTGACCTCGGCGATGTGCCGGATGATCCGGTAGCCGACCGCGGCGACCATTCTTTTCACGAGCGTCTCGCCCGCCCTGGTGCGGCGCTGCGCGTAGACGACGTCGTAGCCCTGCTGCCACTGCTCGACGAGCTCGCCGATGAGCTCGGGGGGGTCCTGGAGGTCGCAGTCGATGACGATAACGGCGTCGCCCGATGCCGCCTCGAGCCCGGCGATCGTCGCCGTCGGCTGGCCGAAGCGCCGTGAGAACCTCAGCATCCGGACCCGCGGGTCGACTGCCCGCAGATCGAGGATGGCCTTCTCCGTGCGGTCGGTCGACGGGTCGACGCTGAAGATGACCTCCCAGTCGTAGTCGAGCGCGTCGAGCGCCGCGGCGAGCCGTTCATAGACCCTCGGGACGTTGTCTTCCTCGTTGTAGGCGGGTATCACGATGCTCAGCATCTGGCGCCTCGGGGCCGGCGAGGTCATGGCGCGCCGGGCTTTTCCAGGACGGCGAGCTCGCGGACCCCGAACGGCAGCGCGACGCCGTGCGCGAGCAGCCAGCGCTCCAGCCGGCAGGAAAGCCGGCCGAGTCGCGAGTCCCCGGTCCGGGAGTTGCTGGCCGAGACCTTTTCCCTGAGGCGTTCCCCCTCGAGGTGCTCGAACATGACCCGATTCTTCTTCTTGTCGAGCCAGAACGGGGGGAACACGATCGATCCGAGGTAGAAGCATTCCGTGACGACGAGGCCGGCGTTGCGCGCCTTCGTGCGCAGCTCGCCCCGGGCGTAGCGGCGCTGGTGCCGCAGGTAGCGGTCGAAGCAGTCGTAGGTGCCGGGTGCGAAGGGGACGACGATGACGGCGCGACCGCCGGGTCGCAGCGCGCGTCGGATCTCGCCGAGGGCCCCTTCGTCATCGGGCACGTGCTCGAGGAGGTTGGCGCTCACGACGGCGTCGGCGGAACCGTCGGCGAGGGGGAGATGGCAGGCGTCGGCCTGGACGAGCGCGACACCGGGGAGGCGTCCCGCGGCGCCGGCGAGCCCGGCGAGCACGTAGTCGACGCCGACGAGGTACAGGCCGGCCTCGCGGCCGGCCAGATCCTCGAGCAGGTAGCCGCTCGAGCAACCGAGATCGATGATTAGTCGCCCGGGTTCCAGCCCGCCGAGGTGCTCGATCATCGCCGCCCGCGTCCACACGTCGATGAAGCTCGTCCGACTGCTCTCTTCGTGGAGCTCCTCGAGTTCGGCGGACCAGTAGAGCCCGGTGTCGCGCGGCGGTTCCCCGCGGTCGCGCGCCGAGATCAACCGTGGTCCTTCTCGCGGGTCGTGAAGAACTGGTCGTCGATCCGTCGGAGCGTCGCGAGATCCTTCTCGTCCCGCAGGCGTGCCCGGAACGCCTCTTCCTTCCAGGGGTCCCACTGTGCGCTGATGATCCGACCGGTGATCCCGGCGGACTCGTCCGACAAAAGAAAGGTGACGAGCTCGTGGACGAGCTCGACAGGGTCCGCCGCGCCCGCTTCGTGGGCGCGGTGGGTCCGGGCGTAGAACTCGGAGCCGACCGAGTCGGGACCGGCGGCGAGGATGTCGTCGTGCATCGGCGTGACGATGAAGCCCGGCGCGATCGCGTTCACCCGGATGTGGTCCGCCGCGAGCTCGACGGCGAGGTTCTCGGTCAGCCGGACGACTGCGGCCTTCGAGGTGGCGTAGCCGTCGAAGCGGGGGAACGGGGCGGTCGCCCCGCCGCCTGAGAACGTGACCACCGATCCGCCGGCGTGGCGCAGCGGTTCGAGGCACGTCGTCACGGCGAGGAGCGTCCCGATGACGTTGACGTCGAGCGTGCGACGGAATTCGTCGACGGGCCACTCGCCGACCGGACCGATCGGACCGATGAGCGCCGCGGCGGCGACGATGCCGTCGAGGCGCCCTCCGGCGGCGATGCTCGGGCGGGCGCGCCGCCATGCGTCCTCGTCGGCGACGTCGAAGGCGAGCGCGTCGTGCGGCCCACCGGCGAGACCGGCGACCAACGTCTCGAGGGCCGCCCCGTCGCGCGCGACGACGGCGAGGCTCGCGCCGAGTCCGGCGAGGGCGGCGGCGATGCCGCGCCCGATGCCCTTGCTGGCGCCGGTCACGACGATGCGCCGACCGGCGAGGTTGCCTGTCACGGACTCAATACTTGTCGCGGCCTTGTACCCGCGCACGGTATGCGGGTGCCGGTCGTGCTCAGCGCGGTGACCCGTGTCACGAGCTCCGTTGCGCGGTCTCGACGCAGGACCACGCGTAGCGCGCCGATTCGAGGTCGCCGAGGAGCTCGCGCCCGTCGGCGGCGTCGATCGCCGCCGTGAAGTGGCGCCATTCGAGGTCCCAGGAGACGTCGGTGTCGGCGTAGCGTTCGACTTCCAGGTCCGGCGGTCCGAGCTCGGGGCGCATCCGGAAGATGCGCAGCTCCTCGGGGCCGTAGCTGCGCCCGAGACCGTCGACGGCGAACTTCGCGGTCCGGCAGGCGATCTCCAGGGAGAACGTGTTCTTCCACTCGGTCCAGCTGACGTGGAGGAGGGCGAAAGGCGACGGGTCGCCGACTCCGCCGCGTCGGCCGAGCACAAGGACGGCGTTGTCGTCGACCGGTGCCCGCCAGAACTGCGTCCGGAGGAGCGCGTCGTGCAGGGGCAGGCCGCCGAGGAGCCAGTAGCTGAGGTCGAGGAGGTGCATGCCCTGGTCGACGATCTCGCCGCCCCCCGACCGGCGCGGGTCAGCCCGCCATTCCTTCTCGTAACCGGGACGCCCGCCGTGGCCGTAGCGCGCCCGCAGGTAGAGGACCTCGCCGTAGTCGCCGGAGCGGGCTTCGCCGATCGCCCGGGCGATGCCGGGGTGGAAGCGGTGGTTGAAGCCGACCTTCACGAGTCGGTCCGCCGCGCGCGCCACCTCGGCGATACGGTCGATCTCGGCGACCCCGATCCCGGCGGGCTTCTCGACGAGGACGTGCGCGCCGGCTTCGAGCGCCCGACAGGCGATCCCGGCGAGCTGGTCGTGGACCGTCGCGACGATGACGACGTCGGGGCGGAGCGTGAGCAGCTCGTCGAGCGTGCTGCAGGCCGCGCCGCCGAACTGCGAGGCGAGCTGCGCCGACGACTCCGGGACGAGGTCGTGGCAGGCGACGAGGGCCCCGGGCCCGAGGACCTCGGCCCTTCGGTGACCGATGAGCCCGCAGCCGACGATCGCGACCCGCAACGGACGCGGCGCGTTGTCCATCAATTGTTCTCGGTCGCGTAGGCGCCGCTGCAGTCGAAGTCGAATGTCAGCTCGGGGGCGTTGGCCTCGGCGAGCGCCTGCCGCGTGTCCTCGGGGTGCGGCGAGTACACGAGAAGGAAACCCCCGCCGCCGGCGCCGACGAGTTTGCCGCCGAGCGCGCCCGCCTCCCGGGCCGTCGCGTAGAGCCGGTCGATGTGCTCGTTCGCCATGCCGGGGGACCGCTTGCGCTTGTTCTCCCAGTGCTCGTGCATGAGGCCGGCGAACCCGACGAGATCACCGGCCTCGAGCATCCCGCGGCTGGCGTATCCGAGCTCCTTCGTGCGGTGGAGGTTCTCGAGCATCTCCGGGTCCTTGCTGCGCGAACGCGAGTCCTGGTCCGCGAGCATCAGCGAAGCCGAGCGCGCATCGCCCGTGTAGAAAAGGAGGAGGTGCTCGCGCAGTCGGCGGAGCGTCTCCGTGTCGAGGTCGAGGGGTTCGACGTCGACGTCGTCGTCGGGCAGGAACGTGTAGGCGCAGATCCCGCCGTGGGCCGCGACGTACGGGTCCTGCTTGCCGACCGGCTCGTGCAACACGTCGATCTCGATGTGGCTCGCCGCCTCGGCGAGCGCGTGCGGCGTGATCGAACGGCGGCGGGCGTGGGCGAGCGCTTTCAGCAGGCACACCGTGAACGACCCCGACGATCCCATGCCCGTTCCGGCGGGCACATCGGCGACGGAGGCGATCTCGAGGGGACTCCCCTGCCAGTGGCGAAGCAGCGCCTCGCGCAGGATCGGATGCCGGATCTCGGAGACGTCGTCAACTTCCTCGGTTTCGGAGTACTTCATCCGGTAGCGCTTCTGGAAGGCGGCGTGGACGAACATGTGGACGTACTTGTCGATCGCCCCCGCGACGAGGAACCCGCCGAACTCCCGGTAATACGAGGGGAGGTCCGTCCCGCCACCCCCCAGGGGGAGGCGTAGCGGAGCCCTGCTGTAAACGACGCTCATCGACGGGGCCCCCTATTCCGATGCGGTGCGGAACGCTGTTCGCGCCAGGCGTATTCGTTGTCGTCGAGCCAGTCGAGCGTGAGTTCGATCGCCTGCCTGATCGTCACCCGCGGCGACCACCCGAGTTCCCGGATCCGGGACGTGTCGAGAAGGATCAGCGGCGAGTCGCCGATCCAGCCACGGATCCCTCCGGAGTGGGCGACCTCGGGGTTCGCGCCGAGGTGGTGCGTGATGATCCGGACGGATTCGTCGACGAGGATCGTCTCGTCGGTCCCGAGGTTGTAGACGAACGTCCCGGGCTCGTCGGCGTGACGCGCGACGCAGGCGAGCATGGCGTCGATACAGTCCCCGACGTAGAGGTACGACTTCTCTTGGTGTCCGTCGCCGAGGACGGCAAGGTGGTCCGGGTCGCCACGAAGCTGCCGGTAGAAGTCGACGACGTGGCCGTGCGTGTACCGCTCGCCGAGGATCGAGACGAAACGGCAGACGACTCCGGTCAGGCCGAACCCGGCCGAGTACGCCGCGACGAGGCCCTCACAGGCGAGCTTCGAGGCCCCGTAGAGCGACGTCTGCTGAGGGAAAGGCGCGTCCTCAGGCGTCGGGAAGACGGCCGGCTCGCCGTAAACGGAACCGGAAGAGGCGAAAAGGATCCGGTGCACGCCGGCGGTCCGCATGGCTTCGAGGACTCGCGACGTGGCCAGCGTGTTCTGCTCGAGGTCCCATTGCGGGCGTTCGAACCCGCGCCGGACGTCGGCGTTCGCCTGGAGGTGAAAGACCCAGTCGCAGCCGGTGAGGGCCGGTTCGAGGCCGCCGGGCTCGAGCACGTCGCCCTCGACGAGCGAGAAACGGGGATGGTCGAGTATCGACGCCAGGAACTCACGCCTGCCGGTGCGGAAGTTGTCGACGACGACGACCTCGGAACCCGCGTCGATGAGCCGATCCGCCAGATTGCTGCCGATGAAGCCGGCGCCTCCCGTGATACAGGCGCGTCTGACCGGGGCAGAAGATGCCATCATTCGCGCTCGGCCCGCTCGGGACGTGCGCGCCGATCGCCGATGTCGAACACGGTTAGATCGAGTAGCCGGCGGCTGCCGCGTCCCGGAAGAACATCCGGACGGTTTCGAGCGAGAACTGCGACAGGTCCTTGCCGAGCCCGTCGAGCTTGCGGAGTAGGTCCGGGGTCATCGTGATGATGTGGCAGCCGGCGCTGTTCGCCTGGACGAGGTTGAGGACCTCGCGCGGTGAAGCCCACATGCACTCGGCAGCCGGCGCCGCCGACATGATCTCGACGGCGCGCCGAACGAGTGGCACGGGATCGACGCCGGCGTCGGCGATCCTTCCGGCGAAGATCGACAAGTACGACGGTGCCCCGCCGGCGACCGCGCCCGTGATCGCGTCGACCTGGTCGAGAGTGAACATCGCGGTGACGTTCACCTTCACGCCGTCGTGGGAGAGATCGTGCACGAGCTCGGTCATCGGCTCGCCCGACGTCGTCGTCACCGGGATCTTCACGTAGACGTTCGCGCCCCACGAGGCGATGAGCCTCGCCTGGCGGCGCATCTCCTCGCGTTCGTCGGCGAAGACCTCGAACGAGACCGGGTGCGTGGTGACGTGGCTGAGGAGCTCAGCCGCGAAGCGCGTGTATTCGGTGACACCCGCCTGGCGCATCAGCGTCGGATTCGTCGTGAATCCTGAGATCCGGGGGTCGTCGGCGAGCTCGAGAATGCTCTGCAGGTTGGCGCCGTCGGCGAAGATCCGCGTCGCGATCTTGTCCAGCACCGGGTGCGATGCTAGCAGTCGCCCTAGCCGTTGAGCAGGACTGATACGGCTTGTACGAGGTCCGGTGCGCACCGGTCAGGCACGACGGACCCCGATCTTTTGTGCGCACTTTGCGCGTTCTCGATGAGCAGTGTCTTACAACCCGCAGCCCGCCCGGCGAGCACGTCGGCGTCCGTGTCGCCGACCATCCAGGATCCGGCGAGGTCGATGCCGAGCTCCTCTGCCGCCGACAGCAGCATGCCGGGAGCAGGCTTTCGGCATTCGCAGGCCCTGCCGAACACGGGGTCGGTCCCTTGGGGGTGGTGGAGGCAGATCCGCCACGCGTCGAACTCGACGCCTTGGGCCGCGAGCAACTCGACGACTCGCATTTGCACGGTTTCGAGGACGTCGACCGTGACCGTCTGTTTCGCCGCCGCCGGCTGGTTCGTCACACCGACGAGCACGAATCCGGCCCGGGCGAGCGCCCGAGCGGCCTGCGCCACCCCGGGGAGGAGTTCGACGTCTTCCGGGTGGAGCGGTGACTCGAGCATCCCCGTCGACTCGTCCGGCACGAGCACCGTCAGAACGCCGTCGCGGTCGATGTAGACGGCCGGGGTCACGGTGTCTCCGGCTTCTGGGCGACGACGGTGACGAGCACGGGGAGCACGATCGGGTCGTCACCGGGATCGACCCCGGTCAGCTCCGCGAGATAGGCGGCCACCGGGCCCGCGCCCGCTCCTGCCGGAGCCTCCGCCCACGCCGCGACGATTCTGCAACCGGCCCCGATCGCATATCCGGGGAGGAGCGCCCCGACATCGGGGCAGGGCGCGTCCGGCATCGACAGTGCGACGCCGCCGACGCGCCCGGCGGACGTGATCGGTTCCTGGGCGACGACGAAGCCGCCCTTGCGCGTCGCGGCCACGAGGCGAGACCAGACGGCGTGGGGATCGACGACATGCATGAGAAGGAACCGGCAGTACGCGAGATCGACTTGCTCGGGCAGTTCGAGATCCTCCGCCGCCTGGACCAGCGGGACGACCTGTGACGCGCCCACCCCGGCCGACCGCTTGGCGAGATCGTCACAGGCGGCCGCCGAGCGGTCGATCCCGTAGACCCGGCCCGTCGGTCCGACGAGGTCGGCGAGGGCGAGCGTCACGTCGCCGGTGCCGGCACCGACATCGGCGCAGCGCCATCCGGGCCCGACCGGGACGTAGCTGAGGGCGTCGCGCAGCGGTCGGCGATAGAGGTCGTCACCAGGCGGGGACACTCCCATCGGGATCCAAGCTACCGGCCCGGATCACGCGCTCTTGGCCCACCTCTCGGGCGGCGTTTCCGTCCCGATTCGTCGGACGGGGGTCGGGAGGAGCCACTACGGTGAGCGCGATGCGGGTGACGCTGCTCTTGTGTGATGCCGCCCAGGTGGCGGACGGCAAGCTCTACATCCTCGGGGGCGGGTGGAGCCTCATCGGGCCGGACCCGACCCCGTCGGCTGTGGCGATGAAGGTCGACGTCGACTGGACCGAGGTCGACCGGCTGCACCACTGGGAGTTGTTTCTGGTCGACGAGGACGGGCAGCCGATCGTCGCCCAGACGCCCGACGGACCTCAGCCGATCGAGGTGCGCGGCGACTTCGAGGTGTCGCGTCCCGAGTCGGTGCCCGAAGGAAGCCCGGTCGACGTCGCGCTGGCGCTCAACTTCGGCCCGCTGCCGATCGCACCGTCGTCACGATTCACCTGGCGACTCGCGATCGACGGCGAGACCCAGGAGGACTGGGTCCTGCCGTTTTCGACCCGCGCCCCTCGCGATTGACGACGTCGATCCCCGCGGCGGGGCCGCTCACGGCGGAGCTCGGCCGGCGCGAAGCCCGACTTGTCGACGCGATCGGGCGCTGGTGGGTGGGGGCGCGGGCGGCGAGGGACCGGCTGCCGTGGCGCACGACCCGCGATCCGTGGGAGGTGCTCGTCTCCGAGACGATGCTCGCCCAAACCCAGGTCTCCCGCGTGACGCCGCGCTTTCGCGAGTTCGTCGCGCGTTTCCCAACCGCAGCCGCGTGCGCCGCCGCGCCCGTGGGTGACGTCGTCCGCGCGTGGGTAGGGCTGGGATATAACCGTCGCGCCCTGGCGCTGCACGCGGCCGCCGCGAGGATCGTGGAGCGGCACGCAGGACGCGTTCCGGCAACCCTCGACGAACTCGTCGCTCTCGACGGTGTCGGCCCGTACACGGCGCGGGCCGTACTGGCATTCGCGTTCGACGCCGAGGTCGCCGCGGTCGACACGAACGTCGGCCGGGTTCTCGCCCGCGCCGCGGCAGGCCGACCTCTCCGCCCCCGCGAGGCGCAGGCTTTGGCGGATCGCCTCGTTCCGGACGGCTCGGGGCGCGAGTGGAACCTCGCCGTGATGGACTTCGGCAGTCTCGTCTGTACGGCGCGTGCCCCCGTCTGTGTCACCTGTCCGGTGCATGCGGTCGGGGCCTGTGCCTGGAGGCAGAAACCCGGCGGCGATCCCGACCCGGCAGTCGGTTCGGCGCGGGTGACGACCGGACAATCCCGGTTCGAAGGCTCGGACCGACAGGGACGCGGTCGGCTCGTGCGGGCCGCGTGTGCCGGACCGATTGCGCCAGCGGACCTCGCCCGGGTCGCCGGATTCCCGGAGCGGGTCGCACGCGCCCGGCGCGTCGCCAACGCGCTCGTCAACGAGGGGATCCTCGTGCGCGGGCCCGGCGGCGAGCTGACGCTCGCCTGACCCCCGGCGCGCACGGGAAAGGTGGGTGGCGGCCCGGTACGGCGCGCCAGACTGTCGTGCGTAGCCTTTGGGGTCCTGCCAGAGAGGCGAACAGCGTGGCCGAGATCGTCGAGTCGAAGATCATCCGTGACGTCATCCATGTCGCACCCGTCGTCCACGGCGACGAACGCGGTCGCTTCGTCGAGACGTACCGCCGGTCGTGGTTCCCGCTCGGACGCGAGATGGTCCAGGCGAACCGGTCGGACAAGGCCCAGGGCGCCGTCGTCGGCCTCCACTACCACCTGCACCAGGCCGACTACTGGTACGCGACGCGCGGTCGGGCGCGCGTCGTGCTCTACGACCTGCGCATCGGTTCGCCGACCGAGGGTGCGCTCGAGCTCGTCGACCTCGGAGCAGACGAACGAGGGGTGTTCATCCCACCCGGGGTCGCGCACGGCTTCGCGTCGCTGACGGACATGACGCTCACGTATCTCGTTGACTCCTACTACAACGAGCAGGACGAGCTGGGAGTGGCCTGGGACGACCCGGACATCGGGGCCGACTGGGGAGTCGCCGATCCGGTGTTGTCCGGTCGTGACCGCGGGAACCCGCGTCGGTCTCAGATCCCGGACGCCCTTGTGCCCAGGGCCGGGCTGAGAGTATGAACATCTAGTAGCCGTCCTGCGCCGCCGGGGGTGGCGCGCTTGAATGGTGCGTATGCAGGGTGATCCTGGGGGCGTCGCGTCTTGATCGCGGGCATCGCGATCGGCGCTTTCGTTCTCGTCGCGGGGTTCGCGGCGTGGGCGCGTTTCGCGTCCCACCGCGCCGAGCGCCATTCCGTGACGACCCACCAGCGCGCCCTCGACGTGCTCGGTACCGCTTCGCGCCGCTGGGAGGGCGTCGCGCCGGTGCACGCGCCCAAACCCGAGGACGTCGCGCGGGCACACGTCCAGACCCTTGGCGACCCTCCGAACGCGCGACGCCTCGGTGACGGCGAACCGGTGTCGACGCGCCGTTCGGGAGTCCGCCTCGTGCCGTCGTCCGGCTCGAGACCCGTCAGGCTCCCGATCTTTGTCGACGAGGGTGACGTCGCGTCCGATTCACCGGGCGAGCCGGATGCTGGCGAACGGGATGGCGAAACGGTCGGCGTCTCAGACGGTGCGACCCGCCCGGGCGGGCGCGCCGCTCCGTACGATCACGAGGCGCTTAGCCCGATCTCCGAAGTGGCGACACGCGCTTCGCGTCCCCGCCGCCACCGTTACCACGGCGGGCGTCCGGCCCGACGCGCGACCTCCGCGGCCGCTTCGGCGGTCGCTCTCGCCGCGATCGGCGTGGCGACCTGGCAGCTCACATCCCAGGGTGCGCCGACGCACCACGCCACCACGCCTCCCACGACGACGGGGAAGTCGAAGGGCGGGACGCACACCGGCACCGGTCGTCAGACGGGCGGGCAGGGTCTCGTCCCGACGTCGGTCTCGCCGAGCGTCGTCGCCTACGCGGTCACGGGCGGGGCCTACACGATCACGTTCTCCGCCTCGGGCCCGTGCTGGCTCGGCGTTCAGCAGGGGGTGAACGGGAAGTACCTCTGGCAGACGACGCTGCTCGCCGGCCAGACGAGTTCCTACAAGGCGAACGGACCGGTCGCGGTGCGGCTCGGCGCGCCGCCGTACGTGAAGGTTCAGGTGAACGGGGTGAACGTCGAGCTCCCCCCGACCAATGTCCAGCCCTACGACATCACGTTCTCGTCCTCGCGCCGTTCCGCCGCCTGACGCCGTGTCCTGCGGCGCTCGCGGGGTCAGCGGATCGACCCGCCGTCCGGGAGCCCCGATAACGACCCCCGTCCGCTCGCCGGATTTCCACCCCGTGGCGCTCCGGGCGCCGCGTGGGAGCGACCGATGCCGCCCGTCGCCGCCATGCCGAAGTTCGTCGGCGCGACCCGCGCGGACGGGCGGATCGCCGCCAATCCCGCCGACGCGCCGGGGTCGGTTCCATCACCCACAGAAGTTTCAAGGAAGGGAGCGGTCGTGGCACAAACTCGGAAGATAACGGGCGCACTTTTGGGGTGCATGGCGATACTCGTCGGGATTGGGGCATGGGCCCCCACCGCACTCGCCACCGGGCCACGCAGCGCCCCGGCGATCCCGCGCGGTGTGTATTCGGGGACCGTCCGGATGTCGGGGGTGAACAACTGCGTGACGACGCGCTGCTTACTCACCCTCACCGGAACCTGGTCAGTCACGGTCAACGCGGCGGACCAACTGCGTGGCTCCGAGACGCTGGCCGACACGATCCCCTTCCAGCCGGGGAGCGGTTGCACGATCTCGCCCGGCTCGTGGACCTTGACGTTCAACGCGGTTCTCGGGCGGTACAACCCCGCGAACCAAGAAGCCTCGGCTGCACCGGGCTTTGTCCACGGATCCACGGTGTTGCTGTACGTGAACAGCTCGTACAGCAAATGGACGGGCTGGAAGGGATCGCCGTCCGACTACACCCGTGCCTGTGGCTCTCTCCCCGGCTCCTCGTGGCCCATCACCCAGCAGTACGGGTGGCCGGCCGAGGACACGGGGTGGAGTGTCGGCTACACGGCACGGCTGCCGATCGCCCTGTTCAAGACCCGGGCGCACCCCTACACGATCGCGATCAAGGGCGGCGGCTACCACCCCGACACTTTCGAGCAGACGTACACGCTGACCTCGAGCCCGACTGCCTGAGTGCCAGCTGGTCAAGTACCTCGCGTCGGCGTCGCAGCTCCGGGGCGACGCGTTGGCACGAACCGCTCGCCGCAGAAGTGATCCGACTGGTACCGCGCACCATCCGAAGAGTCGGGGATCCGGTCTTCTGTCGGGTCTCCAGCCGGTGCTCCGGATCCCTTACGCGGACGCTTGCAATGGCGGGAAGCGGGTTCACCAGACGGCGTGTCCGGGAACCAGCTCACCGCGTCCCATGCGTTCAGCGGATCGCTTCCCAGCGCGTCGGTTCACGGGCGAGCGCCGGATGGCTCACCAGCAGATGCCAGATGACCGCGCACAGGCCCTCGGTGTGCGCCGTGACGTGGTCCGCGAACAACGGCGGGATCACGACGCAGGCGTTCGCGACCTTGGCCGTGTACCCACCGTCGCGCCCGACGACCCCGTAGATCGCGGCATGGCGGTCGACAGCGACCTCAAGAGCGCGCACGAGGTTCGCCGAGACACCGCGTTCCACGTCGCCGCCGCCGACGCTGAAGACGAGCAGCGCGTCCTTGCCGGAGAGGTTCGATCCCTTCAGCCACTCGGAGAATGACGTCTCCCACCCGTCGTCGTTGATGCGGGCGGTGAGCTCGGAGACGTTGTCGACCGGCGAGTACGCCTCGAGCCCGCAGATCTTGCGGAAGTCGTTGACGGCGTGCGAGGCGTGACCGGCCGATCCACCGACCCCGAGGACGAACAGCCTCCCGCCACGTTGCCGCACGTCGGCGAGCCCCGAGGCGCAGCGCTCGACCGATTCCGGGTCGATCGCGCCGAGCACCCGGGTCGACTCGGCGATGAAACCCTCGCTGAACGTCACGGTGCGCCCTCCTTCCCGCTCCGGCGTCGGCCGGATCGCGGGCGGCTCGGCCTCCAGCCAAGCACACCGCCCGGCCCGGCGGGTGTTCCGATCGACCGGAGGAGCAGGTCGGATGTGTCGCCGCCCCCGGTGGAGTTGTTACTATGCAGATAGGAGAAATCCATCTGGTGGGTGATCCCGACCGAACGGAGTCCGTGGGGCCGATGGCAGTGACCGATCTCAACCTCGACAAGTACACGCTCGGCTGGAGCGACGTCGAGGACTACGTGTTCAAGCCCCGCAAGGGGCTCAACGAAGAGATCATCCGCGAGATGTCGCGGATGAAAAAGGAGCCGGAGTGGATGCTCGAGTTCCGGCTGAAGAGCTACACGCGCTTCCTCGCCAAGCCGATGATGCCCTGGTTCGCCGACAAGATGCCGGACCTCGACTTCGACAACATCTACTACTACATCAAGCCGACCGAGACCCAGGTCGACGCCTGGGAGCAGCTGCCGGAGTCGGTGAAGAGCACCTACGAGAAGCTCGGCATCCCCGAGGCGGAGCGCAAGTACCTCGCCGGCGTGACGGCCCAGTACGAGTCGGAGGTCGTCTACCACCGCAACCGCGACGACCTCGCCGGCATGGGCGTGCTCTTTTGTGACATGGACACGGCGGTGCGCGAGTACCCGGACATCGTGCGCCGGTACTTCGGGAAGATCATCCCGCCGAACGACAACAAGTTCGCGGCGCTCAACTCGGCGGTGTGGTCGGGAGGCTCGTTCATCTACGTGCCGCCGGGCGTCGCGGTCGACATGCCGCTCCAGGCGTACTTCCGCATCAACGCCGAGAACATGGGCCAGTTCGAGCGGACGCTCATCATCGCCGACGAGGGTTCGCAGGTGCACTACGTCGAAGGGTGTTCCGCACCGGTGTATTCGACCGACTCGCTGCACTCGGCCGTCGTCGAGCTCGTCGCTCTGCCTGGCAGCCGGATAACGTACACGACGATCCAGAACTGGTCCTCGAACGTCTACAACCTCGTGACGAAGCGGGCACGGGCCGAAGCCGAGGCGCACGTCGAGTGGATCGACGGCAATATCGGTTCACGGCTCACGATGAAGTACCCGTCGGTGTACCTCATGGGCCCGCGGGCCTCGGGCGAGGTCCTCTCGGTCGCCTACGCGGGTGCGGGCCAGATCCAGGACACGGGGGCGAAGATGTTCCATTGCGCCCCCGAGACGACCTCGACGATCATCTCGAAGTCGATCTCGAAAGACGGCGGCTCGACGACGTACCGGGGCAAGGTCCACGTCGATCCCGGCGCGACGCACGCCAAGTCGTTCGTGCGCTGCGACGCGCTCATCCTCGACGAGGACTCCGTCTCGGAGACGAAGCCGTACATGGAAGTCGGCGAGCGTGACGCTGAGGTCGGCCACGAGGCGACGGTCTCCAAGGTCGGTGACGACCAGCTCTTTTACCTCATGAGCCGCGGGCTCTCCGAGGGTCAGGCGACCGGCATGATCGTCAACGGCTTCATCGAGCCGATCACCCGGACGCTCCCCATGGAGTACGCCGTCGAGTGGAGCCGGCTCATCGAACTGCAGATGGAGGGCTCGGTCGGCTGACCGCGTCATCCGACGCAGGGCAGGTCGGGTCAATATCGTTGGGACGGCGAGGTCGGTCGCGGGAGGTCGGGCGCGCGTGGCAATGCGAGAGGACTGCAAGCACTTCCAGTCGAGGACCTACCCCTCGGGCGAGGTGGCGCGGTTCTGTGTCCTCGACCTCGCGCCCGAAGCCCCGTGGCGCTGCCCCGAGAACTGCCCCTCGTATGAACGACGGCTCGCCGACGTCACCTGGACGCACGGATCGCTCGTCGCCCCGCCGGTCGAGGCCGAACCGGAGGAGCCCGTTGCCGACGTGAGCGAACTGCTCGCCTCGGCCGAGGAGATCGTCGAGGCGGCCGCCCCCGAGGAGCTCACCGAGGTCGAAGCCGCCGAGGACCGCGCCGAACGCCGGGCGCAGGGCTCGGTCGTGAAGCGGGCGCTGCGCCGGATCGGACGCCGGGGCAGGCCGACCACCGGCGACGAGGGCGATCGGCTCTGAGCGAATACCGCTTCACCCCGGAACTCGCCCGTTCGATCGCAGGGCCAGACTGGCTCCGTCGCCTCCGGTCGCAGGCCGCGGCGCGATTCGACGCCGGTTCCGTGCCGACCGAGGCCGATGAGGACTGGCGCTACGGACGGATCGACGACCTCGACCTCGGTGTCTACGAACCCGTCGTCGGACCGGGCGGCGACCCGCCCGACCTGGCCGGTGGGCCCGCGGACCTGCTCTCCGGGCTCGGCGCGCCCGCCGCGCTCGTGCGGACGCGCGACGGCTTCGTCGTCTCGTCCGCCCTCGGCGCTCCGGCAGGGTCGACGGGCCTGTCCGTCACGTCGGCGCGCACTCTCGCCGCTCCGCCCGCCCGTTTCGGGTCGGTCGTCGCCCCCTCGCGGGACGCCTTCACCGTGCTCGCCGAGGCCTTCGGGGCTGACGCGGTTTTCGTCACCGTCCCGGCGGGGGTGCACGTCGCCGGCCCGATCGTCATCGTCCACGAGCTCGACCGCCGCCCGGGGCCGGCGGCGGTCTTTCCCCGGACCTTCGTCGAGCTCGGGGAGGGGGCGGTCGCGAGCGTCGTCGAACACCTCGTCTCCGCGACCGGCGAGGCGCTCGTCTGTCCCGTCACCGAGCTCGAGGTGGGGCGTGACGCCCGGCTCGCCTACCACTCGATCCAGGAACTCGATCGGTCCGCCTGGCAACTCGGCTACGTGGCGAGCCGCGTCGACCGCGGCGGCTCGCTGCAGTCTTTCGCGGCCTCCTTCGGTGGGGACTACGCGCGGCTGTGCACCCACTCGTCGCTCGTCGGCGAGGCGGCGACGAGCGAGCTGCTCGCCGCCTACTTCGGTGACGGCACCCAGGTCCAGGACATGAGGACCTTCCAGGAACACGCCGCCCCCCGGACGAGGTCCGTACTGATCTTCAAAGGGGCGGTCGACGACGCGGCGCGCTCGGTCTACAGCGGTCTCATCCACATCCACAAAGGGGCACGCAAGTCCGACGCCGGGCAGACGAACCGCAACCTCGTGCTCTCCGAATCGGCCCACGCCGACTCCGTGCCGAATCTCGACATCGAGGAGAACGACGTGCGGTGCAGCCACGCCTCGGCGGTCGGCCCCATCGACCGGGCCCAGCGCTTCTACGTGGAGTCCCGCGGCGTGCCGCCGAGCGTCGCCGAGCGGCTGATCCTGCTCGGGTTCTTCGACGATCTGCTGGCCCGGGCCCCGGAGCCGGGGGTCGCGGCGTACCTGCGCGGCGTCGTCGCCAGGCGCCTCGTCCAGTCGGAGCGAGCAACGGCGCGGGAGGCCGGAGCGAGGTGAGCGGCACCGACGTGAAGCTCGTTCGGCTCTGCGCCCCCGGGGACCTGGCGGTCGGCGCGGCGCGCCGGTTCGCAGTCGACGGCGTCGAGATCTGCCTCGTCCGGTGCGACGACGGGTACCACGCCGTCGCCGACACCTGCAGCCACGAGGACTACTCGCTCGCCGAGGGCGAGGTCGACGCCGCGAACGCGGAGATCGAGTGCTGGAAGCACGGCAGCCTATTCTCGTTGGTGAACGGTGAGCCGCTGACGCTGCCGGCGACGCGTCCCGTCGACGTCTACGAGGTCGTCGTCGGGACCGACGACGTGTCGGTGGTGCTGCCGTGACGGCGCTTGGCGCGGCGGGGGCGGCGCGATGACGACCCTGGTCGTCGAGGGGCTGTTCGTCTCGGTCGGCGGGACCGAGATCCTGCGCGGCATCGACCTCGAGGTCCGCAGCGGCGAGGTCCACGCGGTGATGGGCCCGAACGGGGCGGGCAAGAGCACGCTCGGCCACGCCCTGATGGGTCATCCCGACTTCACCGTCACCGGCGGCTCGCTCACGCTGGACGGGACCGACCTTCTTGCCCTGGAGACCTGGGAGCGTGCCGCGCGCGGCCTGTTCCTCGCGCCGCAGTACCCCGTGGAGCTCCCCGGCGTCCGGCCCTTCGACGTCCTCGTCGAGGCGCTCGCCGCGCGCCGCGGCGGGTCGGATCCCGACCGCGCCGCCCTCGCGACGCGCGCCGCGGCGGAGGCGACCGAGATCGGGCTGGCGGCGGAGTTCCTCGCGCGTCCGCTCAACGTCGACGCCTCCGGCGGAGAGAAGAAGCGGCTCGAGACCCTCCAGCTCGCCGTGCTCGAACCGGCGATCGCCGTCCTTGACGAGCTCGACTCGGGTCTCGACGTCGACGCCCTGCGGGACGTCGCCCGCCGCGTCGAGCGGGCCGTCCGGCCGGGATCCGGCGGGCTGACGGGCCGGGAGCCCCTCGGCGTCCTGGCGATCACGCACTACAGCCGGCTGCTCGACGAGCTCCACCCCGACCGGGTGCACGTCCTTTTCGACGGGCGCATCGTCGAGTCCGGCGGTCCCGAACTCGCCGACGAGCTGGAGCGGACCGGTTATCAGCGCTACGGCGAGGATTCCGGGCACTAGCACCCCTCCCGTCGGCGACCCGCCCCTACCATGGCCGACATGGCCGAGCCGCGGGCGTTCGCGCGCGTCACGAAAGTTGTGCGCGCTTCGGTCCACGGCCTACTCGACCAGTCCCAGCCGTTCGGGCGGCTCGCCCTCCTCCACACCGTGCAGGCCGCGGGAGCGACCTGCGTCGCCGTGTCGCTTGCCGGGTCGCTGTTCTTCTCGATCTCCGCCGACGCCGCCGAGGGCAAGGTGCTGCTGTACCTGCTGCTGACCATCGCGCCCTTCGCGCTTGTCGGTCCGGCGCTCAGCCCGCTTCTCGATCGCGGCCGCGAGGCGCGCCGGACGAGCGTCGCGGTCGCGAATCTCGGCTCAGCGGTGCTCTGCCTGTTCATGGCCCGCGACGTCCACGGATTGCTTCTGTTCCCCGAGGCCTTCGGCGTGCTCGTCCTCGGCAAGCTCTACATCGTCGCCCGCGCCGCCCTCGTCCCGGAGATGGCCGCCGCGGGAGACGACCTCGCGAGCGCCAACGCCAAGCTCGCCGTGCTCGCTTCGCTCGCCGGTTTTGCGATAGCGCCCGTCGCCGTCGGCTTCCTGAAGATCGGCCCGCAGTGGGCGCTCTGCCTCGGCGCGCTGGTGTTCGTCGGGGGGACGGCGGCGTCGCTGCGCCTGCCGCGGCCGTCACACCTCGTCGCCGCCGCTGCCCCGCCGCCCCGCGTCGCCGAGCCCCGCGTCGACAAGCCCCGTGACAAAGAGAAGGGGGATGTCACCCCGGCGCGTTACCGGGAGATCCGTCGCGACCGGCACATCCTCGGCCTGCCGCTCTATCCGCCGGAGGTCCTCGCCGCGATCGGGGCGATGGCGATCGCGCGGGCGACGGTCGGCTTCGTCGAGTTCTTCCTCGCCTTCGCGTTGCGCCGCGAGCACGCCGCGACGTGGTGGTACGGGGTCCTCATCGTGGCGAGCGGGGCCGGCTCGCTGCTCGGGTCCGTCGTCGTGCCGCGGCTGCGGCGCTACTTCACGGAACGCCAGATCATCGTCGGCGCCTTGGCGACGATCGTCGTCGGGGCCGTCGCGACCGCGATCGTCGGCGGGCTGTGGGCCCAGGTGATGCTCACCTTCGTCGTCGGTGTCGGGCCGACGAGCGCGAAGCCCGCGCTCGACTCGATCGTGCAGCGCAACGTCCCGCCGGCGTTGCTCGGGCGGGCGTTCGGCCGGCTGGAGACCCGGTTGCAGCTCACCTGGGTCATCGCGGCGGTGCTCGGGGTCGTCATCCCCTTCCCCCTGAAGCTCGGCGACGTCGTCATCGCGCTCGCCTGCGCCGCCGCCTGCATCTCGTACGGGACGTTCGGCGGCACGTTGCGTCGGCAGGCGGCGCGTCTGGCGCTGCTGGGACCGACGGAGGCCGTCTGATGGCGGCCCCACCGGTTCGGGCCGCCGCGGTCCAGGCGCCCGGTGGGGTCGGGAACGCGCGGGTGGGCGCGTGACCGGCTCGGCGGGAAGGTCGCACGAGCTCGAGGCGATCGAGCTCCTTGCCTCCCTGATCGGCCCGGGCCCCGAGGGGGAGGTCTGGATCGGCGACGACGCCGCGGTGCTCGGGCCGGCGTCCGCGCGGGTGCTCTTCGCGACCGACCTCGCCGCGGAGGGCGTGCATTTCGACCGGCGGCACGGGACGCTCGCCGATCTGGGGTGGCGGGTCCTCGTCCAGAACCTGAGCGACATCGCGGCGATGGGCGGTCGACCGCGGGCCGCCGTCGTCGCCGTCGCGGGAGCCGGGTTCGACGAGCTCGGTCTGATCTACGAAGGGCTCCTCGAGGCGTCGCGACGCTTCGGCTGCCCGGTCGTCGGGGGAGACCTCTCGGACGCGACGGCCCTCAACATCTCCGTGGCGATCCTTGGCGACACGGCCGGCGCCGCGCCCGTGCTGAGAAGCGGGGCCGGGCCGGGTGAGACGGTCTTCGTCACCGGTCCGCTCGGCGCCGCCTCGGCGGGGCTACGCGAGCTGCGTGCCGATCCGAGCGCCCAGTCGGCGTGCACCGCGGCGTTTCTCCGGCCGGTTCCCCGGCTCGGCGAGGGGGTGGCGGCCGCCCTGGGCGGGGCGCGGGCGATGATCGACGTCTCCGACGGCTTCGGGATCGACCTGCGCCGTCTCGCCGAGGCCTCCGGCGTCGGCGTGGCGCTCGACGAACTGCCGGTCGCTCCCGGTGCGACGTCCGACGAGGCGCTCGGCGGCGGGGAGGACTACGAACTCGTCTTCACGGCCCCCGACCCCCGCGCGGTCGAGGCGCGCTTCGCCGAATCCGGCCTGCGGGCGCCGGTCCCGGTCGGCACGACGACGGCCGACGGGGCGGAGTTCTGTCTGCGGGGGGTGCCGTTGGCCTCGACCGGCTACGAGCACCGGCTGGGTTGATCGCGACCGGCGACGTCGCGGCGGTGCGGCGCGGCCGCGGTGGAGCTACCCGGCGAGCGTCGGCCGGCGGCGACGGGTCGCCTTGACGACGCGCCCGGCGCGGATGCACGAAGTGCAGACGTTGAGCCGCCGCGGCGTGCCGTCGACGAGGACGCGCACCCGCTGGATGTTCGGGTTCCACCGGCGCTTCGTCCGGCGATGCGAGTGGGAGACGTTCATCCCGAAGCTCGGAGACTTCCCGCAGACCTCACATACCGCAGCCACGACGACGACCCACCTTGCACTCGGTTTCGGGCTCGGTTCCGGGTGCGAGACCGCGCCAAACAGCGCGAACAAGCCGGGGGACCAGCGGGTGAGGTTACCATCCTCGCCCATGAGGTCGCACGCGGGCTCCTGCGCGCGCGTCGGCGGTCGATGAGCCGACGCACCACGCCAGCAGGCCGCGCCGACGCCGAAAGGGCGGTCCCCGCGGTGGCGCACGCGCTCGGGGCGTCCGAGCTCGTCGCCACGATGCTCGTCTTCCGGGACGCGCTCAAAGCCCATCAGGCGACGCTCAACCGGCTCAACGTCTACCCCGTCCCCGACGGCGACACGGGGACCAACATGCTGCTCACGATGGACGCCGTCTGTCGCGAGCTCGTCGAGCGCCCGACGGGCGACGGGGCGCGCGGCGCCGGGGACGACATGGCCGGGGTGTGCGCCGCGATCGCCCACGGCTCGCTGATGGGGGCGCGGGGCAACTCCGGCGTCATTCTGTGCCAGGTGCTGCGCGGGATCGCGACGACGTGCGGACCGCTTTCCTCAGCCGGCGGGGGTGATCTCGCCGCGGCGTTCGACTCGGGGAGCCGCGCGGCGCGCGATGCCGTCCTGCGCCCGGCCGAGGGGACCATCCTCACCGTGGCCGCCGCCGCGGCCCAGGCCGCCCGGGCGGCCGTCGATGCCGCCGCGGCGCTCGTCGGGGTGCTCGACGCGGCGCGCACGGCCGCCGTCGAGGCGTCGTTCGCGACACCGACCCTGCTCGCCGTCCTCGCCGAGGCGGGCGTCGTCGACGCCGGCGGCGCCGGGCTCGTCCTTTTCTACGACGCTCTGCTGAACGTGGCGGACTCTCGCCCGATGCCCGAGGATCTCGAGCTCCCCGAGGACGTCGCCCGGCTCGTCGCCGGGGCCTCGGCCCCGGCCGCCCACCCGGCGGGCCCCGCCGACGCGCCGTCGCTGCGCTACGAGGTGATGTACTTCCTCACGGCCCCGGACGAGCTCATCCCGCCTTTCAAGGAGGTCTGGGCCGGCATTGGCGACTCGATCGTCATCGTCGGGGGCGACGGGGTGTGGAACTGCCACATCCACACCGACGACGTCGGTGCGGCGATCGAGGCGGCCCTCGACACCGGGCGTCCGCGCGAGATCCGCGTCACGGACCTCGTCGAGCAGGTCGAGGAGGAGCGCTGGGTGCGCGAGGCCGCCAGCCGCCCGGTCGCGCCACCTCCCCGCAGCGACAACGTCCCGGTGACCGCGGTCGTCGCCGTCGGGACCGGCGATGGGATCCACCGCATCTTCTACTCGCTCGGCGCGAGCTCGCTCGTCGCCGGCGGCCAGTCGATGAACCCCTCGACCCGTGACATCCTCGACGCCGTCGAGGCGACGCCGTCCGAGGAGGTCGTCGTCCTGCCGAACAACTCGAACATCTTCCCCGTCGCCCGGCAGGCGGCGGAGATCGCCTCGAAGAAGGTCTTCGTCGTTCCGACACCCGGGGTCCAGGAGGGATTCGCCGCCCTGCTCGAGTACGACCCGTCGTCGCCGGGCGCGGACAACGCGCGCCTGATGGAGGAGGCGGCCCGTCGGATCGTCGCCGGCGAGGTCACCCGTGCCGTGCGACGGACGACCTGCGCGGCGGGCGACGTCGCTGTCGGCGACTACATCGGGCTGTCGCGCGCCGGGATCGAGTCCGTCGGCAAGGGCCTCGCCGACGCGACGATCGGGCTGCTCGCCGCACTGCTCGTCCCGGGCCACGAGATCGTCACCCTCGTCCAGGGCGAGGGGTCGACGACCGCCGAGACGCGGGCCGTGACCGAATGGCTCTCCGGCGTGCACCCGGAGGTCACCGTCGAGCTCCACCACGGCGGGCAACCCCTCTACCCGTACCTCGTATCGATCGAGTGAGCCCGACGCCGTCCGGCCGCAAGCTCGGGCAGCTCGAGAGGCTCCCCGTCTCCGAGCTGCGGGGGGTCGGGAACCGCAAGCGGGCGGCGCTCGAGTCGATGGGGATCTCCTCGGTTCTCGACCTGCTCACCCACTACCCACGGCGCTACGCCGACCGGACGAACGCCGTCTCGGTCGCCGAGCTCGTGCCCGGCGACGTCGGGGTCGTCTCGGCGACGGTGCGGCGGGTGTCGGTCCGGCGCCTGCGGGGCCGGCGCAGCATCGTCGAGGCCGACGTCGACGACGGCACCGGCGAGCTGCGGGTGATGTTTTTCAACCAGCCGTGGCGCACGAAGCAGCTGGCCGAGGGCCGTGAGGTGGCGCTGTTCGGCAGGGTCGACCGTTACCGGTCGGCCCTCCAAATGGCGAACCCCGTCGTCGAGGTCATCGGGTCGGCCGAGGCCCGCCAGACCCGCCGGATCGTGCCGATCTACCCCCAGTCCGGGCGGGCGGGGATCTCCTCGATCGAGCTCGCCCGGTACGTGACGGAGGCGCTCGAGCGGGCGGGCGAGTTCGCCGACCCGCTCGACGAGCCCCGGCGGGCCGCGGCCGGGCTGGTGAACCGCACCGCGGCGTTCCGTGCCGTCCACGAGCCCGAGTCGATGGAAGAGGCCGTTCTCGCCAGGCGCCGGCTCGCTTTCGACGAGCTGTTCCGGATCCAGGTCGCCCTCGTCATGCGCAAACGCGCCGCGGCCGCGAACGCCCGCGGCATCGCCCACGACGTCGAGGCGACCCGGGGCGGGGTCCGCCTCGTCGAGGGCTTCCTCGCCGCGCTCCCGTTCGAGCTCACGACGGCGCAGGCCCGCGTGATCAGCGAGATCCGGGGCGACCTCGCCTCGTCGGAGCCGATGCACCGGCTGTTGCAGGGCGACGTCGGGGCGGGCAAGACGGTCGTCGCCCTGGCGACGTTGCTCTACGCGGTCCAGGGCGGCTTCCAGGGCGCCTTCATGGTCCCGACCGAGGTTCTCGCCGAGCAGCACCACCTCGCCGCCCGGGTGCTGCTCGCCGGGCTCGGCGTTCCCGACGGCCGGCGCCTCGGCGGGACCCGTCCGGTGGCCGTCGAACTGCTCACGAGCCGGACGCCCGCCGCGGCGCGCGCCCGGCTCATCGACGAGCTCGCCGCCGGATCGGTCGACATCCTGATCGGGACGCACGCCCTCATCACCGAGGGGGTCGAGTTCTCGTCGTTGGGGGCGGTCGTCATCGACGAGCAGCACCGCTTCGGCGTCGACCAGCGCGCCGCGTTGCGCGAGAAGGGTTCGGCCGCGGGTGCCCTCGGCCACGACCCGGACCTTCTCGTCATGACAGCGACGCCGATCCCGCGCACCGCGGCGATGACCGTCTACGGCGATCTCGACTACAGCGTGCTGGACGAGCTCCCACCGGGGCGCTCGCCGGTCACGACCCGCTGGGCCGCCGACGACGCGACCGAGGCCGAGGCGTGGGGGCGGGTGCGCGCCGAAGTGGCCGCCGGCCACCAGGCCTTCGTCGTCTGCCCGCTCATCGCCGCCGACGCGGTCGACGACGACGGGCTCTCGCTTGTCGCCGCCGACGAGGCCGATGCCGAGTACGACGACGGGCGGCTTTTCGACACCGAGGGTCTCGAGGTCGAGCGCCGCCCGCCGCGGGCCGCGGTCGACGAGTACGCGCGCCTTGCCGCGGGCGAGCTGCGGGGGTTGCGCATCGGGCTTTTGCACGGCCAGCTCCGGCCGAAAGACAAAGAGGAAGTGATGGTGGCGTTCCGCGCCGGCCGGCTCGACGTGCTCGTCGCGACGACCGTCGTTGAGGTCGGCGTCGACGTGCCGGGGGCGACGGTGATGGTCGTCGAGGACGCCGACCGTTTCGGCATCGCCCAGCTCCACCAGCTTCGCGGGCGGGTCGGCCGGGGGGGCGACCCCGGTTGGTGCTACCTCGTCGCCCGGGACGCGACGGCCGAGGCCGGGCGGCGACTCGGAGCCCTCGTCGAGTCGAACGACGGGTTCTATCTCGCCGGGATCGACCTCGAGCTGCGCGGCGAGGGCACCGTGCTCGGCGCCCGCCAGAAGGGCCGCAGCGACCTGAAGCTCGCCTCGTTGGCGGGCGACCGGGACCTCGTCGAGCTCGCCAGGGAGACGGCGACGTCCGTCGTCGCCGCCGACCCGGCGCTCGAGGGGAACCCGCTCCTCGCCGACGAGCTGCGGATCTTCGTCGGCGACGATGAGGCGGAGTACCTGCTGCGCAGCTGACCGGTCGGCGGGGCGGCGCGCCCGCGACGGCGTTACGGTGCAGCGATGCGCGTGATCGGCGGGACCGCCCGGGGCCGAAAGCTGCGCGCCCCCCGGAGCGCCGCCGTCCGTCCGACGGCGGACCGGGTCCGGGAGGCGATCTTCGACGTGGCCACCCATCTTTCGCTCGTCGAGGGCGCCACTGTCGCCGACGTCTTCGCCGGGTCGGGGGCGCTCGGCATCGAGGCGCTGTCGCGGGGCGCGGTCGCGGCAACGTTCGTCGAGACCGACCGCGACGCCGTCGCCGCGATCAACTGGAACCTCGAGATGACGGGGCTGTCGTCGGCGGCGACGCGCATCGTGCGCGCCGACGCCGTGACGTGGTGCGCGACCGCCACGGAGACCTACGACCTCGCGTTCGTCGACCCGCCCTACGCCTTCGACGGCTGGCGCGAGCTCCTCGAGCGGCTCCCGGCCCGCGCGGCCGTGCTGGAGAGCGCGCATGAGATCGAGCTCGCCGGCAGATTCGTCCTTCACCGGGTCTACCGCTACGGCGGTACGCTCGTTACCGTGGCCGTGACCCCTCCCGCGGTGCCCTCGGCTGCCCGGACGGCCGAGCCCCGATGACCAAGGCGCTCTTCCCGGGCTCGTTCGACCCGATCCACAACGGGCACCTCGAGGTCGTCGAGCGCGCCTCGCGCCTTTTCGACGTCGTCGTCGTGGCGGTGTTGCGCAACCCGCACAAGGACGAGCCGTTGTTCAGCGCGGCCGAGCGCGAGCAGATGGTCGCCGAGTGCGTCAGCCGGTTCGACAACGTCGAGATCGTGTCGATGTCGACGCTCGTCGTCGAGGTCGTGCGCCAGGTCGGCGCTGATGTCATCGTGAAGGGCCTCCGGGCGGTGACGGACTTCGAGAACGAGCTGCAGATGGCGCAGATGAACCAGCAGCTTTCCGGGGTCGAGACGCTCATGTTGCCGACGGGTTCCTCTTTCTCGTTCATCTCCTCCCGTCTCGTGCGCGAGGTCGCCCGCTTCGGCGGCGACGTGAGCGCTTTCGTCCCCGATCCCGTCGCGATGCGCATGAAGGAGCGATTCGGTGGCTGACAACGATCTCGACGAAGGTGTGGTGGCACAGTCGGGCGCGGACGCGCCCCTCGATCTCGCCGAGATCCTCGACGAGCTTGCCCGGATCGTCGAGCACGCGAAGTCGATGCCCCTCTCGTCCTCGGCGATCATCGGCCGCGACGAGGTGCTCGGGCTGCTCAACGAGGCGCGCGACGCCCTCCCGGACGAGTTCAAGCGCGCCCGGCGGGTCCTCCAGGACCGCGAGGAGGTGCGGGCCCGTGCCGCCCGCGAGGCCGACGAGCTCCTCGACGAGGCGCGGGCCCAGGCGGCGCACATGGTCCAGCGCACCGAGATCGTCCGCCAGGCCCGCAACAACGCCGAGCGGATCCTCGCCGACGCCGAGGCCGAGAACCGCCGGATCCGCCACGAGGCGGACGACTACGTCGACCGCAAGCTCGCCGCGTTCGAGATCGTGCTCGACCGCACGATCCGCACCGTGCAGGCCGGCCGCGACCGCCTGAGCGTGAGCGAGGACGACGCCGCCGCCGACGAGCTCGGCGAGATGGACGCCCCCGAGGACGCATTCTTCGATCAAGATCGCCAGTGACCCGGGGCGTCGTCTGATGCGGCCGGGCGACCGTTCGCTGGTCGCGCCGGTCGCCTCGCTGCGACGCGACCCCGCGAGCCGATTGCGCGTCGACGCGGTGATCGAGGCGCACGATCTCGCCGTGAGCGGATCGCGCGTGCCCGACGGCTCCCCGGTCTCCGTCGATCTCGTGCTCGAGTCAGTTCACGACGGCATCCTCGTGACGGGCTCGATCGCCGCGTCCTGGGAGGGTGCCTGCCGACGCTGCCTCGAGACGGCGTCCGGGCAGATCGAGGCCCAACTCACCGAGCTCTGCGTCGAGGACGCCGACGACGAGACGACCTACCCGCTCGGCGGCGACGAGGTCGACCTAGCGAAGATCGTCCACGACGCGTGTATCCTCAACCTGCCGCTCGCACCCCTGTGCGGTGAGGGCTGCCGGGGTCTGTGCCCCGAGTGCGGCGTCAACCGCAACGTCGAGACGTGCTCGTGCGACGTCCGTCGGGGCGGTCGCCCCGCCCCGTTGTCAACCGTCGCCGACCGCGGCGAGACCAACCCCGCCGGCGGTGACCGCCGGCGCGACGAGTAGGAAGATCGATGGCCGTCCCGAAGAAAAAGACTTCGAAGTCGAAAAGCCGGAGCCGGCGCGCCGCGAACTGGACGCTCGCCGAGCCGGCGCAGAGTCGCTGCCCCAACTGCCAGCACGCCAAGCTCCCGCACGTCGTCTGCCCGAACTGCGGCTGGTACAAGGGACGCCAGGCGATCGAGGTCGACTGATCCTCCCTGTCGCGGTTGACGCCCTCGGGGGCGACAAGGCCCCCGGCGAGATCGTCGCCGGCGCGCGCCGTGCCCAGGAGGAGTTCGGCATCCCCGTGTTGCTCGTCGGCCCCGACGACGGGCGGCTCGGCGACATCGGCGCCCTCGAGCTCCTCGTGGCGAACGAGTCGATCGCCATGGGCGAGGACCCCGCCCGCGCCGTGCGCGCGAAGCGCGATTCGACGCTCGTGCGCGCCGCCGAGGCCGTCGCCGCCGGGAGGGCCTCGGCGATGGTGAGCGCCGGCAACACCGGCGCGGCGATGGCGTCGGCGCTTTTCCGGATGGGCCGCCTGGCGGGCGTCGCCCGTCCGGCGATCGCCGCGCCGCTGCCGATCCCGTCGGGCGGGAACCCGACGGTGCTGATCGACGCCGGGGCGAACGCCGACTGCCGTCCGGAGTGGCTCGTCCAGTTCGCCCAGATGGCGTCGGTCTTCGTCACCGCGCGTTACGGCGTCGCCGACCCCTCGGTCGCGCTGCTGTCGAACGGCGCGGAGGCCTCGAAGGGAAGCCCGCTCGTCAAAGAGACCCACGCCCTGCTCGCCGCAGGCGCCGGCGTGCGCTTCGTCGGCAACGTCGAGGGACGGGACCTGCTCGCCGGCGGCGTCGACGTCGTCGTCGTCGACGGCTTCACCGGCAACGTCGCCCTGAAGTCGCTCGAGGGAGCGCTCAACGCCTTCATGGGGATCCTCGGCCAGGTGTTCGCCGAGTCGCCGGAGAACAAGGCCGCCGGCGACGTGATCGTGCCGTCGCTGCTCAAGTACGCGAGTTACGTCGACCCGGAGGAGACGGGCGGCGCGCTGTTGCTCGGCGTCGAGGGCGTCTGCATCATCAGCCACGGGAGCAGCTCGGCGCGCGCGATCGTCAACGCCGCCCGCGTGGCCGCCGACCTCGTGGCCGCCGACCTCGTCGGACAGGTCCGCGCCGCGGTGAGCCGGTAGATTGACGATGGTCGGCGGGGGAGTCCGGGAATGCCGTGCGGGCGCCCGATCCCCGACCGGGACGACTGATCGCGTGGACCCGAGGAGGTGGCGTGCCGGCTGAGGCATCGAAGGGACGAATGAACCGGGAGCAGGTTCTCGAACTCGTTCGACTCCAGCTCGCCGACATCTTGGAGATCTCGCCGGACGGCATCGCCGAGTCGTCGTCGTTCAGCGAGGACCTCAACGCGGACTCGCTCGCCCTCATCGAGCTCGTCGAGTCGCTCGAGGAAGAGCTGCGCAACCAGGTCGCCGACTTCCGGATCGACGACGAGGATCTCGAGGACCTTCGCACCGTGCGTGACGCGGTCGACTACGTCACCGCAAAGCTCGAGGCAGCCTGACGGAACCCACGACGCCCGGCCCGCCGGTCGGGGGGCAGCCCGCGGGGGATGGATCCGGCGTGTCCGAAGGAGCGCGCGCCCGGCTCGAGGCGCGCCTCGGCCCCGGCGTCGTCGACCGGGAGCTATTGCACCTCGCCCTGTGCCACCGCTCGTACTGCGCCGAGGTGGCGGGCGAGGAGTCGAACGAACGGCTCGAGTTCCTCGGCGACGCCGTGCTCGGGGTCGTCGTCACCGAGCACCTCTACCGCGACCATCCGGGGCTGCCGGAGGGGGACCTCGCCCGGATCCGCGCCGCCATCGTAAGCACCGAGGCCCTCGCCCCCGTCGGTGCCGGGCTCGGCCTCGGCGACGCGCTGCTGCTCGGGCGCGGCGAGGACATCTCCGGCGGGCGGGAGAAGCCGTCGATCCTTGCCGACGCCCTCGAGGCGGTCATCGGCGCGATCTTCCTTTCGGGCGGCATGGTCGCGGCGCGGCGGTTCGTCCTCGGGCTGATCGGCCCGCAGATCGACGAGGTGTCGCGGCGCGCGACCCTCGGCGACGCGAAGAACCGTCTCCAGGAGACGTGCTCGCTCCTCGGCGTCGAGCCGCCCCGTTACGTCGTCACCGAGCAGGGTCCCGAGCACGCCAAGCGGTTCGCCGCCGAGGTGAGGGTCGGCTCCGTCGTCGGGCGCGGCTCCGGCAGCTCGAAAAAGCAGGCCGAGCGGGCCGCGGCCGAGTCGGCGATCGACGCGCTGGGGGACGACCCGGCCGGCGCGACGCGTGCCTGAGCTCCCGGAGGTCGAGACCGTCCGGCGCGAGCTCGCCGCAACCCTCGTCGGGCGCACCGTCACCAACGTTGCGGTGCGCGGTCCCCGCACCGTCCGTCGCCAGGCCGTGAGCCGGTTCCGGGCCGCGCTGACGGGGCGCCGGGTGCTCGACGTCCGGCGCCACGGCAAGTACCTGCTCATCGGCTGCGATGGCGGGACACTCGTCGTCCATCTGCGCATGACCGGGCGGTTGTCGCTCGAGGACGGCGCGCCGGGCAGCGCCACCCCGCACACCCACGCGGTCCTCTCCCTCGACGACGGCCGCAGGCTGCGCTTCGTCGACCCGCGCACGTTCGGCGAGCTCTTTTTTGCCACCGAGGGCGATCAGCTCCTCGCCGACACGGTCGGCCGCCTCGGTCCCGATGCCGCCGACGGCGGCATCGGCTCCGAGGCGCTTGGCCGGCTCGTCGGCCGTCGGCGGACCTCGCTGAAGGCGCTCCTCCTCGACCAGACGATGATCGCCGGGATCGGCAACATCTACGCCGACGAGATCTGCTTCGTGGCCGGGCTCCGCCCCGATCGATCGCCGGCGACGCTCGGGGATGACGATCTCGCCCGGCTCGCCGCGGCGATGCGCACCGTCCTCGACCGGGCGGTCGGATTGCGGGGCACGTCGCTCGGCGACGGGGGTTACCGCGACCTGTTCGGCGCGCCGGGGGGTTTCCAGGCCGAGCACGCCGTCTACGGCCGTGGCGGCGAGCCCTGCCCGCGCTGCGGGACGGCGGTCGAGAAGTCGCGCCTCGCGGGCCGCTCGACGCACTGGTGTCCCCGCTGCCAGAGATGAACCGACGCGGCGGGGGTCCGGTCCGGACGCGCTGCGGGCGCGCGGTCCCGATCCGGCCGCGCCACCCGGGTAACGTAGCGGCGCCGTGTTTCTGAAGTCGCTTTCTCTCAAGGGTTTCAAGTCGTTCGCCGACCCGACGACGCTCGAATTCGAGCCCGGTGTCACGGTCGTCGTGGGGCCGAACGGCTCCGGCAAGTCGAACGTCGTCGACGCCATCGCCTGGGTGCTCGGCGCCCAGGGGCCGAGCGTCGTGCGCTCGGCGAAGATGGACGACGTCATCTTTGCCGGCACCGCGAAACGGACGGCGCTCGGGCGGGCCGAGGTGGCCCTCACGATCGACAACGCGGCTCACCGGCTGCCGATCGACCTCACCGAGGTGACGATCACGCGCACGTTGTTCCGTTCCGGCGAGAGCGAGTACGCGATCAACGGCTCGCCGTGCCGCCTGCTCGACGTCCAGGAGCTGCTCTCAGACACCGGGGTCGGCCGCCAGCAGCACATCGTCGTCGGCCAGGGCCAGCTCGACGCCGTGCTGGCGGCGCACCCCGAGGACCGCCGGGCGATCATCGAGGAGGCGGCCGGGATCCTCAAGTACCGGCGCCGTCGCGAGCGCGCGAGCCGCCGGCTCGAGGCGAGCGAGGCGGGGCTCGCCCGGGTCCAGGACCTTCTGCGGGAGGTCAAGCGCCAGCTGAAGCCGCTCGAGCGCCAGGCGACCTCGGCCCGCCAGCACGGCGAGCTCGAGGGCGAGCTGTCGGCGCTGCGGCTCCACCTCGCCGGGCGAGAGCTCGCCGAGCTCACCGGCAGGCAGTCCGCCCTCGACTCGCAGGCGGAGGAGCTCGATCGGGACCTCCAGCGCCGCGAGGGCGAGCTTGGGGTCCTAGACGGCCGTCTCGCGGCGATCGAGGAGGAGCTCGGGACGGCGCGGGCCGACGAGCTCGTGCCGGTCGTCGGCCGGCTCGAGCAGCTGCGTGAGCGCGTGCACGGCCAGCTCGCGCTGGTGAACGAACGCCGGCGGGCCGGCGCCGCGCTCGCGGCCGCGCTCCAGGGGGCGGCCTCGTCGGCCGACATCGCCGCCGATCTCGACCGGGTCGCGGCGGCGCTCGCCGACGCCGAGACGGAGCAGGTGGTCCTTTCCCCGGAGTTCAGCGCGCTCGAGGCCGAGGAGGAGGCGCTCGCCGGGCGCAGGTCCGCCACCGAGGAGCGGTTCGTGGCAGACGAACCGGCGCCGTTCGCCGCGACCGCCGAGGTGCGCGGGGCCCGCGACGTCGCGGCGGACGTCCTGCGCACGAGCCGCGAGGCCGAGGTGCGCGCCGCCGAACGGGTCGCCGCGCTCGCCCGGCAGCGCGACGAGCTCGACGGCCGTCTCGCCGTCGCGTCGGCGGAGCTCGACCGGCTTGCCGCCGAGATCGACAAGGCGGCGGGCGCGTCCGGGGCCGCCGAGCGCGCCGAGACCGCGGGTGAGCTCGTCCTCGCGGAGGCCGAAAAGACACTGCAGGTGTGCGCGGCGCGCCGCCAGGCAGCGGCAGCCCGGGTCGAGGCGCTCGAGCTCGCCCTCGACGAGGCCCGCGCCCGGGCAGGGGTCGAACGGCTCGCCGCCGTCTCGGGCGTGGTCGGCACGCTGCTCGACGTCGTCGAGGTCGACGACGACCTCGTCCTCGCCTTCGAGGCGGCGGTCGCCGGCGTGCTCGACGCCGTCCTCGTCGCAGGCGGAGCGTCGGCGCGCGCCGCCTTCGGCCAGCTGAGGGAGACCGGATCCGGCGGCAACATCCTCCCGCTCCTGCCCGACGGCCCGGAGGCGACGGAAAGGTCGCTGCCGGCGGGGGCCGAGTCGCTGCGGGACGCGGTTCGTGCCGCCGACCCCGCGGTCGCCCGACTGCTCGACCGGCTCATCGGCGATGTCGAGGTCGTGCGCGCCGGACCCGACGCCGTGATCGGGCGCGCCCTCGCCGATCCGAGCCGCACGATCGTCACGCCCGACGGGGACCGATTCTCGCCGCTCGGCTGGCGGATCGGGGCAGGGCACACCGGGGCGACGCGCGCCGCGCTCGAGGGGGCGGCCGCGGAGGAGACCGATGCCGCCACGGCGGCCGACCGGGCGGCGGTGGGGGCCGACGACGCGCGCCGCGAGCTCGCGACGGCGCGCGCCGCGGCCCAGGAGGCGCGGCACCGGGTCGACCGGCTGATCGGCGGACAGCAGAGCGACGAGCTGGTCCGCGCCGAACTCGCCCGCCAGCTCCGGCTCGTCACCGACGAGGAGGCCGCCGCAGTCGCCGCGCAGTCGGCGATCGCCGCGGCCCACAAGCAGGCGGCGCAGGCCTTCGCCGAGGCCGAGGACAGGCTCGCCGCGGCGGAGCGGGCCGAGGAGGCCCAGCTCGCGCTCGTCGGCGAGGTGTCCGCGGCACGCCGCGAGATCGCCGAGACCGAGCGGGCCCTCGGCGACCGCCGCCGCGAGCTCGAGGTGCGCTTGGCCGCGCTCGACGAGCGGGTGTCGCTCCTGTCGGCGCGTCGCGCCGAGCTCACCCACGAGCTCGAGGCGCGGGAGGCGGGCGAGCCCGGCGAGGCGCCGGGGGTCATGGACGACGGCGCACTCGGGCGCCTGGCGGGGTCGCTCGGAACGCTCCAGGACCGGCTCGACCGGGGGATCGCGGCCGCCGCCGCCGAGCGTGACCGCCGCGTCGATGCGAGCGACAAGCGGCTCGCCCGCCTCGGTGCGACCCGGCACGAGCGCGAGCAGCTGGAACACGCCATGTCCGTCGACCGGGAACGCCGTCAACGGTTGGAGATCGAACGGACCGAGGCGCGGATCCGCGCCGAGACGGCGGTTGGCCAGTTGCGGCGGGAGTTCGACGTCGTCGCCGACGAGGCGATCGCCGTCGAGGCGCCACCGCTGCCGGCTGGGGTCGACGCCGCCCAGCGGGAGCGGCAGCTCGAGCGGGAGCTCGCCGCGCTCGGCCCGGTGAACCCGCTCGCCGCGGAGGAGCTCGCCGCGCTCGTCGAGCGACGCACCTTCCTCGAGGGCCAGCTCGACGACGTCCGCTCCGCCCGACGCGAGCTCAACCGCGTGATCGCCGCAGTCGACGCCCAGATCGTCGAGACGTTCACCGCCGCCTTCGCCGACGTTTCCAGGCATTTTGCGGCGCTCGTCGCGACGCTGTTCCCCGGCGGATCGGGCAGCCTGCACCTGACCGAGCCGGAGGACCTCTTGTCGACCGGGGTCGAGATCGAGGCCCGCCCCGCCGGCCGCAACGTCCGGCGCCTCAGCTTGCTCTCCGGCGGGGAGCGCGCCCTTGTCGCGCTCGGGTTCCTGTTCGCCGTGTTCCGCAGCCGGCCGTCGCCTTTCTACGTGCTCGACGAGGTCGAAGCGGCGCTCGACGACGTCAACCTCGGGCGGTTCCTCGCCCTCGTCGACGAGTTCCGCGTCGACGCGCAGCTCCTCGTCGTCAGCCACCAGAAACGGACGATGGAGGTCGCCGACGCCCTCTACGGGATCTCGCTCCAGCCGGGAGGGGCGTCGAAGGTCGTGAGCGAGAAGGTCGAACGGCGCGCCGGGCAGGCCCCGACGGACGGCGAGCGCTTCATCCCGGTCGCCACCCGGGACGCGTCGTGACCGCGCGGGCTCCGGCGTCGTGAGGGTCCGCCGGCACCGTTCCGACGACGGGCGCGCGCCCGCCACGCCAGCGCCGGGCGACGCGTCGGCACCGCCGGACCGTCCTGTCCTCGCCGGGCGTCTCGGGCGGAACCGCCCGGGGCTCGCCGGGGGACTCGCCCGCCTTTTCGCCGGCAAGGTCGACGAGGCGACCTTCGAGGCGCTCGAGGACCTCCTCGTGGCGGCAGACGTCGGCCTGGCATCGACCGGCCGGATCCTCGCCGCGCTCCGCGACGCCGTGCGCACCGGCGCGGTCGCCCCGACACCGGAGGCGCTCGTCGCCGGGCTGCGCGCCGAGATCGTCGCCAGTTTCGCCGGGGAGGACCGGAGCCTGAAGCGCGCCGCGGTGCCGCCGAGCGTCTGGCTCCTCGTCGGCGTGAACGGCGTCGGTAAGACGACGACGGTCGGCAAGCTCGCCGCCCGCGAGTCCGCCGACGGTCGCCGCGTCGTCGTCGCCGCGGGCGACACCTTCCGGGCCGCGGCGGGCGACCAGCTCGCCAGCTGGGCGGAGCGTTGCGGGGCGACGCTCGTGCGGGGCGCCGACGGCGCCGACCCGTCGTCGGTCGTCTTCGACGCCGTCGAGCACGCGACCGCCCGCGGCGCCGACCTCGTCCTCGCCGACAGCGCGGGGCGACTGCACACCAAGACGAACCTCATGGACGAGCTGCGAAAGGTGCGGCGCGTCGCCGACCGCCCGCCGGGACGGGTGAGCGAGGTCCTGCTCGTCATCGACGCGACGACCGGCCAGAACGGGCTCGCCCAGGCCCGCGAGTTCACGAACGCCGTCGGGGTGACCGGGATTGTGCTCACCAAGCTCGACGGGACGGCGAAGGGCGGGATCGTGCTCGCGATCCACGACGAGCTCGGTCTGCCGATCAAGCTCGTCGGGATCGGCGAGGGACCCAACGACCTCGTCGCGTTCGACCCGGACGACTTCACCGCGGCGCTCACCGGAGCCTGAGATCGGGCGCCCGGGACCCCGTGGAGGCGCTTTGGTGGAGCCGATCCCGTGAGTGAGCTGCACTCGTAGGCGACTAGCCTGACGTTTTCATGTTCGAGTCGCTCACCGATCGCTTCGACGAGATCTTCACGCGCCTGCGCGGGCGAGGACGGCTCTCCGAGGCAGACCTCTCCGCGGCGCTGCGCGAGATCCGCGTCGCGCTGCTCGAAGGTGACGTCAATCTCGAGGTCGTGCGCGAGCTCGTGGAGTCGATACGCGCCCGCGCCTCGCTCGCCGAGCTCGACAAGAGCCTCACTCCCGCCCAGCAGGTCATCAAGATCGTCAACGAGGAGCTGACCGCGATCTTGGGGGGTGAGCCGCTCCGCATCACCTACGCGCCGAAGCCGCCGACCGTCGTCCTGCTCGCCGGGCTACAGGGCTCGGGCAAGACGAGCGCAGCGGCGAAGCTCGCCCGCTGGTTCGTCGAGCAGGGCCGGCACCCGCTGCTCGTCGCTGCTGACCTGCAGCGCCCTGCCGCCGTCGAGCAGCTCCGCGTGCTCGGCCGCCAGGTCGGCGCGGCCGTCTTCAGCGAGCCGACCGACCCGGTCTCCGTCGCCCGGCGCGGGGTCGCCGAGGCGATCCGCGTCGGGCGCGACGTCGTCGTCATCGACACGGCCGGCCGGGTCTCGGTCGACACCGCGCTCATGGACGAGGTGGCCGCCGTGGCGCGGGCGACGTCACCCCGCTACACGTTCCTCGTCCTCGACGCAATGACCGGCCAGGACGCCGTCGCGACGGCGGTCGCCTTCCACGGCGCGCTGCCGCTCGACGGGGCGATCCTCACCAAGCTCGACGGCGACGCTCGGGGAGGCGCCGCCCTGTCGGTCGCCAAGGTCGTCGGCCGCCCGATCGCCTTCGTCTCGACCGGCGAGCGCCCGGCGGATTTCGAGACGTTCCGGCCGGACCGGATGGCCGGCCGGATCCTCGGCATGGGAGATGTGCTGTCGCTCGTCGAGCGCGCCGAGCAGAGCCTCGATGGCGACGCGACGGGACGGACGATGGAGCGCATCCGCCGCGGACGCTTCACCCTCGAGGACTTCCACGAGCAGCTCCAGCAGATGAAACGGCTGGGTCCGCTCTCGGGGATCGTCGGGATGCTGCCGGGGCTCCCCAAGGAGATGCGCAACGCCGCCGTCGACGAGGGGAGTATCACGCGGATCGAGGCGGTCATCCGCTCGATGACGCCGGGCGAGCGCAACGACCCGGCGATCATCAACGGGTCGCGCCGGACCCGGATCGCCACCGGCAGCGGGACGCGACCCGCCGACGTGAACGACCTCGTCAACCGGTTCAAGGAGATGCAGAAGCTGATGCGTTCCTCTGGGATGATGGCGCAGGCCCACCCCGGAGGACGGCGCCAGAAACGCAAGGGTGGCAGGGTGACGCCCGCCAGTCGCTAGTCGGCGCGACCTCGGCGCCGGACTTCGATCGACACCACAGAAAGCGAGAAAGACGTGGCCGTGAAGCTCCGCCTCAAGCGGATGGGGAAGAAGAAGCAGCCGACGTATCGGATTGTCGCGGCGGACAGCCGCTCGCCCCGGGACGGGCGGTTCATCGAGGCCATCGGGACGTACGCGCCGCGCGCGGACCCGTCGCTCATCGAGGTGGACAACGCCAAGGCCATCGCCTGGTTGGTGAAGGGCGCGAAGGCGAGCGAGACCGTGCGCAAGATTCTCGAGATCTCCGGCGCGTGGGGTGAGTTCGCGGCGTTGAGGCCGGCCAAACCGGCGAAGCCGGCGCGCAAGAAGAGCGAGGCGGCCAAGAAACGGGCCGCGGCGAGAAAGCCCGCCAAGAAGGCGGCGAAGAAGGCGGAAAAGAAGCCGGAGAAGAAGCCCGCCAAGAAACGGGCCGCGACCGTCGAGGCGCCCGCCGAATCCGAGGCGCCCGAGGCGATGCCCGATGCCGCGGAGGTGACGCCAGATGGTGTCGAGGACCACGCTGAGACGACCGCCGTCGTCGACGGCGGGAATGACTGAGGAACCAATGGCTTCGGACACACCAGTTTTTGAAGGACCGGACTTCGGCTCGATCGACGACGCCGACGACGACGTCGACCTCGCCAATGACGTCGACCTCGCCAATGACGTCGACCTCGCCAATGACGTCGACCTTGCCGACGAATCCGACGACGTCGGGCTCGATGCCGACGAGACCGAGGACGACGTCGAGGGCGGGTACGCCGCCGGCACGGGATCCGACGACGACGCCGGCAACCGGGTCTCGGGCGGCGTCGCGCGCTCGGTCCTCGAGCACGTCGCCCGCTCGATCGTCGACGATCCGGACGCCGTCGTCGTGAGGGCCGACGCGGGGCGCAATGGCACGCGGTTCGATCTGCACGTGGCGCCCGGCGACATGGGGCGGATCATCGGCAAGCGCGGCCGGGTCGCGCAGGCGCTACGTGTGCTCGTCCGTTCGGCGGCGGCCCGCGACGGATCGGACGCCTCCGTCGACATCGTCGACTGACCGGCGGGCGCATGGCGCTCCTCGAGATCGGCAGGGTCGTGAAACCCCACGGGCTCGCCGGTGAGGTCGTCGTCGTCTTCGTCTCGAACCGGCCCGAGCGACTCCAGCCCGGCTCGCGGTTCACTGTCGTGGCGGACGGGGACGGGCCGGTGCCGGACGAGCTCACTATCGTCGCGGTCCGGCCGCAGCGGGGGTGCCACCTCGTCGCTTTCGAGGGGGTCACCGACCGTGACGGTGCGGAGCGCCTGCGCGGTGCCGTGCTCGCCGCCGAGCCGCTCGCTGACGATGCGGCGCTGTTCGTCCACGAACTCATCGGTGCCGAGGTCGTCGACACGGCCGGTGTCGTGCACGGCACGGTGACCGCGGTCGAGGCGAATCCGGCGAGCGACCTCCTCGTCGTCGACGGGTCGCATCTCGTCCCGGTCCGCTTCGTCGTCTCGCACTCGCCCGGCCGGGTCGTCGTCGACGTCCCCGAGGGGATCTTCGAGTGACGGCGGACGGGGCCTCACCCGCAGGCGGCGCGGGCGTGGCGTACGCGCTGCGGGTCGAGGTGCTCACGATCTTCCCCGAGCTCGTCTCGGGCTACTGCGCGGGGTCGATCTTCGGGCGGGCGATCCGCGCAGGAACGGTCGAGATCACCGTGCACGACCTGCGGATCGGCGCGACGGACCCGCACCGCTCCGTCGACGACGCGCCCTTCGGCGGCGGCGCCGGGATGGTGCTCGCCCCCGGGCCGGCCTTTGCCGCCGTCGAGGCGATCGTCCCGGTCCGCCCCCTCTACCTGCTCAGCCCCGCCGGCCGGCGGCTCGACCAGGGCCTCGTCGAGGAACTGCAGGCGAAGGGGGCGTTCTCGCTGCTCTGCGGCCGCTACGAGGGGGTCGACCAGCGCATCGCCGACCATCTCGTCGACGGCGAGATCTCTCTCGGAGACTTCGTGCTCGCCGGGGGGGAGCTCGCCGCGCTGGCGATCGTCGAGGCTGTCGCGCGTCTCGTGCCGGGCGTGGTCGGCAACTCGGAATCACCCGCCGAGGAGAGCTTCACGACGGGGCTGCTCGAGTACCCGCAGTACACGCGTCCGGCGGTGTTCCGGGGCTGGGAGGTGCCCGAGGTCCTGCGCGGCGGCGACCACGCCGCCGTCGCCGCCTGGCGGCGCGCCGCGGCGCTTGCCCGCACGATCGAGCGCCGGCCGGACCTCATCGCGGCCCGCGGGGGCCTCGACGAGGATGAGGTGCGGCTGCTCACCGAGCACGACTATCCTCTAGACGCTGCAACGCCGCTCGCGACCTCGGTTCGGCGGCGGCGCGCCCCCGCGAAGGAGCCCGACGGACCATGAACCCCACCGACCTCGTTGACCGCGCGACGCTGCGCGACGACATCCCCGATTTCCGCCCCGGTGACACGGTGAAGGTGCACGTCCGCGTGGTCGAGGGCAACCGTGAGCGGATCCAGATCTTCCAGGGCGCGGTGATGCGCCGCCAGGGCTCCGGCGCCCGGGAGACCTTCAGCGTCCGCAAGGTGAGCTTCGGCGTCGGAGTCGAGCGGACGTTCCCCGTCCACTCGCCGATCCTCGCCAAGATCGAGGTGGTGTCCGAGGGCGACGTCCGGCGCGCGAAGCTGTACTACCTGCGCGACCGGGTCGGGAAGGCCGCGAAGATCAAGGAGCGTCGCGCCACGCGCTGAACCGGTGATCGGAGGCTGGCGATGAGGAGCCGACGTTGAGCGCCGAAGAGGACCTGGACCAGTTCGAGGCGGAGATCGAGCTCGCGCTGTACCAGGAGTACCGCGCGGTGCTGCCGATGTTCCGCTACGTCGTCGAGACCGAGCGCCGCTTTTACCTCGCGAACGAGGTGACGGTGACCCCCCACGAAGGCGCCGGGGCGACGCACTTCGAGGTCGAGCTCGGTGACGCCTGGGTTTGGGACATGTACCGCCCCGCCCGTTTCGTCGCGTCGGTGAGGGTGGTCACCTTCCGGGACGTGAACGTCGAGGCGCTGCCCGAGAAGGAGATCTGAGGCCGGACCCGGGCGTCCGCGCCGCCTAGAGCGGGTCGGTCGCGACCTTCCCGTCGTCGGCGATGGTCTCGGTCCAGCCCCGGCCGTCCCAATAGCGCATGGCGTGCCGGCCGGTGACGTCGGAGTACCAGCCGAAAAGCGGTGACTGCCCCGACCCGTCGTCGGGGGGCGCGAACGCCGGCGCGAACGAGCTCGGCCCCGGGGCGATCTCGATCGGCGGGATGGTGTCGGTCGCCGTGGCCCGCGAGCCGCCGAAGGCGAAACCGCTCGTCGCCGGCTCAGAGCCCCCGGGGGTCGGGCTCGGGCGGGGCTGCGGGCGCGTCGTGAATTCGGCGACGATCACGAGGATGATCCCGAACGGCTGGAGGATCGCGCAGACGAAGGCCCAGACGACCGAGGGGAGCCGCCACGGGGTGACCCCGCGCATCATGCGGTGCCGCGTCGAGATGCGGTAGCCGAGGAGGGCGAACACTACGGCGAAGAACGCCGAGAGCGCGAGCTCACCGTTGCTGCCGCCATAACCGAAGGAACTGAGGCCAACCGCCCCGCTCACGAGGTTTCTCCGTCGTCTGTGCGTCGTCTGTGCGCGCCGCGCCATCGAAGTCTACCGCCCGGTTCGGCGTTCTCTGACCGGCCCGCCAGCCCATCTCCTCGGCGATGTGGGACTTGACAAAACGACCTAGCCCCTCAGCAATCGGGCTTCGCGCCCTCTGAGAGCTTCGGTCTTAGGGGAACGACGGTGCAGCGATTCGCTCTGCGAGAAACCGCCATCGCTCACGTTGAGAACCGTTCCCGTGCTCTCAGCACGAGTCTGCGCCCATCTGACCACCACTCAACGGATTGCCCCATCACCACGGACGCAGCAGCTTGGCCGTCACTCCCTCGTGCCCATGCTCAATGCGAAGTCGTCCCAACCGCGAGAGTCATCGTCGGTCCCAACGATGACGGCGACACTGGTGGCGGGTTTTGACTGAGGCCTTCATCGGTGACCCAGAAGGTCCCCGCGTCGACAACGACCGACAAGTAGGAGCCCACAGGAGGAGCGACCCCCGGTGCTGTCGAGAACCCGTATCCAGTGAAGTTCCCCGTCATCGTTATGAGGTACACCGACTCCGAGGCGCTGTCCGGCTCAAGGTCTCCCGGTGTTGCGGACGTGAGCGCAGCCGCATGGGTCGTTTCTACCACCGATACTGAAGTCGGATTCGCATCCCCGTTTATGGTGGCCGCTTGCTAGACTATTGACGCAAGCTCTGCTACAGCTGAAGCAGGAAATCCCGTCCCCGCACTCGGAGATGCCGTAGCTCCGAATACCCCCGAGACCGCAAGTCCCAACATCAGCACTATCGCGAGGCAGCCGCCGATAAAGCCACCACGGACCAATCCATGGTTCAGCCTCCCCTTCATCATCGCCCTCACTCTTCTGGTGCTACGACCCACAGGCCGATGCCTGGCGAGTCGTGTGGATGATGCCGCACGCGAACGAGTTCACGTGCCGCGTTGGCCGCCAGGTTGGCGACGAGGTCGTGCAGGAGGGCTTGTCGATGGACGGCAGCTCTGCGCCCGATGGACGTTCTCGGAGATGACTCCTGAGTACTTTCCGTGGCGGGGCGAGGTTTCCGAGGCCGGTGGCACGACCTGGTGGCTCGACCAAGTGATGACCGGTCGCCGGGTGGCGGGGTAGTTCCGGCCCACACCTGGATCCGCCGATCGCCAGGCGGTCGCGGGTCCGCTCGTATCGTGAATCCGATCGGTCCCATTACGTGGCGGCTCCCCGGCGAAGAGGCGCCTACCAGTCCAGTTGACGCGTTGCGCGCCGCTCCCAGCACGATCCGTGCCAGTGGCGGCGCTCCGCCGGGTCGGCGAGCGGGACGACGACGACGTGGCCGACGCCCGGGGCGATCTCCTGCCGGCAGCCGGGGCAGCGGTAGGGCTTCAGGGCGGCGTGGGGCTGGATCGCCCGGATTTCGGCAGTCCGTCCGGTGAGTGGGTCACGGACAAACACGGCGGGGACGTGTCGCGGACCTTTCGAGCGCGGACGGGCCACGAGGCATTATCGCCGCCGCGAACGGGCCACCGGGCGCACGCCCTCCGGATTCGCTACAACGTCGCGGTGGGAATCGTGACGGTGGGCGTCCGGTTCGGTCTCTCCGCGTCCGAGGGTCCCGGCCCGTCGCCCGACAGCGACGTTGGTGCAGTCGTGCGCCTGGCGGTGGCGGCCGAGCAGGCGGGCGCCGACGCCGTCCTCGTCGATCGTGGCCGCGGGCCCGTCGACCCGTTCGTCGTCCTCGGTACGCTCGCGGCCGTGACGGAACGGGCGCTCCTCGGATGGGTCGCGACGCCGGTCGACGACCGACACCCGGCGGTGCTCGCCAAGACCGTCGCCGCGCTCGACGTGTGCTCGGCGGGCCGCGCGCTGGCCTGTCTCGGGACCGGCGTCGGTCGACCCCGGAGCGGCCTCGACGAGCTCGGCGAGGCGCTCGACGTCTTCCGTTTGATGCTCGACGTGCCGGCTCCGACGTACGCCGGCCGGTATTTCTCGGTGAGCGGGGCCTGGAACGAGCCGCGTTATCGGCGCACGACCCCGGTGCCGGTCGGCGTGCTCGTCCCGCTGCTCGTCCCGGCCGGACACGGGGAGCCGCCTTGCGCCGCGGGTGATCTCGCCGACTTGGCCGTCCGGCACGCCAACTGTTGTTTCGTTGAGATCGGCGCCGGCAACCGCAACATGCGTCACGTCACACGTCGGACCGCGGTACCCAACTTCCCGGTCGTCGCGATCGTCAGGGTGGGAAAGGACGCTTCACCCGGCGCCGTCGCGCGCACAGCTGGGCGAGCCCTCGCTCACGGTTGCGGCGGTGTGGTCCTCGACTGGCCACGGCAGCCCGCTCCGAGCTTCGTCGCCGAGACCGTGACGGCCGCCCGTGCGGTCGTGCGGCGCGACGTCACCGCGTGACGCCCGATTTCAACCCTTGATCGTCGAGGTGATGAGTTTCGCCATCGCCTGGGCGCCGATCCCGCCGATCACCATGTGGACGCCGTCGGGATAGAACCAGTCGGGATTCGCGTCGGCGAGCGCGTTGAAGTTCGCGAGCCGCGCGTTCGCGTACTTCGGCACCTCCTGCTCGAGCACCGCGTTCACCGACTGGGACCAGCTGTAGCTCGGCGGGAGATGCACCGTCACGAAAACGACGAGCGAAGCCTTGGCGAGGACGGCCATCATCGACTGGAACTGGGAGTCGGTGATCGGTCCGTTCGTGCCGAGGTCGATCACGACCGTGGTACCGAGCTTGTCCTCAGCCTTCAGTTGCGCGGCGAACGCGATGCCGGCGTCCCACTGACGGCTCACGTCGGCCTCGATGTCGATGCCCGGGATGTCGGCGGCGAGATCGGGGGCGACGTCGAGCATGACCGAGTCACCGATCGCCGTGACGTGGCCAGCGACGAAACCCGGCGGCGTCGTCGTGGTCGTCGTGGCGGGCACGGTCGTCGTCGGGGCTGGGCCCACGCCCCAGACACAGGCGACGTAGCGGACCCTCTGGCCGTCGACCGTGTGGAACCGGAACCGCTTGTAGTAGTGCGGGCGGCAGTGCCGGGCGCTCCCGAGCGGATAGGGCCGGTGCGAGGCGGCCGATGCGGCCGGGGCGGCCACGGCGGGGAGCACGAGAAAGAGCGCGACGACAAGGACGAGCAGCGGCTTTCTCGCTGACGGCATGTGCACGGTCGGGCCTCGCGATCTCGATGGTTTCGCTTCGCGTGCGAGCGTAGTCAAGCCCATCCGGGTCCGACGGGTGCAACGATGCCCTGCCGCTCTTGGCGACGGCCGCCGGCCGCCCCCCTAGGGGTCGATCTCGTCGGCGAGAAGCGCGGCGTAGACGTCGGACGCCTTCGCCGTCTCGGGGCCGCCGACTGTCGCGACCTTCCTGTCGCCGATCCTCGCGATTGGCTGGACGCCGCGCAGCGTCGAGGTGAGGAAGGCCTCATCGATGTCGGCCGAAACGAATCGGGAAAGCGGCACATCGCGCTCCGCTCCGCCGTGCTTCTCGAGCACGAGGGCGCGTGTCACGCCCTCAAGCAGGCCCGAGGACGGCGGGGGCGTGAGAAGCTCCCCTTCGACTACGACGAAGACGTTCGAGCCGGTCCCCTCGCAGAGCATGCCGGCCGTGTTGCCGAAGATGGCCTCGTCGGCACCGACCGCGTGCACCCGTTCGAGCGCGAGGGCGTTCTCGGCGTACGACGTCGTCTTCAGCCCGAGAAGCGCGCTGTGCTCGTTGCGGGGCCAGGGGACGACGAGCACCGAGGACGGTTCGTCGAAGGACTCGAACGGATCGGCGGCGACGACGAGCGTCGGCGGGTCCGTCCCCCGTCCCGAACCGAGCGGCCCGGCCCCGGAGGTGACGGTGATCCGGATCCGCCCGAGGGAGAATTCCGCCGTGTCGACGACGGCGGCGATCGCCCGAGCGACGTCGTCCGTGGGGACCGGGGTGATGCCCATTCCGCGCGTCGAGCGCTCGAGGCGGGCGAGATGCCTGCTCACCGCGAAGGCGTGCCCTTCGTAGAGCAAGATGGTTTCGAAGACCCCGTCACCGACGACGAGTCCGTGGTCGAACACTGAAACGGTCGCGTTCTCCTGGGTGAGGAGAGCGCCATTGACGTAGACGAGTGGCATGGCTCCTACACTACGGGGTCCCGCGCGTTAGCGAAAAACGGCCCTTCGAGCGCTATCAGCCCGGCAAGCCGCGCGCGGACGGGCGCCGCGTTCGGCCGCCTCAGATCTCTTCGATTTCCTGGTTCTCCGGGAGCGAGGCGTACTCGCCGGTGTCCGCCGCGAGCTCCTCACGCACGATCGCGATGTCCTCGCTGTGGGTGATCCCGATACAGCGGGCCCCGGTGTTGACGACGCGCACCCTGACGGTGCCCTGCGCGACGAGGTCGCCGATCACCTTGGGAAGGAGGAGCTCGCGTTCGTCGGGCCCGGGATCGAACACGGCGAGTGCGGCGTCGAGACGGTCGAGGATCCCGGCGTGGAACCCCCAGAGGTTCATCGAGACCCGTTCTGAACCGGGCAGGAGCCGCGGTTGCGGCTCGAGCGCCGGCTCGTCGGTGGCGATCGGCACGGCGACGAAGCGTCCGTCCTCGAGCAGCGTCACCTGGTGTTCGGAGATCCGGACGAGGAACCCGCCGCCGTCGGCCTCGCACAGACCACGTTTCACCGTCGCGTCGGTGAGCACGGTGCGCACGAGCTGGTAGGCGACGAGGACGTGGGTGTCGTCCGCGATGCCCCCGCGGAAATGGTCGTGGACGGCCCGCAGCGCCGGCTCGCCGTAGATGTCGTCGGCGTTCGCCACCCCGAACGGGCCGCGGACCACGGGTCGTGCCGCGGCGACGGCCTGGGCCGTGCCGGGGATCGGCGGCTGGCAGACGATTTCGACGGGGAGCGAGGCGGGCCACCGGGCCCCGACGTGGTGCTCCATCTCGGCGCGGATCTCCTCGCGCACGACGAGGACGACGCCGTCGAACCCGCAGGATGCGGCGGCTCGCGCCGTATAGTCCATGATGGCCTCGTCGTGGGGCCCGACCGGGGCGAGCTGCTTCAGGCCGCCGTAGCGGGTGCCGTGCCCAGCCGCGAGGATGACGAGCTGCATCGCGGCATCCTAAATCGTGAGCACGCGGCGGTGGTAGGAACCGGACGGGCGCGGACAGGGAGACGTGATGGCGACAACAGGCGAAGACGGCCCGACGGAAGGCGTTGCGCCTGAATCCGGGTCCGCGTGGGCAGACCCGGCGACTGCCGCGACCGAGATGCCCGCGACCGCGCAACTCCCTCCGGAGGAGCTGGAGGGCCGCCGTGCCGCCCTGGCCGAGCTCATGGAGCTCATGAGCGAGGCCGTCCAGCAAGACGGCGGCGATCTCGTACTCTCCGACGTCGACTACGAGCAGGGAATCGTCGAGGTGGAGCTGCAGGGGGCCTGCGGGTCCTGCGCGATCTCCTCGATGACGCTGCAATCGGGCGTGGAGCGGATGCTGAAGGAACGCCTCAGTTGGGTGCGCGAGGTGCGGGGAGGGGTCGACGAGTCCATCGACTACTACGAAAGCGCGTCGCTTGGGCGCGGCGCGTACGTGCCCAAGTACTACTAGGAGCCACCCGGCGGGCGGACCCAGTGTGCCGCCCGCTCAGCAGCTGCGCATCAGGTGGTCGTATCCCGCTTCGTCAACCGCTCCGGCGAACGATTCTCAGCGTCCAAGACCCGCTTCCAGCGGGGCATCTGGCGGGCGCGCCAGCCGACCAGTCCCGCTGCCACGAAGAGCAAGGCCCCCCACCAGTACCCGTACGCGCAGAAAATGACCCCGAGGGCGAGCAGCCAGAGAGCGACGACGGCGCGCACGGCCGCGACGCCCTTGACGTGCCGCCATTCGAACCTCGGCACGCCGCGTCGGATGAACCGCGGAACGGTCCTTTTCGATGCCGGCATCGACTCGTCTCCCCGGTGTCGGGATGCCCGGTTGCGGGGCGCCTCGTCGATCGTCTCGGCATTCGCGCCGATCTGCGCAGCCTCTTAGTGCATCAACTGCCGCAGCGACCGGTAGCCGATGGTCGCCAGACCGTTCGTTTCGACGAGCCGGCCGAGCGTACCCCGGGCCTCGAGCAGGGTGGCGTCGGTGATCCGTGTCTGCCAGTCGACGGCGGAGGCGCGCAGCTCCGGCGTGTCGAGTGCCGGCGCGGCACGCACCTCGGTGACCCCCGGCGGGACGAGGTCGAGATCCGACGCGTCCCCGGTGAACGCCGAAATCGGCAGGACTCGGTCTGGGGCGAGGACTCCCCGATCGAACGCGAGCTCGCGGAACGGGAAGCCCACCCGCCGTTGCTCCTCGGGGCCCGGGAGGCGTACCGGGAGCCGGAGCTCGTCGGCGAGTTCGAGGTAGACGTCGAAGAACTCCGGCTTCAGCTCCACCCCGCCGAGATGGGCGTCGAGATGGGTCACGTCGAACCCCCAGAGAATCGACCGGTCGATCTGGGCGCGCCACTCGTGCCGCACCTCGTCGAGATCCGCGTGCTCCCAGACGTCCTCGACGGTCCGGGGGAAGCCCCCATCGCCGTCAAGCAGTGACGGGGCGTGGGTGATCGGTCCCCAGCGATAGAGCTCGTGCTCCGCGTTCAAAGTGAGGTGGACCCCGACGTCCTCGCCGCGATAGGCGTGTACGGCACCCCGCGCCCAGGGGGCGGGGACCATCAGCGAGGCGGACGTGGCGACGCCCTGGCGCAACGCGCCGTAGATCGCGACGTTCGCCGCGTGCAGGAAGCCGAGATCGTCGCACGTGACGATCAGCACGCGCGCCTGAGGCGCCAATCCGAGCCGCGCGGCGAGTGAGGGCATCGGTCTGGCGGTGATCGCGGCCGGTCAGTCGCCGATCCGGTTTTGCAGCGAGGCGTCGCGCTCCCGCACGTCGCGCGCCAGGCGTTGCTGGAACTCGACGACGGCCCCGGCGACGCGTTCGTCGGTGATGCCGATCATGCGCGCGGCGAGCAGTCCGGCATTGCGCGCACCGTCGATCCCGACGGTCGCCACCGGCACGCCGCGGGGCATCTGCACCATCGAAAGCAGCGAATCGAGTCCCGAGAGCGCGGGGAGCGCGATTGGCACGCCGATCACCGGGAGCGACGTGGCCGCGGCGAGCACGCCGGCGAGGTGCGCCGCGCCACCCGCACCCGCGATTATGACCTGAATGCCGCGGGCACGGCAGTCGCGCGCGTATCCGAGCGCGTCTTCGGGTGTCCGGTGCGCCGAGATGACGCGCATCTCCCACGGGATGCCCAACTCGTCGAGGGCTTCGGCGGCTTGACGCATCACCGTCTCGTCGGAGTCGCTCCCCATCACGATCGCGACGCTCATCGGTTGTCCACCTTACGGCGAGGAAGGTCGTGTCGTCCGACGACGCCGACGGTGCGGGGCGCGCCGTCGCCGGACGGCGGCCTAGTCGCGGTCGCCGAGGGGAGCGAGCCGCTTCCCGATCAACCCGAGCACCCGCCCGACCGCCATGCCGCCGACGACGTCCGAGGCGTGGTGGATACGGACGTAGACCCTGCTCGTGGCGACGACCACCGCCGTCGCGAAGTACAAGGGCGCGAGCCGCTCGTCACCGTCCGAGAGCAACGTCGCCCCGCAGAAAGCCGCGGTGGCATGACCGGAGGGGAAGCTCGAGGACAGCGGTTGCCGCAATGGAAGGGGGTGATCGTGATTGTTCACCGGGCGATGGCGGCGCACGAACGATTTCATGACGACATTGACGAGAAACGACTCGACACCGGTCGCGACGATCGCCCGCAACGCCGCCTTCTCGTGGGTGCGACCGCCGCGCCACGCGCGCAGGAGCGCGAAGACGACCCAGATCAGCCCGAATTCGCCGAGCGCGGAGGCGGTATAGAAGACCCGGTCCGCAACGGGGTTCCCGCGGATGTGATCGAACAGCGCGTCGACACGCTCGTCGAAGTCCGCGACGAGCTGGTTTGCCATCGCGACCCGAGGTTAGTCGGGCCGCTACGCGGTCGCCTCGTTCGTCGCGGGTACCGCACCCCCAAATGCCGGGCAGAGCGGCTGGAATGCGCACGTCTTGCAGAGAGCCGAGGGACTCGGGCGGAAGTCCCCGGACGTGCACGCCCGGCCGATCGCATCCCAGACCGCGAGGGCGCGCTGGCGAACACCGCGCATTCCCTGATCGGTTGGGGACTCGACGAGGACGACCTCGTCGCGCAGGTACATGAGGCGGACCTCTTTCGGGCGGGTGCCGAGCACCTCCTCGCACAGCATGGCGTAGAAGTACACACCGGCGAGGCTCGTTCGCGACCGCTCGGGTGGCGGCGCCCGTCCGGTCTTGTAGTCGACAACCGCAAGCTGACCATCGCCGAGATCGTCGAGGCGGTCGATGATCCCGCGCAGCTCCACGCCTTCGAGGGTCGCGTGCAGGTCGAGCTCGAGTCCGACGTCGTGCACCGTCGTCGGGTCCTCGAGGGAGAAATACCGCTCGAGGAGCTCCGTCGCGTCGTCGAGGAGGTGACGCGAGGCGGCGTCGTCGAGCGCCAGCCCGGTGAACTCCTCCGATTCCGAGATCTCGCCCCACGCCGCGGTGAGCGACTCACGCGCCCGCTCCCGGCTCCGTTCGGGGCCCTGGGCGGAGCTGAAGAGAAGCTCGAGCGCCTTGTGCACGAGCGTGCCGCGCACTTGCTGGACCGAGGACGGCTCGGGGAGCCGGTCGATGTGCGCGTAACGGAAGGCGAGCGGGCACTGCACGAATCGGGCGAGCTTCGAAGGAGACAGGGTGCTCGGCAGGGAAAGGGGCATCGCTGTCTTGAGGCTACGCCCCGGCTGTGTCCACGGCCGACAGGAAAGCCGCGGCCACCGCCGCCGGGTCCTCGCACGGGCCGGAGTGACCGAGTCCGGCGAACTCCTCGACGGCACCGTTGACCAGCCTCGCGGCGATCGTGTCGGCCGCCGCCGCCGACAGCACGTTCGATGCCGATCCCCGGGCGATCGTCACGGGGCAGCGGATCGCGCCGAGCCGACCGTAGATCTCGAAGTGCCGGGCCGCCTCGTAGATGCGCGCCTCGTTCTCGGGTGGGCAGGCGAGTCCGACCGAGCCGTCGGGTAGGTCGACCAGACCGCCCTCGAGGTAACCGGCGAGCGCGTCGGGGTCCCAGTTCCCGAAGCGCGGGTTCTCGCGGAAGCGATCTGCCGCCTCGGACCGGGACGCGAACACCGCCCGGCGGCGACGCGCGACCTCGGCGATCCCGCCGTCGGGCGGATCGGGCACCTCCGGGGCAAAGACGATCGGCTCGTAACAGAGAAGGCGGGCGAAGGTGCCCGGCTTCCCGGCTTCGACACCGAGGATCGCCGTCGCGCCGAGGGAATGGCCGACCGCGACGGGGTGGTTGAGTTCGAGTGTGTCTGTAGCGGCGCGCACGTCGTCGACGAAACCCGCCCAATCGAAATCGGGCGGCGCCGACGACGCGCCGTGTCCGCGTAGATCGAGCGCCCAGCACGCAAAGCGCGCCGAGAGGTGCCGTGCGAGAGGCCCGAGACACAGGCCGTTCACGCCGGCACCGTGGACGAGCAGCGCGGATTGTCCTTCGCCACCGAGGTCATAGGCGACGAGCTCGACCCCATCGGTGCTCGCAAGTCTCACGGTCGACACGCGGGAACGCTACCGCCGGCGGGAGCGCGACCCTCCCTTCGGGGGGACCGCGGTCCCGGGTCGAGTACAACTAAGGGCGTGCAACACCTCCTCACTGAATCGGGCTACGCCGCGCTCATCCTTTTCGCCTTCGCCGAGGCCTGCTGCGTGCCGATACCGTCGGAGGTCACGTTCGGGTTCGCCGGCGTTCTCGCCGCGTCGGGCCGGCTGAATCTCGCGATCGTGCTCAGCGTGGGCATCCTGGCCGAGCTTGCCGGGTCGTCGACCGCCTTCGGTGTCGGACGGATCGGAGGCCGGCCGCTCGTCGAACGTCTCGGCCGGTACGTCCTCCTCACCTCGAGGGATCTCGATCGCGCCGAGCGCTGGTTGTCGGGCAGGGGGGAGTTCGCCGTGACGATCGGCCGCGCCATGCCCGTCGTGCGCGCGTTCACGTCGATCGTCGCCGGGACGGCCGAGATGCCCCTCTGGCGCTTCGAGATCTTCAACTTCATCGGTACCGTCGTCTACACGAGCGCCTTCGCTGCGGTCGGTTACGAGGTCGGCAACGAGTGGAAGCGCATCGCGCACGACTTCTCGATCGCCGGCTACGTGCTCGCCGCGCTTGTCGTCGTCGCCATCGTGGCGTTCATCGTCGTGAGAGTCCGCGAGTTCCGCCGCGAACACCGTCTGGCGGGTGCGACTCCTGGAATCTCGAAAGACGACAGGGACGCAGCGGTCCGCTAGGACAGGCTCCAGCACCTGCCCGATCGCCGGGCCACGCGCTACCGCGCCTTGAGCTGCGCGCCGCGCTAATCCGTGACGAGAGGAACCTCGAAGCTCATCTCGGTTCCCGATTCGGCACCGGGCGCGATCGTGAACGATCCTCCGAGGAGCTTGGCGCGCTCGGCCATGTTCGTGAGGCCCCGGCTCGCGGGGCCTGACTCGGTCGGCAGACCGATGCCGTCGTCGGCGACCGTGAGCCGGAGCCGGTGGTCCGCGACCTCGAGGCCGACATGGACCCGGCTGGCGTGCGCGTGGCGGGCGACGTTCGTCAGGGCTTCGCGTAGCACCGCGAGCATGTGCCCGGTGACGTGTTCGCTCACCTCGGTGTCGATCGGGCCGGAGACCGAGACGGATGGTTCGAAGCCCAGGCTGCGGACGGACTCGGCGCACAGCTCCGCCACACGTGTGCTCGGGCTGCGTCGGCCGACCGGGAGGGGCTCGAGGGCGAAGATCGCGGTCCGGATCTGGCGGATCGTGTCGTCGAGGTCGTCGACCGCGGTGTGGATCACCCGCAACGCCTCCGGGGTCTGAATCATCCGGATGGTGCTCTGCAGCGACAGACCGGTCGCGAACAGCCGCTGGATCACGGTGTCGTGGAGGTCGTGCGCGATCCGGGCGCGTTCGGCTGCGACGCCGAGCTCGCCCACTTTGGCGTGCAACCGGGCGTTGTCGATGACGGTCCCGGCGGCCAGCGCAAGGGCCTGCAGGATGTCGCCGTCCTCCTCGGTGAACTCGTCGGCGTTCATCTTCTCGGTGAGGTAGAGGTTGCCGAAGACCTCCCCGTGGACGAGGATCGGCACCCCGATGAAGGAACGCATCGCCGGATGGTGGGCGGGGAAACCGACCGAGGCGGGGTGTTTCGTGAGGTCGGCGAGTCGCAACGGGTGTTCGGTGTCGAAGATCATCCCGAGGATGCCCTCACCGCGCGGCAGGTGGTCGATTCGGTCGACCTCCTCGGGGGTGAACCCGACGTTCACGAACTGGGCGAGGCGTCCGGAACCGGGCTCGATCACGGCGAGCGCCCCGTAGCGGGCGTTGACGAGCTGGCGGGCCTGTTCGACGATGTCGCGGAGCGCGGCATCCAGGTCGAGGTCGGCTTCGAGGACGAGCACGGCCTCGAGCAGCTGCTGGAGGCGTTGCGCGTCGGACACCCGCCGGTACGGCATGGCCCAAGCGTGCCACGCGGACCCCTGGCCACGAAGCGTCGCAACTTTGTGCGATCTGGCGGGACCTTTGACTCTGACCCCGCTCGGGAGGCCGAGCGCACAGTTACCAGGTGGGAATCCGAATCATTGTCGTCGACGACAATGCCGCGGTCCGGCAAAGTATCGGGGAACTCCTTGCCAACGAGGTGGACTTCGAATGCGTCGGCGAGGCCGCGACAGTGGGGGACGCGGAGCTTCTCGTCGAGCACGCGCGCCCGGACGTCGTCGTCCTCGACGTCCGCCTCCCCGACGGCGATGGCGTCGACCTGTGCCGAACGATCCGGTCGCACTACCCGGGCACGGCCTGCGTCATGCTCACCGCCTACACCGATGGCGACGCGCTCGTCGCCGCGCTCCTCGCTGGGGCGGCCGGCTACTTCCTGAAGCAGATCCGTGGTGGCGACCTCGTCTCGTGCATCCGGACGGTCTCCGCCGGGAGCCAGTTCCTCGACAGTGCCCTCATGGGCCATTCCGTCGCCTCGCTCGGCACCGGGTCGCAGTACGACCTCGACGCGACGGAGCTCTCGATCGTGCGTGGCGTGCTCGAGGGTCTGTCGAACGCCGAGATCGCCGCGGAGCTCTCTCTTCCCGAGGCGACCGTCGGCACCCGGCGTTCGCTCTGCTTCGACAAGGTGCGGCAGCACAGCGCTCGTTGATCACGGGCGCCCACGCGATGCCTTGTGCGACGCGGCCGCCGAATCCCGGTACTCGTCTGCCATCGCCACTCGGCGCGGAGGCACCAGCGCCGCCTGTGGCAGATGGATCAAGCGATACGAGATCTCAGAAAGAGATTCCTGGTATCGCGACGATGCATGGCGGCATTTACTACGTCGGCCGAAACGGCGATTCACCCGCCGGAGGAGCGACGACCGGCTGCCTCGCCGGGGCGCGCTCAGCGCGAGGTTCCACCCGTCGCACGTCGTCGTGTTCGGCCGAACAAGGGCTCTTCCGGTCAGAGCGGGCGACGGGAATCGAACCCGCATGACCAGCTTGGAAGGCTGGAGCTCTACCATTGAGCTACGCCCGC
>Ga0187875_10000220_pt1 | contig 52276 bp, 51 predicted proteins | sample June2016WEW_17_1_2_FD_132978 | JGI IMG/M metagenome (GOLD analysis project Ga0187875, IMG submission 132978) | Peatland microbial communities from SPRUCE experiment site at the Marcell Experimental Forest, Minnesota, USA - June2016WEW_17_10 | ecosystem: Environmental > Terrestrial > Soil >...
CCCCCCAGGCCGCGGATGACGGCGTCCACCGACTCGGTGGCGGTCCGGAGCGCCTCGTCGTCGAGTTCGGGCCGGACGATGTACATGAGCTCGTAGTCGCGCACCACGCGCGCACCTCCTTTCCTATGGGCTGAACGGCGCCCGGCGAGATTTCGGTTCGCCGCCGAGGTGGCCAAGGCGGTGACGCCGGACGCAGGAAAGCTGCGGAAGCGAGAGTGTACCAGGGCGCCTACGCGCCGCCGATCGCGGTGGCGTCCAGGCCGGTCAGATCAAGGAAGCGAGCAGCGCAGGGAGGGAGCGCACTCAGGTGCGTGACCGACCGAGCAGCGGAGCTGACGCAGAGCTGGCCGGAAATGGGCGCCGCCGATCAGTCGAGGGGGCGCCGGAGCTGCAACTCCTGCCCCCGCAGCCCCGCCATCCACCGCTCCAGCTCATCCGGATCGGTGGGAAGCCTCCCGCTGAGCACCCGGCAGCCGTCCTCGGTCACGAGGACGTCATCCTCGATCCGGATGCCGATGCCCCGCAGACCCTCGGGGACGGTGAGGTCGTCGGGCTGCAGGTAGAGGCCGGGCTCGACGGTGAGCACATGACCCGGCCGGAGCCGGCCCCCGCGGTATTCCTCCTCCCGAGCCTGGGCGCAGTCGTGAACGTCGAGTCCGAGCATGTGAGAGGTGCCGTGGAGGGTGTAGCGGCGGTGGGTCTGCATATCCTCGGCGAGCGCCACCTCGGAGCTGACCGGGAGGATGCCGAGCTCCTCCAGGCCCTCGGCCAGGACTCGCATCGCGGCCCGGTGGGGGTCGAGGAAGGCCGCCCCCGGCCGGACCTCGGCCATCGCCGCCTGCTGGGCCCGGTGCACCAGCTCGTACAGACGGCGCTGGTCCGGCGTGAAGCGGCCCGAGACGGGCAGCGTCCGGGTGACGTCGGCGGTGTACAGCTCGTTGCCCTCGACCCCGGCGTCGAGAAGGAGCAAGTCGCCGCCGCGGACCTCCCCGTCGTTCCGGTTCCAATGCAGGATGGTCGCGTGGGCCCCGCTCGCCGCGATGGTCCCGTAGCCGACGTCGTTGCCCTCCACCCGGGCGCGGAGGTTGAAGACCCCCTCCACCACCCGTTCCCCCTGCTCCATGGCCTCGGGGAGCGCTCGGACCACGTCCTCGAAGCCGCGGATCGTCGCCTCCACCGCCTGCTCCAGCATCCGGATCTCGTGGTCGTCCTTGACCAGGCGCAGTTCGCTCAGCTCCTGTGCGAGCCGGCGCTCCTCCGACGGGTCGTCGGGTGCGGGGACCAGCGAGTCCATCTCCGGGTCGAGCCCGCGCAGCAGCAGCACCGGCCCGTCGAGCCCATGCACCTCGGCGGCCAGGCCGTCCAGCGGAGCGCACGCGACGCCCAGCAGGTACGCCGTCTCCTCCACCCCGCGGCGCGGGCCCACCCACAGCTCCCCGGTGCTGGCGTTGGTGAAGAAGGCCGATGTGGAGCGGTCTGACCGCGGCTCGAGATAGAGGGTGGCGCCATGGCCCTCACCGGTGGCCCGGAGCAAGAGGACACCGCGAGGCTCGGTGTGCCCAGTCAGCCAGTAGTGGTCGCTGCCCGGCCGGAAGCGGTAGTCGTCGTCGTTGGACCGGACCTTCGGGACGCCGGTCGGGATCACCAGGTGGACGCCCGGGAAGAGGTGGGAGAGGGCCTGCCGTCGTTCGGCGTAGCGGGGGGCGGCCGGATGAGGGTGATCGGGGAAGGTGCTGGACGTGGCCCAGTCCCGAGACATCAGCTCGACCAGAGCGGCCGGGGTGTGGGGGTGGTGGCTCCGCGAACCCTCGCTGGCGGGGGTCGCCTCCTCCTCCTCGGTCACGCCGAACCGCGCATCGGGATCGCGATCAGCGCCTCCGCCGCAGGCCGGGGTTTCGGACCCCGAGCTCCATGTTCCATCCCTTGCAGGGTACGCCTGAGCGGCTCGTGGCCAGGCCGGGGCAGCCGGCCGGGCCGGTAACAGAAGGAGTGCATTTGAGCCACAAGCGGCTGATGCATCTAACCCACCAGATCCTGGTGGGCCACACTTCACCGCACCCATGAGCCCCGAGAACACCCCGCAGAACAGCTGCCGCCTCTGCCAGCGGGGACCGACCGCGGTGGCCACGCTCCACCAGCACCGCGGTCGAGGGCTGACCCTCAGCCACAAGGTTCTCCGCGGGCCCCTCTGCCGCGAGTGCGGCCTGGTCGCGTGGCAGCACATGACGCTCGACACCGCGCTGCTCGGCTGGTGGGGACTGGTCTCCGTGTTCGCCACCCCGGTGACCCTCGTCCTCAACTCCGTCGCCCTGGTCAAGCTGCTCCGCACCCCCGTCGCCGCCGCGGTCCCGGTCTTCCCGGTCGGCTGGGCACAGTCCGCCTCCCACACCATCTGAGCCCTGGCCGGGGCGTGGCGGTCGGGGTTATGCTTCGGCCGCGATGAATGGTTTTCGGGCTCCGTCGCCGTCGTCTTCGCGGATTGCCGTCGCCGTCGGCGTCTGGGTCGTGGCGATGGCGATGCTGTTGCTCGGAGGCATCGTGGGCGGGACCGGGCGCATCGTGCTGACCACCGCCTCCATCGTGTTCCTCCTCCTCGCGGTGGCTTACATCGGTCTCCAGATCTGGTATCTCAACCGGCTCTCGAGGGGCCCCGACCAGGGAGCTGCCGGCCGCAACCCCGGTTCACGCCGGCCTCGCTGACCCGCGCCCGCCGGACGCCGCCGGGCTGTCGCATCATTGCCGCCAGCGTGATCACGTGGGCTCGCGGGCAGCTGCGGCGTGGCATCTTCGGCGAGAGCCGGGGGGTCGCGCTCGCCACGCTGGTCCTGCTCCTGGCCTGGTACGGGATGAGCCTCGTCTACACCCCCCTGAACCACGGGCCGAACCGCATCTTCCTGCGCACGCCCCTGGATCAGGCGATCCCGGTGGTGCCGGTCTTTGTCATCCCCTACATCTCGCTGACCCCGTACATCGCCGTCACCATGGCGCTCCTCCTGCTCGCCAGGGTCAGGCTCTTCCGCTCCGCCGCGGCGGCGATGATCATCGCCTGGCTGGTGAGCTACGCCTTCTACGTCTTCCTCCAGTCGTACGTCGCCCGGCCGGAGCTCGCCGGCTCGGATCCGCTGACAGCGCTGATCCGGACCGTGTACGCGGGCGACCAGCCGTACAACGACTTCCCGAGCCTGCATACGTCGCTCTCCACCGTCGTGGCCGTCCACTGGTGGAGGGTCGACCGGCGCATCGGCATCGTGGCCGGGGCCTGGACCCTGCTGATCGTGGCCTCGACGGTGCTGATCCACCAGCACTACCTCGCCGACCTGGCCGCCGGGCTCATCCTCGCCGCGCTCGCCTCCCTGGTTGGTCTCCGCCTGCTGGCTCGAGGTGCGAGTGGGGCCTGAGGCGCCCCTTCGCAGCTCCCCCCGGACCCGTTCGACGCTCAGCCCCGGGCGCAGACGGCGAGCCGCCCCGCCTCCCTCAGCACCGCGTCGCGGAGCTCGGGCGGGCCGATGACGGTGAAGGCGACACCCAGCAGGGAGAGCCGCCGCACGATCCACTCCAGGTCGTCGGCGCCGATCCGCAAGCGCACGCCGCCATCCTCCATCGCCTCGATCGCGCCCACGTTCGGGTTGACGAGCCGGCGCGCCTCCTCCAGCGAGACGTCCAGCCGGACCTCGGCCCTCCACCGGTAGGGGACACTTGCCATGCTGCGCTGGATCTCGTCGAGAAGGTCGAATCCCTCCGGGGGCGCGAAGCTCTCCCGGGTCGCCTCGATGTCGAGGATCCGGTCGAGACGGAAGGTGCGCATCTCGTCTCGCAGGTGATCCCAGCCGGCGACGTACCAGTGCCCGGCGTGGAAGGCGATTCCGTAGGGGTCGAGCAAACGCTCGGTCTCCTCGTCGCGGCTCGAGCGGTACCGGATCCGCAGCCGCGCCCCGCTGTGCGCGGCGGTGCTCAGGGTCAGCACGGTTCCGCCGTCCGCGTGCCCTTGCTGCTGGCCGGCCGCTCCGAGGCCCAGCTGAAGCGTCTCCTGTGCCGCTCGCAGGCGGTCGCGCAGGGTCTCCGGCAGCACCCGGTCGAGCTTGGCCAGGGCGCCCTCGACCGCCAGCCCCGAGGTGACCAGCCCCAGACGCTCGGCGGCCAGCAGCCCCAGTACCAGGGCCAGCGCCTCCTCGTTGGTGAACATCAGGGGTGGCAGCTTGAAGCCCGGCCGCATCCGGTAGCCGCCCGCCCGACCCCGCTCGGCCTCGATCGGGATGCCCATCTCCTGGAGGCCGCGGATGTAGCGGCGGATGGTGCGCGGGGTGACCTCGAGCCGCTGGGCGATCTCCGCGCCGCCCATCTCTCGGCGCACCTGGAGCAGTTCCAGCAGGGTCAGGAGACGTTCCTTCGAGAGATCCACGGACCTTGAAATTATATAGGACCGATCCTGTCCACATTGGGCGATAGGCTCCTGGGCATGATGAGCCCATACGTCAGCCTTCTGATCGCCCGTGAACGTCACCGTGAACTCGTCCGCGCTGCCGAGCGCTCTCGGCTGAGGCGCGACGCGGCCCAAGCCCGCCACTCGGCGTCCCTCGTCCGCCCGCCGGCACCCGCTGAGGAGCCGGGCCCCCGGTCGCCCGCCGACCCCCGGGGCGCCGTTTCCGCGCCGCGAGAGGGGCTGGTGGTCAGCGGGGGACTCGAACCCTCGACCTCGCGGATGTGAACCGCGCGCTCTAACCAACTGAGCTAGCTGACCCCGGAACCCCCGCAGTCTATCTACTCCTCCGTCCGGGCGAGGTAGGTCGTCTCGTCGACCAGCTCGACGTCCCCCTCGGTGACGCCGCCCAGCCGGAGCAGCCAACCCTCCTCGTAGGGGGACGTGTTGACCCGCTCGGGGGAGTCGGTGAGGGTTGCGTTGAACTCGCTGACGGTGCCCGAAACCGGTGCGTAGAGGTCGCTGGCCGCTTTGACCGACTCGATGGCGCCGAAGCGCTCGCCTGCCGTCAGCTTCGCCCCCACCGCTGGAAGGTCCAGGAAGATGACGTCGCCGAGCAGGGCCTGGGCGTGGTCGGAGATCCCGACGGTGGCCGTGTCGCCGTCGCGGCGTACCCATTCGTGGGTGGGGGTGAAGCGATAACCGGAGAGGTCGGGCATGGCTGGCTCCTTCAATCGCTGCGCCGGCGTGGGGGCTGATCGCGGCGGTAGAACGGGAGGGGGACGCGGCGGGCTGGCACCATCTCGCCGTGGAGGTCGATGGTGAGTGGTGCCTCGGCAAGATCGGGTGCGACGTAGGCGGTCGCGATGCCGTGACCCAGGCTGAAGCTGAAGCCGCCGCTGGTCACCTCGCCCACCGCATCTCCCCCAGACCTCACGGTCATCCCGTGGCGGGGGATCTGGCGCGGCCCGAGGGCCAGGCCCACAAAGCGCCGGGGGGGGTTCTCCGGATCCAGCTCCCGCAGCCGCTCCGCTCCGATGAACTCCCCCTTGCCGAGCCGCACGGTCCAGCCGAGACCGCAGCTGTAGGGGTCGACGCTCTCGTCCATGTCCTGCCCGTAGAGCCGGAGGCCGGCCTCGAGCCGCAGCGTATCCCGGGCGCCCAGGCCGGCCGGGAGCAGGCCACGCCCGTCGCCCGCCTCCAGCAGGGCGTCCCAGAGAAGAGGAGCGGGATCGGCTCCGCAGTAGAGCTCCACTCCGTCCTCCCCGGTGTAGCCGGTTCTCGAGATCCGGCACGTCACTCCGGCCACCCTCCCGGCACAGGAGGCGAAGGGCCGCAGGCTCGAGAGCTCGCAGTCGGCGAGCGTCTGGACGATGTCGACCGCTTCGGGGCCCTGGACGGCGAGCAGTGCCGTCTCGTCGCTCTCGTCCACGAGCTGAGTGGCAGTGAGCAGGTGCGACCGCACCCACTCGAGGTCGGCCTGCCGGCGGGCCGCGTTGACCACGAGCAGGAAGCCGTCCTCCACCCGGTAGACGATCCAGTCGTCGACGATACCGCCCCCGGCGTTGCAGATCACCGTGTAGAGGGCGCGGCCGAGGGGCAACGACGAGACGTCGTTGGCGACCAGCCGCTGCAGGGTCGCCTCGGCGCCCGCCCCGCGGAGCCGGACCTCGCCCATGTGGGAGAGGTCGAAGAGACCGGCCCGGGTCCTGACCGCCACGTGCTCGTCCCGGATCGAGCCGTAGCGGAGCGGCATCTCGTACCCGGCAAACTCGACCATCACCGCCTGGGCGGAGAGGTGGCGGGCGTGGAGAGGGGTCCTCGCAGCCATTGACCGCAGCGATGGTACGCGCTCTCCCCGTCCGCTCCGGACCATCGCCCTCCCCGCTGAGATCTCCGCGAGACGCCCGGACCGCGCTATCCTCCCGAACCGGGGCCATCGGATCCCGTCCTGATCGCCGACACCCTCGGGGAGCAACGGGAGCACCGACCGCTGCCCCGGAGGAGCGCACGGCGGTGCCACGCAACGCTCGTAGATCGGAGAGGCGGGGCCTCGCCAGAGACGGCTGGATCACCCTGCGCCGGGCTCTTGGGGTCGCGACGGCCGTGGTGGCCGGCTGGATGCTCCTCGCCGGACCCCTCAACCCGGCCGCACCCGCGGCACACGCAGACGTCGCACCGCGATCCTCGCCCTCCCAGTTCCCATCCTCGATCCCGACTCCGCTCCCCACCCCGACCCCGTGCCAGTTCTTCTTCTGCCCTCCGACCCCTACCTCGGTGGGCCCGTCGTTCGGGACCGGGCCGGCCACCCCCACCCCGGCGCCGACCCCGACACCGTCCCCGACGCCGACGGCCGCACCCACCAGCGTGCCGACCGCCTACTCCGAGTCCATCGATCCGCAGCAGACCCAGGCCAGCATCCCACCCACCAATGCCAACCTGGCCGTGGTACCGCATCCCACCGGGAGCGGATCCCCCCTCTCAGAATGGGCTCTTTTCGCGATCGTGGTGTTTGCTCTCATCGCCGGAACCAGCTTCTTCCTCTTCTTCAAGGTCCGTTGACCGCGCCCGCCCCGGTGCGTCGAGACGGGGAGCGGGGCCTCCTCCGCGGCTGCTGCGCCGGGCTCATCGCCCTCATCGTTGTGGTCGCCGCCCTGGTCCTCCTGGTTCGCGTCACCGGTGACCCGGGTCTCGGAGCGCCGCCGGCCGGCCCCGACGACGGGGGGAGTCCCGGAGCCATCGCCGCCGCTCTCGGTGCCGAGGTCGGGACGGAGCTGGCCCGCCCGGGTGCCCCGGGAGCGGTCGTCCTGGTCAGCGAGCAGGACCTCTCAGTGCTGGCGGCGGCGGACAATCCCGACCCCGACTTGTTCACGTCTGTGAAGGTGCGCGCTCGGGCTGGCCAGCTCTGGGTCAGTGCCGACAGCCACCTGGGTCCCCTGGCTGTGGTCGTGACCGACCGGATCACCCTCAGCCTGCGGCCGGGAGGGGAGACCACTCCCGATGTGGAGGAGCTTGACGTCGGGGACCAGGCGATCCCCGGTTTCATGCGCTCGGCGATCGACCCGCGCGGCGATGCCGCCCTCTCGCTCACCTCCCTCCTCAGCGGGGAGGGGTTGAGCCAGTACGGCCTCGAATGTCTCGTGGTGGTGTCAGGTCGCGGGGCGGAGCTCGGCTTCCACGATCCGCTCCTCAACGCCGACCCGGGCTACTGCGCCGCCAGCCCCCTCCCGGCAGCGATCAACGCGGGGTAGCGCGATCCGCGGTTCAGTCGAAGTCGTCGGGGTCCGGGTACGCGGCGCGGTCGATGCGGCGGCCGAGCAGTCCGGCCTGGAGATCAAAGAGCTGGTCCATCAGGTGGACGATGGTCACGCCGGCGTGCAGCTCCGGTGCGCAGAACGGAAGGGTGGACTGGAGACGGCGCAGCCGTTCCTCCATGCAGAGCGGAACGCGCTTGCGTCCGACCAGGAGCAGCTCCTCGCACTCGGCGATGATCCGGTCGACCTCCTCGATCGGCCGCTCCATGCGCCGTCTCTCCGAATCGCGGCGAATCCGGTGGCGGAGCTGCTCGGTGATCTGATCGTTGGTGACGCGAAGCGGGGAGATCATATCTGTCTATGCGCCTGTGGTCCGTGTCTGGTTGCGTTCTTGATGAAGGCGGGGAATCCGCCTCCGCAAGAGTTACCAGCCACTTCCTGTCAGGTCGATGACAGCCCGCCGCCGGGGCACCACCGCAGCATGACCGCATCCCTCTCGCGTCCGGGCGACGCCCGTCCGGGCGGCTCGTTCCGAGATCAGGAGCCGGGCAGCGGGATGGTGCGGGCGATGGCCGCGATCTTCGCCGCCCAGAGGGGGTCGGAGGCGTAGTCGACGTTCATCCCGCGGAGCGTCGGTCCGTGGTAGTGCTCACCTCCCGGAGTCAGGTACCTCTCCTTCACCTGCTGCGCCACGTACAGGATGCAGGCGGCGAAGCTCGGGAAGCTCGAGGCGTCACCGGCGGGATCGCTGTCATCGGCCCCGTAGCCGAAGAGATTGTTGTCGCTCTGGGCGATGGCGCTCGTTCCCCAGCCGGATTCCTCGATCGAGTGGGCGACGAGGTAGCGGGCGCTCACCCCGTACGTCGTCTCCGCCTGCATATAGGTGGCACCGAGCCCGGCGAGCGCGGTCCCGGCCAGAAAGCTGTTGATGGTCTGCGCGTTCTCGCCGGAGGGTAGGGTGAGGTCGGTGTCCTCGCTGAAGAGGGGGCCGGCGATGGGCTGGAAGAGGGTGTCCTCCGCTCGCGCCAGGGCCAGGGCCTCGGCCGCGTCGGCGTATTCGCTGTCGAACTCAGAGATCAGGTCGTACTGGTTCTGCGCGCTGGTGGCGTGATCGTCCGCCTCCGTCGCGGCGGCCCGATCCTCGGCCAGCAGCTCCGCGTCGTTGGCCTCGTCGTTGGCGATGAGCACCTCCTGGGTGGCCTCCTGCTGCTCGGCCGCCTGGGCCAGAGTGCGCGCCTCGACCGCAGCGGCGAGCACGCGCTGCTCCTGCTCCTCCTCGGCATTGATCTGGTTCACCAGCACGTTGCCCGCGTTGGCGACGTGAGTCACCTCATTGACCCTCGCCACCAGGTTGCTGATGCTCTGAGCGTCGAGGAGATACTCGACGGTGGTCTCGCTCCCCCCGGTCTCGTAGCTCGCCCGAAGGAACGCGGCCAGCTGCTGCTTGTCCTGCTGGATCTGCCCGTCGAGCCGTGCGACCTCGGCCTGGTCGGAGGTCACCTCGGCATCCAGGGAGGTGACCTTCCCCTGGAGCGCGGTCAGCTGGGCCTGCGCCTCCGCCAGCTGCGCCCGCGCATTGTCGAGCTCGGCGGTCGCCTCGACCACCTGGTTCCTCGCCTGCAGGGCCTGGAGCTGGGCCTGCGCGAGGGCCTGCTGGGCAGCCGCCACATCCTCCCCCCCGGCGCTCCCCGGTGAGGTGTCGGCGAGGACTGGCGTGATGGCGAGGCAGAGCACGGCGGCCAGCGCGGCAACCATGCCGGCGCCGAGCCGGGTCGGGCGGTTGGCATGCCCGCATCGCTGTCGGCCCATCGCTCACGAGTATGCCGAGGCCCTCGAAACGGCCAGGGACGATGTCACGGCTCCGTCATCGAGCGGTCGCGCATGTATGCGATCGGTCCGACCCGAAGTTACCTCGGGACGCCTGTCACCGCCCGGTGAGATGCGGAACGCGATCCCTCGAAAAGCCGCGCCGCGCCTCCGTGAAGGCTGTCAGGATGCCTTGCGCTTGAGGAGCTGGGCGCGGACATCGTCGCTGGCGGGGACCAACTCCTCCGCCTGACGGGGCCCGCAGTCGGTGCACTCGAGCCGGCCGCCGATCAGGTTACCGTCACCGTCGTAATAGATGATGGTGAGACGCGGAGCGCTGCATCGGGGGCACGGGTTGGGCGTGGCCATCGGCTCCTCGGAGGTCGTCCTGTCTGGTGCAGACATGATGGCACGCCCGGCTCCGACGGGGCACTTTAGGAGCACCGGTTGTGACGTGAGGCCCCGGATGGCCCGGCGATCGTGACCGGCGTCGAGGCGGAGCCGAGGCTGCTGCGGTATGTCGATGAGCTGTACCGGTGGAATGAGCGCATCAATCTGACCTCGATCCCACGAGAGGAGGCGGAGCGCCGTCACCTCGCCGAGGCACGCCATCTGCTCGTCCACGCCGACCCGGCCACCGGGGCCCGGGTCGCCGACATCGGCGCCGGAGGCGGCGTGCCCGGACTGGTGATGGCCATCCTGCGGTCCGACCTCCGGGTCACCCTGATCGAGTCGGACCGGCGCAAGGCGGGATTCCTCCTCCACGCCGCCGCCGCCTGCGACTGCCCGCTGGTCACGGTCGAGCCGCGTCGAGCCGAGGAGGTGGGACACGACGCCGCCCACCGCGGCGGGTACGATCTCGTCGTGTCGCGGGCGACCGCGTCTCCGCCCGTGCTCTGTGAGCTGGGCCTGCCCCTCCTGCGCGCCGGCGGGCGACTGGTCGCGCTGGTGGCCGGCGCCGAGGTCGGCGCGCGCGCCGCGGCCGCCGCTGCGTCCGCCTGCGGGGGCGGGCTGCCGGTAGCGCTCGCCCCCGGCGTCCTCTCGATCACCAAGGTCGCCCCAACCCCCGAGCTCTACCCCCGGCGTGCGGGGATGCCCGCCCGGCGCCCGCTGCACGGGGGCTGACGGCGGCCGTGTCGGCGGCCCGGCCGGTGCCGGTGCACCTACGGAGGACGGGCTGGCCCGGATCCCCCGCCCGACAGCGGGCCGAGCCTCCGCCGCAGCGCCGCCTCCGCCTCGGCCCGCTCGTCCCAGGGCACCGGCCCGGCCGCGGTCTCGATGGTCCGCTCGTGGCCCTTGCCCGCGAGCAGCACCGTGTCGCCCGAGGACGCGTGGCTGATGGCGAAGTCGACCGCCTCCGCGCGATCGGGGATGACGTGGAGCGTGGCGCCGCGAGCGGCTCCTGCGGCCTCGGCCGCCGCCGCAATCTCCTCGACGATGGCCAGGCGATCCTCACCACGCGGGTCCTCGTCGGTGACCACGACCACGTCGGCCAGCCGGGCCGCGACCCGGCCCATGGCTCCGCGCTTCTCCCGATCGCGTTCGCCCGCCGACCCGAAGACCGCCCACAGCCGGCCGGAGGTCGCCGGCCGCAGCTCGCCGAGCACCTTCTCCAGAGCGGCCGTCGTGTGCGCGTAGTCGACGACCACCCCGAAATCCTGGCCGAGGTCGACGCGCTCCATCCGTCCGGTCACCCGTTCCAGCGCGCCGACGCCCCGGACCGCCGCCGCGAGGGGGACGTCGCGCCCGTCGGCGCCGGGGCCGCCCCCGCACGCCGCGGCCAGCGCGGCCAGGGCATTGGCGGCGTTGAAACCGCCGGCCATCCGCAGCCGGACCTCCGCCCGCCCCCACGGCGTGCCCGCCATGAAATGGACACCTCTGGCGTCAACGCGCAGCTCCTCGGCGACGAGGTCGGCGTCGGGCCGGCCGCTGGCGCTGTAGGTGAGCCGGCGAGCCACCGCCATGCCGGCGAGGCGGGGATAGGCGAAGTCGTCGTCGCGATCGAGGACGGCCAGGCCCCCGGGCCGCGTCCCCACCAGCTCGAGCAGGCGCTGCTTGGTGCGCAGGTACTCCTCGCGGGTGCCGTGGATGTCGAGGTGCTCGGAGGTGATCCGGGTGTAGACGGCGAGGTCGTAGTCGACGTCGTCGACCCGGTGGAGGTGGAGGCCGTGGGACGACGTCTCCACCGCGGCGCGGGTGCACCCGGCGGCGGCGGCGGCGGCCAGGAAACGGTGCAGCTCGGTGGCCTCGAGGGTGGTGATCCGGCCCGAGCTCGGCTGCACGTTGTCGCCGATGCGCAGGTCGACGGTGGTGACGCTGGCCGCCTTCTGCCCGGCCGCCTGCCAGGCTGCCCAGAGCATGGTGGCGGTGGTGGTCTTGCCGTCCGTGCCGGTGATCCCGGCCACCGTCATCCGCCGGGAGGGATGACCGGCCAGGGTGGCCGCCAGCGCGCTCAGGGCCCGCCGGGCGCTCTCGACCCGCAGCAGCGGCGTGGTCTCCGGGATCCCGGGGATCGGGACGCGCTCGGCGACGACCGCGACGGCACCGGCCCGGACGGCCGCGACCGCGAAGTCGTGACCATCGACGTGGAAACCGGGGACCGCGACGAAGAGCGCTCCCGGATGGCAGCGGCGGGAGTCGTACTCGACGGACGCCACCTCGGGGTCATCACCGCCCGGGGAGTCGAGACCCGACTGGCGGAGGAGCTCGGAGAGCAGCATCGGTGTCCTGCCCCTACACCTGATCCCGGCCGGCCATCTCCGCGCACGCCTCGAGCGCGTCGACGATGGTGCGGAACTTGACCTCGGTCTCCGCCACCTCGAGGTCGGGGCGGGACTCGGCGACGATACCCGCGCCGGCGTGGATGCGCACCCTCGCAGGCGTGATCACCGCACAGCGCAGGCTCACCGCCCACTCGCCGTCCCCGCGACCGTCCACCCAGCCCACCAGGCCCGAGTAGAGCCCCCGCGACGCGGGCTCGAGGCGGGCGATCAGGGCACCGGCCACATCGGTGGGAGTCCCGCAGACCGCCGGGGTGGGGTGGAGCGCCGCCGCCAGGGCCAGGGCGCTGGGCGCCGAGGAGCGGAGGCGCCCGCGCACCGCCGTGGCGAGGTGCCAGACGGTGGCGGTGCCGACGAGGTGGGGCTCGGCGTCGACGCGCAGCTTGGTGCAGTGCGGGGTGAGGGTCTCGGCGACCGCGTTGACCACCGCGGCGTGCTCGTGCTGGTTCTTGGCCGAGCGCACCAGTGCCTCGGCCGCCTCCCGGTCCCGGCCCGGATCGTCCGGCCACCGGGCGGCGGTCCCGGCATGGGGGAGCGAGACCACCCGATCCCCCTCACGGCGGAGAAGGGTCTCCGGGGTGGCGCCCACGAAGGCGCCGTCCTCGCCCGCCGGGGCGGCGAAGAGGTGGCACTCCGGGTCGCGCCGGCGCAGCTCGGCGAGCAGCGCGGCCAGGTCGATGCCCGGGTTTGTTGCCGCCATGGCCCGGGTGAGCACGACCTTCTCCAGCTCGCCGGCCCGGATCCGCGACAGGGCCTCGGCCACGGCCTCCGCGTAGGCGGCCGCGGGAGGCTCGGCCTGCCAGCGCATCGGCGAGACCGGCAGCGCGGTCCTGGCGGGAGGCGGAACGGCCTCCCCCTCTGCCCGTCGACCGCGTGCGGCGCCGAGGTCCAGCTCTCGCGGTGAGATCGAGGTGACGGTGATCCGCTCCGGAATCACCAGGCGGGCCGCCACATCCCCCCGGAAGGGGAGGGCGGCGATGACGACCGCATCCTCGATGCCGAGGCCCGCCAGCGCGTCGTCGGCGACCGCCGCCGCGCGGGAGGCCTGCCCAGACCCCTCCGGCACCTCGATCCGGCGGGATTCTCCGGCGGTGACGATCCCGGTGCCCCGCCGCTCCATCAGGAACCCGCCGGGCCGCCAGGCCGCGAGCAGGTCGACGGGGGCTGCCGCGTGTCCGGCCGTGTCCGGCGGGGTGCCGGAGCGAAAGGCGGCGCTCATCTCCCGGGTGCTTCGAGGCCCGCCCGCGATCCTCGCTCCGGGTCTGAGGCGGGTGTCCGCGTCCCCACCAGGAGCTGGACCGCACCGAACCCGAGCAGGATGCGCCGGGTGTCGGCGAAGCCCGCCGCGCGGAAGATGCCGACGAGGGTGGGCCCGTCGGGCAGGTACGCCGTCGACGCCGGCAGGTAGCGGTACGCCTCGGCGTCGGAGAGGAGGGCGCCGAGCCGGGGCACGACGTGCTCGACCCAGGTCGACTGCAGCCAGCGGGTCGCCGCCCGCGGCTCGGCCAGGTCGATCACCGCGAGCCGCCCGCCCGGCCGGACCACCCGCGCCATCTCGGCGGCGCACCGGGAGATGTCCACGACGTTGCGCAGCGCGAAGCCGGAGGTGACCCCGTCGACGCTCGCGGCGGCGAAGGGGAGATCCAGGATGTCGGCGCGGACCAGCTCGTCGGCGCCGTGGGCTCGGGCGAGCATCCCGGCCGAGCTGTCGACGCCGATGGTGCGGTAACCCTGCCGGTGCAGCTCGCGGCAGAGCTCCCCGGGGCCGCAGGCGAGGTCCGCGACGGTCGCGCCCCGAGGGAGGCGCAGCTCGCGCACCGCCCGGCGCCGCCAGAGGACGTCCAGCCCACCGGTCATGAGGTGGTTCATGAGGTCGTACCGGGGGGCGATCCGGTCGAACATCGCCTCCACGACCCGTGCCTTCTCCTCGCCGGCCGGAAGGGGGGTGGGGATGGTCACGATCCTCCCATCATCGCCGAGGCAGGCCGGGTGTCGCGCTCACGCTCAGGACGAGGGCGACGGGGCCGCCGGCTCAATCGGGAGGGCCCAGAAGCAGACGATGGCACCGCTCGCCGGTGGACTGCTGCACTCGTAGGTCGACCCGGGCTGGATATTGGCGGGCAACAGGGTTATGGTCCCGGCCGGGGAAGGAACCGAGACGGCCGGGGCCCCGGTGGCGGGGGGCACCCCCAGATAGTCGTTGACCTCGCTCCTCGTCCCCACCGCAAACGCGACCAGGCAGGCGCCGGCCACCGCGGCGCCGATGAGCAGCGACGCCACCGCGGGTCCGACCGACCCCCAGGGCACCCAGTCGGGCGCTGCCGGGATGCCACTCGTCTCGACCCCGTCCTCGGGCTCGCCCTCGCCGGCGCTCCCGCTGTCCCCGCCGCCCTCCGCCATGCCCTGTCGACCGTCCTCGACGGTACGGCCAGACGCGGTCCGCGACCACCGGTACAGCAGCACCGCCAGCGTCGCCGCAAGAGCCGCCATGACGGCGTCGGCGAAGCCGCCGATGCCACCGATGACATTCCCGGCGACATCGGCCGCCGGCTCGCCAAACGCCAGGCCAGACCGCTGCACGATGGCGCCGATGCCACCCGACAGCTGGGCGACGACCAGCGCTCCCCCGGTGCCCGCGGCGAGGCAGGCAGCACCCCGCACCCATCTCGAACTGGCAGCGCCGGAGCCGGGCCCGCGCCGGAGCACGAGCAGGAGCACCCCCGCCAGGAGGAGGAGGGAGTAATAGCCGTCGGGCCGCGGGATGGGCACGTCGCTGACGCCGGTTGCCCACCCCTGCAGGGTGGCCGAGATCAGGTAGGCGAGGGTCTCGAAGGCGGCGACGCCCACCACCACGGCGCCTGCCCACCTGACCCACGCGTCGAGGTCGGTCGGGAACTGCCAGCGTCGGCCACCGCTCACGAGGAAGCCGTCCTCGTCCAGCTCGACGGGCGCATCCTCAGGGTCGAGGTTGGCCCCGCGCGCCCCCTGCGACCCCGGTTCCTCCGTTGTCTCCAACATCGCGGGGATCATCCGCCTCCCCAGGGGGGTCCTGCCGGTGACGGGGAAGCCCGCCGCGGCGCAGCTTGCCCAAGGCCGTCCGGGGCAGCGACTCCACGAGCACCAGCTCCCGGGGGGCCTGGTGGCGGCCGAGCACTGCCCCCACATGGTCGCGCAGGGCCTCCAGAGTTGGCGGCGCCGCCGGATCGCGCGGCACGACAGCCGCAACCACACGTTCCCCCCAGGAGGGATCGGGACGGCCGAAGACCGCGCAGTCGGCGACGGCGGGATGGCTGCGCAACGCGGCCTCGACCTCCCCCGGCCAGACGTTCTCTCCGCCGCTCACGATGAGGTCGTCGAGTCGCCCGTGGACGTGAAGCCGGCCCTCAACGTCGAGACTCCCGCCGTCACCCGTCGGCAGCCAGCCGTCAGGGGTCAGGCCGGCGCCGGATCGGTCTCGGTAGCCGCGCAGCAGCGTCGGCCCGCCCAGCTGGATCTCGCCGCCCCCGCCGATCCGCACCGTCACGCCCGGGAGGGGCATCCCGTCGTAGACGACCCCACCACAGCTCTGGGTCAGCCCGTAAGTGACCACGCAGGGTGCCCCCGCCGTGGCCAGCCGGGAGCGGAGAGCCGCCTCCATCCCCCCGCCCCCCACTAGCAGCGCCCGGTAGCCGCGCAGGTCGACGCCGGCGTCCAGCGCGCGGACCAATTGGGTCGGCACCACCGAGACGAAGGGGAAACCGGCCGGCGGCTCCAGCTCTCCCGGCCCCCGGAAGAGCAGTGGCGCTCCCCCCAGGACACCGCGCAGCAGCACCAGGAGCCCGCCGATGTGGGCGAGGGGGAGGCAGCTCACCCAGCCGTCCCCAGCATCTGCCGCGAGCGCCCGGAGCGAGGCGGACACCGCGGCCAGGACGGCGGTGCGGCCCAGCTCCACCAGCCGAGGCCGCCCCGACGAGCCCGAGGTGGGAACGATGAGAGCCAGCTCAGGGTCCGCGGCCCGCCCCGACCGCACCCGTTTCCAGCCCAGGGGAGAGACCCGCACGGTCGGGCGACCGTCCGCCAGCAGGGACTGGGCAGCCGGCTCCGGCAGCCGGTGATCCACCGGCAACAGCGAGGCCTCGGCCGCCCAGGCCGCTGAGGCGATGCCCAGCCACGCGTCCCCGGGGGGAAGCGCGACCGCGACCACGTCCCCGCGCCGAAGCCGCAGTCCCGCCCCTGGGGTGGCCGCGCTCACGGCTGAGCCGTCCGCCGTTGCCGGCGGTACGGACTGCTCGCCTCTTCCCTCACGTTGAGTACGCTAACCGACAGCGCGATGAGCCCAGATGACGCCGTTCCCCACCTTCCCGAGTGGACCTCCCAGGGCGAGTTCACGGACATCCGCTACCAGACCGCCGAGGGCATCGCCAAGCTGACCATCAACCGGCCGGAGGTGCGCAATGCCTTCCGTCCCACCACCCTCTCCGAGCTCGCCCGCGCTTTCGAGATGGCCCGCGACGATCCGGAGGTGGGCGTGATCGTCCTCACCGGGGAGGGCACCAAGGCCTTCTGCTCGGGGGGCGATCAGCGCGTCCGGGGCGACGACGGCTACCGGGATGCTCACGGGGTCGGCCGGCTCAACGTCCTCGATCTCCAGGTCCAGATCCGCCGCCTGCCCAAGCCGGTCATTGCCATGGTCGCCGGCTACGCGATCGGCGGCGGCCACGTCCTCCACCTGGTCTGCGATCTCACCGTCGCTGCCGACAACGCCGTCTTTGGTCAGACCGGGCCGCAGGTCGGCTCCTTCGACGCCGGCTATGGCGCGGGGCTGCTGGCCCGGACGGTCGGCCTGAAGCGGGCCAAGCAGGTGTGGCTGCTCTGCGAGCAGTACGACGCCGTCACCGCCGAGCGGTGGGGCCTGGTCAACTGGGTCGTGCCGTTGGCCGAGCTGGAGGCCCGGACCGTGGCGGTCTGCCGCCGCATCCTGGAGATGAGCCCGCTGGCCCTCCGCCTCCTCAAGGCCGGCTTCAACGCCGACGCCGACGGCCTGGCGGGCATACAGGAGCTGGCCGGTGACGCCACCCTCCTCTACTACATGAGCGAGGAGGCCCAGGAGGGCCGCGACGCCTTCCTGGAGAAGCGCCGCCCCGACTTCTCCCGCTTCCCCCGCCGGCCGTGACGGGGTGACGTCCACCACGCTCGCCGGGCGGGGCGGCCCGGGCGAGACCGCCCGCCTCTGGCTGGCCGGGGCACGGCCGCGCACCCTCGGGGTCGGCGCGGTGCCGGTTCTGCTCGGTGCGGCGGCCAGCAGGCACCCCAGGGCGCTGCCCACCGCCGCCGCTCTGGTGGTGGCGGTCGCCGTCCAGGTGGGCGCAAACCTGGCCAACGACTACTTCGACGGCCGCCGCGGGGTGGACACCGCCGCCCGGGTCGGGCCGCGGCGGCTGACCGCCAGCGGTCTGGTGCGTCCGGGCGCGGTCCTGGCCGCCGCCCTCGCCTGCTTGGCGGTCGCCGCGGTGGTCGGCGTGTGGCTGGTCCTGGCGAGCGGCCAGCTCTGGCTGCTCGTCGCCGGGGGGATCGCGCTCGCCGCCGCGCTCCTCTACACCGGTGGGCCGCGTCCCTACGCGGCCACCGGGGTGGTCGCCGACCTGGCCGTCTTCGCCTTCTTTGGCCTGATGGCGACGCTCGGGACCGCGGCGGTCCAGGGCCACGGGGTCCCCGCCGGCACCTGGTGGGCGGCCGCCGCCATCGGGTTCCTGGCGGTGGCCGTGCTCGTCGCCAACAACCTCCGCGACCTCGCCACCGACCGGGACGCCGGCCGTCACACCCTGGTGGTCCGGCTGGGCGACGGACCGGCCCGGACCTTCTACGCGGCGCTGATCGTGGCCGGGGTGCTGACGCCCGCTCTCGCGGTGCTGCTCGGGCAGCTGCCCCTGCTCGCGCTCGTCTCCCTGCTGGCCGGGCCGCTGCTCGTGAGCCCGCTGCACATCGCCTCCGACCGCGACCGGGAGGGTCGCGCCCTGGTGCCGCTCCTCCCCCTCACCACCCGGCTGCACGCGGCCCTCGGCGGGCTGCTCGCAGCCGCCCTCCTGGTCGTCGCGGTCGCCTCGGGGTCGCCGCTCGCCCACTCCCTCTGGTAGGTGACTTCCATGCGCCGCATCCCCTTCTCCGTGGCCCTTCGCCACCCGGTGCTCGGGGTCACCACCCGCACCGGCTGGCTCATCGAGGGCTCAGCCGGGTGGGCCGAGTGGTCGCCCCTCCCCAGCTGGAGCCGCGAGGAGGGCGAGACCGCACACCGCGGGGCGCTGGAGGCTGCCGGCCACCCGTTCCCTCCACCCCGCCACGCCTCCGTCGAGATCAACACCATGATCCCGCGGGTGCCACCCGACGTCGCCGCCCGGATGGCGGTCGCCGCCGGCTGCCACACCGTCAAGGTCAAGGTCGGCGACCCGGAGGGGGAGGCTCGGGTCCGCGCGGTGCGCGAGGCGGTCGGCCCCGCCGTCCACATCCGGGTCGACGTCAACGGTTCCTGGGACCTCGAGGAGGCGGTCCGCTCCCTCGAGGTCCTGGCCGGCTACGACATCGAGCTGGCCGAGGACCCGCTGTCCAACCTCGATGACCTGGCCCGCCTCCGGCGCCGCTGCTCGATCCCGCTCGCCGCTGAGTCATCAATCAGGACAATAGCGGACGTCTCGGAGATGCGACGGTTGGACGCAGCCGACGTGCTGGTCATCAAGCCGCAGCGCATCGGGGGCATCGTCGCGGCCCTCCGCGCCGCCGAGCTGGCCGCCATCCCGGTGGTGATCTCCAGCGCCCTCGAGACCTCCGTCGGCCTGGCCGCATGCCTCGCCGTCGCCGCGGCCCTGCCCGCCTCCCGCTACGCCCACGGCATCGGCACCGCCTCCCTGCTCGTGGAGGACGTCACCTCCGACCCGCTGCTCCCCGTCCAGGGGAGGCTCGTGCCCCGCCGGGTCCTGCCCGACCTCCTGCTCGGTGTCAGGTCATGACCGCCCCCACTCCGCCCCCGGACGGCGACGTCGCTCTCGCCTGCATGGCCCAATTGGCCGGCGAGCTCCACCGCCTCGGCCTTCGGGACGCCTGCATCTCCCCGGGGTCGCGCTCCACCCCGATCGCCCTCGCCCTCGCCCGGCACGGCGGCGTCCGGGTCCACGTCCATCTCGACGAGCGCTCCAGCGCCTTCTTCGCCCTCGGCGTGGCCCGTGCCTCCGACCGGCCGGTCGCCCTGGTCTGCACCTCCGGGACGGCGGTGGCGAACTGGCTGCCCGCCGTGGTGGAGGCATCGATGTCCGGGGTCCCCCTGCTCCTGCTCTCGGCCGACCGGCCCCCCACGCTGCGCGGCACCGGCGCCAACCAGACCATCCAGCAGGTGGGCATCTTCGGGTGCTACGTCCGCTGGTCGCTCGACGCGCCCCTCCCCGCTCCCGGCCCGGACGCCGGGCGGAGGTGGCGCGCCCTGGCGGCGGAGGCGGTGGAGCGGGCGCTGGGGCCGCACCCCGGGCCGGTCCACCTCAACCTGCCCTTCACCGAGCCGCTGGTCCCGTCGGGGGCGGCCGTCGACCTCGGGCCGGCGCCGCCGGCCGGGCGGGACGGGGAAGCCGTGCCTCGCCTCGCCTCGCCCCGCGCTCCCGATCCGGCCCAGGTCGATGAGGTGGCCCGCCTGGTCGGCGCCACCGAGCGCGGCCTGGTGCTGGCCGGCGGCCGCTCCCCAGTCGGAGCGCCTGACGGCGCCTCCGCGATCGTCCGGCTGGCGGAGGCGGCAGGCTGGCCGCTCATTGCCGAGCCGATGTCCGGCGCGCGCGCCGTCCCGGTGGCCCTCGCCACCGGAGCCCTCCTTCTCGGCGCCGCCGGCTTCGCCGCGAGCCACGAGCCCGAGATGGTGATCCAATTCGGTTCCACCCCCACCAGCCGGTCCGCACTCGCCGCCACCGCTCGCGTCCGGCGCCTGGTGGTCGTCACCCCGCCGGGAACAGATGCGGACCCGGGACGCACCGCCTGGATGACGGTGCGCTGCGATCCTGCTGCGCTGGCCACGGCGCTGCGGGAGCGGCTGGTCCCGCGCACGGACCCGACCTGGGTCCGGGCCTGGTCAGAGGCGGACCGGCTGGCGGCGGACGCCGTCGCCGCCTGGATGGACGAGCTGGGCGACGAGCCCTTCGAGGGCCGGGTCGCACGCGATCTCGCCGCCTGCCTCCCGGAGGGCGCCATCCTCTTCGCCGGGTCGAGCATGCCGATCCGCGACCTGGACAGCTTCATGCTGCCGCGGACCGGTCTGCGGGTGATCGGCAACCGCGGCGCCAGCGGCATCGACGGGTCGGTGTCCACCGCATTGGGCCTGGCAGCGGGCGCCGCTCCGGCGGGCGCCCCCTCCGCCTCCGTTGAAAGGGCGGGCACCCGCACCTTCGCCCTGATCGGAGATCTCGCCTTCCTCCACGACGCCGGGGCGCTGCTCTGGGGAGCCGGCCGCGGTCAGGATCTGGTCATCGTCGTCATCAACAACGACGGCGGCGGGATCTTCGACATCCTCAACCGGGCCCGGCTCCCGGAGCACGAGGCCCTTCTCTCCACCCCCCACGGCATCGACCTCGTGGCTCTGACCGTCGCCGCGGGTGCTGGTCATCGACTGGTCGCGCGGAGCGGGGACCTGGCGCCTGCCGTGACCGCCGCGTGCGCCGCCCGCGGGTTGCAGGTCGTCGAGGTACGCACCGAGCGCCGCCGCAACGCGGAGCTGCATCGGGCGGTGGCTGCGGCCGTCGAGAGGGCGGTGGCCGGCATCACGGAACCGCCCGTCACCTGAGCGCGACCGGGCTCGATCGCGAATTCCGACCCGTCAAGTCGAGTTTCTCCCGTCACCGGGTAGACTCCGCGCATGCCCCAGAGTTCCCGCGATCTCCTCGCCGCCGCCCGACGCAACGTTCGTGAGCTGACCCCGCACCAGGTGCAGCAGAGCGGCGAGCGGGTGCTGATCGACGTCCGTGAACAGGACGAATGGGACCAGGGCTACATCCCCGGGGCCCTCCACCTGAGCAAGGGCTACATCGAGATGCGGATCGAGGACGCGGTCCCCGACCGCTCTACGCCGATCACCCTCTACTGCGCCGCCGGGATCCGCTCCCTGCTCGCCGCGCGGGCCCTGGGGGAGATGGGCTACGAGGACGTCGCCTCGATGTCCGGAGGCTTCGGCGCCTGGAAGGGTGCCGGCCTCCAGTTCACCGTCCCCCGGACCCTGACCGCCGACCAGAAGCTCCGCTACAGCCGCCACCTGCTCATGCCCGAGATCGGCGAGGCGGGCCAGGGCAAGCTCCTGGACGCCAAGGTGCTGATCATCGGCACGGGCGGGTTGGGCTCGCCGGCCGCCCTCTACCTGGCCGCGGCGGGGGTGGGCACGATCGGGCTGGTCGACTTCGACACCGTCGACGTGAGCAACCTCCAGCGCCAGGTGCTCCACACCCAGGACCGGATCGGGATGGCCAAGACCCAGTCGGCCAGGATCGCCCTCAACGCGCTCAACCCCGACGTCCACGTGATCGAGCACAACGAGGTGCTCAATGGTGAGAGCGCGCCCCGGCTCTTTCGCCAGTACGACGTCATCGTGAACGGCTGCGACAACTTCCCGACCCGCTACCTGGCCAACGACGTCGCCATCTTCGAGGGCAAGCCTCTGGTCGACGGCGGGATCTTCCGTTTCGACGGCCAGGTCTCCACCATCGTGCCCTTTGCATCGCCCTGCTACCGCTGCCGCTACCCGACGCCGCCGCCGCCCGAGGAGGCGCCGTCGTGCGCCGAGGCGGGGGTGCTCGGCGTGCTGCCCGGCATCGTCGGTGTCCTCCAGGCCGCCGAGGTGGTCAAGCTGATCGTCGGCATCGGGCAGCCCCTCACCGGCCGCCTGCTCGCCATCGACGCCCTCGAGATGCGCTTCCGCGAGTACCGGGTCCCACGCGACCCGAAGTGCCCGGTCTGCGGTGAGAACCCGACCATCACCGAGCCGATCGACTACGAGGGTTTCTGCGCCGTCCCTCTCACCCGCCCCGCAGCGGCGCCCCCGACGGCGGTCGCCGCGCGCTGAGCGACCCTCCGGGGGTTGGATCCCTCGCCGGGGGGTCTCCAACACCCTGCTCGGCCTCACCCGACGCGGTCGAGGAAGCCCCGCAGCGTCTGGGTGAAGGCGGGTGGGTCCTCGAGGTTGGCCAGGTGTCCCGCCCCGGGGATCACGGCCAGCTCGCCCCGCGGCAGGACGGTGGCCTCCTCCCGTGCCTCGTCCAGGCTGAGGATCGCGTCCTGATCGCCGTGGATCACCAGGGCCGGCACACCCACCAAGCCGAGCAGCGGCGTGCTGTCGGGCCGGCACGCCATCGCCGCCTGGCAGGCGGCGATCCCCGCTGGACGGCAGCGACGGATGCGGCCCACCACGGGATCGGCGATGTGCGGCTCGTCGCGCGCCCGGGGACCGAGCAGCCGCTTGACCATGGGAACGGCCGTCTCCACCCCGTCGCGCAGGGCCAACCTGGCCATCTTGCGCCGGTTGTCCGCCTGCTCCTCGGTGTCGGGCGTCGCCCGCGAGGAGGCCAGCACCACAGCACTCACCCGCTCCGGGGCCAGGCGCAGCAGCGCCAGCGCGGCGTACCCGCCCATGGAGTTCCCGACCGCCACGAACTCACCCACCCCGGCCGCATCCAGGCCGCGGAGCACCGCCGCGGCGTATCCGTCGAGGGTCGAGAGCAGCGGCTCGGGAAGCTCCGGCGACTCCCCACAGCCCCACATGTCGGGACGCAGGCAGCGGAAATCCGCGGAGAGGGCGGCCACCTGGTGGTCCCACTGGGAAGCGTCCAGGGGGAACGCGTGGAGGAGGAGGAGAGACGGTCCGGAGCCGGTGTCGTGGAGGGCGAGCTCGGGCGACGGGTGAGGATCTCCGCTCGTACCGGGCCCGGGCCCTGGGGACGAGCGACCGCCGCCCTCCCTCATGGGTTCAGGCGCTGTTGGAAAGGGGTTGGAGCGGGAAGTCGACGTCGAGCGTCGCCTCCTCGATGTGCGTGCGGGCGTGCCGCTCGACATCACGAAGTTTGAGGATCTCGGCGGGGGTGATCAGAGTGATGGCGACCCCGCTGCGTCCCGCCCGGCCGGTGCGCCCCACGCGGTGGAGGTAGTCGTCCGGCGTGCCCGGCACGTCGTAGTTGATGACATGGCTGATGTCGTCGATGTCCAGGCCGCGCGCCGCCACGTTGGTGGCGATCAGCGAGCGCACGTGGGTGGCGACGAACCGCCGCATCGCGTCGTCACGCTCCTTCTGGCTCAGGTCGCCGTGGAGCACTCCGATCGTGTAGCCGCGCCGCTCGATCTGTACCTGGAGGAGGTCCGCGGTGCGCTTGGTCTCCACGAAGATCAGCGCCATGGTCACGTCGGGCTGGTCGAGGATGCGGCAGAGGGTGTCCACCTTGTCAGCCCAGCTGGTCCTGACATAGAGCTGCCGGACCTCGCCGGGGATCTCCGGCCGAAGGCTCACCTCGATCGTGACCGGCTCGTGCATGTGGCGACCGGCGATGCGCCGCACCCAGTCCGGCATGGTGGCGCTGAAGAGGAGTGTCTGCCGCTGCTTGGGGCACTCGCGGAGGATCGCCTCGACGTCGGGCGCGAAACCCATGTCCAGCATCCGGTCGGCCTCGTCCAGAACGGCGATGCGGATCCCGCTCAGTGAGATCGAACGGCGCTGGAGGTGGTCGCGGAGGCGGCCGGGGGTCGCCACCACGATGTGAGGGTGGTGGCGCATCCCGTCGAGCTGGCGTGACATCGAGTCGCCGCCGTAGATGGCCAGGGCGCGCAGCCGGCCCAGTGACAGCCGGGCCAGGTCGTCGTGGACCTGCACCGCGAGCTCGCGGGTGGGGCAGAGCACCAGCGCCTGCAGGGTGTCGGAGTCCGGGTCGAGCCGCTCCACCATGGGGATGCCGAAGGCGGCGGTCTTGCCGCTTCCCGTGTGGGCCTGGCCGATCACGTCGCTGCCGAGCAGCGCCGGCGGGATGGCGCCGGTCTGGATCGGCGTCGACTGCTCGAAGCCCAGCTCGGCCACCGTGCGCAGCATCGCCGGGCTCAGGCCGAGGCTTTCGAAGCTCTGGGGAGAGTAGACATCTCGATCCTCATCCGCTGCGACGGGAGTGGGTCGGGGCCTGAGGACCGGCGGTCGACGCGACCGCATCATTGTGGAGGAACGCAAACTTAAGCCTCAGTCTACCCGAGCGGCGCCATTCTGGGACTCCCATGGGGCGGATCGGTGCATTTCGATCGAGGCACGATCCGTCCCGACGGGCGGCCCCTGTGGCTGGGGGTCCCGCTTCCGACCCCCCTTCCGGCCCCGGATTCTCGGGTCCTGCGGCCGCTGCGCCGATCGCCAGGCGAGCCGTACGATGGCCCGGATGCCGACGGTCCTCTGCACCCTCCCGCTCCCCGATCCCTTCGCCGAGCGGATCTCCGGAGGCGCGTCGCTCCGGGTGATGGGCCGGATCCCCGCTCGGGCGGACCTCTGCCGAGCGCTTCGCGCCGATCCCGTCGAGGTCCTCTGTCCGCAGCTCGCTGACCTGGTCGATGCGGAGGTCCTCGACGCCGGGATGCCCACGCTGCGCGGGGTCTGCGTCTACGCGGTCGGGTACAACAACGTGGATGTGGCCGCCGCGACCAGCCGCGGGATCGCCGTTGGCCACACCCCGGGCGTGCTCACCGACGCCACCGCCGACCTCACCATGGCCCTGCTGCTCGCCGTCGCACGGCGGATCGTCGAGGGCGATGCGGCCATGCGCGCGGGCGAGTTCCACGGCTGGGAGCCGGGTTACCTGCTGGGGATGGAGCTGCGCGGTGCCCTGCTCGGGATCGTCGGCTTCGGCCGGATCGGGCAGGCGGTGGCCCGGCGCGCCCGCGGCTTCGGGATGCGCCTGGGTGCCTACGGCCCCCGCGGTGTCCGGGTTCCCGATGATCTGGCCGATTCTGTCCAGATCTTTGACGGCCTCAACCGCCTCCTCGGCGAGAGTGATGTGGTCTCGCTGCACACTCCCCTCACCGACCAGACCCGGCACCTCATCGGGGAGGCGGCGCTGCGCCGCATGAAACCCACCGCCATCCTGATCAACGCGGCGCGCGGCCCGGTGGTCGACGAGGCGGCACTCGTGCGGGCGCTCCGGGAGGGCTGGATCGCCGGCTGCGGGCTGGACGTCTACGAGGACGAGCCGCGGATGGCGCCGGGCCTGGCCGAGTGTCGCAACGCGGTCCTGTCGCCCCATCTGGGCAGCGCCACCGTGAGCACCCGCTCGGCGATGGCGGCGCTCACCGCCGACAACGCGCTGGCCGTGCTGGCGGGGCGCCTGCCGGTCCACTGCGTCAATCCCGAGGTCGCCGAGCGGCGCCGATGACCGCCGCCGCCGCGCCGCCGCCGCTCGCCCGCGCGGCCCTCCCCGAGCGGGTGGAGATGGTCGCCCTCGACCTCGACGGGACCTGCCTCGACTTCCAGCAGCAGCTCCATCCGCGGATCGAGGCCGCCGTCCGCCAGGCCGGGGAGCGGGTGCCGGTGGTGATCGCCACCGGGCGGATGTACCGCTCCGCCCTCCCGTGGGCGCGCCGCCTCGGGGTCAGGGCGCCGCTGATCTGCTACCAGGGTGCCCTGGTCCAGGCCATGCCCGATCCCGATCCCGGAGAGGGGCTGGCGTATGGCCGGCTGATCTCCACCGAGACGCTCGATGCCGCCACCGCCCAGCTGGCGATTGCCGTCGCCCGGGAGCACGGCTGGCACCGTCAGGCGTACGTCGACGACAACCTCTTCTGCGAGGAGGACCGTGCCGAGGCCCGCCTCTATGCGCACGTCGGAGCGGTCCCCATCCAGTTCGTGGACGACCTGACCACCACCGTCGCCAGGGGTACGGTCAAGGTCGTGGCCGTCATCCTCGATGCTGAGGAGGCGGTGCGCTGCCGGGTGGCGATGACCGACGCACTCGGCGCGCGGGCCCGGGTGACCCCCTCGTACCCCCAGTTCATCGAGATCGCCAGTCCCCGGGCCGGCAAGGGCCCGGCGGTGCGGCGGCTGGCCGAAGAGCTCGGCGTCGACCTCTCCCGGGCCGTCGCCGTCGGGGACGCCCCCAACGACGTCGACATGCTCGAGGCAGTCGGTTTCGGTGTGGCGGTGGAGAGCGGGCTGGAGGAGGTGCTCCGGGCTGCCGACGCCACCTGCGCGCCCCCCCAGGAGGGCGGCGTCGCCGACGTCCTCACAGCTCTCGGCCTGGCCGCGGTCTGACCAGGACGTCGAGGGCGATGGGCCCGCTCAGCGACCCGGTGCCCGGTACTCGATGGTCTTGTGGGCAGCGGTGTCGATCTCCTCAGGCGTGAGGAGCACCCGCACCGCGGTGGTTACGCTCCCTGTCGCGCTGATGGCTAGGCTCACGGCCGCCATGGTGGCGTTGTCCGGCACGTCGGCCACGACGATCACGTCGTCCTCACCGAAAACGAAGTAGTAGGACTCGATGGTGCCGCCCGCCGCCTTGACGAGCTGTTCGACCGCCGCGCGGCGTGCGGATCCGCCCTCCTTGAGGAGGCCCTTCACTCCGTCGGCCGTATAGGAAGCTTCGATCAGGTACTTGCTCATGGTGATCCTCCTGGCGAGCTGACCGGGATGGCGGTCCGTCAGGGTGCCGTCGTGGTGCTCATGCCTCCCGCACCCCCGCTTTCCCTTGAGAGCATTGTCCCCCCTGTTGCGCGCGGAGTCTTCACCCGACCGTCAGGGAAGACCCCGCGAAGATCGAGGGAAAACCCTGATCACAGGCCACCGCGGAGCGGGTCTAATCGGGGTGCGATGTCGTTCCAGTGCGTGATCCACACCGGCGCCCCGAGACGGGGGGGTCCATCTGGAGGGTGCCGGCCGGTGACCGAGAAAGTCCGCTGGGAGGCGGCCTCCCCCCGCCTCCTCAGCGGGCCTCTCGGGCGCGACATCCGCCCTGGGCACAGCGCTCCGCTCCAGGCCACACCCTCCCGGCCGCCTGAGACCATCCCCTAGGAGGCCAACCGCCTCCCCGTCTCGGCGGCCGGGCTCAGCGGCTCCTCGGTCTCCTCGGCATCCGGCCCCGCCGCCACCGCCACTGCCGGGTGGGCGACCAGCTGCTCGTCGTGGATGTACCTGCCGCCGCGCAGCACGCTGGCGATCGCCGCCAGCGCGCAGGCGCCGATGGCGAAGTCGAATGCGGCGTGCAGCCCGTTCATGAAGGGGCCGGAGATGAGGTGGGGGAAGAAGGCTCGCCCGGTCAGGTAGGCCTGCTGGGCGTGACCCAGGTGGGAGAGGACCGCCGGGCCCAGCAGGGAGGCCATCGGGTTGTAGCCGAGGAAGGAGGCGAAGAGGCTGCCCACCGCCGGCAGGTGGGAGATCCTGGTGGCGTCCACCGCCGGCACGCCCTGGGTCACCAGTCCCTGGTACAGGGTGTGGGGGAGGCTGGAGGAGAGCCCGACGATGATCAGGGTGAAGAAGACTCCGATGGAGAGCACCATCGCCGAGTTCTGGAAGGTGGCCGCCATCCCGGCCCCGGCGCCGCGCTCGTTGGGCGGCAGGCTGTTCATGATCCCGGCCTGGTTGGGGGCGGCGAAGAGCCCGCTGGAAAGGCCGTAGAGGCCGAGCAGCACGGCGAACCACGCGTAGTTGAAGTCGGCCGGGAGCACCTGGAAGAGGGCGAACAACGCCGCCGACCCCGCCACCCCCAGGGTGGCGAAGAGCCGGGAGCCGAAGCGGTCGGAGAGGATGCCGGCGAGCGGCCCCGCGATCAGGAAGCCGGCGGTCATGGGCAGCATGTAGATGCCCGCCCACAGCGGGGTCTCGGCGAAGCTGTAGCCGTGCTGGGGCAGCCAGATCCCCTGCAGCCAGATGATCAGGATGAACATCAGGCCACCGCGGGCGAGCGAGGAGAGGAGGGTCGCCAGGTTGCCGGCCGCGAAGGCGCGGATGCGGAAGAGGCCGATGTGGAACATCGGCGCCGCCACCATGGTCTCGACGTAGGTGAAGAGCGCCAGGAGGGAGACGCCGCCGATCATCGCGATGAGGACCATGGGGTTGCCCCAGCCCATGCTCGCGGTGCCGTAGGGGAGGATGCCGTAGGTGATGCCCACCAGCAGCGCCACCAGCCCGACCCCGAAGAGCAGATTGCCCCACCAGTCGATCCGGGCGGGCCGGCGGACGCCGTTGTCGCGCAGCATCAGGAAGGCCCACGCGGTGCCGAACACCCCCACCGGGACCGAGACGAGGAAGACCAGCTGCCAGGCGATCGGCCCCAGCACCCCACCCAGCACCAGGCCGACGAACGACCCGGCGATCGCGGCCACCATGTTCGTCCCCAGGGCCATGCCCCTCTCGTGAGGGGGGAAGGCGTCGGTGAGGATGGCGCTGGAGTTGGCCAGCAGCATGGCGCCGCCGACCCCCTGGAGCACCCGCATCAGGATCAGGTAGAGAGCTCCGGCCGCCCCGCTCATCCAGGTCAACGAGAGCAGGATCGAGAAGAGCGTGAAGACCAGGAAGCCCAGGTTGTACATGCGCACCCGGCCGTAGATGTCGCCGATGCGCCCGAGGGTGACCACCAGCACGGCGGTCACCACCATGTAGCCCATCAGCATCCAGAGGAAGAGAGGGGTGTTGCCCGGTGCCAGAGGGTTGAGGTGGATGCCCCGGAAGATGTCGGGGAGGGCTATGAGCACGATCGACGAGTTGATCGTGGCCATGGAGATGCCCAGGGTGGTGTTGGAGAGGGCCACCCACTTGTAGCGGGGATGATCGCGACCGATGCTGATCAAGGTCCGGGTGCTCATGCTCTCCTGCTCGTGGCTCGGGTCCCGGTTCAGGGGCCCACCCAGCCCGTGTCCACCCGTTCGAGGGCTCTCCTGGGGTGGCGTCGCCATTAAGGCTACGCGCCGAGACCGCCGCGGCGGCCTGCGGCGCGCTGCCCGACCCACTCCGCTACCCCGGCAGTCGCCCCCACAACAGGATCCGTTTGAAGGCGTAGAGGTAGGGCCGGCTGTCGGGGAGGGCGGCGACCAGCCGGCGGCGGTACTCCTCCACCATGCTCTCGTAGGCGGGCGGGTCCATCGAGAGCCGGAAGCGGGTTAGCGAGGTGCCCTTCATCCACTCCACGACGTCCGCGGCCGAGTCGAGCCGGTGGGGGTACACCTGGAGCCGGACGTGCTGAGGCTCGAACCCCAGCGCGTCGAGCAGCCGGGCGTACTCCTCGGGGGCCAGCACGTTGGTGGCGACGGGGTCGGCGGGGGCTTCCGGACCAAGCCGCTCCACGGCCACCTCCCGCAGCACGGTGTGGGACGGATGGTCGGCGTTGGACGGCACCTGAACCGCGAGCTGGCCGCCTGCGGCGAGTGCGCGGCGCCAGCGCTCTAGCACCGCAGGATGGTCGGGAACCCACTGCAGGGCGGCGTTGCTGAACAGGATGTCGAGGCCGGAGCCGCTCCAGGCGGAGATGTCGCCCCAGGCGAAGGTGACGGCTTCGCCGCCATGGACCGCGGCAGCGGCCAGCATGGATTCGGAGTTGTCGATCCCGATCGTGCCTCTGGCCCCCAGGTCCCGGTGCAGAGCCGCGGTGAGCCGGCCGTCCCCGCATCCCAGGTCGGCGACCCGGGGAGCCGCGACCGGCTGGAGCAGAGCCCGCAGATCCCAGAAGGGCTGCTCCCGCTCGGCCGCGAAGCGGTTGTACTGCTCCGGGTCCCAGGGTGAGGGGCCCGGGACCCCGGAATCGGTGCTCATCTCGGACGCGAGGATACTCGCGGTGGCGCGCCGTCTCCCGTCGGGGTCAGACGAGGGCGGCCATCTCCGGCTCCGCCTCGGCCGTCTCGCGCTCCACCTCCCGCTCCTGCCGGTGGCTCCCCCGCAGCGGGAGCTCGCGCATCACCAGGGTGGCGAGAAAGCCGAGGACCGCCCCCACGAGCGCCACCCAGAAGACGCCGCCGAGCGCCAGGGACATGGCGTTGTGGAGGGCGCCGACGATCTGACCGAGGTAGGGGCGAACCTCGGCGCGGGCGGCCGCCGGCACCGCCTGAAGGATCGTCTGGCCCAGGTTGCCCACCGAGGCGATGTTGTTCTCGGAGAAGGTGCCGCCCGAGATGTGGGCGGTCAGCTGGCTCGGGAGGTGGGCGGCGCTCAGCTGTTTGGGCATCTGGGTGGAGAGCCCCTGGGTGAAGACGGTGCCGGCGACCGCCAGCCCGACCATGCCGCCGACCTGGCGGAGAAAGGTGAGGGTGCTGGTCGCGGTGCCCAGCCGCTCCCGCGGCGCCGCGTTCTGGATCACCACGGTGAAGACCGACATCGAGGGACCGATGCCGAGGCCGGTCAGTGCCAGCCACAGCCAGAGGGTGGGGGTCGCCGTGGTCGGGCTCAGGTGGGTCAGCAGGAAGCTGCCGACGATGAGGATGCCGAGCCCGGTCAGGAGCAGCGCCTTGTACCGGCCCGTCCGGGTCAGGTAAAAGCCCGCACCCACGCTCGTGGTGATGAGGCCCAGCAGGAGCGGCCACATCGAGTACCCGGAGGCGGTGGCGCTCACCCCCTTGACCACCTGGTAGTAGAGGGGGATGAAGATGACCGCCGCGAACATGCACGACGAGACCATGAAGACGGCGACGTTGGTGGCGGCCAGCGTCCGGGTGGAGAAGAGGTCGAGGGGGATGATCGGTTGCTGTACGCGTGACTCGTTGACGATGAAGGCTGCCATGATCGCCAGCCCGACGAGGATCAGTCCGCCGACCTGCCAGGCGGTCCACCCGTAGAGGTTGCCGGACGCGTCGGTCAGCCCCTTGAAGGTGAGGCCGATGAGGATGGGCACCACCCCGACCGTGAAGATGGCGATGCCGGAGAAGTCGAGATCACGCAGCCTGGCCGCGGTGGTCTTGAGGTTGGGGAGGCGCGTGGAGATGGCGTACAGGGCCACGATCCCGACCGGCAGGTTGACGTAGAAGATCCAGTGCCAGCTGATGTCGTCGGTGATGACCCCGCCGAGGAACGGACCGACGATGAAGCTGAGGCCAAAGACGGCGCCGAACAGCCCCTGGTACCGGCCGCGCTCGCGGGGCGTGAAGAGGTCGCCGATCACGGCGAGGGCGATGGGGAAGAGCGCCCCGGCCCCGCATCCCTGGATGGCCCGGAAGACGATCAGCTCACCCATGCTCTGGGAGAGTCCGGAGAGGGCCGACCCGGCCAGGAAGATGACGATGCCCACGATCAGCATCCGCTGCCTTCCGAAGACGTCGCCCAGCTTGCCGTAGATCGGGACGGTGATCGTGCTGGTGAGCAGGTAGGCGGTGACCACCCAGGTGTAGAGGTCGCTGCCCTTGAGGTCGCTGACGATCCGGGGCAGCGCGACGCCGACGATGGTCTGGTCCAGGGCGCCCAGGAAGAGGCCGAGGAGGACCGCCACCATGACGATCAGCTTCTCCCGCGTGGGCAGCTCGAGAGTGGCGTGCTCGGTCGGGACGGGGAGAGTGGCGCGCGCGTGTTCAGACACGTCGAATCTCCTGGGGTGTGGGCTCCACCCCCAATTCTGCACCGTCGGGGCTGCGGCGCCGCCTGCCCGGATCCCCCCGGGCCTGCCCCAGCCGGCCGGGTAAACTGCGCCGATGAGGTCGCCCACCTCGAAGGCGCCGCGCAACGGCGACGCGGCGACCCGGGAGACGATCCGCGCCGCCGGGCTCCGGGCCACGCCCCAGCGCCTTGCCATCCTCTCCGTCGTCGCACGCGCCGGGGGCGCCCATCTGAGCGCTGACGACGTCTGGCTGAGGCTCCGGGAGGGGAGCGGCGAGATGGACCGCTCCACCGTGTACCGGGTGCTGGCCGATCTCACCGAGGTGGGGCTGCTCGAGCAGGTTCGGCTCGGGGACGGTGTCTCCCGCTTCGAGATCCAGGAGGTCGCCCATCACCACGCCGTCTGCACGCGCTGCGGCGCCACCGAGGATGTGAGCGTCCCGGCGGTCCATGCGCTGGCCTCCCGGCTGCGCCGCGACACCGGGTTCGTGCTCGGCCATCACCCCCTGCTCCTTCCCGGCCTCTGCGCCACCTGCACCGCCTCACGCGATTGAACGGACCCGTTCATCGCTGAGGCGGTTCTGTCACCCCGTAATCGCAGGCGCGAAACGGGGTGCGGCCTATGGTCATTTGGTAGCTGTGCCGTCCAGCCCCGGGGTGGGGCTGGTCATCCGGAGTCACTGACGTGCAGATCGGTCAGGTCGGTCAGGGAATCTCCCGCCCGTCGCCCTTCGACAGGTGGCGCCGGGGTCATGGCGATGCCGTGCCGTCCGGTGGAGCGGGTGGATCGGTGCCGGGCGTTCCGGCGGCAGACATCCCACCGGCTCCGAGACGTGCCGTGAACCTCACCGTCATGACGAACGACGAGATCGAGCGCCATCTGACGGGGCTCTTCGGCCGCCGCGGATACACGGTGTGGCCGGTGCCCAGCCGCGGTGAGGTGGCCGCTGCTCTGCTCATCTGCAGGGGCGAGCAGGGAGTCGTCGTCCAGGTCAAACGCTGGAACGCCGCGCTCGGGCCGGAGGTCATCCGCGCCGTCGTCGCCGCGGTCCAGTACCACGCCGGTACCCTCGGCCGGCTCGGCTGCTCGCAGATCGGTGGCATGGTGGTCAGCACTGCGACGTTCAACGACGAGGCTCGCGAGATGGCCGCCGCATCCGGGGTCCTGCTGTGGGATCGCCCCGAGCTGGAGGCTCAGATCCAGGCCGACCTGGCTCGGCCGGGTGGTGCCGATCCGCGGGGCGGTCGGACCTGACGCCTGGCGCGCGGGTGGTGTCCTGACTGAAGGGAGCCGCGCCGCTGCGGCCGTTACCCTCCGGCTCCGATCCGGCCTGTGGACGGCTCCGTCATCGCCTCGGGATCGAGCAGATCGTCGAGCTCCGCTTCGGTGAGGGTGGTCTGCTCACGGGCGACCTCGCGCACCGTGCGGCCGCTGGCGAACGCCTCCTTGGCGATGCGCGCGGCGCTGTCGTAGCCGATCCGGGGAGCGAGCCCGGTGCAGGTCATGAGGCCCCGCTCCACCAGCCGGGGTCCGTTCCCGGTGGAGGTGATGCCGTCCACCGCCTGGGTGGCGAAGTTGGCGGCCGCGGCGGCCAGGATGGCGATCGACTCCAGGAGATCGTAGGCGGCCACCGGCATCATCACGTTGAGCTCGAGCAGGGAGCCGGCCGCGCCCGCGAAGGCGATGGTCGCGTCGTTGCCCACCACCTGTGCGGCCACCATGGTGAGCGACTCGGCGATGACCGGGTTGACCTTGCCCGGCATGATCGACGACCCGGGCTGCACCTCTGGCAGGGCGATCTCGGCGATGCCGGCTCGTGGACCGCAGGCGAGCAGGCGGATGTCGGCCGCGATCGTGTAGAGAGAGACGGCGACGCTGCGCAGGGCGCCATGGGCGGCGACCACCCCGTCCAGGGTCCCCTGGGCCTGGAAGTGGTTGTCGGACTCCCGGAAGGGGAGCCCGCAGCTCGCGGCGAGCCCGGCGACGACCCGTCCGGCGAACTCGGGATGGGAGTTGACCCCGGTGCCGACGGCGGTGCCCCCCAGAGCGAGCTCGCAGAGCTCGTCGAGAGCCTGTCGACTTCGGCGCCCGGCCCGTTCCACCTGTCCCGCCCAGCCGAGGAACTCCTGGCCCAGCCGGATCGGGGTGGCGTCCTGTAGGTGGGTGCGGCCGGTCTTGACGATCGGCCAGAACTCCCGGCTCTTGGTCCGGAGCGAGGCCTCCAGGATCTCGAGCGCGGGGAGGAGGTCGCGGGACAGCGAGACCGCTCCGGCAACGTGGATCGCGGTGGGCATGACGTCGTTGGACGACTGGCAGAGGTTGACGTGGTCGTTGGGGTGGACCGGGGTGCGGGTTCCGAGGGTGCCTCCCAGCAGCTCGATCGCCCGGTTGCCGATCACCTCGTTGGCATTCATGTTGGTGGAGGTGCCGCTGCCGGTCTGGAAGACGTCGACCACGAACTCGGCGTCGAACCTGCCGTCCGCCACCTCCTGAGCGGCCTGCGCGATCGCCTCGCTCAGGCGGCCGTCGAGCAGTCCCAGCTCGGTGTTGACGAGGGCGGCCTGCCGCTTGATCAGACCGAGGGCCCGGATGAAGTCGCGAGGGAGGCGCAGCGGGCTGATCGGGAAGTTGAGCTTGGCCCGCATCGTGCTGGCGCCGTAGTAGGCGCCGGCCGGAACCTCCAGCTCACCCATCGAGTCGCGCTCGCGACGGGAGCTGGAGCGACCGCTCTCGGCCATCAGCGCCGCTCGCTCGTCGGGACGATCATCTCGAACTCCGCTCCCTTGCCCGGCTCCGACCGGGCGGACACGCTGCCGCCGTGGCGCTCGGCCACGGTCTTGACAATGTAGAGCCCGAGGCCGCTGCCCGGCACCTTGCGATGGCGCTCGGCCACCGAGCGGTAGTACTTCTCGAATAGCCTGTCGGCCTCCTCGGGGGCGAAGCCCGTGCCCTGGTCGCGTACCGAGACGTGGATGCTCTCGTCCTGCTGCCAGCCCCGAATCGTGATGGTGGAGCCGTCGGGGGCGTGCTTGACGGCGTTGCCCAGGATGTTGGTCAGAGCGAGCGTCAACCTCCGGCGATCTCCTCGGAAGGTGATGTCCGGCGCGACGTCCTGGGCCACGGTGCAGTCGCGGAGCTTGGCCTCCATCGTCACCGTCTCGATGGCGCCGGCGACCAGGTCGGTGAGTCCCATCGGCTCGATGGTCAGCTTGTCCTCGGGGTCCTCCAGCCGGGAGAGCTCGGCGAGCGCGTTGACCATCCGGACCATCATCTCGGTGCTCGCCGTGATCCCGTCGATGGCCACGGTCGCGCTGTCCGGCATCTGCCCGAGCATCCCGGTCGAGAGCAGCTGGCCGTAGCTGTTGAGGATGGTGAGTGGCCGGCGCAGCTCGTGCATCGTGATGGAGAGCGAGGTGCCCCGGGCACTGCTGGCGGTGGTCATCGCCGAGATCTGCTGGGAGAGCCGCCGGGCCGCCGTCACGCTCAGCCGGGTGGCGATCACGGCCAGGTCCTCGGCGGCGTCCAGGGCGAGGGAGAGCTGGGACCCCGGGTCGAGCCCTGCCTCGACCGCCACCTTGGCCGTGGCAGGCCGGAGCGCGGCGAGGTGGAGCAGGGCCTTCTCCAGGTGCTGGTCCAGCTCAAACGTCTTGTCGAAGTCGACCTCGTAAAAGGCCATCAGCGGCCCCAGGTCGTCCGCGGAGAGAGCCACCAGCGTGGCGCTCAGGAATTGGCGTGGGCTCCGGGCGCCGCCTCCCGTCCGCTGCTCGGGCGCGCTCCCCTGGAGCTGAGCCCAGACCTCGGCGACGCGCTCGGCGTGGGCGGCGAGGAAGTCGGCGAGCTGGCCAGTCATTGCCCCGCCGAGTGTACACGCGCCTGGCGCGAACGGCTGTCACGGCGCGGGTGAGAGGCTTTGGGCCTCCACTGGGCCGGACACTGCAGTCCGGACACCATGGCCGGCGCTGGGCGCTCCCGCCCCAGAGGCTGCGTGGCCCGACCCGATGGGCTGCGCCTGCGGGCAAGCCGCCGAGCGTCAACTGCGCCGTTGCCCCTCTGGCTACTCCCGAGCCGGCTCGTAGAAGACCATCTGATTGGCCTGGAAATGGAGGTCGATCTTGGTGGTCGGTCCGTTCCGGTTCTTCTCCACCAGCAGCTCGGTCACCGACTTGTCGATGTCGTCCTTGTGCATTCCCGGACGGTAGAGGAACAGCACGACGTCCGCGTCCTGCTCAATGCTTCCCGAATCACGAAGGTCGCTCAGCTGTGGTTTCCGGTTCTCACGGCGCTCCGACTCGCGGGAGAGTTGGGAGAGCGCGAGGACGGGGACGTGGAGCTCCTTGGCGATCGTCTTGAGTCCGCTGGAGATCTCCGACACCTCCTGGACGCGCGAGTCCTGGCGGCCGCCGCGCATCAGCTGCAGGTAGTCGACCACCACCAGGTCGACCTTCTGCTGCGCCCTCATCCGCCGGGCTCGGGCGCGCAGCTCGCTGATCGGGAGCGCCGGCGTGTCGTCGATCCAGATGTTGGCCTGGGAGAGACGGTCCATGGCGCCCGCGATGCGCTCAAAGGCGTGCGCGTCCGCCTGGCCGGTGCTGATCAGGTAGGCGTCGACCTTGGCCTCGCTGCAGATCAGCCGCTGCACCAGCGCCTGCTTGCTCATCTCCAGGGAGAAGATCACCACCCGCCGCTCGGCGAGCACCGCCGCGTTGCGGGCGATGTTGAGGGCGAACGAGGTCTTGCCGACGGACGGCCTGGCCGCCAGGATGATCAGCTCGCCGGGCTGGAGGCCCTGGGTCACCGCGTCCAGCCGGCTGTAGTTGGTGGGCACGCCGTGGACGATCTGCCTGCTCTGGGCCCGGCTCTCCATCAGCTCCCAGGTCTCGGTGAGCATCTGGGCGATGTGGCTGATCTCCATGCTCCGCCGGGAGTCGGCGATGGAGAAGATCCGTCGTTCCGCGGTGTCGAGGATGTCGTCCGTTCTCTGACCGGCGTCGAAGCCGAGCTGGGCCATCTCCCCGCCCGCCCCGATGAGGCGCCGTCGCATCGAGTGATCCACGACGATCTGGGCGTAGTGCGGGACAGATGCGGCGGTGGGCATCTTCTGGCTCAGCTCGGCCAGGTACTCGATCCCTCCGCTACGCGCCAGGCTGCCGTCGCGCTCCAGCTGCACCTTGAGGGTGAGGATGTCGACCGGCTCACCGCGATCGGAGAGGGCCAGCGCGGCGCGGAAGATGTGGCCGTGGCGCTCCGCGTAGAAGTCGCTCGGATCCAGGAAGTCGCGGACCGCCAGGATGGCTTCGGCGTCGATCAACAGGCAGCCGAGCACCGCCTGTTCGGCATCGAGATCATGGGGCAGGACGCGCCCCGACGGCACGGCCGGCCCGAGCGCCGCCGACCCCCGCAATTCCTGCGGAGGCGTGCTCACTTCGCGGCGACGACGATCCGGAGGGTTTCGGTGACCTCAGGGTGGAGCTCGATCTCCACCTCGTGGGGGCCCAGCGACTTGATCGGCGGCTCGACCGCGATCTTCCGCTTGTCGATCTCCAGGCCGGCCTCTCGCTTGAGCTGCTGAGCGATGTCGGCGTTGGTCACCGAGCCGAACAGCCGGCCCGCCTCGCCCGTCTTGGCGTAGATGGTGACGGTGAGCTTGCGCAGCCGGGCGCTCACCTCGCGCGCGTCGGTGAGGGCCTTCTCGGCGCGGCGGCGGGTCGCCTCCTCACGCTGGCGGATCTGCTCCACCATCTTGTCGTCGGCCGGCACCGCTAGTCCCTGAGGGAGCAGGAAGTTGCGGGCAAAGCCCGCTGCGACCTCCTTCACCTCTCCGGCGCGTGCCGTCCCGGCGACCTCCTTGAGGAAATAGACCTTCATGCGACCGCGCCCCTTCGTGCAAGCGCCTCCTCGGCGCCATTCTTCTCTGTCTCTGGTTCGAGTTCGATGGTCCGGACCGTTCCGGTCGACTGGCCCGGCTCGGGCCGCAGCTTCCGCCAGATCACCATGGCGAGCCGCTCCCCGGCACGGATGTCGTCGTCGAAGCGGCTCCGCCGCTCGGCGATGAGTCGCTCCTGCTCGGCAACCACCTCGGGCGGGCAGACGGCGATGAAGACCCGGAGGGCGACCATCGCCACGGCGAGCGAGTCCAGCTCGCCCACCAGTGGGATCTCCTCGGGCAGGTCGATGGCAGGGGTGACGACCAGACCGAGCACGGCGAGGACGCCCGCCTTGGGAGCGATGGACACACGCGGGTCACGGACCAGGCAGTAGGCGAGCCGGACCTGCCGGGGAAGGTCGTGGAAGAGGTTCTTGAACCAGCGCAGCCTGCTGAACATGGCCGACCGATTCTACGCGCCGCCCACCCTCTCCCCGGTGGTGGCACCCTGGGGGATGATTGCCGGCTGTGGACGTCGAGATCCGACCCACCGCACCGGGCGACGAGGAGGACTTCGTCGAGGTGCTCTCGGCCGCCTTCGGGCACCGCCCCTCCGCCGAGCACCTTGCCGAGGATGCCGCCGACGTGGCCGGCATCCGCGGCTGGCTGGCGCTGGCTGAGGGCCGACCGGTCGGGGTGGGCGGGCTCATCGACGTCCGGCTCACGCTGCCCGGGGGTGTCCGGCTTCCCCTCGCCGGTGTGACCGAGGTCGGCGTGCTCCCGACCCACCGTCGCCGGGGCATCCTGACCCGCCTGATGGGCGTGCTGCTGGACGATGCCCGGGAGCACGGCGATCCCGTCGCGGGACTGATGGCCAGCGAGGCGCCGATCTACGGCCGTTTCGGATTCGGGGCGGCGGACCGGGTGGCACGCGTCGAGGTGGAGACCGGCGAGGTCTCCCTCCGCGAGCCACTCATCGAGGCCGGCCGGTTGGAGGTCGCAGACCTGGCGACCGCCCGGGCGGAGCTGCCCGGCCTCCACGAGAGGGTCTGCGCCGCGCGCAACGGGATGGTCAGCCTTCCCCTGTTCCGCTCTCGTCGCCAGCACCGGGACGCAGACCGCGAGGTCGGTGGCTTCGGGGCGACGCGCTTCGCGCTCCACCGCGACGCGGCCGGCGTGGTGGACGGCCTGCTCGGCTACCGGACCCGGCTGGACTGGGTGGGGAGCTCTCCGCCCCGGGGGGATCTCCAGGTGCAGGAGATGTGGGCCGCCACGGAGGAGAGCGCGACCTCACTGTGGCGCTTCTGCCTGGAGCACGACCTCATGACCAGCGTCACCGCGAACTGGCGTCCAGCCGACGAGGCATTCGCCCTCCGGCTCGCCAATCCGCGCGCCTGGCGGCAGACCCTGAGTGACGGGCTCTGGCTTCGTCCCCTCGACCCGGTGGCGCTGCTCGCCGGTCGCCGTTACGGCCGCGAGGACGGTCTGGTTCTCGAGGTCCACGAGCCCGAGGGCTCGGCGCCGCGGCGTTTCCTCCTCCACGGCGGCCTCGAGGGCGCCACCTGCGCGCCCTCCGCGGCCTCCCCCGACCTGAGCCTCGGCGTCGCCGCTCTCGGCTCGATCTGCCTGGGTGACGCTCCCGTGGAGCGCCTCCAGCGTGCCGGTGAGGTGGAGGAGATCACCCCGGGCGCCGTCCAGCGGGCGACGGCCATGTTCCGCTGGTCGCCCGCCCCCTGGTCGGGTGCCTTCTTCTGAAAGCCTCCGGTTTCATGGTCCATGGCCATATCTATTCGTATATATTGGTCTTGGATGGATCGTGCTTCTCTCCTCCGGGAGGCGCGCAAAGCCGCGGCTCTGACCCAGACCGAGGTGGCTCGCCGTGCCGCGACGGCGCAGTCGGCGGTGGCGGCCTACGAGTCCGGCGAGCGCCTGCCCGGGTTTGCCACCCTCGACCGGCTGCTCAGCGCCTGCGACCACGACCTGGTACTGGTCGCGAGGCCCCGCACGCGCCCGGGTGTGGCCTCACTCGCCGAGCTCGCGGAGGTCATCCATGCCGACCTGGCCGCATCTCGAGAGGGGCACGCCCTGAGGCAGCTCGTCGGGTTCACGGACGGCTTTCGAGCCTCCTCGCGACCCGGGAGACTGGCGCTCACCGGGGCGGAGCCTCCTTCCACCGGCGATCGTCGATTCGACGCCGCTCTCGCCGGACTGGCGGAGTTCTGCGCCGCGGACGCCGGGCTGCCCGTGCCCTCATGGGTCAACGCCCCCGGCCGTTTTGTCGAGCCGTTCTGGTTCGTGGCCCGGGGGCCGGCGTTTCACGCGTACGTCCTCGCCCGCACGCCCGCGGCTCTTCTCCGCCACGGGGTGCTGATGGCGAGGGAGGTGTTTGACCGTGCCTGAGACCAGGTCCGCGAGGCACCTCGACCGAGCAACCGCCGTCCGAGCCCTCCAGGCCCTGGGCGCGGAGCTGACCGGCCAGGGAGTGCGCGGTCAGCTCTTCCTTGTCGGCCGTGAGGCCGTCGCCTTCGCGTACTCGCAGCGCCGTGTCACCGACGATGTGGCCGGGGTCTTCGAGCCCGCCGCCCTCGTCTACCAGGCGGCCGCGAGGGTCGCTGAGCAGCAGGGCCTGCCCGGCGACTGGCTCCATCACGGCGTGACGGGCCTCCTCTCCAGCCAAGATCCGAGCGCCGCGCTGCCGGTGATCGAGGGGATCGAGGTCAGCACCGCGTCGCCGAGGTATCTCCTGGCCCTCAAGCTGAGGGCGGCGCGTTTTGGGGAGGACGACGGCGAGATCGTGATGCTCCTCCGGGAGGCCGGCATCGCCAGTCTGGGCGAGGCGGTGGATCTCCTCCAGCACCTCTTCGCGGGCTGGAAACCACCGCTCGGGACCCGCCTCTTCCTCGCCGGGTTGCTCGGCCTCGCCCCGCAGCCGCGATCGGCGGCGTGATCCGGCTGCCGCCAACGGGTCGCCGCGGCATCGCCACCGCCGAGGCCGGCCCTCACTCCCCCCGCAGCAGCTCCGGACGCTCTTGGAGGAAGGCCCGGGCCGCATCCGGGTCGTCGCCGGGGATCTCGCCGTCCAGGATGGCATCGAGCAGCGCCCGCTGGGCCCGGCCCACCCACGGCCCGGGGGGACGACCGGCCACGCGCATCAGCTCGTGGCCGTCGAGCGGCGGCTTGAGCCGGGACACCTGACTGCCCGCGTCGAGGCGGGCGGCTCGCTGCTCCAGCTCGTCGATCGCCTCCAGGTCGGGGTAGGCGGAGGCACGCGTGTCGGCGCGAGCCAGGTCGAGGAGCCGCGGCCGCAGCTCTCCCGCGGTGCGGATGAAGCGGCGCACCGCGCCGTCCCCCACCTCGGCCGGGCGGTACTGGATCGGCCACATGTGGTGGAGCACCAGGGTGCCCACCTGGTCGATCTCCTGACCGCTGAAGCGCAGCCGCCCCATAACCGCCGCCGCGATCTCGGCCCCCGCACGCGGATGGTCGTAGAAGGTGTGCCGCCCGTCCGCGGCGATGGCGTGGGTCTGGGGCTTGCCGGAGTCGTGGAAGAGGCAGCCGAGGCGGGTGACCAGATCCTGCGGCGCCAGCTCCACGGCCCGGGCGCTGTGCTCCCAAACGTCGTAGAGGTGCCAGCCCCCCTGCTCGACCCCCACCATGGGGAGCAGCTCGGCGAGGGACGCCCCGAGGAGGCCGCTGCTCCGCAGCACCTCCAGGCCCTGGCGGGGAGACGGGGAGACCAGCAGCCGGCTGAGCTCGTCGCGCACCCGCTCCCCGGAGAGGATCGAGGCCCGGTGGGCCATCGCCCGCATCGCCTCCTCCAGCCCGTCGGCGAGCCGGAAGCCGAGTTGCGCGACGAACCGCGCCGCCCGGAACATCCGGAGCGGGTCCTCGGAGAAGGTGTCGGCGGGGTCGAGCGGGGTGCGGAGGATGCCGTCCCGGAGGTCGTCCAGCCCGCGGCCGGTGAGGTCGAGGACCCGGCCGTCGAGGGTCTCCACGAGCGCGTTGATGGTGAAGTCGCGGCGCGCGATGTCGTCCTCCAGGCTCCCCGGGCGGACGTCCGGCTTGCGGGACTCGGGGTCGTAGCGCTCGGCCCGCGCCTGCACGACCTCGACGATGAACTCCCCTCCGCGGACCTGCGCTGTGGCGAAGCGCTCAAAGACGGCCGGTCGTGCCCAGCCGAGCCGGGCTGCGACCCGCTCCAGGAGCGGCACCCCGTCGGTCCCGACGACCACCACGTCGATGTCCTTGCTCTCACGGCCGAGCAGCCGGTCACGGACGAATCCCCCGACCAGGAAGGCCTCGATCCCCAGCTCGGCGGCGGAGAGCCGGATCACCTCCAGCAGCTGGAGGAGATCGAGCCGCGGAGTCACAGGGCGTAAACGGGCCGGCATGAGGCTGGAGTGTAGAGGCGCCGGCCCGTGCCGTCCCGACCTCAGCGCACGGTGAGCGATGCGCTACCCGTGACGGTCGCCCCACCAGCAGGAGCGGCTCCGGCCTCAGTGCCCCACGCCTGCTCCCGGGGCTCCCGCCGGACGGACCCGCGGCAGCGCCAGTGACAGCAGTGCTGTCAGCCCCCAGAAACCGATGTTGAAGAAGAGGATCACCTCCACGGCGCCCGTGAAGTCCTTGGCGAGCGCCGAGGAGGCCGCGCCGGAGAAGGCGGCGGTGGCGGGGTTCGACGAGGTGCCGGCCGTCGATGGACACCCCGTGGCGGTCTGCTGCGGGTCGCTGGAGGATGCCTGCGCTTCGAAGCAGCGGGTGAACGTCGCGATCGCCCCGTTCATCGCCCCGGGAGAAAGGTGCGCCTCGGCGAGCTGCACCCGCAGCGCCGGGGTCACAGCGGACGCCGCGGGAGCAGCGCCCCCGGTGAGGAGCGAGAAGAACACGACGCCCACCACGGCGACGCCCATGGCTCCCCCGAGCTGCTGGAAGGTGGTGAGCACCCCAGAGGCCGAGCCGGCGTGGCGCGGGGGCACGCCTGCCAGGACGATGTTGAGCAGCGGCGCCACCACCGTGCCCATACCCAGACCGGTGACCAGGAAGCTGGGGATGAGGTCCCAGCCGGTCAGACCAGTGCCGGCCGCGTGCAGGGTGAGCATGATCGCGGCGATCCCCACGGCCATCGTGGAGGCCCCCGCGGTGATGGTCCATTTGCCGAGCCGCGGCGCCAGCCGGCTCGACATGATGGAGGCGGAAGCCGCACCGAGGCTCCAGGGGACCGTGGTGAGTCCAGCACTGAGGGCACTGAAGCCGAGGCCAACCTGGACCAGCAGACTGAAGGTGAAGAAGAACGCCGGGATGCCTGCGAGCAGGGTGAAGGAGATGAGCAGGCCGATGCGAAATGAGGAGATCCCGAAGAGCGAGAGCTGGACCAGCGGGAACGCCGTCGACGGGAGGGATCGCTCGTAGAGGACGAAGAGGAGGAGAACGAAGGGGCTGAGGGCCATGCAGACGAAGGTCCAGAGCGGCCAGCCCGCCACCTGCCCCTCCACCAGGGGATAGACGAGGAGCACCAGCCCCGCGGTGGCGAGGCCGGCGCCGGCGAGGTCGAGCCGGGTGGCGTTGGGGGCGCGAGACTCGGTGACGACCCGGGAGGCCGCCACGAGCGCCACGATCCCGATGGGCAGGTTGACCAGGAAGATCCAGCGCCACGACCCGCCGGTGAGGTCGTCGCGGATGATCAGGCCGCCGACCAGCGGGCCGGCGATGGTGGCGATCCCGATGACCGCGCCCAGGAACCCGAAGACGCGCGCCCGCTCGTGCGGAGGGAAGGTGACCTGCACGATGCTGAGCACCTGGGGGTACATCAGGGCAGCCATCCCGCCCTGGAGGACGCGGGAGAGGTCCAGCATCAGCGCGCTCTGGGCCAGCCCGCAGAGCGCCGACGCGAGCACGAAGCCGCCCATGCCGAGCATGAGCAGGCGCTTGCGGCCGAAGATGTCGCCGAGCCGTCCCCCGGTGATGAGGATCACCGCGTATGCCAGCCCGTAACCGGCGACCACGAACTGGATGTCGGCGTCGTTGGCCGCGAGGTTGGTCCGGATCGCGGGAATGGCCACGCTCACGATGGACACGTCGAGCAGCGACATGAAGAGGGCGGTCAGCACCGTGGCGAGCGCGACCCAGCGGCGGGGATCGGGGACCTCGTACCAGGCCTGACCACCGGCGGCGGTCGCCCGAGCCTCGTCGAGTTCGGTGGCCGCCGACTCGGCGAGCTCGCTCATGCTCCTCCTCGGGATCCGGGTGTGTCACCCGCGGGCTGGGCCGCACGCTCCCGGGGCGCGACCACGTCTGTGGACCAGGCGGCGTCGCCGCCGCCGAGGGCACCGATGGACGCGGTTCCCGGTTCGGGAGACATTAGCTGAGGCTAAGTGAGCCGGCCTTCCTCGTCAAGTGCAGCTACTGGGCCTGTGCAGCTACTGGGCCCGGCCAGGGCGTGACGGTCCGGCTAGACCGTTCGGCCCATGAAGCCGGCGAGGCGGTCGATCGCCGGGGCATCCGCCGGCACCGGCTGCTCCACCCCGAAGCCGCGCGGGTCCCGGGGACGGCCCGCGAGGGTCAGTCGCGCGCTGGCGAGGGTCTGCTCGGCGACTGCCTCCGGGAAAGCCGGGGTCTGGCCCGTGGCCCGGGCGAGGTCCCAGCCGTGGATCAGCGTCTCGCTGATGCGCATCTGGATCACGAAATCACCGCTCCGCTCGCCCAGGGGCGTCACGTAGGTGCCATCGGCGAAGTCGGGGTCCGAGAAGGCATCGAGGAGCTGGCGCCCGGAGGAGCGGAAGGCCTCCGCAGGGTCCTCATCCGGTCCCGGCGCGACCCGGGCCCGGAGCGCGAGGAAGCCCTCCCCTCCCTCAGGGCGTTCACCCGCGGCGAGGGCGGCGAACATCCGGTTTCCCGAGCTCACATGATCGAGCAGCCTGCGGACATCCCACTCGGCACACGGGGTGGGGCCGAGCCACTGCTCGGGGCGCACGCCCTGGACGAGGACGGTGAAGGCGGCGAGGCATCGGTCGAAGTCGGCGAGGGCGATGGCGGTTGCGGGCATGGGCTGCATGGTACGAGGGCCGAGTCCGCGCCCGGCACGCGCGCTCTCCGCCGGCCGCGCCGCGTCCGCGGACGTCTCGATCGCCGGCCTCACGCGCCCAGGGCTGCCGCCATCGCGCCCGGATCGCTCTCGCCATGACGCCGCAGCATCGCGGCCCCGAGGAGCCCGGCCGCCGCGGTGCAGACCGCGGCGGCCATGAAGATGGTACGCAGCTCATCGAGCAGCGCGTGCTGGGAGAGGGCGTTGTAGGCGGCGCAGCTGAGCGGGTGCCCCGGGCAGAGGATCGCCGGCGACGGGATGGTGGCCGCATCCTGGTAGTAGCGGTGCAGCCCGATCGCGGTCAGCAGGGAGATCCCGGCCAGCATCCCGACCATGCGGGCCACCACCACCAGCGCGGCCGCGAGCCCGTGCCGGGCCGCGGCGACGGCCCCGAGGATGGCGGCGTTGATGGGCGCTATGGCGAGCCCGAAACCGAGGCCGCAGCCCACCATGACCAGGTCGCTGACCCGCAACCCGGAGCCCAACGAGCTCGCGGTCCACCCGCCCATCAGGACAAACATCGCCGTGGTCAGGGCCATCCCGAGCAGCGTGGTTACCCGGTAGCCGAGACGCTCGCAGAGGAAGCCGCCGAGCACGGCGCCCACCGGCACCGCCGCCAGCAGCCGGACCAGCACCAGGGCGGCGCCGAGCTGGGAGCCGTACGCCGTCGCCCGGGCAAAGATGGGGATGTCCACCAGCGCCGCCATCAGCCCGGCGCCGATCGCCAGGTTGCAGAGCAGGGCGCCGGCGGCGGCAGGGTCACGGAGCTGCCGGAGCGGCACCAGCGCGGCGGACGCACGGCTCTCGCGGATGGCGAGGGCGACAGCCGCCACCAGGGCGGCGGGCAGCAGCACCACGGCAGCCGGGGCGACCAGGCCCTGGCCCGGGTCGGCGGCGGCGAAGCTGATCACCACGAAGGCGAGCACCAGGGCGAGCAGGGCTCCGCCCAGGCCGTCGACCTCTCCCCAGATCTGTGGGACGCGTCGCAGGCGGAGGAGACGGGGCGCGTCCCCCACCCCCGACAACCCCCACACGAGGGAGAGAGCGGCAGCCACCAGCGCGGTCAGGCCCAGCGGCGTGGTCCACGCCGAACCCCCGATGAGCGGGGCCCAGAGCACACCCCACACCTCGTTCCCGGCGAGGGGCCCGGGAGCGGCCACCGCCAGCCCTCCGGCGATGATGGCGGCGCCGAGCAGGAGCGTCCCGGGAAGGTCCAGCGACCGCCCGGGCGCGGCGCGGGGCGCGGGGCCCGTCGCAGGTCGGGCGAGCAGGAATCCGCTGCCGAGAAGGGCGGCAAGGGGCAGATTGAGCCAGAAGATCAGCCTCCATGTGGAGAAGGTGAGGATCGCGGCCCCGTAGAGCGGTCCGAGCACAGATCCCAGCTCCTGGACGCCGCCGACCACGCCGAGGGGGATGCCGCGGCGTCCTGCCGGCCAGAGGTCGGCGACGATGGCCAGGGTGACCGGGACCAACCCGCCGCCGCCGACCCCCTGGAGGGCCCGCCCCACCACCGCCCCCGTGAGGTCCTGGGCCGACGCGGTGACCAGCGACCCGAAGGCGAACACCAGCAGGCAGCCGGCGAAGACGGGAGCGCGGCCGAGGATGTCGGAGAGCCGCCCCAGGAGCGGCAGCAGAGCGACGTAGCCGAGCAGGAAGCCGCTGATGATCGGGGTCGCGGCCTCCAGGTGATTGAGGCTGAGGCCGATGTCGCCCATGATCGAGGGGAGGGCGAGCACCACCACGTAGGTGTCGGCCGCGGCCAGCAGGACGCCGGCGGCCGCAAAGCCCAATCGAGGTCTCGAGCCGCGCGGTGCCGGTGCCCGGTCACGGTCCTCGCCGCGGCCGCTCACCTCCCCGCCGCCGCTCCCCCCAACACCGATCCGACCGTCCACGTCGTCAGGGCGTGGTCGGCGGGCTCACGCTCACGTTCTCGCCATAGTTGTCGAGAACCAGGTGGAACGTGCTCTGGTGGCCCGCCTCGAAGATGGGGCCGGTCAGATCGACCTCCCGGACCTGGTAGCTGGACGGGTCGATGGAGAAGACGGTGGCGACGGGCTGGCTGGGGTCGGCGTCGACCAGGAGTGAGGCGATCAGCTTGCCGGGGAGGGTGGCGTCGACCTGCTGCAGCGACTCGCCGTTGAGCCGCACCGAGGAGCCGATGCTGAGCTTCTGGGCCGCGGTCAGAAGCGTGGAGATCCCGGTGTTGGGATCCAGCAGCTGGCCGGGGTCACCGAACCCGTACTTCGACGGGCTCGCGGTTTGGAAGTCATCGCTGAAGGGGAGCTGGACGTAGAACGTGCCCCCGGCGGAGACGACCTTGATCTGAAGCGGGAATCCGGCCTCCTCGACGGTGAGCGTGCCCGAGAACCCGTCGGGCCGCACCGCGTCCCCCTCCGCCGCGGTCAGCTCGGTCCCGGTGCCCGCCGTGTTCTGGCTGGTCAGCTGGATGTGAAAGGCGCTGGTCTGGTCGAAGGTGGTCTTGGCGCGCTGCAGCAGGGTGCTGGCGGATGGCCCGGTGTAGCCACAGGCTGCGATCAGCGCGGACAGCGCGGCGGCGGCGGCGAGACCCCGGCGAGTGATGATCGAGCCCTCCCTGCGACGAGACCCCATCGGCCGCCGAGTATGACCGACCGGGGCGCTATCGTGGCAGCCCATGCCAACCCTGAACCGGCAGCGTCATCCAGCCCTCCGGCTCGTCTCGCTGCCGCTCCTCCTCGCTGCGCTCGGCTGCCTGGTCCTCAACATGGTGAGGATCTCCTTCTCGCCACTCCTGCTCTCCGAGCTCCAGCGGTTTCCCGGTCTGGGGACGCTCCCGGCCGCCTGCGTCAACGGTGGCATCGCCTCCTACAGCGGCCTCTCCCTCGCCGCCGGGGGCGCTCCGACGGTCGACACGGCCTGCCTGAGCCGGATCCAGGATGCCGCCCAGGCCAACCTGGGCGTCCAGCCCCTGGTCCTGGTGGCCGTCCTCGCCATCCTCGGCGCGGTGGGGATCACGGTGTGGGGGCCGCGATGGCACCGCCTGACGAGCGGCGTGCTCAGCATCTGCGCCGCCCTTCTGCTGCTCGTTGACGCGCCGAATCTCGCCCAGGCGTTTGCCGGGCATTTCGGCCACGGAGCGTCGGCCGTGACCAGCGGCCCGGATGCCGGGCTGTGGGTCGTCGACGGGCTGCTGGTGGTGGTGGTGCTGGCCCAGCTGGCCTCGGCGGGAGTGGCCTGGGCGCGCCGGGCCCTGGCACCGCTCGACGAGCGCGAGGCAGGGGGCTCGGCCAGGGCATAGGATTGCGCCACCCGCGAGCGCGACCATCAGGAGTGGCGAGATGGCTGCTGTCGTCAAGGAACCGGCTCCGCGGATCGTGTCGCCGGTGCTCCTCGTCCTCGCCGGGCTCTGCTTCCTGCTCCCCTTCGCGGGAGTCTCGTGCAATACCTCCGCCGTCACGGCGGAGCTAGGGTCACTCTCCTCCATCTCGCAGCAGCTCGGCGGGCAGGGGAGCGTCTCAATGCCCGCGGGGCTGAGCGGATGCATCACCAGTCTGAACAACTACAACCTCGCGACCTACTCGGGTCTCGACCTGGCGACGGGATCCGCCCCGAACGCGGCCGGCTCAGCGCCGAGCGGCTGCTCGGCGCTGACCAAGGGGAGCTCGAGCTCGATTCCCACCAGCGCCGACGCGAATCAGCTCGGGCTCGGCGCCCAACCGCTGCTGCTGGTGGCCCTGGTGGCCATGCTGCTCGGCCTCCTCCTGAGTCTCACCCGCTTCATCCTCCGCGGGCTGCTGGTTGCCGTTGCCGCAGCGGTGGCGATCATCCTCCTGGTCGTCGAGCAGGGACAGGTGAGCACCCAGGTCCTCGACACGATCACTCACAGCGCCCTCAACTCCATCTCGGGAACCTTCGCGGTCCACGGAACCCTGGGTGTCTCCAACCTTCTGAAGGTGGAGATCTCCAACTCCTTCACGATCACCGTCGGCGTCGGCTTCATCCTCGCCATCGTCGCCCTCGGCCTCACCGCGCTCTACAACCTCTCGGCGCAGTTGGCACCCCTGTTATGGAGAGGCGCCAGAGCCGGCGTCGCGGTTCCCTACGAGCCCATGGTCCCGCCGGCCGGCGATCTCCCTCCTCCGCCCCCGGAGGCGCCGCCGCCGGACGTCTGAAACTCGGCCAGCTCCCGCAGGAGGCTAACCTGCCCCCGGTCGGGCCCCTTGCGCTCGGGCCCGGGCACCTCGAGGACCCAGGGGACGCGCCGCATCCGGGGGTCGGCGAGCAGCAGCCGGAAACCGGCCGCCCCGATCTCCCCGTCCCCGATGTTGGCGTGGCGATCGGCGTTGCTGCCCAGCGCCCTGGCCGAGTCGTTGGCGTGGACCAGGCCCAGCCGCTCGAACCCGATCAGCCGGTCGAAGTCATCCAGGGTCCGCGCCACCCCGCCGGCATCGCGAACGTCGTATCCGCTCGCAAAGGCGTGCTGGGTGTCGAGGCAGACCCCGACCCGGTCGGAGGCCGTGGCCTCGACGATGCGCGCGACCTCCTCGAAGCTGCGCCCGACGCATCCCCCCGATCCGGCGCTGTTCTCCACCAGCAGTCTCGCCCGCCCGGTCGGGCTGCGGTCGATCACCTCCCGGATCGCCGTCGCGATCTGGGCGACGACGGTGTCGAATCCGGCTCCCAGATGGGACCCCGGATGAAAGACCACCCCCTCGGCGCCGAGGGACGCCGCCAGCTCCATGTAATCGACCAATGAGGTCACCGACGATCGGAGCAGCGTCTCCTTCGGCGACGCGAGGTTGATCAGGTAGACGGCGTGCAGGTAGTGCCCGCGGAGCCCGGAGGCCGCGTACTTGGCGAGGTACAGCTCGCGATCGGCCTCCTCGAGGTGGAGCGGCCGCCACATCTGAGCCGGGGTCGGGTGGGTCTGGATGACCTCCGCCCCGATCGCCAGTGCGTTGTCCACCGCCGTGTGGATCCCGCCCCGTGCGGCCACGTGGGCGCCGATCAGCACGGGGGGCGACTCTCGCAAGGCGGGGATCGGGCTCAGGGCGCGACCAGCAGCTTGACGGCCACCCCAAGACCGATGGCGGCGACGCCCAGCCGGAGCGCCAGCGGGGGGATGCGGCGGCCGGCCGCTGCGCCCAGGAGTCCGCCGACAACCGTCCCCGCGGCGAGCACCAGGGCGTCGAGCCAGTTCACCGGGCCGAAGATCGCGAAGCCCACTGCCGCGATCGCGTTGCTGATGGTGGTGAGGGCCACCTTGGTCGCGTTGAGCCGCTGCAGGGTGTCATTGATGAAGAGCCCCAGGACGGCGAGCAGCATCACGCTCAGGGCGGCACCGAAGTAGCCGCTGTAGACACCCCCGAGCACCAGGCCGAGGCGCAGCACCAGGGATCGTTCGTCGGCACGGTCGCCCACGACGCGGGCGAGGGCCGGCTGGAAGAGGAGGGCGAGGCAGCTCGGGATGATCAGCCAGGGCACGATGTGCGTGAAGAGCCCGGGCGGCGTGGTCAGCAGCAGCGCCGTGCCGATGACCGCACCTACCGCCATCGGGATTCCGAGACGGACCACCCGGCGCCCCTGTCCGGCCAGCTCGGCGCGGTAGCCGTGGCTGCCGCTGGCCAGGCCCGGGACCAGCCCGACCGTGTTGGTCACGTTGGCGGCGAGGGGGCTGAGCCCCGCTCCGAGGAGGGCCGGGAAGGTGAGCAAGGAGCCACCGCCCGCGATGGTGTTGGCGATGCCGGCGAGCACACCGGCACCGGCCACGATCCCGGCCTGGAGCCCGGTCACCCTGGTCAGCCGTCCCTGCTGGGGGTCATCGGCGAATCTTCGCAAGTGCGGGGGTGGGACGCGCCGCACCAGCCGGATCGGCGCAGTACGCTCGCGCCACCGTGCGCGACTCCCTCATCCTGCGGGTCGCCTCCTGCGTGCTCCTCCTCGGCGCGCTGGCCAGCTGTCTGACGCTCAGCCTGGTGCGGATCACCTTCACCGGCGATTACCCGCCGCTCGACCTCGTGGGGCCTCCCCAGGGTCTGGTCTGGCTCCCGGTCCCAGCGGGCGTAGGCACACCGCTCCAGCCTGCCCGCCCTTGGGCGTGCACCAGCACCGGGGTCGGTGCGTACTCCTTCACGGGCGCGGCGATGCTCGTGGGGGGTGAACCCACCTCCCATCTGGCGGCGGTCTTCTGCGCCGACGCCGACGGGATCGCGCCCCCCGGCGTGAGCCTCGGTGGGCAGCCGCTGCTCGCGGCCGTGGCGGTCCTGATCCTGGCGGCGGCGTCGATGAGCGCCGCCTGGCTGCCCGCGCACCGGCTGGTGACCGCCGGTCTCGCCCTGCTCGCCATCCTCCTGCTCGCCGCCGGCCCGTTTGGAGTGCTCACACTCTCGGTGGCCGGACGGCCGGTGCCCGCCGCCCTGCCCCAGCTCCAGCCCGACACCGGTTTCTGGGTGGCCGCCGGGATGCTGGCGGCGGTCAGCCTGCTCAACGTCCCGCCGGGGCGCCGAATGGCGGGTCAGGGTCCGCGCGCCGTCGGGTTCTAGCCGGGTTTCCTCAGCAGCCTGCCAGCTCCTCCGCTCACGCGGCCGACTCCGTCGGGACGCGCTCGGTCGACTCCATTGCGAGTTGCACGGCCGGCTCCGTGGCGCACGCCGAGGTGGGGAGTGGGTGGGCGGCGTCCAGGCTGAGGCCGCTCTTCTCCGGGAGCACCTGGGTGAGGAGTGCGCCCGCCACCCCGAGGCCCGAGCAGAAAATCAGGACACCCCCCAGGCCCAGCGCCAAGCTCATCACGGGGAAGAGGAAGACGCCGAGGAAGGCGCCCAGCTTGCCCACCCCGGCGGCGATGCCGTGCCCGGTCGTCCGCTCCCCGACCCCGAACACCTCGGTCGGGATCAGGAAGGTGGTCACGTTGGGCCCGAACTCGGTGAAGAAGTAGCTGACCCCGTAGATGAGGAGGAAGGGGACGATGACGTGGGTCAGACCCGGGATGAGCCCGATCAGCCCGAAGCAGATGGCCATGGCCAGGAAGCCGATCCACTGCAGCCGGCGATGACCGACCCGGTCGACGTTGAGGACGGCGCAGGCATATCCCGGGACTGCGAAGAGGGCAAAGAGCATCAGGGTCCACGCCGTCGACTGGAGAAGGCTGGCCCCCGGCGCCACCCCGCGGAGGATGACCGGGGCGGAGATGGTGTTCCCGTAGTAGACGTAGTCGAGGAGGAACCACGAGCCCGCCGTGCCGAGGATGAGGAGGAGCGATTTCCGGTCCGTGAGGAAGGTGCGAAGGCTGGTGCGCCCCGAGCCGCCGGCCACCGCGCCTGCTCGCACCACGCCCAGGCTGTACTTCTCCATGGAGGCGCGGGCCTCGCTCTCGCGGCCCTGGACCTGGGCGGCGAAGCGCGGCGACTCCGGCGTCTTGATCCGCAGGTAGAGGACGCTCAGCGCGGGCAGCGCCCCCAGGCCCAGCATCAGCCGCCAGGCCACCTCGTGGTTCACCCCCGAGGCGAGCAGCGCGAGCGCCACCACCGGGCCGATGATCAGCCCGGCCGCCTGGGACGAGAAGACGAGGGACACGAGCAGGCCG
>Ga0187875_10000223_pt1 | contig 52010 bp, 46 predicted proteins | sample June2016WEW_17_1_2_FD_132978 | JGI IMG/M metagenome (GOLD analysis project Ga0187875, IMG submission 132978) | Peatland microbial communities from SPRUCE experiment site at the Marcell Experimental Forest, Minnesota, USA - June2016WEW_17_10 | ecosystem: Environmental > Terrestrial > Soil >...
AAAGGAGACATCCGCAAGAAGCGGGCCCAGCACCCGGCTGCCGCCCGTTGACCCATTCCCTCATCGGGGTGTCAAGCATCAACCGGAGTCATTGTGGAAAGCATCAACCGATACTCTTCAGGCGCACCCTTTGAGTGTGTTATCACGCCTGATGTGGAACGCATTAACGGCGGATCCGTGACGAAGTAACGGCTGACCATTGACACCTCGGACTCACCTGCCTCGTCTCTTGAGCACAAGGAGGTGGCCCGAGTGCTCATGGAGCTCAGCGAAGTGGAACAGCGTTATGACGCCGTCGTGGCGATCATCTGGGACGGGTTCAGCGTCACGGAAGTGTGAGCTGGGAAGACCGTATGCGCATTATCGACGACGATATCGTCGAGTGCTGCAGACTCACCCTTCGTCACTTGCTCGTCGGGCGCAGAGGGTTGTTTACGCGAAGGAACTAGCGTCGTTTCCGGCACGGATCGGGACGCGGCGGGGATTGAGGAGCAGGGACGAACGGTGGCCGAGGCATCGGTGGACGAAGCATCTGAGCGCAGGGAAGCGCCCGACGATTTGGTCGAGCCGACCGGCAAGTTCCGCGTCTACCTCGGGGCGGTGGCCGGCGTCGGCAAGACCTGGGCGATGCTCGATGAGGGTTGGCGCCGTTACAAGCGTGGCGCCGACGTCGTGATCGGCTTCGTCGAGACACACGGCCGGCAGCTCACCGCCCAACAAATACGCGACCTACCGATCGTTCCGCGCAAGTCCGTGGAGTACCGGGGCACGCGCTTCGAGGAGATGGACCTGGAGGCGGTGCTCGCCCGCAAGGCTGGGCTGACGCTCATCGACGAACTCGCCCACACCAACGTTCCGGGCTCGGGGCCCCACGCCAAGCGGTGGGAGGACGTGTTGGAGATCCTGGAAGCGGGCATCAGCGTCGTCAGCACGGTCAACATCCAACACCTCGAAAGCGTCGCGGACGCCGTCCAGCAGATCACCGGCGTAGCCGTGCGCGAGCGCGTGCCCGACTGGGTCGTGCGAAAGGCCGACCAGCTGGAGCTGATCGACTCGTCGCCCGAGCAGCTTCGCAGGCGCATGCTGCACGGCCACGTCTATCCCCCCGAGAAGATCCCCCAGGCCCTCAACAGCTTCTTCCGCTACCAGAACCTGTCGGCATTACGCGAACTCGCGCTGAGGTTTGTGGCGGACGAGACCGAGGAGGAGCTGCTGGCGTACCTCGTCGCCCTGCATCCGGACATTGTCTGGGACACCACGGAGCGCATCATGGTGGCGGTGACGGGTTCGCCGGGGACCGACAGGGTGCTGCGGCGCGCAGCGCGTATCGCGACCCGTGTGCACGCCGACCTGCAGGTGGTTCACGTCGTCGCGGACGACAGCTCGCGGTCGGCGTCCAACGAGGCGCTCGCGTCCGTCAAGCACCTGACCGAGGACCTCGGCGCGAGCTGGCACGAGATAGTCGCGGACGACCCCGCCACTGCCCTGGTGCAGTTCGCAAAGGACCACCAGATCACCCAGATCGTGCTCGGCGCCCAAGCCCGGTCGAGAATGGAGCAGGTCATGAGCGGGACGTCGGTCGTGCGACGGGTGCTGCGCTTCGCCCGCCAGGCCGGCGTCGACGTGCACGTCATCGCCCGCTATGGCGCCGAGGCGCCCCCCAGCGCGGCGAGCGCCCCCGAGGATGGTTAGCGAGCGGCACGAACAGGCGTCACCGCTGGCGAGACTCCCGCGGCCCGGTAGAGGGCGACTGGCTTGCGCGAGAGCCCTTATCTGAACGCTCCCGAAGCAGCGGCCATACGGCCCGCCGTGACGTCGGCGACCGCCACCGGTTACCGACCGTTATGCGACGCTGATCGAATCGTCGAGGTAGACGTCCTGGATGGCCCGTATGATCCCGACCCCATCGGCCAAGGGGCGCTGGAAGGCCTTGCGTCCCACGATGAGGCCCATGCCACCGGCCCGCTTGTTGATGACAGCTGTCCGCACGGCCTGGGCGAGATCGCCGGTGCCTTTTGACTCCCCGCCGGAGTTGATCAGCCCGACGCGCCCCGAATAGCAGTTCACGACCTGCCATCTCGTTAAGTCGATCGGGTGATCGCTTGTCAACTGCTCGTAGACGAGCGGGTCAGTGCGGCCGAAGTTCAAGGCGGTGTAGCCGCCGTTGTTCTCGGGCAGCTTCTGCTTGACGATGTCGGCCTCGATGGTTACCCCGAGGTGGTTGGCCTGCCCAGTGAGATCAGCCGCCACGTGGTAGTCGGCCTCCTTGGTCTTAAAGGCCGGGTTTCGCAGGTAGCACCAAAGGATCGTGAACAACCCGCAGCGGTGTGCCTCGGCGAACAACTCGGTTACCTCACGCAACTGGCGGGAGCTCTCCTCCGAGCCGAAGTAGATCGTGGCCCCCACGCCAAGTGCCCCGAGGTCGACGGCCTGGCGGACCGAGGCGAAGGGCACCTGGTCGCCGCGGTTGGGATAGGTGAGCAGCTCGCTGTGGTTGAGCTTCAAGATGAGCGGGATCTTGTGGGCATAGCGCCTCGCGATCATGCCGAGCACCCCGAGGGTGGTGGCAAAGCCGCTGCATTCGGCGGCAACGGCCAGCTCGGCGAGCTTCACGGGGTCGAAATAGGCCGGGTTCTTGGCAAAGCTCGCCGCCCCCGAGTGCTCGATGCCCTGGTCGACGGGGAGGATGGAGAGATAGCCCGTGCCAGAGAGGCGGCCGTGGCTAAAGAGCTGCTGCAGGTTGCGCAGGACTGCGATCGGCCGGTCGCTCGCGAGAAGGACCCGGTCGATGTAGTCGGGGCCGGGCAGGCTGAGCTGTCCGCGCTCGATCGTCTTGCACTCGTGGTCGAGGAGGAAGTCTGCCTCGTCCCCGAGCACCTCGCGGATGTCGATCCCCACGGTATTTCTCCTTCTATCGGCGCACTCAGCCGAGCGACTGCTGGAGCGGACGGTGCGGAAGCGGACGCTCCACGGATCTCACCATCCAGGTTCGCGCACGGCCTGCGGGCTTTCCAACCGGATCGCATCGCCTGGAGGCGACAGTCTGTCTACACCCCCTGCAGACTCCCGGAAGAATTCGACCTCATTCCAGCCGATCCGGTCCGCTTCGATCCCGGAGAGTCGATGCCGCCGCTTCGGATGGGCGCATTTACCAAATGCGCCTGGTCGTCACTTCCGCCCTGTCGCCTCACGCAGGGGACAGAGCACCTCTCGGCTCTGTCCACCGCGCGACCGCGCCGCGAGCGCGACGGACTCAGTCAAAGAACGCCTGCGCGACGGCGTACCACTCTGGTGTCACCGTCTTCAGTTCCGCCGTCGCCTCGTCCAGCGATACGACGACGATGTCATCGCCGCGCAGCGCCACCATCTGACCGAAGACGCCGTTGTGCGCGAGCTCTGCCGCTTTCAGGCCGAAACGCGTCGCGAGGACGCGGTCACGCGGCGTGGGGGTACCTCCACGCTGGATGTGGCCTAGCACGACCACTCGCGCCTCGTACCCCGTGCGCCGCTCGATCTCCCGCGCCAGCTCTTCGCCCACACCGCCGAGGAGGACATGGCCGAACTGATCAGTCATGGGTGCATCGTGGCCCACCAGCTGACTGTCACCGCTCTCGTATGAGAGCTCGTAGCCTTCGCTGACGACGACTATCGAGAAGGCCCTGCCGTGTGCGTGACCTCGGCGCAACTCTTCGCAGACTGCCTCGACGGTCATCCGCTGCTCGGGGATCAGGACCAGGTCGGCGCCGCTTGCAATGCCGCTCATCAGCGCGATCCAACCGGCGTGGCGGCCCATCACCTCGACGACCATGACTCGGCGGCGTGACTCGGCCGAGGTGCGCAAACGGTCTATCGCTTCGGTCGCGGTGAACAGCGCCGTGTCGAAGCCGAAGGTGTAGTCGGTGCCGGAGAGGTCGTTGTCGATTGTCTTCGGCACGCCGACGACCGGGAACCCGTGCTCACGGTAGAGTCTGGCGGCTACACCGAGCGTGTCCTCGCCGCCAATGGCGATGAGCGCGTCCAGCTCGTGCTCGCGTGCATTCTGAAGCAACTTCTCCACGCCGCCCTCGACCTTGTAGGGGTTTGTACGGCTCGTACGGATGATCGTGCCCCCGCTCTGGAGAATCTCGGAGACCTGGGCCCGACCGAGGTCACAAAAGAGCCCGTCGACGAGCCCGCGCCAGCCCTCCAGCACGCCGAGGCAACCCCAACCGGCGACATCCGAGGCTCGTACGACCGCACGGATGACCGCATTCAGGCCGGGACAGTCGCCGCCGCCCGTCAGGATCCCGACCCTCTTCGCCATCGTGCTCTCCTCAGATCGTGATTCTCGGCGGCTCGCCTCTGCGACGGCAGCCACGCCGAGATCGTCGCCGGCTCCGCCAGACACAACTGACAAGAGTAGTTACCTCCTTCGAGGCCATGGCGAGGCGGCTGGCCCAGTGCCCGCACGCCGAAGATGGGGAGGTCCTGGGGTTTCGGCAGGAGAGCGGTCGTTCACCTTCCGTCGCACCTAAAGTTGGCTCGGGCCGACGATGATCGGTGCCTGGCGATTCATCGACTAGATAAGTCCTCGAGGTGCGAAGGATCGTTCTGCCGGCGGGAGGAGAGAGATGGGCTTTGTGACCCCGGCCCAGCGCTACGACGTGATCAGCGTCGGTGACGTGGCGACCGACCTGTTCATCCGGCTGTCCGACGGCCCGGTGCAAAGACGCGTCGATGAGCGGGGGACATGGCTTGAGCTCCCGCTCGGCGCCAAGATTCCCTATGAGAAGGCGACGACCGTCGAGGCCGGCGGGAGCGCCGCCAACGCGGCTGTGGCCTTAGCGCGCCTTGGCCTCCGGGTCGCGCTGGCGAGTTTCCTCGCCCATGACGAGCTCGGGCGCGACCTGCTCTCAGCGTTGCACACCGAGTGCATCGACACGCGCCTCGTCCACATCGACTCGCCCGCCCATACGAACCGCAACTTCGTGCTGTCGTTTCACGGGGAACGGACGCTTCTCGTTCGGCACGAGCAGTTCGACTACCACTGGCCGCACCTGCGGCCGAGCGAGGTGCCGAGCTGGCTCTACCTCACCTCACTCGGGTTGTCCGCGCTCGACTACCAGGAGAAGATCGCCGACTGGCTCGACGAGAACCCCGCTGTGCGGGTGGTGTTCCAACCCGGCACGTTCCAGGTCGAAGAGGGGGTCAAGCAGCTCGCGCGCCTTTACGAACACTCGGAGGTCCTCGTCTGCAGCCGTGCCCAGGCCGCCGCGATGACAGACGGGCGCTTCGATGATCCCGCCGAGCTGCTCGATCCGTTGTTGAAACTCGGCCCCCGTCAGGTGGTCGTTCTGGACGAGACGGGCGGCGCCGTCGCGGCCGACGGCGCGAAGCGCTATCTCGTCCCGCCATTCCCCGACTCGAGCGCACCACTCGACCGCACCGGGGCGGAGGACGCTTTCGCGGCGACGTTGGCCGCGGCGCTCATCCGGGGCATGCCGTTCCCCGAGGCCCTGAGGTGGTCGCCGGTGAACTTCATGAGCGTCTCGCACGAACTCGGCTCGCAGGCCGGTCTTTTGCACGAGGAGGAGTTGCGCGGCCACCTCGACGAGGTGGGTGACGCTTACGCGGTGCGTTCCAGCTGAGAACGCGGCCAAACGGCAAGTTCATTCCCGAGCGGATACGGCGTTGAGGTGATGCCTGGAAACCTCCTTGGCGAGCTCGATGCGGCCGGCGGCGGGGCGGCCCGAAGCTTCCTGCGGTTCCCACCGCTGTCCACCAGGTCGACACCCCAGTCCCGAACCACGCGGCCGCTCCGCCGGGGCGCGTGGCAATGCCGATCGACCGATCCTCGACCGAGAGGACCATGGACGAGCCCGACCGGCCGTCTGAGACGCCTGATCTCGGTCGCCGCGCGACGTCGATCCAGAATGGCTTGTTACCGCGGGCACGCGCGTTTGAGTGAACGGGAAATGACATCTTGCTTCTTAATGGTGGAATGTAGCCGCACACCTGCTTCAAGCAGCGCACAGAGAGATTCCCGTCACCAAGACTTCACCTGCGCGGCATCTCCAGTTGATCCCTGTTTTATAAGGGATCCCTAGTATTTCGCCTCGACAGCGGCGGATTTCGTGCCCGCCCGCGAATGACTGGAGGCTCGATGCACAGAAGGTTCGGACGCCGGTGGCTTCGCCCAGCCACCCTTGGAGCTGCGGTCACCATGCTCGCCGCTTTCGCGGCAGTGACTGGGTCGACCGCCAGCGCCGCGAACGCGTCATCGTCTGGCGCCTGCTGGGCCACGGCTGTCAACCTCGCGTCTTGCGGCGGCATGAGCAATCTCATCGCCGCGGCCAAGGCCGAGGGCACCCTCAATCTCACCGCTGATCCCGACACCTGGGCCAACTACGGCAACATCATCAAGGACTTCGGCGCGAAGTACGGCCTGAAGATCAACGACTTCAACCCGAACGGCACCAGCGCCGAAGAGCTGAGCGAGATCAACCTCGACCGCGGCAAGTCCAACGAGCCCGACGTCGTCGACGTCGGACCCTCGTTCGCCGAGGAAGGCGTGCACGGCGTGCCGGGGTCTTTCAAGGGACCGATCCTCGCCCGATACGAGACCGCGGAGTGGAGCGAGATCCCGGCGGCCTGGAAGAGCCCGGCCGGCTACTGGGCCTACGACTACAGCGGCGTGATGTCGATCGGCTACAACGCCAGCGTCGTCAAGACGGCACCGACCGGCTTCGCCAGCCTCCTCCTTCCGGAATTCAAGGACGCGGTCGGCCTCAGCAACAGCCCGACATCCTCCGCCGCCGGCTTCGCCGCGGTCTACGCGGCAGCGCTCGACAACGGAGGCTCGCTCAACAACATCCTGCCGGGTATCAGCTACTTCAAACACCTGAACTCGGTCGGTAACTACAACCCCGTCGAGGCCGGCGGAGCCGGTGATGCGCCGATGGCCGACAAGACCGTTCTTGCCACCTTGGACTGGACGTTCAACCAGCTCTCCTGGCAACAGGAGCTCAAGTCGCACGGCATCGACTGGAAGATCGTCATCCCGAAGGGTCAGCCGTACGCCTCGTACTACGCCATGGCGATCAGCGCCTATGCGCCGGACCCGGCTGCTGCTCGGCTCTTCCTCGAGTACATGTACTCCCCCACCGGCCAGAACCTGTGGATGGAAGGCGGAGCGGTGCCCGCGACGATCACGGCAATGGAGGCGAACCACACGGTGAGCAGCGCGGCACTCGCCGCGGTGCCGGCCCTCCCCGAAGCGCCAGCGATCGCCAGCCAGACTCAGGCCGACAAGGCAAAGAACCTGGTCGTGGCCGATTGGGCTTCCGCCGTCGGCTAGCGATCACCGATCCCTAGACAAGCGAGCGTTGCGCCCGGAGCCCGCGTGAAGAGCGCGGGCTCCGGCGCGCGCCAATTCCGGTTCCTGGCGGCGATCGGGGTCGTTCCGTTCCTGGGCTACGTCGCCTTTTTCCTCGTCATCCCGGCCGGGTCCGTCATGATCCAGGCCTTCCGAGATAACAATGGAAAGCTCTCTCTGTCGAACCTGGCGACCGTCCTTTCCTCCCAGCAGCCGTGGCTCCACTCCTACGCGGTGAGCCTGGAACTCTCGGCGGTCTCCGCGGTCGTCGCCGCGGTCCTCGGGCTCGTTGGGACGGTGGCGCTCGTCAGCTCCTCGAAGCCGCTTGCGCGGCGTCTCGTCACCACCGCCTGCGGCGTCCTCGCCAACACGGGCGGCGTGCCGCTCGCCTTCGCCTTCATCGCCACCATCGGCAACGCGGGAGTCGCCACCCACGTGCTCGCCGAGATCGGCTTTAATCCCTACGACCACGGCTTCAGCCTGTACAGCTTCACCGGCCTCGTGATCGTCTACCTCTACTTCCTGCTCCCCCTCGTGGTGCTGCTGATGCTCCCCCCGGTCGAGGCGCTCCGCCGCGAATGGCGGGAGGCGGCGGCGACGCTCGGCGCGAGCCCGCGGCGCTACTGGCAGAAGGTTGGTCTGCCAGTCCTCACACCGCCGCTCATCGCGACGCTCATGGTGCTGTTCATGGATGCGTTCGCCGCCTACGCCACCGCCCAGGCGCTGACGACTGGCTCCGTCCCCCTCGTTCCGATCGAGATCGGAGCCCTCCTTGCCGGCAACGTCGTCTCGAACCAGGCGAACCTCGGCGACGCCCTCGGCTTCGGCATGATCGTGATCGTCGTCGCCGCCGGGGTGCTCTACGTCCTCGTGCAACGCCGGACCGCCCGGTGGTTGCGGTGAAACGCGGGCGGATCTTCCGCTGGGTCGTGTTCGGGCTGCTGGGCTTCTACGTCCTCGCCCCCATGGCCGCCTCGATCCAGTTCAGCCTCGAAGCTGGTTACCAGGGACACCTCTCGTTCATCGCCTACTCCCAGGCGATCGCGGAACCGGGTCTCGCCGCAAGCCTCATCACGTCGGTGAAGGTCGCCGCCGGAGCGATGATCATCACCCTCGTGCTCCTCGTCCCCACCGTCATCCTCGTCAACCTTCGCCTCCCCCGTTGGCGACCCGTGCTCGACGCGGTCAGCCTTTTGCCGCTCGGCGTGCCCGCGGTGGTCATCGTCCTCGGCGTGCTCGGCGTGTACCGCAACCTCCCCGACATCATCACCGGCACCCCGGTGATCCTCGCCCTCGTCTACGTCATTCTCGCCATGCCTTATTCATACCGGGCGATCGACTCGGGCGTCCGGTCTCTCGACCTGCATACCCTCGTCGACGCCAGCCGATCGATGGGCGCCGGGTGGGGCAAACTCTTCTCCCGGGTGCTCCTGCCCAACATGCGTTCGGGGATTCTCGCCGCGGCCTTTCTCACGGTCGCGCTGTCCCTCGGCGAGTACGCCATCGCCAGCATCATGGGCTTCATGACATTTCCCGTCTGGCTCGTCTCGGTCGAGGGCAACAACCCTTATGTCGCGGTGGCGCTCTCGATCGCCGCCCTCCTCGTCACCTGGATACTCCTCGTTGCCCTCGCCCTCGTCGGGTCGGGGAGGCGGCGGACGACGACTGGTTTTGGCATCGGCCTCGTCGACGCCCTCGACGAAGCTGAGACCTCGGCGTCGGCCCCGGGTGCGGAGCCGGTGACATGACGATGCTCCGGGAGGCGTTATGACGATCACCGTGCCACCGAGAGCCGCATCCCTCGCCCGAGAGCGCACCCGCGGTGGCGTCGTGCTTGAACTCGTCAACTGCCGCCGCACCTACGGCAAAGTCCACGCGCTCGACGCCTTCTCCATTACCGTCGCCCCCGGTGAGCTTGTCGCCCTCCTCGGCCCTTCCGGTTGTGGCAAGACAACGGTCCTGCGGGCCGTCGCCGGGCTCGAACAGCTCGACGAGGGCCGTGTCCTCGTGGGCGGCGAGGACATCACCCACGTGTCACCGCACCGGCGAAACGTCGGGATGGTCTTCCAGGCCTACAGCCTCTTCCCGAACATGAATGCCCTCGCCAACGTCGCCTTCGGGCTCGAGGTCCGCCGCGTTCCCGCCGCCGAGCGCCACAAGCGCGCCGGCGAGCTGCTCGAACTCGTCGGGCTGGCGCCGCTCGCCGAGCGCTACCCGCACGAGCTCTCCGGCGGCCAGCAACAACGAGTCGCGCTCGCCCGGGCGCTGTGCGTCGAGCCCCGGCTGCTGCTGCTCGACGAGCCGCTCTCGGCACTCGACGCGAAGGTCCGCTCCCAGCTGCGCGACGAGATTCGCCGCATCCAGCTCGAGGTCGGGATCACCACGCTTTTCGTGACCCACGACCAGGAAGAGGCCCTGTCCATCGCGGACCGCGTCGGCGTCATGCGGGCCGGCAGGCTCGAGCAACTCGGCCCGCCGGCGGAGGTCTACTCCACGCCGACGTCGAACTTCGTCGCCGAGTTCGTCGGCTCCGTGAGTCGACTGCCGGGCGAAATGAAAGCGCCGGACACCGTCGCCGTCCTCGGCGCGCGACTCGCCGTCCCGGCGAGCGCCGGCGCGGGGCTGCGCGCCGGGCAGAAGGTCGACGTCCTCGTCCGGCCCGAGAGCATCCGGATGCGCCCCATACCTGATGGACCGGCGGTCGTCGCCCGCGCCTCGTTCCTCGGGGCCGTCGTCCGGGTCGTCGCCGCACTGCCCGACGGCGTCGAGGTGACCTCCACGCTCCCGGCGAGCGAGGGCTACACGTTTCCCGCCGGCGCGCGCGTCGACATCGACCTGCTCGGCGACGTCTTGTTCGTCGTCGCCCGTCCGCCCGCCAAGTGACCCCTGCCACCAGGGCGAGCGCCGCCGCCCTCTCGCCCGCCCAACGCCGCCGCGACCTCGAAGCGATGGGGATCGGTGTGCTCGACGTCGTCGTCGTCGGCGGCGGGATCACAGGGGCGGGGACCGCCCTCGACGCCGCCACGCGGGGTCTGACGGTCGGGATCGTCGAGGCGAGGGACTGGGCCTCGGGGACGTCGAGCCGCTCGAGCAAGCTCATCCACGGCGGCCTGCGCTACCTCGAGCAGCTCCACTTCGGACTCGTGCGGGAGTCGCTCCGCGAGCGGACGTTGCTCTTGGAGGAACTAGCCCCCCACCTCGTGCGCCCCGTTTCGTTCGTCTTCCCGTTGCGGCACCGCTACTGGGAGCGCCTCTACGTCGGATCTGGGCTCACCATCTACGACCTGCTCGCCGGCGTCGAGTCCGGCCGGCGCGGCGGCACGATCTCCCCCCACGAGTATCTCGACCGGTCGCGGACGCTCGAACTCGCGCCCGGGCTCCGCCCCGAGGGGCTCCGCGGCGCCCTCCGATACCACGACGCCTGCGTCGACGACGCCCGGTTCACGCTCGAGGTCGTCCGCACCGCGGCCACCGCGGGCGCCAGGGTCGCCAACCGGGCGAAGGTCGTCGGATTCCTGCGCCGCGGCGAGCACGTCGACGGCGTCGTCGTGCGTGACGAGCTGGCCGGTGTCGACCTGCAGATCCGGGCACGCCACGTCATCTGCGCCGGAGGCGTGTGGACCGATCCGTTGCAGTCCCGGGCAGGCGTCGCCCGCGGCCTCGGGGTGCGCATGTCCAAAGGCGTCCACCTCGTTTTGCCCAAGGAACGCCTGGCGCTCGAGACCGGGGTCATCACGCGTACCGACAAGAGCGTCCTCCTCGTCATCCCGTGGGGAGACCGCTGGATCGTCGGGACGACGGACACCGAATGGAACGGCAGCCGCGACGACCCCGCGGCCGACGCGGACGACATCGATTACCTGCTCTCCCTGCTGAACGGCGAGATCTCCCCGCGGATCACCCCCGACGACATCGTCGCCGCCTACGCCGGATTGCGGCCCCTGCTGCGGGGCCGCGCCTCCTCGACGGCGGAGCTGAGCCGCAGTCACGCGGTCACACAGCCGCTTCCCGGCCTCGTCGTCGTCGCCGGTGGCAAGTACACGACCTATCGGGTGATGGCGGCCGATGCCGTCGATCTCGCCCTGTCCGGTGAGCCCGGCGCGCCGACGAGCCGCAGCGAGCACGTCCCCCTCGTGGGCGCGGTCGACTTTGCCGCCACGGCGGGGTACCTCCAGGCGCTCGCCGGGCGCCTCGGCCTCGACACCGTCACGTCGGGTCGCCTCCAGCACCGCTACGGTGGGCTCCTCGGCGAGCTGCTCGACCTCGTGGTGGCCGACCCCTCCCTCGGCGCGGCGATCCCCGGGGCTCCTTCGCATCTCCTCGCCGAGGCCCGCTACGCCGTCTCCCACGAGGGCGCGCTCCACCTCGCCGACGTCCTCGAACGCAGGATGCGCGTCGCGATCGAGTACCGCGACCACGGGGCCGCAAGCGCCGAGGCCGTGGCGCGGATCATCGCCCCGCTCCTCGGCTGGACGTCCGCCGAGCGTGAGGCGGAGGTCGCCGCCTACCGGGCGCGCGTCAGCGATGCGACAACCGACGCTGTCGCCGAGGAGGAAGACCATTCCCGACGTTGACGACGACGAGTCGCCTGCCCCAACGGCTGCACCACCGCCTCGGCAGGACGCGGCGACCAGCGTCGACCGCACGGTGACCGCGGGGACCGTGCTCCGGCGCGGGCGGCGCGGCGCCTACCGGCGTCTCGCCCACGGCCCCGGCGAGCCCCGCCTGGTGCGCCACGTCAATGGGGAGCCGAGTGCCCTCGGCCCGGGCGCCACGAGTCTCCTCCGCCTCGTCCACCTCACGGACTTCCAGCTTGCGGACGTTACGTCGCCCGGACGCTTCGAGTTCTTCGAGGAGCTGGCCGGACGGGCGGGGGCCGAGGCCTTCGTGCCCGCCCAACGGGCCCAGGAGGCGCTCGCCCTCCACGCCGGGGAGGTGATGGCCCGCACGTTGCGTCGCCTCGGTGCGAGCCGGGAGACGGGCGCCCCCCTCGGCCTCGTCGTCTGCACGGGCGACAGCATCGACAACGCCCAGGCGAACGAGCTCGTGAACTTCACGACGCTTCTCAGCGGGGGCGTCGTCATGCCGCGCTCGGGCGGGACCGACTACGAGGGGGTGCAGGCGGCCACCTGGCCGAACCCCCTGTTCTGGCACCCCGACCCAGGAACCGACCGGTTCAAACTCGACTGGGGGTTCCCGGAGCGCCCCGGGCTGTTGCGCGAGGCGATGGCGCCCTTCCGCGCCGCCGGTGTCGGCCTCCCGTGGCTTTCCTGCTTCGGCAACCACGACGGGCTCGTCCTCGGCACCGCCATCGCCACCCCCCCTTACCGCGCCGCGGTCACCGGGGCGAGCAAGGCCGTCGCTCCACCCCCGGGTCCCGACCTCCTCGGCCGTGAGGAGGAGCTGATCTCGCATCCCGAGCGGTTCCTCGCCGGGTCATCCCGTCCAGTCACCGCCGACCCGGGACGCCGGATCGTCGGGCGGACCGAGTTCGTCGCCGCCCACCTCGCCGCGGCGGGCCTGCCGCGGGGACACGGCTTTGGCGCGGACAACCTCGCCTCAGGGACCGCCTACGCCGTTAACGACGACTTCGCGGGCGTCCGCATCGTCGTGCTCGACACGACGAACCTCGACGGCCAGCACCACGGCAGCATCGGACGTCGCCAGCTCTGCTGGCTCGAGGAACACCTCACCGAGGTGCACTCCCGGTTCCGGTCACCCGACGGCCGCGTGATCACGACCAGCCACGCCGACCGGCTCGTCGTGCTCGCCTCGCACCACGGCCTCGCGACCCTCGCCAACCTTCGTCAGGACCCGGCCGGAGCGGAGGACGACCACCCCCGGGCGGTGGCCCGCGAGGTTCGGGCCCTCCTCCACCGCTTCGACAACGTCGTGCTCTGGCTGAACGGCCACCGGCACCTCAACGAGGTGGTGTTCTGGCCGAGCCCCTACGACCCGGCCCGGGGGGTCTGGGAGGTCTCGACGGCGGCGATGGCCGACTGGCCCTGCCAGGCCCGCGTCGTGGAGGTCGTCGTCGGCGCCGGCGGCACGCTTTCCGTGCTGTCGACCATGCTCGACCACGGCGCGCCGCCCGACCCGGATTCGGCGGTCGGCCTGGAGCAGCTGGCGGCGTTGCACCGCGAGCTCGCCGCCAACGCCCCGGGCGCGGGATTCGAGGCGGGCCTCGCCGGGCGGGCCGAGGACCGGAACGTCGAGCTCACGATGTCGATGCCCTTCGCGACCTGAGATCGCGCTGCGAGGGCCGCGACCCTCACCGCACGTAACCGTCGGGCCCGACGAAGGCCTCGACCCCCGTGGCACCGCCGACGACGAGCAGCCCCTCGCCGGCACTCGGCGCGGCGAAGTGCTCGGTCGGGAGCGCCGTCACGGTCACGTCCGGCAAGCCCGTCCGGGGGTTCAGGCCGACGAGCTCGCCGTTGCCCACGCTCCAGACGTAACCGCCCGCCACGGTCGGCGAGCCCGAGACCCCCGCCGGGGCCTGCCAGGCGACGGAGAGCGCGTCGCCCCGGACGAGCAGCGCCGTCAGGCTCGTATCCGGGCAGGCGAGGTAGACGTAGTCGCCCGCCGCGGCGTTTCCGCCGCGCGAGTTGCAAACCGCCGCCGACGCGACCTGTCCGCCGTAACCGCCGAGCCTTTTCCCATCGAGCAGGTAGGCGGTGCCGGACTTGCCGACGATGAGGACGCGCCCACCGGACAGCACGACGGGTGCGGTCGAACCGAGATCGAGGTCGGTCTCGTTGTCGAGCGCCCACGTGGTCGGCGCGAAGTGGTCCACGAGCTTCAGCGCCGGCGAGAGCCCGAGGACGCTGTCGCCCTCGTCGTACGTCGTCGTCGACGCCCCGTTGCCCGTCGCGGCGAGGATCTCGCCGGACGGCTCCACGCTGACGCCGGCGGGGGCCCAGATCGCGCCGCCCTTGGCCGTCGGGACCCCGTAGACGAGGGTCGGTCCCGCACCGCTCTCCGGTACGGCCATCAGGTAGCCACGGTAGGTACTGCAGTCCCCGTCGTTTCCCCCGAAGCCGACGAGGACCCGCCCCGCGTCGAGCGCCAGCCCGGTCCGCTGGAGCTGCGCGGCCGCGGTCCAACCCGGTCGGTCGAGGTCCCGTGAGAAGAGCACCCGGCCGGTCGTCGAGGCCAGGGCGACGAGCTCGTGGTGGACCGCACCGCCGATCGCGACCTCCTCCGAGGCGTACAGCACGCCCGAACCCGGATCGATCACCATCGTCGAGGTGATCCCGACGGTCGGGTCGATGTCGCCGCAGGGCAGGACGCCCGCCGACACCGGCTCGCCGACCCGGCGCGACCAGACGACGCGGCCGGTACGGGCGTCGAGCGCCTCGATGACATCGGACTCGGTGCCGACGAAGACGCGCCCGTCATAGATGAGCGGCTCGCCGTAGACCTCGCCGTCGATCGCCTGGTCGCGCCACAGAAGTCGCAGCGGCCGCAAGCTCGGACCGAGCGGTTGCTCCGCGGTGCGCCGGGAGTTCCCCCCGTACGTCGTCCACTGGCCAGCGGAAACGCCGGCCGGCGTCGATCCCCCCGCGACGGCGCCGACGCTGCCCACGAGCGGACCGAGCGCGATCACCGACGCGACGACGACCGAACATGATCGCCAGCCCCGCCCACCCGCCTTCGGGCCAGGCCGATCCCTCACGCAGGCGACCCTACCGTCGGCGGCGACGGTGCACGCCGCTTCGCGTGACCGCATCTTGGGACAAGATGAACCCGTGTTCGGGCTACGCGACCTCGTCGCCTCCACCGCCATCGTCCTCGTGGCCGGAGTCTGGGTGACGTCGGTCCTCGTTCGAAGACGACGCTTCGCGATCTCGATGCGCGCCGCTCTTGCGGACCCCGATATGGCGACCCGCATCGCCGCCATCCAGATCCTCGACCGCCTGGACGCCGAGCGATTCGTTGCGACGCTCCTGTGGCGCAGCCGCGTCGAGATGGATCCGACGGTGCGCGAAGCACTGACGCGCGTCATCGGTGCCGAGGACCACGCGCTCCTCTCCGTCGGTGCCGACTTCCGGGAACGCCAGCGCGCGGCGCGCCGGCACATCCGAGCCCAGCAGCACCGGCCGACCTAGCGCGACTCCGGTCGGACCCCGCGACGCGGCCCGCGCACGGAGACGGCGGCCGGGGCCCGACGTCTCCGACGGGTCAGCCGCCCGATCAGCGAGCGCCGCAACGACGCTGGGATGATGGCGAACAGCGCGAGCAGCACGATCGTCGCCAGGGTGATACCCGTCGACACGTATTCCGCAGGCGACAGCCGGTAGAAGATCGAGATGCGCGCGGGCGTGCCGACCGAGAAGGGCACGTACATCATTCCCGGGCCGGCTGGATAGATCGGGGTCGCGACCCCGTTGACGGTCGCGTGCCAATCGGGGTAGTCGTTCTCCTTGAACAGCACCCCGGTCGCGCGCCCGGCGCGCACGTCGACCTCGACGGCGTCCGCACCTTCGAATCGCGCGCGGTAACTCGGCGGGGCCGACGCGGCGGGCCGCGCATACGACCCCTCGATCAGACCCTCGAGAAAAGCCGCCTCCGTGGCATTGTTGAACGACGCCGCGTGGAACGGCAGATTCATGCCGCTCATCACGACCGTCCCGGCTCCGTCTCGCGCCTGCACGATGAGCGGATCGCCGTCCGCGTCGAGCACGACTTTCGACCGCGGCTCCCGTTGCTCAGCGATCTCCACGAGCCAGGGCTGCGAACCGAACATCGCCGGTCCAAAGTCGGAGAACGGGACCCCTGCGGTCAATGGCCCGCGGACGACCCCGAAGTTCCACGCCCGTTCCATCTCAAGGTCACCCCAGTTCTCGACCGGGAAGGCACGCGGCGCGAGCGCGGCGATCTGCTCGACGACCGGTACGTCCCCGGCCACCTCCGCGAAGAGCCGCCCTCCGTGGCGGACGTAGGCGTCGAGCAACCGGGCCGCCGCAGCGTCCGAGTGCGCTGAGAACCCGTAGAGCACGACTGACTGGAACCGCTCCAGCTCGGCGAGGCTGTAGTCGTCGATGTACGGCGAGCCCTGGACCGGGATCATCGAGGTGCTCGGCACGTCGTTGAGCGAGAGGTCCCTCAACAGGAGCGAGTAATTCTCTTCTCCCCCGACGACCAAAACGGCCGGCGCCGCCGTCGCCGACAGCACCGGAGAGGGATCCTGCACGCGGAAGGTGCTCGTCCCGGTTCCGGAGACGTTTTCCAGGAGCTTGTAATCGGCGGGTTGCGATCGGTAGGCGTTCGCCATCGCGCCATCGTCGGCATAGAGCCACTTGATCGCGTACCAATCGACGAGAAACCCCCTCTCCGAAGCCGGGAAGGTCGGCGTGTTCAGCGCGTCGTCGATCCACGCCTGGTATCCGATGTTGAGAATGCCTTGGGCGAAGTCGTCGCGCTCTTCCGGAGTGTCCGTGACGGCATTTCCCCAACGCGTCGCCGTGTTGGCCGTCCCGGCGATCCGCTCGTCGAGCGTGTTCCTCGTAGCCGGCGTCGAACCGATTAGCGCCTGCTGCTCGGTGCCCGCGTCGCTGAGCGCCCTTGACGCGAACAGTGGCACCGAAACAACGGCGCAGCCGCTCGCGAGGACAAGCATGACGCCACCGACAACCTGGCGGACACCCCACGGTGGGAACAGCGAGACGATCCCGCACGCCCCGACGCCGACCGCTGCGGCCAAAGGCCACACTGCATATGAAAGCATCTGGTACGGGAATACACCGTCGAATGTGAGACGAAGTCCCTGGATGTGGGGCAGGAAGGCGTAGGCCAAACATACGAGTGCGGGCACGACGCAGGCCACGGCGACCGTCACCGGCTGGGAAAGGCGGCTGCGGCGTTGCCGCCACGGCTGTCCTTGCGACTCTTCGAAGCCGATCCCACGGGCGTGATGTGGGCGCCGAAGCAATATCGTGATCCACGCACCGATCGCGATCGCGAGCGGGACAAGTACCGCGGGTAGTGCCAAGATCGACGACCCCACCCACAGCGCACCAGTCGGGACGACAAGGAGCGTGCGGAACTGCGCGGGCGTTCCTGCGACAAGGGCGGATTGCGCAGCCTGCAGGTAGTACGAGCTCGGGTGGAGGAAGTAGGGCACGTAGTACCAGGCCGAAAGGCCTGCGACCGCCACGAGGATCATCCCGAGGTGGCGCATTCGCTGCTCGAAAGGCGTCTGTGGCACGACCGCGAGGACGCACGCAACCTGGAAGACGACGAGCACGCCGATGACGGGATGCGATCCCATCGCCACGCCGAGAAGTAGCGCGATCGCGACGGCGCGGAGGCGCGTCGGTCTGCGCGCGTCCAGTGCGGCCACGAATAGCGCGAGGTCGCCGAAAGCCATCGCGCACAGTCGCGGGTAGCTCCCGGCCTGAATGGAAGCCGACCACAACGCGGGCGCGGCCAGAACAACGACTGCGTTCGCGACAGCGATCAGACGATTCCGCCCGAGGACCCTCACGAACCCGTACAACGCGACGACAGAGACCATGTACATGACCGCCGTCGCGACGTCCATCGCCTGCGTGATGCTCGCGCCGCTCGCCGCGACGCCGGCTGAGACGAACAGCGAATAGAAGGGCGGATATGACCCCGGGTAGGCGGGAAACCCTCCGTACCACGCGTAGTTCCAGAGGAAGTGCGGGAAGTTGTGGAGAATGAGCCGGATCGTGATGAGGTGGCTGTACGCGTCGTAGCCCTTGGGGAACCCGGTGAACGCACCCGAACGCGTGCCGACGATCCACGTCGCGTACACAAGACCGGCCAGGACCAAAAAGTCCGTCATGAGACCCGCCGCGGATAAGGCCGGAGCACGATCCGATTCGCTTCGTTCCCCGGCTTCCTCTCCAGAGGTGGTCTTCCGGCGGCGGCGCCTCGCCGCGCGCGCCGATCCGGCGGCCGCGTCCTCCGGCGCGTAGGCGAAGGCCCAAAGGCGCAACGCCAACCAATCAGGCGCCTGGGAGCGCGACCAGCGGCAGGTCTTGACGTGCTCGGCGAGGACGCGGAGCACCGCAGGATCCCGTTCGACGTCTCGGTGAACGAGCAGCGTCCTGGCGTGCCGGCTCGGGTCCCCGACCAACTGGATCGCGTAACGCCGGACCCCGGCCGAATCCGATGCAAGAAGCCTCACGAGGCGCCGATCCGAGCGGCGTCGCTCTGACTCGGACCATCCCCAGGCTCCGACGAGAAGCACGAGGCCGACCACGACAGCCGGGACACCGCCGAAGTTCGCCGCCATCACGAGAGACACCGGCTCCATCCTGGACCGTTCCTCTCGCCCACCGCATGGATGCTACGAAACGGACGCGAATCCGAGCCGAGAGATCGCGATGTTGGCCGCGCGCTCAGCTCGCGGTGTCGTCCACCGCGACCGCCGCGGCGCGCACTGCGGCCACGTCCTCGGCGATCTTCGCGCGGAGATCCTCCACCGAGTCGAACCGGAGCTGCCCACGGATGAACTGGCCGATGTGCACGACGAGCCGTTCGCCGTACAGATCGTCGTCGAAGTCCAACAGGTGCGCCTCGACGACCAGGCGCCCTTCGTCGTCGTAATAGGTGGGTCGTCGACCAACCGAGATCGCAGAAACGTGCCTCGTCCCGTCGGCCCTCACGACGTAGCCGGCGTAGACGCCGTCCTCGAGACATCCCCGTCCGTCCGCCGGCTCGAGGTTCGCAGTCGGGAACCCGAGCTCGCGCCCGCGATGGTCCCCTTCAACGACGATCCCTTCGACGATCACTGCCACGCATTCGACGCTACCAACCGGCCGCCGGGGAGTTGCTCACGGGTCCCGGTGCGTTTCGCCGCCGACCGTGTCGACCGAACGGCCCGCGGCCTACGCCGCCTCCGTCGCCACTGTTGCCGACCTGCCCTCGACGTCCCGCCACAGCCACGCGACAAAGCCGCAGGCGACGACGGCACACGACGCGGCTAGCACAAACGGGATGACGGGGTCGACAGCGAACAGGGCGCCGGCCGCGGCGGCGGATACCGCGGTCGCCGCGGTACGTCCGGTCTCGATCGCGCCTTGAGCTTGGCCCTGCGTTTCCGCCTCGGTCGCCTCCGTGAGGATCAACACCGCGGCCGGCGCGCCGACGACCGAACATGCCGCCTCCAGCGACCCCAGCGCGACGAGCAGCGGCACGAGATGGATGAACGGATAGGCCGAGCAGAAAGCTGCCGAGGCGATCAGCCCGCCGAGGGCGAGGACGCGCCGGTCGAGTCGGTCGGCGAGTCGCCCGGCCGGCAATGACAGCACGGCAAACGGCAGTGCGAAGAGCGTCCACGACAATCCGACGTCGAAGGTCGTCGCGCCGCGCAGCCTCAGCAGCAGCGTCCAGCAGGCCTCGTAGACCCCGACGAGCCCGCCCGTGGCGACGAAGGCGAAGACGACGCCCACGACCGCTGGGGAGAGCGTGAGACCGCGCGGCGCCCCGGCGAGACCGAGCCCGCCTGGAGCCCCGCCAGAGAGTGCTTCGAGTTCCTCGACGCGGACCCCGTCGCGTGCCGGAACCCGCACGGTCACTCCCTGGGAACGCCTCGAGGGGATGAATGAGGCGACCGGAACGACCGCGACGAACGCCGCCACGGCGCCGATCACGAAAAGGAGGCGCATCGAGGTCGCTCCGATGAGGCTCCCGACGAGCGGGCCCACCGCGAGCGCAGCCATCTGGCTCCCGTACAGTGCGCCGAACGAACCCCCGCGCTCGGAGACCGCCACCACCGAGCCGATCGTCGCCGCGGACGCGACGGTGACGGCGCCGGCGCCGACGCCCTGGAGGGCCCGCGAAACGATGGCGAACCCCGCGCCAGCCGTCAGCGCGAAGCCGATACTGCCGAGGGCGAACAACACGAGGCCGGCGACGAGCACCGGCCGCCGCCCGATCCGGTCAGAGAGTCTGCCCGCCGGGAACTGCGTCACGACGCTCGCCGCGAAGTACGAGGCCATCACGAGCCCGATCAGCCCGGGCGTCGATCCGTGCTGGCGGAGGTACGAAGGGAGCAGCGGGAGGATCGAGCTTCCGCCGATCCAGAGCAGGAACGTCGTTGCACAGAGCGCCACCACGAGCGTGCGCTCGGACGCGCTCGACGGAAGGCCCAGCGACCGCCGTTTCACCACATCGGGCACGGTACTGGCTCTCCACGACCCGACCGGATACCGGCACGAGATCGCGGCGCGGGCGGATGCCGGGGGCGAGGCCCCCGGCGAGACCGACGACCGACCGCCGCGGCAATCATCCCGCCGGCCCCCGGCCCAACACACAACGTCGCTTCCATCACCCGCCGCGCCGCCCGCGGACCCTGGTCCCGGGGAGTCGGCCCTGCGTGCGCCGCCCACGGCGGCGTGGCTCGTTCATGACGGTTCGATTTCAGTTCTGTTGCTCAACTGGCTACAGTCTCGCCAACGCAGTCCGGGACAGTTCGGCTCGACTTCGTACCAAAGGGGGCATTCATGCATCACAGAATCATCAGGATCGGCGTTCCGCTCGTCGCGGTCGCGCTGACACTCGGCACGTTCGGCGGAGTGGCGACGGCGAGCACCTCGCATTCGTCCAAGCCGACGTACACGATCGCGTACGAAGGTCCGCTCTCCGGCGGCAACGCCCAGCTCGGACTCAACATGAAGTACGCCGTCGAGCTCGCGATCAGATGGGCGAACGAGGGCAAGACTTTCGGCACGCTGCCCTTCAAGCTGCAGTACTCCGAGCAAGACGACCAGGGATCGGCCACCGAGTCACCGACGGCCGCAGAGGCCCTCGTCACCAACTCCTCGGTCGTCGCCGTCGTCGGTCCGGCATTCTCCGGCGCGACGAAGGCAGCCGAGCCGATCTTCTCGGCGGCGGGCCTCGCGACGGTCAGTCCGTCGGCGACGAACCCGCAGCTCGCCGGCGAGGGATGGAACAACTTCTTCCGCGTCGTCGCTGACGACAACGCGCAGGGACCTTACGACGCTGACTACATCGCCAAGGCTCTGAAGTTGAAGTCCGTCTACACCGTCGACGACGCGAGCTCGTACGGGTCCGGCCTCGTCGGAGCCCTCGACACTCGCCTCACGCACGATGGCGTGAAGTTCACCCACCAGACCGCCCCCGGAACCACCCAGTGCCAGGCCGGGACCGGCAACGTCCAGGAGTACGGCGCTCTGGCCTCGCAGGTCGTCTCCAGCAAGGCCCCGCTGCTCTTCTACGGCGGCTACTACTGCGACTTCGCCCTGTTCGCCAAGGCGCTGCGCGCCGCGGGCTACAAGGGCCAGCTCATGTCCGACGATGGCAGCCTCGACCCGCACTACGTCAGCGAGGCGACCCGGACGGTCGCCAGCGACACCCTGATCACGTGCGCGTGCGCGGCTCTGCAGAACAACGCCGAGGACAACTCCTTCGGCACGGCGTTCAAGCAGCTCGCCGGCTTCGCCAGTGGGACGTACACCCCCGAGGCGTTTGACGCGACGAACGTCATCATCTCGGTCATGAAGTCCCTCGGGTCGCATGTCACCCGCGCGGCGATCGTCAAGGCCCTGCACAAGGTGACCTACGTCGGCATCACAAAGACGATCACGTTCGAGAAGAACGGCAACATCTCCGGAAAGACGATTTACGTCTACAAGGTTGAGAACGGGAAGATCGTCGAGCTCGGCTCGACCCTCTCGCTTATCGCATCGTCCTAACCTTCGCCCCTTCCGCGGCCGGGAGACCCGCTTGACGCGGGCTCCCCGGCCGCGGGGGACGGCATTGGCCCGGCGGAGAACCACCCGATGTGCTTCACGCAGAACTTCTGGAGCTTCCTCATTGGCGGCATTGCCAACGGGTTCCTCTATGCGCTGATCGCTCTCGGTTACACGCTGGTCTACGGCGTGCTGCAGCTCATCAACTTCGCCCACAGCGAGGTCTTCATGAGCGGGGGCTTCGCCGGCTACTTCGTCCTTAACGCAGTGATCGGCAACTCCCATCCGAGCGGGATGGACTCGGTCCTGCTCGTCATTTTGGGCACCGCAGCCGGTGCCGTCGGCGGCGCGACGATCGCCTATCTGCTCGAGCGCGTCGCCTACCGTCCCCTCCGGCGGAGAAAGGCGCCCCGACTCGCCTTCCTCATCAGCGCGATCGGCGCGTCGTACTTCCTCTACAACCTCGCCGGGAAGGAATTCGGCCGCAACGCCGTCTCGATGCCTGCCGCGTACACGAATGGCACCGTCTTCACCGTCTTTGGCGCGCAGGTCCAGACCTACTACGTCGTGATCGCGATCGCAGCGATGATCATGCTCTTGGTCCTCGACCGCATCGTCGCCGCGACCCGCCTCGGTCGAGGGATCCGTGCCGTCGCCCAGGACGCCGAGACGGCGAGCCTCATGGGCGTGAACATCGACCGCGTCATCGCCCAGACCTTCATCCTCGGGGGGATCCTCGGGGGTGCCGCGGGGTTCCTTTTCGGTCTCAACTCCGGCGTCGTCTACACGATGGGATTCACCCCAGCCCTCAAGGCCTTCACCGCCGCGGTGCTGGGAGGCATCGGCAACATCCGAGGCGCGATGCTCGGCGGCCTGCTCCTCGGCATCTTCGAGAACCTCGGGGTCACCTGCGCCCCGACCGAGTGGCGTGACGTCATCGCCTTCGGGATCCTCGTGCTCGTCCTCATCATCCGGCCGACGGGCATCCTCGGCGAGCGACTCGGACGGTCCGCATGAGCGCCTTCGCCGCGACCGCCCTCTCCCGGGTGCGATGGGCCAGACAGAACGTCGAGATCCGGCGCCTGTTCGCCTGCGTGTTCGGCCTGCTCGTGCTCGCGCTCATGACCGGACCCTCGGGGAGCAACACCGCGCCGGTCTCCGGTTTCACCGGGTCGCTGTTCCACCTGCGCGTCTTCGCCTTCCTCGGTCTCGGCGTCGGCCTCTGGGCGGTCATCACCGCCCAGCACCGCTGGGGCGAGGTGATCAAGCGCACGAGCGAAAAGGTCATGACCCTGCCGAGGCGTGTGATGCCGGACCGCCGCGTGCGCCTCTTCTTCTATGCCGCCGCGCTCGCGGTCGCGATCATTCTTCCTTTGCACGTCAACGCCTTCTGGCAGGACGTCCTCGTCGACCAGATCGGCATCTACGTGCTCCTCGCGATCGGCCTGAACGTCGTCGTCGGCTACGCAGGCCTCCTCGACCTCGGCTACATCGCCTTCTACGCGATCGGCGCCTACTCGACCGCATACTGGACCGGCGCGCTCCCCGTCCATCCACCGATGGTCGTCAACGCGTTCTGGGCCATCCCGTTCGCGATCGGCGCCGCGATGCTCGCCGGTGTCCTCATCGGTGCGCCGACGCTGCGTCTCCGAGGCGACTACCTCGCGATCGTGACGCTCGGATTCGGCGAGATCATCCAGATCGTCGCGACCAACCTGCAGGGGGTGACCGGTGGCGCTCAAGGGGTGATCGGAATCCCCCATCCCTCGGTCAATGTGTTCCACATCCACTACTCGTGGCTGATCGACCCGCTTCCCTACTACTACCTGCTCCTTGCGTTCGTCGTCCTCGCGCTGATCGCCTACTCCTTCCTCGAGCATTCGCGGGTGGGCCGCGCCTGGACGGCGATCCGAGAGGACGAGGTCGCCGCCGAGTCGACCGGGATCAACGTGCTGAAGTACAAGATCCTCGCCTTCGCCATCGGGGCGTCGACGTCAGGCTTCGCGGGAATGCTCGAGTCCAGCAAGATCTCGTTCATCGAGCCCGGTGACTTCACGGTCCAGCTCTCCATCCTCATCCTCGTCCTCGTCATCTTCGGCGGGATGGGATCGCTGCTCGGCGCCGTCCTCGGGGCCGCCGTGCTCCAGTGGTTCCCCTGGTACCTGCGGGAGCACCCGTTGTTCGGGTTCCAGGACCAGGACCTGTTCATCTACCTCGGCGCGATCCTCGTGATCATGATGATCTTCCGCCCCGAGGGGATGATCCCGTCACGAAGACGAAAGCGCGAGATCGGTCTCGCCGAGCACGGCGTCGGCACGGCCGACGCGATGAGCGGATCCGCGAGCGAGATCTCGTGACGACGACCGTCGACACCACGGCCGCGACCGTCACCGGCGACATCATCGTCGACGTCGAGAACGTCTCGTTGAGCTTCGGCGGGGTGAAGAGCCTCGTTGAGGTGACGCTCAACCAGGCCCGGGGTGAACTGCTCTCCGTCATCGGCCCGAACGGAGCCGGCAAGACGTGCCTTTTCAACTGCCTCACCGGCGTCTACCACCCGCAGGTGGGCTCCATCAACTTCTACGCCAACGAGGGCGGCGCCACCCAGATCATCGGCCGCAAACCGCACCGCATCAACCGCCTCGGGATCGCGCGGACCTTCCAGACGAGCAGGCTCTTCAACGCCCTCACCGCGTTCGAGAACGTGAAGATCGGGGTCGAGTCGCGCCAGCACACCGGGCCCGTCGGGGCGATGCTGCGCCTGCCCCGCACGAGAAAAGAGGAGCGTGAGGGCGACGCCCGTGCGGCGCAACTCCTCGATTTCGTCGGCCTTCGCTCGCGGGCGAACGAGCTCGCCAGCGCCCTTCCGTATGGGGCGCGACGGCGGCTGGAGATCGCCCGCGCCCTCGGGACGAGCCCGCAGCTCCTGCTCCTCGACGAGCCGGCCGCCGGGACGAACCCGGCGGAGAAGATCGAGCTCGCCACGCTCATCCGTCGTGTGAACAATGAGCTCGGGGTCACCGTGCTCCTCATCGAGCACGACATGGGCCTCGTCATGTCGCTCGCCGAACGGATCATCGTCCTCAATTTCGGCCGGGTGATCGCCTCGGGCACACCGTCCGAGGTGCAGCACAATCCCGACGTCATCGAGGCCTACCTCGGCGCGCCGGCGGACGACGAGGACGGCGGCCACGTCCCGCCCGACGCCCCTGGTGAGGGGGCCGAGTAGCCGTGCTGCTCGAGCTCGACCACGTCGAGGTCCGCTACGGACCCATCCGGGCGCTGCGCGGGGTCAGCCTCGCGGTCGATCCGGGCGAGATCGTCGCCCTGCTCGGCGCCAACGGCGCCGGCAAGTCGACGACCCTGCGGACGATCTCGGGGCTCATCCACCCGAATGCCGGGACGGTCGTGTTCGACGGCAAGCCGATCCAACGCACGCCGAGCCACGACATCGTGGGGCTCGGCGTCGGACACGTGCCCGAGGGGCGCCGCATCTTCCCGATGATGACGGTCCTGGAGAACCTCGAGATGGGCGCCTACCTCCACCAGGGCAACGTCTCGAAGAACCTCGAGCGCGTCTACGCCCTCTTCCCCGTCCTCGCCGAGCGCCGCCGACAGGACGGCGGGACCCTTTCGGGGGGCGAGCAACAGATGCTCGCGATCGCGCGCTCTCTCATGAGCAGCCCGCGTCTCCTGCTTTTCGACGAGCCCTCGATGGGGCTCGCGCCGATGTTCGTGAAGACGATCTTCCAGATCATCCGGGAGATCCGCGACGAGGGCACGACGATCCTCCTCGTCGAGCAGAACGCCTCCCAGGCGCTCCATCTCGCCGACCGGGCCTACGTCCTCGAGAACGGCTCGATCGTCATGTCGGACCGGGCCGACGTTCTGCTCCAGGACCCGCGCGTCCGCGCCGCCTACCTCGGCGAGGGCGCGGCGTAGGCGAGCGGCGGACCGAATCGACGAGGGCACAGGCGGCGGTCGCGCACCGATGACGGCACCGCGCCGCGCCGACTGCGCAGCCCGGGACGAGGCGGACGCCCTCGCCCCGCTCCGTGACTTCTTCGACCTTCCCGACGGCCTCATCTACCTCGACGGCAACTCGCTCGGGCCGCTCCCGCGCCCGGCGATTGCCCGCGTGAACCGCACGCTCCGGACCGAATGGGGCGAAGGGCTCATCCGCAGCTGGGACTCGGCTGGTTGGTGGGACAAGCCCCTGGCGCTCGGCGCGCGCATCGCCCCCCTCATCGGGGCGCGACCCGAGGAGGTCGTCGTCGGGGACTCGACCTCGGTGAACACCTTCAAGGTCGTCGTCGCCGCGCTGCGGATGCGGCCTGACCGGCGGGTGATCGTCACCGACCGTGACAACTTCCCGACCGATCTCTACATCATCGACAGTGCTGCCGAGCTGGCGGGCGACTACTCCATGCGCCGTGTCGAGACCCCCGACGACGTCGCCGGCGCGATCGACGAATCCGTCGCGCTCGTCGCGCTGACGCACGTCGATTACCGCAGCGCCCGCCTCTATCCGATGGACGAGATCACGCGGGCGGCCCATGACAACGGCGCCGTCATCGCCTGGGACCTCTCGCACAGCGTCGGTGCGGTCCCGCTCGACGTCGACGGCTGCGACGTCGACTTCGCGGTCGGGTGCACCTACAAGTTCCTGAACGGCGGGCCCGGCTCTCCAGCGTTCCTGTTCGCGGCGTCCCGGCTCCACGACGTCGCGCGCCAACCCCTTGTCGGCTGGCACGGCCACGCGCGTCCCTTCGGATTCGAACCCAACTACGAGCCGGCGCCGGGCATCCGGCGGTTCGCCTGCGGCACCCCACCGATCCTTTCGTACGCCTCGCTCGAGGGCAGTCTCGAGATCTGGGATCACGTCGAGCTCGCAGAGCTTCTCGCCAAGGGCCAGGAGCTCTGCAACCTGCTCATCGAGCTCCTCGAGCCGTGTTTCGTCCCAGGGCGCTTCGAGCTCATCTCGCCCCGCGACTCGCGCCTGCGCGGCAGTCAGGTCACGCTGCGCCATCCTGAGGCGCGCTCGTTCCTCGCGGCCCTCGCGCGCCGGGGCGTGATCGGTGACCACCGCGAACCGGACCTCGTCCGCCTTGGCATCGCGCCGTTGTACCTGCGCTTCGTCGACATCTGGGACGCAGCGGACACGATCCGCGAGATCCTGTCCGCGGGTCGCGTCGCGCGACGCGACTGACCCCGGGCGGGCCGCGTGGCCGCCGCGGGCCGACTCCCCCGACGGCGAGTCAGGCGAGCGGTTCGAAGCGCGCCGTGAAGTGCCGAAGCTGCCTGGGTTCGGCCACGATCCGGAACCCGGGAAGTTGAGAGGCGCGCGCCTGGACCGCCTGGCACACCTCGATCACGTAATCGATGTGGCTCTGGGTGTAGGTCCGACGGGGGATGGCGAGCCGCACGAGGTCCATCGTCGCCGGCTTCTCCGATCCATCCGGCTGCCGGCCGAACATGACAGTGCCGATCTCCGACGTGCGCACACCGCCCGCCTCGTAGAGGGCGACCGAAAGCGCCTGCCCGGGATACTCGAGCGGCGGGATATGGGAGAGCATCGCCCGGGCGTCGATGTAGACGGCGTGACCGCCGATCGGCAGGACGACAGGAATACCGGCGTGATCGAGCGCCTCACCGAGGTACGCGGTCGAGCGGATCCGGTACTGCAAGTAGTCGTGCGAGACCGCCTCCTTGAGTCCCTGCGCGATCGCCTCGAGGTCGCGCCCCGCGAGGCCGCCGTAGGTCGGGAATCCCTCGGTCAAGATGAGCAGGTTCCGCGCCGCCTCGGCGAGGGCGTCGTCGTTGCAGGCGAGCCAGCCCCCGATGTTGCAGAGCGGATCCTTCTTCGCGCTCATCGTCATCCCGTCGGCGAGACTCGCCATCTCGCGCACGATGTCGGCGACCTCCCGCTCCCCCTGCCCGGGTTCGCGGGCACGGATGAACCAGGCGTTCTCGGCGAAACGACACGCGTCGAGGAACAACGCAACCCCGTACGCGTCACAGACCGCCCGCACGGCGTGCAGGTTCTCCAGGCTCACCGGTTGGCCGCCACCCGAGTTGTTCGTCACGGTCACCATCACCACGGGGACGTTCGCCTTGCCGCGGCTCGCCAGCAGCGCGTCGAGCGCCGCCACGTCGACGTTCCCCTTGAACGGGTGGAGCGCCCTCGGGTCGCGTCCCTCCTCGATGACGAGGTCGACCGCCTCAGCCCCGGTGAATTCGATGTTGGCCCGTGTCGTGTCGAAGTGCGTGTTGCTCGGGATGACCCGTCCGGGACCGCCGACGACGGTGAAGAGGATCTTCTCCGCGGCGCGGCCCTGGTGTGTCGGAATGACGTGCCGGAAGGGGAACAGCTCGGTGACGGCCTGCCGGAAGATCTCCCAGGACGGGGACCCCGCGTAGGACTCGTCACCGTGCTGGATCGCCGACCACTGGTCGCGGCTCATCGCGCCGGTGCCAGAGTCGGTCAGCAAGTCGATAAGCACGTCGGACGAGGCGAGATTGAAAAGGTTGTAACCCGCGGCGCGGATGGCCGCGCCGCGGTATTCCGGCGTCGTCATGGCGAGCGGTTCGACGGCGTGGATCCGGAACGGCTCGATCACGGTCCGGAACGGCTCAGACGGCATTTCCATCGCATCTCCTGTGTCGGGCCCGTGACGTGCACGGCGGCGGTTCGCGCCACGACTCTAGGATCCGGGGGCGCGTGCGACACACCGACGGCCGCTCGCCGACCGGGCGGGGGGCACGCGCCGGAGACGTTGGGCACGACTCGCCCCTCGACTGGTTACGGTCGGGCGGGAGAATCCCCGATGACTTGATCGTCCAGACGATGCAATTCAAGGCCGGGCGCGTCGGACGCCAGTCGGCCGGCCCGACAGCCGCGGTCGGTGAAGCCGCGAGCTACGAGCAGCCGCTCGTCGCGCCGCAGCTCGGGCAGGCGTAGCAGGAGCCGGCCCGCTGCATGACGTTGCCGCAGGAGTAGCAGAACGGCGCGTCGCCTTTCTCCAGCGACATCCGGTGGACGGCCGCGAGGCTGTCCCCGCCCTCGCCGAACCGCTCCTGCTCGCGCTTGGCGGCGTCGGCGAGCTCGATGTCCTCGAGGCCCGGCAGCGTCGGCTGCCGGCGTTCGCCGGTCGACAGGATGCCGAGCTCGACCCGCTCGTCGTAGGGCAGGTAATCGAGGGCGAGGCGCCGGAAGATGAAATCGACGAGGCTCGACGCGATCCTCAGGTCCGGGTCGTCGGTGATCCCGGCGGGCTCGAAGCGCATGTTCGTGTACTTGCGGACGAACGTCGCCAGCGGCACGCCGTGCTGGAGGCCGAGGCTCACCGCGATCGCGAAGGCGTCCATGACCCCCGAAAGGGTCGATCCCTGCTTGGAGACCTTCAAGAAGACCTCGCCGGGGCGCCCGTCCTCGTACTCCCCCACCGTCACGTAGCCGTCGCAGTCGGCCACACGGAAGGCGAAGGTGTAGGAGCTGCGGCGGCGCGGCAGACGGGTCCTCGTCGTCACATCGGGAGCGGTGACGTGCCCGGCGAGCGCGTCCTCCAGCTCGGCGATGCGGGCGTGCAGCTCGCCGACGCGCACGGAGTCGTCCGCGCCGAGCTCGCCGGGAATCTTCGTCGTCGACAGGGGCTGCGCGACCTTGCAGTTGTCCCGGTAGATCGCGACCGCCTTGAGGCCCATCTTCCAGGCGTCGACGTGCAGCTGTTCGACGTCGGCGACGCTCACGTCCTCCGGCATGTTCACCGTCTTCGAGATCGCCCCAGAGATGAACGGCTGCACCGCCGCCATCATCTTCACGTGGCCGAGGTACTGGATGGAATTCTCACCCATCGAGCAAGCGAACACCGGCAGGTGCTCGGCCCTCAGGTACGGCGAGCCGAGGATCGACTTGTGCTCGTCGATGTAGGCGACGATCTCGACGATCTCACCGTCGGAGTAGCCAAGGCGGCGCAGCGCTCGCGGCACCGTCTGGTTGACGATCGACATCGTCCCGCCACCGACGAGCTTCTTCGTCTTCACGAGCCCGAGGTCCGGCTCGATGCCCGTCGTGTCGCAGTCCATCAGAAACGAGATCGTCCCGGTGGGCGCGAGCACGGTCGCCTGCGAGTTCCTCACCCCGTGGGCGTCGGCGAGCTCGACCGCCTCGTTCCAGGCCCCGCGCGCCGCGGTCAGCAACGAGATCGGCACCAGCGAGGCGTCGATCGCCTCGATCGCGTCACGGTGCATCCGCAGCACGTTCCGCATCGGCTCGGCGTTCTCGTGGAAGCCCGCGAACGGTCCCATCCGGGCCGCGATCCGGGCCGACGTCGCGTAGGCGTGCCCGGTCATGAGCGAGGTCACCGCCGCCGCGACGGCGCGGGCCCCGTCCGAGTCGTACGGCATACCGAGCGCCATCAGCATCGCCCCGAGGTTCGCGTAGCCGAGGCCGATCTCCCGGAACCGCCGCGTCGTCTCGGCGATCTTCTCCGTCGGGTAGTCCGCGTTGCCGACGAGGATCTCCTGCGCGGTGAAGACGACCTCGACGGCAGCCCTGAAACCCTCCGTGTCGAATGCGCCGTCGGTGCCGAGGAACTGCAGCAGGTTGATGCTCGCCAGGTTGCACGCCGAGTTGTCGAGGTGGACGTATTCGCTACAGGGGTTCGAGGCGTTGATCCGGCCGGTGTTCGGCGCCGTATGCCAGCGGTTGATCGTCGAGTCGAACTGCAACCCCGGGTCGGCGCACTCCCAGGCCGCCTGGGCGATCTCGTGGAAGAGCTCTCTCGCCCGTACCGTCTCGATCGTCGCGTGACTCGTGCGGGCGACAAGGTCCCAGCCGCCATCAGCGAGGACGGCCGCCATGAACTCGTCACTCACGCGAACCGAGTTGTTCGCGTTCTGGTACTGGACCGAATGGCTGTCCTCACCGTCGAGGTCCATGTCGAACCCCGCCGCGGCGAGGGCGCGGGCCTTGCGTTCCTCGCGGGCCTTGCACCAGACGAACTCCCGGATGTCGGGGTGGTCGACGTCGAGAATGACCATCTTCGCCGCGCGGCGCGTCTTGCCCCCGGACTTGATCGTGCCGGCCGAGGCGTCGGCGCCGCGCATGAAGCTCACGGGGCCCGAGGCCGTGCCCCCGCCACCGAGGAGCTCGCGCGAGCTGCGGATCCTCGAGAGGTTCACGCCCGCCCCCGATCCCCCCTTGAAGATCGTCCCCTCCTCGACGTACCAGTTGAGGATCGAGGGCATCGAGTCCTCCACGGCGAGAATGAAGCACGCCGAGGCCTGCTGGGGCACGCCTGCCACGCCGATGTTGAACCAGACCGGTGAGTTGAAGGCGGCCTTCTGGGTGACGATCAGGTACTTCAGCTCATCGTTGAACGCCGACGCCTCGGCGTCGTCGGCGAAGTAGCCGTCACGGACGCCCCAAGCCGTGATCGTGTCGACGACACGGTCGACGACCTGGCGCAAGGAGCTCTCGCGCTCCGGCGCGCCGAGCGGTCCGCGGAAGTACTTCTGGGCGAGGATGTTCGTCGCGTTCATCGACCAGGTCTTCGGGACCTCCACCGCGAGCTGCTCGAAGGCGACCTCTCCCGTCCGGTAGTCCGAGATGATCGAGTCCCGGCGCTCCCACTCGACGGCGTCGTAGGGATGCCGGCCCGGCTTGGTGAAGTGGCGCCGCACGCCGATGTCGACCCGCTCGTCCGCTACCGCCATCGTTCTGCTCCCCCTCCGCGTCATCTGCGGCGCTTCGGTTCCGAACCCTGACCACGACCTGGCGATGCTTCCCCCGAGCGCCCCATACACACAATATGTAGTGGTCTATGGAGCCAACACCACTAGATGAGGAGATAAGTACAGCACCGTAGTTACAGGGCTGTCAATGACTGTTTTCGACGGGGCTGGCGTGCCAGGAGGGCCCGCTGAGCGCCGTGGGGCAGCTGTCCGAGCCTTCACCCTCCCCCGCCACGCAGCGCGCCGACGTCTTCGACCCACGATCCCGCCGAGGCTACTGGACGGCTCCGACGGTCCGAGCCCACCTCACCAGCCGAGCGGGATGCCCGCCACCCGGGCCGCCTCCACGACCGGTGCCGCAGAATCCGGCCACCCGATGACGGCCCAGGTGGCGCCGGCGTCGGCGAGTGTCCGCAGCTGGGTGGCCGCCGACGCGCGCGTCCGCGCGAGGACCCCGCCCCAGGAGACGGCGCCTTCGCGACCGAGCTCGGCGACCCTGCCGACCCCCACCCCGAAGACGTTGATCGTTGCCCCGATCTCGCGGGCGATCGCATTCGTCGGCGTCGCACCGGCCCCGATCCAGACCGGGATGCGCTCCCCGACGAGCGCGGCGCCGACGGTGTGGATCGCCTGCCGTCGCGCCGGCGCGCTCTGGGGCACGAGCCCGTAGGCGAGGTTCTCGGGCGCGCTGCGGTGATCCCCGGCCCCGATCCCCGCGATCAACCGACCGCCGCTCACGAGGTTCAGCGTCCGGAACTCGGCGACGAGCACGTCTTCGGGCACGAGGCCGATCCGGGCGACGAGGGTACCGAGGAACACCCGCTCGGTGGTCGCTGCGAGCATCCCCAGCAGCGGGAAGGGTGCGATCGCCGACCGCCCCGGGGTTCCCGGCGGCCAGAGGTGATCGTAGGCGAAAAGGCCGTGGATCCCTGCCTCCTCCGCCTCCGCGGCGCACGACCGGGCCGCGTCGACCGACGGTTCAAACGAAGGGAGGATGACGCCGACGCGCATGGTCGAACGCTCGATGACGCTCAGGATCCGCTTTCCACGCGGGCTTTGAGGTCGCGCACCGCCGCATGCAGGATGTGGGCCTCGGCCCGCCGCTTCACGAATCCGGGGATGGGCACGCGCAGCTCGACGGAGAGCTCGTAGTGCACCTCCGTCGTTCCGTCCGGTCCGGCGTGGAACTCGTAACGGCCGTCGAGCCGGCTCGTGAGGTCCCCGTCCTTCTGCGTCCACGCCACCGCGAAAGGCGCGTCCGAGTAGTCGTAGCTGAGGACGTAGCTCGTGCTCCGGCCGAAGGCCCCGGCCCGGAAGCTCACGGTCGACGGACGGCCCTCGGGGTCACGAGAAAGGACATTGACCTCCTTCACGTCGGCGACCCACTCCGGGTACCGCTCGAGATCGGTCACGACCGCGAAGCAACGCTCCGGCGTCCCCGCGATCGTCATCTTCTGGGCCGTGTGCTCCACGGTCCGCTCCTTTCGACCCCGTCGAGGGCTCCACCCAGCCTCTCACGGCGACCAACGCTTGTGTAGCAGGCCGGCTGGTGTCGCGCGTCGATCCTCACTCCTCGGCGGCCCGCAGCGCGGCGTCGAGCCGGGTGGCGAGGATGTCGTAGTCGAACTCGGCACAGGCGCGCCGCCGGGCCGCCGCGCCCAGTCCAAGCCGCCGGCCCTCGTCGTCCAACAGCGCGGCCAACGCCCTCGTCGCCACGGCCACATCACCGGGCCGGTCGACGACGAGACCCGTCACGCCGTCGACGACCGCCTCGTGCGAGCCCCCGCTGCGCCCCGCGACCTGGGGCACCCCTGTCGCGGCCGCCTCGAGGAAGACGATGCCGAAACCCTCCTGCTCCAGACCACCCCAACGGGTGCGACAGAGCACGGCGGCGATATCCGCCGCCCCGACGAGGCCAGGCAGATCCTCGTCGCTCACCCCGCCGAAGAAACGCACCGGAGCGTCGAGGCGCCGCGCGAGCGACGCGAGGCGCCGGGCGTCCCGCCCGGCTCCCGCGATCGCCACGACGAGGTCCGGATGCTCGGCGGCCAGCGCCGCCGACGCCTCGATCAGCACATCCATGCCCTTTCGGGGTACGAGTCGGCTCACCGATACGACGAGACGACCGGCTTCCGGCAACCCGAAACGCCGCCTGACCGAGGAGATCTCCTCGGCGGCGAGCGGATGAAAGCGGCGCACGTCGACACCCGGCGGGGCGATGACAACTTCGGGCAGGTCCTCTCCCGCGAGTCGGCGCGCCTCGTCGGCCGGGTAACCGCCAGCCGCGATCACCAAGTCCGCGCCGGCGAGCACCCGTCGGAGCAGTCGCGACGTCACCGGAAGGCGCGCCGCCACGGTCACCTCGGCGCCGTGGAGGACGACCGCGTAGGGCAAGTCGAGCTTCGGTCCGACAAGACCGACCGGCAACGCGGGATCGAGTACGACGAGCGAGGCACCCCGATCGTCCGCGAGTTGCCGGACGCGTGCCACGAGCCCCCGCGTCGGTAGCAGCATCCGCGCCTTTTCCCGCTCGATCGCGTGGGGTGCCGCGGCGTCGAACTCCCGGGCGCCGACTTGGTCGATCGTCAGCACCGAGGCCCGCCCTGGGGGAAGCCGTCGCCAGTACTCCCAGAGGTAGGACTGGATGCCGCCGACCTTGGGCGGATAGTCGTTCGTGACGAGAAGGTGCGTCACCGGTTACGCGCCCCCCCCGACGGGGGCGTGCGGTGCGTCAGAACGCTCAGCCCGCTCGCTTCTCGTGCCGGAGTGCTGGAAGCAGGCCCGCCTGTTCGAAAACGCGCACCGCCCTCGCCTCGGCGGCATTGATGATGATCGCGTCGGCGGGGTCGCGATCGAGCAGGAAACTGACGACGCAGTCGTCACAGGCCGACGTCCCCTCGTGGCTGCAGGTGCCGCAGCTGATCGTGAGCGATTCCCTGGCCATCACCGCTCCCTCGGTCACCTCGGAGCTCCGCGCCGAGCCCGACGCAGATCATGATGGCTCCCGGGTGTATCAAAGCGGTGCGGCCGCCTCCCCAACCGTCGCGGTCGCTCCGCCGGCGACTGCCGCCCCGGGCTCCTCGAACACCTCGATCGCCGAAGATTTCCCGCACCATCGGCATGTCACGGATTCGACCGCCTCGTCGAGGACCTCCTCCTCGTCGATCGCGTGCTCGCCACCCAGGGTGAAATGCCAAAAAGCCCGCGTCCGCCGCGTCGACACGACATCGAATCGGGTCAGGTTCCCACAACCCAGGCAGCGGTAGCGAACGGACACGCTGCGAACCTAGCGCGCCCGGTCCCACAGCCTCGAACCGTACGCCCACGCCGCTGCGCCTCGGGCCGCGCGGACTACCCCGTCGGGTCCGCGAGGTACTCCTCGAGCCGCCCGGCGAGTGCCCGGAGGGCCCGCCCGCGGTGTGAGATCTCATGCTTGGCGCCAGCGTCCATCTCGGCGAGCGTCCGTCCGTCACCCGAGTCGGGAATGAACACCGGGTCGTAGCCGAAGCCGCCTGTGCCGCGCGGGACCATGGTGATCGCCCCTTCGAGCGTCCCGGAGGCCACAAGTTCAGTGCCGTCGGCCAGGATCGCCAGGGCGACCGTGCGGAAGCGGGCACGGCGGTCCTTGCGGTCGCCGAGCGCGGCGAGGAGTTTCGCGATGTTGGCGACGGAATTCCCGTCGGGTCCCGCGTAGCGCGCGGCGCGCACACCCGGCAGCCCGCCGAGCGCGTCCACCTCGAATCCGGTGTCGTCGGCCAACGCGCCGATTCCGGTCGCCGACCGCACCGCCTCCACCTTCAGGCGGGCGTTCTCCTCGAGCGTCTCGCCGTCCTCCTCGACGGCCGGCAGGTGCTCGGGTCGTGCCATGAACTCGACGCGTTCGTCGAGGACGCCGCGCAGGATCTCAAGCATCTCGCGTGCCTTGTCGGGGTTCGCCGACGCGATGACGAGCCGCAAACGGCCGGAGTCCGCACTCACCCGGCGATCCGGGGGGACGGCGGTGTCGCGAGCATCACCTCGTCGCAGGCGACCAGGCTCCGGATGCCCGCGCCGGCCAGTTCGAGCAGCTCGTCGAGCGTCGTTCGCGGGAACGGGTCGCGTTCGGCCGTCCCCTGGACCTCGACGAAAAGGCCCGAACCCGTCATGACGACGTTCATGTCGACTCCGGCCCGGGCATCTTCCTCGTAGTCGAGGTCCACCATCGCGACCCCGTCGACCAGACCGACGGATACCGCGCCGACCGAGTCGAGCAACGGAACGGCGCTGAGCACGCCATCCGCGACGAGGCGCGCACACGCGTCGTGCAGGGCGACGAACGCCCCCGTGATCGCCGCCGTCCTCGTCCCGCCGTCGGCCTGGAGGACGTCACAGTCCAAGATGATCTGGCGTTCCCCGAGCGCCTTCAGGTTGCACACCGCGCGGAGCGATCTCCCGATGAGACGCTGGATCTCCTGCGTGCGTCCTGACTGGCGACCTTTCGTTGCCTCGCGCGGCACACGTTCGGACGACGAACCGGGAAGCAGCGAGTACTCGGCGGTCACCCACCCCCTGCCCGAACCACGCAACCACCGTGGGAGCTCGGCGTCGACCGACGCCGTGCAAAGGACCTTCGTGCGGCCCATCGTGACGAGCACCGACCCCGCGGCGAACTCGGTGAAATCCCGGACGATCTCGAAGGGTCGCAGCTCATCTGGCCTACGCCCGTCGTGGCGAACCGCGCTCGTCATCGTTGGTCAGTCCCCGTCGCCTTTCGTCCCTGGTCGGCCGCCGCGAGGCGCGGCCTTCCCGACGACCGTACCCGCCGCGCACTCGGGCGCGCCGCGGGGCCACCTTGGCGGATCAGCCCGCACCTGGTCACCCGCCGAACACGACGGATTCCGCCGCGACGAGCTCCGGCCCCAGCAAACGGCTCCCCATCGCGACGAACCACCCCAGGTCGCCGGACGATAGGAACCGGTGGGTCCCTTTCGGGGGGATCCGGCGGCCAAGCCCCGTCGATTCGAGGATGGCTCGCACGTCGAACGCCGTCTCCTCAGCTGACGAAACGAGGACGACGTCACGACCCATGACGTCCGCGATCGTCCGGGCGAGGAAGGGGTAGTGCGTGCAACCCAGTAACAACGTGTCGATGCCAGCTTCCTTCAGGGGTTCGAGGAGTCGCTCGGCCAGAACATGGACCGGGTCGCCGTCGAGCTCGCCACGCTCGACGAATTCGACGAAGCCCGGACAGGCGGCGCAGTGCACTCGCTGGACGCCGTGGATCGCTGCGGCGGCTCGCTGGTATGCGCCGGAGGCGATCGTGCCGGTCGTACCGATCACGCCGATCTCGCCATTGCGCGTCGCGGCCACGGCAGCGCGCGCTCCTGGTTCGATCACTCCGACGATCGGAACGTCGAAGTCGTAGCGCAACTCGTCGAGCGCCACCGATGACGCCGTGTTGCAGGCGACGACGATCATCTTCACGTCTTCGACCCGCACGAAATAGTCGGCGATCTCGTGGGAGAACCGCCGGACCTCGTCGACTGGACGCGGTCCGTACGGATACCGGCCGGTGTCGCCGACGTAGACGATGTCCTCGTCACGCAGGAGATCGATCAGCGCGCGCGCGACCGTCAGACCGCCGAATCCGCTGTCGAAAATGCCAATGGGCCGGTCGTTCATCTTCCGGCCCAGGTTAGGCGTTGGCGCCGAATCGGGCGTCTTGGCCAAGGTGAACCTCAGAAGTAGACGGACTGCCGGGCGCGCCTCACCACCGCGTCGACGTCCCCCGTCCAGACGTCGGCGGACAGGTACTTCCATCCCCCGTCAGGGGACAGCACGACGATCACGCCGGCGGGGATCTGGGTCGCGCAACGCGCGGCACCGGCCATGGCCGCACCCGTCGAGAGCCCGGCAAAGATGCCGACGTCGGCGAGACGCCGCGTCCACTCCACCGAGTCCTTCGGACCGATCACCGTCTTGCGATCGAGCAGCTTCTCTCCGCCTAGGTTCGTGAAGATCGGCGGGATGAACCCGTCGTCGAGGGTGCGCAGGCCGTCGACCGCCTCCCCGGCAGGAGGCTCGACCGCCCATACCTCGATGTCGGGGTTCTGCTCTTTGAGGAACCGTCCGACCCCGAGAAGGGTGCCGCTCGTCCCGAGACCGGCGACGAAGTGCGTCACCTCCGGGAGGTCACGCCAGATCTCGGGCCCGGTCGTCTCGTAATGGGCCCGCGGGTTCGCCGGATTCCCATACTGGTATAGGAAGACCCATTCGGGATGCGACACCGCGAGCTGTCGGGCGAGGCGGATTGCCCCGTTGGACCCCTCCGCTCCCGGCGAGGAGATGATCTCGGCTCCCCAGACCTCGAGCAACTGCCGACGCTCCGCCGAGACGTTCTCGGGGAGCACGACTTTGAGGTGATAGCCCTTGACACGGCTGATCAGGGCGAGACCGATGCCCGTGTTGCCCGACGACGGTTCGAGCAGGGTCGCGCCCGGCGTCAGCACCCCCCGGTCCTCCGCGTCCTCGATGAGGTAACGCGCGACGCGATCCTTCACCGATCCGCCGGGGTTGACCCCCTCGAGCTTCACGACGATGCGCACCTCAGGGTTCGGACTCAACCCGGAGACGTCGACCATAGGCGTGTTCCCGATCAGCCCGAAGACGTTATGGACGAGCATCGCCGACCGCCGCGCGCCTAGGTCGCGCCGCCCGCCACCGCCGGCAGGATCGACACGACGTCGTTGCTCGCCACCCGGGTGTCGAGTCGTTCGAGGTAGCGTACGTCGTCGTCGTTCACGTAGACGTTGACGAAGCGGTGTAGCTCGCCGTCCTCGGTCATGACCTGCGCACCCAGCGCGGGGTGTTCGGAGATGACAGAACGGAGCACCTCGCCGACCGTCGTACCGTCGGCGGACACCTTCGCCCTACCCCCCGTCGCGGGACGCAGCAGCGTCGGGAGCCTCACTTCAACCGGCACCGGAACCTCCGTGGAATCTCGTCGCTCGAATGCTGACCTAACAGGTCATATTCTAACGACGCCCGGTCGGATTCCGGTCGCCCCGAGCTAGGCGGATGCGCCCGGGCCGCACCGCCACTCAGACGAGAACGACGGGCTCCTCGGTGACGAATCCCTCGCGGATCCGGAAGGACCGCATCGAACCAACCTCGCCACGCAGCGAGACCAGGACGTAGTGCCACCCCGGATCGGGGGCCTGTGCGACGTCGGTCGCCGACGGATAGGCGTCGGTGTGCGTGTGGGAGTGGAAGACACCGATGATCTCCAGACCCTCCTCCTCCGCCTCCCGGTCCGCTCGAAGGTGGTCCTCCGGGTCGACGACGTAGAGGCGGGCAGATGCGGCGCTGTTCCGGACGGGGAACCATCGCACGACCCGGCCGCTGACGGCGTCGCCGGCGATCAGCCCACAGCCCTCGGTCGGGAATGACCGCAGGCAGTGCGCCGTCATCTCGACGGCGAGCGCCTCGTCGAGGACCAGTTGCGATTCTTCTTCACGCGGCACCGCCCCGGGAGGGCAAGAAGAGCCCATCGGGCAGGGAGGCTACCGTCTCGGATCATGGCAACGCGGTCCCCGAGACGACGGCCGGCCAGGCCACGGGCCGTGAGCGGCTCGACACGGATCGAACGCGAGCCGATCCGGCCGGTGGCGCGGAATCGGCGGGCCCGGCACGAGTACGACATCCTCGACACGTTCGAGGCGGGGCTCGAACTCAAAGGCGCCGAGGTGAAATCCGTCCGCGCCGGCCAGGTCAGCCTGCAGGACGCCTACGCCCGCGTCGAGGACGGTGAGGCCTGGCTGCTCGGCGCGCGGATCGCGCCGTACGAGTACTCGAGCGGCTTCGGAGCCGTGGAAGCCGACCGGCCGCGCAAGCTCCTCCTCCACCGCAGGCAGATCGACGAGCTCCAGGGACGGGTCGCGCAGCAGTCGCTGACGCTCGTCCCCCTCTCGGTGTACTTCAAAGCCGGACGTGCCAAGGTCGAGCTCGCGCTCGCCCGCGGGCGGCGGATGTACGACAAGCGCCGTGCGATCGCGGAGCGCGAGGCGGGGCGCGAGGCCGAGCGCGCGATGAAGGGAATGCGCGACTGATGCCGAAGCCCGGGATGTGCCCGGGGAGCGCTTCCGGTGGAGCGGTAGAATGCTCGAGCCGGCACCTGCCGGCGCCCAATATTCGTGTGCCAGTCACGTGACTGGCACCTTCCGAGGGGGTGACAGGCTTCGACTTCGGTCGTCAAGGTGGGAGAAGCGAGCCGTGGTCTCCGGATCCACGTAAAAGAGCCGGAAAACAAAACAAACGCCGAGCATCAGCTCGAGCTTGCTGCCTAAGTAGCAGCAACGTCTGTCCGATCTAGGCCCCGCGGGTCGGGACCAGGCGTCATCTAGCGGGACTTACCAGAGCAGCGCCGTCAGCGCGTCGCCCGGGGACAACTCAGCTGACTGGGATCCTGCGCCGCTGCCGACGGAGAGGCGGGACCTGAGACTTTCCCGTCGGCTGCGCTCGGAGAAGGCCCATCGAGAACCCGAAGGACGCGGGTTCGATTCCCGCCACCTCCACTTCCGTCGTGCCTTCGGTTCGCTTGATGCGGCTGCGCTCCTCGAGTCAGCGATCAGCCGCGGCGATCCTCCCGGGTTCCCTTGGGTACGTAATCGAAGAACCGCTGGGTCGTCCCCCCGGCCGTCCACTCCGATCGCAACCGAGTGCGCCGCTCGACCCGCCTCAGCGCCGAGAGGAGGGCACGGTTGAGGTCCCGCGCGCTTTCGCCGGTCAGCTCGGCCACGACATGGAACCCGTCGTCGGTCGCGGTGATCTGACCACTGACGAGCCGACGCAGCACGGGCGCGATCGCTGACGGATCGTCGGAACCGACGTCGGCGACGAGAGAGAACACCTTCTCGCTCATTGCCTTATCTTGCCCGCGCGAGGTTCCTGTCGCCTGGAACGGGCGGGAAGTCCCTCTCGGCCGACCAACGAAACCCGGCCCCGCCGGATCACCCCACATTCCCGGGCGCGAAAACCGCTGATCGACGCGACCGCGACATCACCTCGGACTGCGGGGGAAGGTGCATAATCGGCATGTGTTCATCCCCTCGATCGGGCGTCTTCCGTGCTGACCGAGTCGGACACCTGTCCACAGTCGGACCGCCAGCGTCCGATCTCCTAGGCGACGCTCCGTGGAAACTCGTTCACCGATCGCGACCCGGCTCCGGGCGATGTTCCCGGAAACCTGGGGCCGTGATCCGACGATCTTCCGGGCTCCCGGGCGCGTCAACCTCATCGGCGACCACACGGACTACAACGACGGCTTCGTGCTGCCGGTTGCCGTGCAATACGCGACCTGGGCTGCGTTCTCTTCTCGCGACGATCGCAGGGTGAGGGTGCGCTCCCTGACTGTGGACAAGACGGCGGAGTTCGACCTCGACGAGGCTAACCCGCGTCCGCGGCATGATTGGACGGACTACGTACGGGGTCTCGCCTTCATGCTCGAGTCGGTGGGCCACCGGCTCGTCGGTGCCGACATCCTCATCGACAGCGACATCCCCCTTGGCTCGGGACTCAGCTCCTCGGCGGCCATCGAGATGGCGACGGGTTTTGGGTTGCTCTCGCTCGCAGGAGCAGCTTTCGATCTCGACGATCTCACGACCGCTGGACAACGGACCGAGAACACCTTCATCGGCGTAAAGAGCGGAATCATGGACCAGTACGCGTCCTGCCACGGGATGCGCGGCCACGCCATGCTGCTTGATTGTCGGGACTTGGTCGCACGATTCGTGCCCCTCGGCACCGACTGTCGATTCGTCATCGCGAACTCGATGGTCCGGCACGCGCACACGGCGAGCGCCTATAACTCCCGCCGAGCCGAGTGCGAAACCGGCGTCGCTGCGCTGGCGACCGTCATCCCGGAAATTCTGGCGTTACGCGACGTCTCGCCCGCTCAGCTCGAGGCCAACGAACGCCTCCTCGACCCGGTCGTCTACCGGCGTTGCCGCCACGTGGTGACCGAGAACGCGCGCGTCCTGCGCGCCGCGGACGCGCTCAAGGCCGGCGACGAGGAGCGTTTCGGGGCGCTCATGGTGCAATCCCATGAAAGCCTCCGGGACGATTACGAGGCGAGCTGCGGGGAGCTCGACCTCCTGGTCGACACCGCGCTCACGATCGATGGCGTGCTCGGCGCCCGTATGACCGGGGGCGGTTTCGGTGGCTGCACGATCAACCTCGTGCGCGACGACGCCGTCGACCGCTTCTCGGAGACGATCGCCGGCGAATATGAGAAATCGACCGGCATCACGCCCACGATCATCGTCGCCGAAGCCGGACCCGGGGTGGGGCCGGAACCAACCGGGATCGGAACGGACCGTTGAACGTGCTCGTCGTCGGGGGGGCGGGCTACATCGGCAGCGCGACCAGTCGCGCCCTTCTCGAAGCCGGTCACGAGGTCACCGTGTTCGACAACCTCGACAAGGGGCACCGCGCCGCGGTGCCGGATGGGGCCGAGTTGCTCGTTGGAGACACCGCCAGTCCCGAGGACCTCGACCTCGCCTTCGCCGCGCGGTCCTACGACGTGGTCATGGACTTCGCAGCCTTCATCGAAGCCGGCGAGTCGATGGACCAACCGGCCCGCTACTTCCGCAACAACACCGCGAACGCCCTCACACTCGTCGAAACGATGCTCCGGCACGACGTCGGCCGCCTGGTCTTCTCCTCGAGCGCGGCGGTGTTCGGCGACCCCGACCGGGTTCCGGTCGTCGAGGAAGAGCGCCCCGAGCCGACCAACCCCTACGGCGAGTCCAAGCTCCAGGTGGAGCGGATGCTCGCCTGGATTGGCCCGGCGCATGGCCTGCGCTGGGCGGTGCTCCGGTACTTCAACGCCGCCGGCGCGACCAGCCCCGACTGCGGCGAGGATCACGACCCGGAGTCCCACCTCATCCCGCTCGTGCTCGGCGTGGCGCTCGGCCGGCGCGAGGCGATCCGGGTCTACGGGACCGACTACCCCACGCCGGACGGGACCTGCGTGCGTGATTACGTCCACGTCGCGGACCTCGCCTCCGCCCACCTGCTGGCGATGGACTCCCTGTCGACGCGCCTGTCGGCGCGCTACAACCTCGGCAACGGTCTCGGCTACTCCGTCCGCGAGGTCGTCGACTGTGCCCGGCGCGTCACCGGTCGGGCGCTGCCGGTCGTCGAGTCGGCCCGCCGGCCGGGAGACCCGGCGATCCTCGTCGCGAGTTCCAACGCGATCCGGGCCAACTACGGGTGGACTCCCAGGTACGCGGATCTCGACTCCATCGTCGCGAGCGCCTGGGAGTGGCACGCAAAGCACCCCGACGGCTACGGGGACTGACGCGATGTCCTTCCTCGAGGATTCCTCGCACCGCCGCTTCAACCCGCTCACCGGGGAGTGGGTTCTCGTCTCGCCCCACCGCGCCCAGCGGCCCTGGCTCGGGCAGGTCGAACGGGGGGCGCATGCCGAGCTACCCCCCTACGACCCGTCCTGTTACCTGTGCCCAGGAAACGCACGGGCGAACGGCGAGCACAACCCGCCCTACATGCACACTTACGCCTTCGACAACGACTTCCCGGCACTTCTGCCGGGCGCGCCCCGCGACGAACTCGACCGGGGAGGTCTGCTCCTCGCGGCCGGGGAGTCAGGAATCTGCCGGGTGATCTGCTTCACGCCGCGCCACGATCTCGCGCTCGCGCGCATGGAGGCCACCGAGGTCGCGGGTGTCGTCGCCGTGTGGCGTGAGCAGTTCATGGAGCTCGCCGCCGGATACTCGTTCCATTCGGTCCAGATCTTCGAGAACCGGGGCGAGATGATGGGTGCGAGCAACCCCCATCCCCACTGCCAGATCTGGGCGAGCGCGAGCGTGACGAACGAGCTCGCCAAGGAGACGGCCGCGCTCGAACGGTTCTCGCTCGCCCACGGATCCTGTCTGCTCTGCGGCTACGCCGCCTTAGAGGAGGAGCTCGCCGAGCGCACCGTCTACTCGAACGGATCCTTCGTCGCCGTCGTCCCGTTCTGGGCGGTCTGGCCCTTCGAGACGATGGTCCTTCCCCGCCGACACCTCGGTGGGCTCGATCAATTCCGACCGGGCGACGTCGAGGGGTTCGCCGACGCCCTCCACGCCGTCACCGTCCGATACGAGAACCTCTTCGAAGCCCCTTTTCCGTACTCCATGGGCATCCACCAGCGTCCGACCGACGGACTGGCCCACGACGGGTTCCACCTGCACGCCCACTTCCTGCCGCCGCTCCTGCGCTCGGCGACGGTCCGGAAGTTCATGGTCGGATTCGAACTCTTCGGCTCGCCCCAGCGCGACATCACCGCGGAGGACGCGGCCGCCCGCCTGCGTGACCTCTCCGGGACCCACTACCTCGACTCAGACGCCGGCTGACCGTACCTCAGCGTCGCCGCGCGGCTCGGTTGGCCGCCCACCGCAGTACGTCGACTACCCCTCCCGGACGTCGTCGTCGGCCACGGACCGCGTCACGGCCCGCCCCCGGTAGGTGCTTCCGAGCAAGAACACGACCGCCAGCACGACGACGACGGACAGCCCGGCGACCCGGTCGTGGCGGAGCAGGAGCGCCGACCCGACGATGGCCAACGTGCCGACGAAGAGCTCCGGCGTGTCACCGACGAGAAAGTCCCACCAGAACCGTCCGAAAGCGACGACCGCCCGTTTGATGATGTCCCTCACCGGGCCAATCCCTCCCGGTCGGCGAGAGCGCTGGCGACCCGGGGAGCCGTCGGGCGCACCAGCGCGCGCATCAACGTCACGGCGATCACTGTGATGCCGGCGAACCCGGCGACGAGGACCGGCACCGCGAGATCGGATCCGGGCCAACGAAGCCCCGTCCCCTCGGCGACCCAGAAGACGCCGAAGCTCGTCAACATGACGCCGACCGCCATCTTCATCACGTTCTCCGGAATGGACGAGAGCTGACGGGCGACGATGACGCCAGCGGTCCCGACGACGATCACCGCCGCCACGGCCGCCGTCGCCGCCAGGCCGAGGAGGTGCGCGCTGGTGCCGAGGCTCAGCACGATGAGGACGACCTCCATCCCCTCGAGGAGGACCGCCTTGAACGAGACGACGAACCCGAGAGCGTCGCGCCGCGCGCCACCCGGTCCCGGACCGGCCGGATCGCCCAACTTGGCGACCGTGTCGGCGTAGATCCGGTTCTCGTCATGAAGGGCCTGGTGCCCGCTCGCCCGCAAGATCGCCTTCCGGAGCCAGGACAGCCCGAGCACGAGCAGGAGCCCGCCGATCACGACGCGCAGGGTCCCGATCGGCACGTAGTGAACGAGCGGCACGCCGACCACCCCCACGAGCACCGCGAGGAGCGCGACCCCGGCGGCGCTGCCCTCGATCGCCGAGCGCCAGCCGCGCGTCGCCCCCGTGGCGAGGACGATCGTCAGCGCCTCGACCATCTCAACCGCGCTGGCGAGGAAGACGGCTATGGCAAGCGCTACCTCGGTCGCTGACATCGTCTGCTGCCCTGCTCTCGTGTCCCCGGGTTGTCCCGCCACCAGGCAACACCGCGGCACACGTGGGCGCCGGGGCGCTGGGGCGCCGACGGCACGATCGTAACGGGCGTGCTCTTGCCCGGCCGGCGGCACGGCCGGGAGGGTGCGGGGCGTTTCCCCTTGGTTCGAACGATGTCCCGCCGACCAGTAGGGTTGCCGGCGGACGGAGCTTCGGTCAGCGGCGGAGCGACGCGGTACGTCCAATGAGAATTCACGTCACGGAGGTTGGGGAACAGTGCGTCTAGGAGTCCTTACCGGCGGTGGTGACTGTCCCGGCCTCAACGCGGCCATCAGGGCGATCGTGCGTCGCGCCTCGGTCGCCTATCCCGACGACATCGTCGGGTTCCACAACGGCTGGCAGGGCGTCGTCGAAGACGACGCGATGGCGCTCGATGTGGCGGCGTGCCGGGGGATCCTTCCGCGGGGCGGGACGATTCTCGCGACGTCGCGGTTCAACCCGTTCAAGTCCGCCACGGACACGGAACGGATCGCTGGGACACTCGCCCACCGGCACATCGACGCGCTTGTCGCGATCGGCGGTGAGGGTTCGCTCCGCATCGCCCGGGAGGTGTGCAACCTCGGCATTCCCATCATCGGCATCCCGAAGACGATCGACAACGACGTCAACGCGACCGACTACACGATCGGCTTCGACACCGCGGTCCAGACCGCGGTCGACGCCATCGACCGTCTCAACACGACGGCGGAATCGCACGATCGGGTGATCGTCTGCGAGGTGATGGGCCGCGAGGTCGGCTGGATCGCCGTCTATGCCGGCCTGGCCGGAGGCGCCGCGGTCGTCATCGCGCCCGAGGAACCGTTCGACATCGAACAAACGTGCGCCCACCTGATCCGGCGGCACGCCAAGGGTCGGTTCGCCTCCATCGTGGTCATCGCCGAAGGGGCGAAGCCCGTCAAGGGCACGATCGACCTTCCGCCCGCCGATATGGACCGCTTCGACCACGAGAGACTCGGCGGCATCAGCTCGATCGTCGCCCGCGAGATCGAGGCCCGAACCGGTTTCGAGTCCCGCGTCACGATCCTCGGACACCTCCAACGCGGCGGCACCCCGACGGCGTTCGACCGCGTGCTCGCCACCCGCTTCGGTGTCGCCGCGGTCGACGCGGCCCACGAAGGCGCTTTCGGCACGATGACCGCCCTGCGCGCCCAGCTGATCGAGCAAGTCACCTTCGATCAGGCGGTCGACGAGCTCAAGCGCGTGCCGCGCGATCTCATCGACCGCGTCGCGAACATCTTCACCGACTAGCGATCGACCCGAGCGGGTCTTCGCCGATGGGAACCGCTGGGATCTCGCCCATGCGGCCGTGGCGGTAGTCCTCGAAGGCCTGTTTGATCTCCGAGTCGGTGTTCATGACGAAAGGTCCGTACCAGGCGACCGGTTCGCCGATGGGTGCGCCGCCGAGCACGAGGACGTCGAGTTTCGGGCTGCGCGCGTCCTGGCGCGGGCTCGCCGCGACCTCCAGGTAATCGCCGTGACCGAACACGGCAAGCTCGCCTGACTCGATCGGCCGGGCGGCCCTCGAGACGGTCCCCCGTCCGGAAAGCACGTAGACGAGCGCGTTGTAACCCACCGGCCACGGAAGCCGGAGCATCGCCCCCGGTTCGATCGTGGCGTGCACGAGGCTGATCGGCGTGTGCGTCGTGCCCGGTCCCCGGTAGCCCCCGACCTCGCCGGCGATGATCCGGACGAGCGCGCCGGCGTCGGGGGACGTGACGAGCGCGACGTTCCGACGGCCGATGTCCTGGTACTTCGGCGCGATCCACTTGTCCGCCGACGGCAGGTTCACCCAGAGCTGGATCCCGTGGAACAGGCCACCCGCGGCGACAAGCTCCTCCGGCGGCGCCTCGATGTGGAGGATGCCCGCGCCCGCCGTCATCCACTGGGTGTCGCCGTTCGTGATAAGGCCCCCTCCGCCGTGCGAGTCCCGGTGGCGGAAGGTCCCGTCGATCATGTACGTCACCGTCTCGAAGCCACGGTGGGGATGCCAGGGAGTGCCTTTCGCCTCGCCCGGGGCGTACTCGACCTCCCCCATCTGGTCCATGTGAACGAACGGGTCGAGTTCGGACTGCGGAACGCCGGCGAAGGCACGTCGGACGGGGAAGCCCTCTCCTTCGAAACCCCGCGGCGCCACCGTCACCGTCCGTACCGGCCGTTCCACGACCGTCGACGGGTCGACAGGGTCGAGACGCCGCAGAACGAGCAGGTCCTCGACCGTCACCGCCGGCACCGCGCCTCCTCGTCGGTGGGAACCGAACGTCCGCCACGATGCGGCGTCCTCACACCCACCGCGATCTGCTTTCCCAGTTCAACAGCCCCGGGACCGGGAATGTTCCCATCCCCGGTGGCCACGCCCCGACGCAGCGGGAGGTGCAACGGGAACCACGAGGCACACCGTGGCGGGTGGTCCGCGCCCGGGTCGCGACCGCGCCCGCCCGGAGGAACCATGCCGATCGCTCCCCATGACGACCGAGCCCCGCAAGGGGCCCCCGCGCCGCGCCGGGTCGGAGCGGCGTCCTCGGGCCATCTGGGCACGGAAACGACGAGCCCACGGCGCCACCGGGATCTCGTCGCCTGGATCGCCCTCGGCCTCGTCGTCGCGACGGTGCTCACCGTCGTGGCCCGCGTCTCCGTCGCCCCGCCACGCCATCTCGCGGCGACGAAACCGGCCCACCAGACCGCTTCGCCGCCAGAAACGCCCTCGACGACGATCCTGGCGGCGTACAAACAGGCCCGCGACCACGTCCGAACCCAACCGGAACCGACGCCGAGCGCGCCGCAGCCGACGAATCCGGCCGAGGTCGCCGCCCCGGTCACGACCGTCACGACTTCGACGACGGTGCCGAGCCCACGCCCGTCGGTGCCGAGCCCACGCCCGTCGGTGCCGAAGAGCCGCGCGGCGGGCACGGCGACGCCGACACCGCTCGTCGGCGAACTCCTCTATCCCGCCGATATCGCGACCTCGTTCCCCTTCACCTCTTCGGACGGCCTCGCCGCGGTGCGCGCCACCTGGCTCGGGGGACAGTCGCTCGAGGTGACGCTCGGCTGCGGGACGGCCGTCACCTCGGGAGGCGGCACGCACGGGATCTCGCTCGTCGTCGCCGGACGCCCCGGACCGTGCACGGTGTCGATCGCCCTCAGCCCGGGCCAGCACGGCGCGGTCGACTACACGCTCGCCATTCGGGTGCCGGGAACCGGTTCGGCGACTTCGATCAGCCGATGAGCGCGCGAACGACGGCGTCCCGGGCGGGTTTCGGCGCGCTCGCAAAGTCCGCGGTCCTCGTCGTCGGGGTGCCGTTCGCGCTCGTCCGACTCTGGCTGCTCGCGCCCTTGCCAGCGCGCCTCGTGAGTCTCGCCGCCACGCGGTCCGTGACGGCGTGGGCCCACCTCGCGGTCGTCGTCGTCGGGATCCTCTGGGCGGCCGCGACCGTGGATCTCGCCCGCGAGGTCCGCGGCGCCCTGCGTCGTGGCGGGACGATCGACGCGAGCACGTGGTCGACGCGATGGGCCGCCGCGATCGCCGGGCTCATCCTGCTCGCGACCGCCGGGACGCCGCTCGTGGCCTCTGGCTTCAGCCGCGTGCCGCCCGTACCGGTCGCGACCGCCCCGGCGGGACGACGCAACAACTCCCGCCCGGTCGCCGTCGACCGTCCCGCCCGCCAGGCGCGCCCGACCGTCACCGTCCGGCCCGACGAGTGCCTGGCCGACGTGGCAATCCGGACGACCGGGTGCGTCGACGACTGGCCACTGCTCGCACACCTCAATCTCGGCCAGCTGCAGTCCGACGGGTCGCGCATGCTCGACCCCGCCCGACTGCGCGCCGGCTGGCGTCTCAACGTGCCGGCCGGCACCGGCTCGGCAGCCGTCGGTGTCGCCCAGGCGCAGGAGGCGGTCCCACCCCCGGGCTCCCCGCTCGACCGGCGCCTCGCCGAGCTCGCCCTCGTCGGGCTCGGGGTCGTCACGACCTGCGCGCTCGCGCGGCGCGTCCGCAACCTGCGCCGCACCGGCTCGAGCGCGCGGCGCTACGGCGAACGTCGTCGGCCGGGCGCCCGGCCGGTCGGCGAGACGCGGTCCGCGCTCGAGCCCTTCGCCGACGCGCCGCTCATCGACTGGATCGACCTCGCGGACCGCCTGCTCTGGCGGCTCGTCCACGACGACGACGTCGCACCGCCCGACGTCCGACTCGTGCGCGCCGGTCCCGACGGGGTCGAGTTCCTCCTCGCCACCCCACGGCCGGAGGCACCATGGCCCTTCCTCCCCCGGCGGGCCGGCCGCTGGTGGGTGCTCGACGCGGCCGTCGAGCCGGCGGATTTCGCGCCGTTCGCCGCCGACAGCGGTCGCCTCGTCCAGCCGCTCGTCCCGCTCGGTGACGACGAGGACGCGTCGTATCTGCTCGTCCTCGGCCGCGGTCGGCGACTCGGGATCGACGGACCCGACGAGCTCGTCGACCGGACGCTCGGCGCGCTCGTGGCGTCGCTCCGCACCGTGCCGTGGGCCGAGCAGCTCGCCGTCGAGCTCGTGGGCATCGACCCCCCGCCGCCGGATGAGCGCTGCTACCAGCTCAGCCCCGCAACCCAGGCCGTCCTCACCGACCTCACCGCGGCGGACGCCCTCGGGCCCGAGTCCCGTCCCGGCGATCACGGACGGCCCGACCCGCTCGTCGTGGTCGGCCGCGACGCGACCGGCCCCGATTGCGAACGCGCCCTCGCCGCCGCCGGGGCGATCGCCGGCATCGTGGCCCCGGGCAGTCGCGGCACCGAGCGGCTCGAAGTCGCAAGCGACCACGCCACCCTCTTGCCCTACGGAATCGAGCTCACCGCGGTCACCCCGTCGAGCGGGCAGTTCGACCTCCTCGACGGGCTCCTCGCCGAGGCCCGTCGTCCGCCGATGATCGTGCTGATCCGTCCGGGGCTCGCCACCGACCGCGCCCGCCTCACCGACGTCCCGGTGGCCGGGGCGATCGAGGTGCGATTGCTCGGACCAGCACCCGTCCTCGTCGGCCCGACCCGGGATGTCGGCGACCGGGACACTGCCCGCGTCGTCGAGCTCCTCGCGTTCCTGACGCTCCACGACGGACGCGTGACCCTCGACGTGACCGCCGACGCGCTCTTCGCCCGTTCGGCGCCCGCCGTCCGCCGGAGTCGGATCGACCACGTCGCTAGCGCGGCGCGCGCGGCCCTCGGCCCCGGTCCCGACGGGAGGGCCCTCCTCGCGCGCCGTGGCGACGAGCTCACCCTCGACCCCTCGGTCACCTGCGACGCGGTGCGGGCACGGCGCGCCTTCGCCTCGGCACCATGCGCCGAACCGGACGCCGCCGAGGACCTCCTGGTCGGAGCGCTCGGCCTCGTCGAAGGGCCACCACTCGGCGGCGTCGTCGCGGGCTACGCCTGGTTCGGCGCCGAGTCGCTCGACGAGGCTCTCACCTCCGAGATCGTCGACGGCGCCCATCACCTCGCCTCGCTCGCGCTTGCGTCGGACCGCGCCGAGCTCGCCCGCTGGGCGATCGGTCGCGGCCGGCTCGCCGACGCGAGTTCCGAGATCCTCGCCCGCGACCTCATGGCCGCCGCCGCCATCGAAGACGACACCCATGGCGTGCGGGAGGTGTTCGTCGAGCTCGAACACGCCCTCGAACGGATCGGCGCCGGCGAGCCCTCGCTCGAAACGCGAGCGCTGCTCGAGGCGCTCGACACGAGCCCTTAACGTTCGAGGGCCAACGCGCGGGACCCCGGGCTACTTGCCGCGCCAAGTGCCCCCTGGCACGATGCGGGCTGGACGATGTTCGAAGGAGACCCGTGCGCGTCGGCATCCCTCGGGAGCTGAAAGAAAGCGAGTACCGGGTCGCGATGACCCCGGCGGGCGTGCGCGAGCTCGTCGCCGCGGGCCACTCCGTCCTCGTCGAGCACGCCGCCGGCGAAGGTTCGTCCCTCCCCGACGCCGACTACCTCCGGGTCGGCGCCAGAATCGTCGCCGACCCGGACGAGCTCTGGGGCGAATCCGAGCTCGTCTGCAAGGTGAAAGAACCGATCAAAGAGGAGTTCCCGCGCCTGCGCGACGGGCTCGTGCTGTTCACCTACCTCCACCTCGCCGCCGCCCGGGACTGCACCCAGGCGATCCTCGACGGCCGAACGACGGCGATCGCCTACGAGACCGTCCGGCTGCCGGACGGCTCCCTGCCACTGCTCGCGCCGATGAGCGAGATCGCCGGCCGGATGGCGACGATCGTCGGGGCGGCGCATCTCCAGCGGCCCTCGGGCGGTCGTGGCGTGTTGCTGAGCGGGGTCCCCGGGGTCCGGGCTGGCCGAGTCGTCGTGATCGGGGCCGGAGTCGCCGGATCGAATGCCGCGGCGATCGCCACCGGGATGCACGCCGAGGTGGTGGCGATCGACCGTGACCTCGCCCGCCTCGCCGCCCTCGACAGCATCTATCAGGGCCGGCTCACGACGCTCGCCTCGAGCGAACACGTCATCGAGGACGCCTGCTTGCGTGCCGACCTCGTCATCGGCGCCGTCCTCGTCGTCGGGGCGCGGGCACCCCGGCTCGTGAGCAACGATCTCGTCGCCGCCATGCTGCCGGGCTCCGTCCTCGTCGACATCTCGGTCGACCAGGGCGGCTGCTTCGAGTCGACCCGCCCGACGACGCACACCGATCCGACGTATCTCGTCCACAAATCGATCTTCTACTGCGTCGCCA
>Ga0187875_10000226_pt1 | contig 51256 bp, 33 predicted proteins | sample June2016WEW_17_1_2_FD_132978 | JGI IMG/M metagenome (GOLD analysis project Ga0187875, IMG submission 132978) | Peatland microbial communities from SPRUCE experiment site at the Marcell Experimental Forest, Minnesota, USA - June2016WEW_17_10 | ecosystem: Environmental > Terrestrial > Soil >...
CGTAGCTCCCTTACCTTCCCTCCAGCAAAGTCCCTCGTCTGGAACAGTCGGTCTTGTCGAGGGAGTGTCGCTCCCGGCTAACGCCGCAGTCTTTTATAACCCGGATCGTCCGTGACCGGGTTGTCGGCTACTCTTCCCTAACGGATCGATCCGCGTAGGCTTCACTGAGGCACGATGCCGTCAGACTCCACCTTGCTTCGGATCGACGAACGAGATCGGGACAATACTGGGTCGCATAACCAGCCTAAGACTCCGTTAGGCGATACCATGCCAGCCCGGCCTGTACACCCAGCCAACGGAAGGGCTCATTCGGAACGTACTCCAGGCTGGCGTTGAGGAAGGGGTACTGCTTCCAGGGTTCCTCGCGGCCGGCCTCCAGATCGGCAATGATTTTCCCGAAGACTGAGGTCAGATTCACACCATGCCCGCTGTAGCCTAGTCCATAGAAAATGTTCTTATTTCTTCCAGTGCAGCCGACAGAGGGCGCCTCGTCGAGTGACCAGTCGACCACTCCATCCCAACCTACTTCGAACTTGACGCCCGACAATTTGGGGTAGATTCGTACCAGTTCACGCTGGAGTTGCGCTAAATGCGAGGCAGCGTCGCTAACATCGCCCACCGCGCTATTGAAGAAGTAGCTGGGGCTGCCCCCGCCTATGTGGATGCGATTGTCTTTGGTCAAGCCGAGATAGAAAACTTCGGTGCGGCTGTCATTGAACGGAACTTGCTCGCGCCATCCGATCTCGGCCAGTTGCTGCTCACTGAAGGGCTGGGTCACAGCCAGGTATTCATGGACGGGCACGATCGAGTTTCGGAAAAATCCTAGTCTTGATGTGAACGCATTGGTCGCCAACACCAAGGACTTTGCCTTGATGGTACTTCCGCCGGTCGTATGAAGAAGATGTTCCGGACCCTCCTCGATGCCGGCCACGGTTGTGTTTTCGTAAATCTCCGCGCCGGCGTTCTCCGCGGCAGCCTTGAACACATGTACCAGTTTCATGGGATGGATGTGTCCGCCGTTGGGGTCGAAGAACCCTGCCTCGTAGACCTCCGTGCCGATGGCTCTAACTAGTCGCTGCTTATCCCAGAACTCAACCGGCATGCCCAAGGATCGTGCCTCCAGCACATAGGCCTTTGCAGCTGTGACATCCTCGGAACTGGCGAGCACTTGCAGAGCGCCATTTGTCTTGAACTCGCAGTCGATGCCGGTCGCCGCGCTGAGCTTTGACAACGTTCGGATGTTCTCGGCTGTGAGGTCGTAGATCTTCTTGTCGATGGTCGGAGCGGAACTGAAGTTCATATACCGGTCCGCGGTCATAGTTAGCACCATGGCGCCGTTTCGTCCCGAGGCTCCGTTTCCACAGCCCTTCGCTTCCAGGACGACGACGCGCTTGTGCGGGGAGATGCTACGGATGTAGTAGGCCGCAGAAAGTCCCGTGAACCCGCCGCCAAGTACCGCGACATCTGCGGCGATGTCCCCTGTTAACGGCGGATTCTGCGGCGGCTGACTTCTCGCCCAATAGCTGCGGTTGGGCGCAAACGCCAAAGGTTCACGCCAGATCCTGGGAGAGATCTGGTTCAGGCTGACGGTACCGAGCAAGGCACCGCCACCTGCAAAAGCTGCCTGTTTTAGAAAGCGCCGGCGGCTTGAGAGCTCTTGCATGAGGGATCGTGGAGAAATTCAGAGTAAGAGATCGCTTTATACTCGGCAAGCTAAATGAATTGATCGGCGCCAAACAGCACTGGTGGGCGGGAGTACGCCGGCACCGCGGAGGTAAAACAACGTGAGGCAGGTCATCACGCGTCACGGGGTAACTCCCGGTTGGTCAAACCTTCCCTTACCGGATTACGGAAGGGTTGCCCGTCGTTCGGGGTAACTGTAAGGGGCGTCACTACGAGTGCGCCGACAACCGATTTCCCACATTCGGCGATTGGGCCGGACACGGCAGGTCGGGCGTGGCCTCTCCCATTCAACGAGCGCAACTCTATCGGCTTGACAAACCAGACTAAAAGGAACGACTGTTCGTTCTGTATGGCCAAAGTGAGCGCCTCCCACCGCACCCACCGCCGTCGCCAAATCCTGCGGGCCGCGTTTCATTGCTTCGCGCATAGCGGTTTTCACGGAACTTCCATGCAGGACGTCTGCCGTGAAGCCAAGCTCAGCCCCGGCGCCGTATACCTCTATTTCCCGAGCAAAGAAAGCATATTGGAGGCCCTGGCCCGCCAATACCAAGAAACGCGATATCCACAGGCTGGGACGCCAGTTGTTTGCCTACGCGCTGCACCACCTCCAACGGATCGGCTGCGTCACCGTCGAGCAGATGGTAGTTGGCAATTCCGGTTTTCTGCACCAACTGTTCCAGCAGCATCTTGCGGAAGCTTCCCGGATGGGAGACCGGCAAGCCGAAGTATTCGTCGAGATGAAAAGCCTCTACCTTGGACCAGTCGATCCTCGGCGCCTTGGTCAAAGTATCCAGAAATTCGAGCTGCGAAGCAGCCGTTGCAGCAATGATCCTCGCATGGCCACGCTCTGCTACGGCGCGCCGAATGGCCGCCGCTGCCTGTTCGGCCGCCGCCAGCCCGAGCGCGCCCCGATTATTGAATACTTTGAGCAGCATAAAGAATGCTCCGGTTGCACTGCGCAGGATTGCGCCTCTCATGGTCGGCAAAATTATACAAAAGAGCTTGGCCAAACAGACGCAGCCCTGAACCCGAAGTTTCATTAAGTGAAAGCCGCTGACTCGGACATAGCCAACCATCGCCCAACTCGTTCGCCATACTAATGAGGAAGCGAGAAGCTGATAACATCGCTTCCCGTTGCGACAGCCACGTACTGAACCCCATCGACCGCGTAACTCATCGGTGAAGCGTGAATGGTCTGGCCGGTGGTGAATTGCCAGAGCGAGCGGCCGGTCCGTGCTTCGACCGCTTCCAGTGCTCCGGTATCGTTCCCGAAGAACACCAATTCGCCTGCCGTTGTCAGCGTCCCGCCCCAGGAATTGCCTCGGCCGACCTGGGGATAGCGCCATACGATCTTTCCCTCGGGCACGGAGTACGCCAGCAGAATCTTTTGAGCGTGATCATCGGACGCAAGCTTCGTGCCCGTACCGTAGAAGGTCTGGCCTTGGGCAAATGGTTGCGGGTGAGTGAAAAAAACGCTGCAACTCTCCAGCGCCATGACGTAGAAGAATCCGGTGTCAGGATTGTAGGAAGGCGAAAACCAATTTGTGGCTCCGTCAATGCTGGGGCAAATCTGCGTGCCCTCCGCGCTCGGTATTCGTCCCGACAGTATGGGGCGGCCCGAGGCGTCAACTCCTTTGGCCCAGTTCAGCTTCTCAACAAACGCCGTCGCCTTGAGGAACTTTCCGTCGGTCCGGTCGAGAACATAAAGAAACCCGTTACGGTTAGCCTGCACCAGCAAGTCACGCGCTCGGCCGTTCACTTCGGCACTCACTAGCACTGGTGTTTCATTGGCGTCGTAGTCGTACAGGTCGTGCGGAGTAAACTGGAAGTACCATTTCAACGCACCTGTAGTGGGGTTCAGCGCCAGGACACAGGCGGTGTACAGGTCGTCCCCAGGGCGGGAATCTCCTAAGAAATCGGGCGCCGCGTTGCTGGTCGTCCAGTACAGAGTGTCCAGTTTACGGTCGTAGGTACCGGGCATCCACGTGGTGGCCCCGCCGTGGAGGTAGGAATCGCCGGGCCAACTGGAAGAGCCGAACTCACCCGGCCCGGGAATAGTCCAGAAACGCCATTTCAGGTCGCCGGTAACGGCATCGTAAGCGGCCACGAAACCGCGCACTCCGGAGTCACCGCCGGACGTACCAACGATAACTTCGTCTTTGACAATTAGCGGAGCGCTGGTTGCGCCATATTGTTTTGCCTTGTCCGCGTAGGTCACATCCCATAGCAGGCGTCCGGAGCGAGCGTCGAGACAAAGCAAGTGGGCGTCATCGGTTTCCATGTAGACGAAGTTACGCCAGACTCCGACGCCGCGGTTGTGATGAGCCGCAGCATCATCGAGCAACCCGGCGCTCACCGGGCGTTCGTGATGCCAAATAACTCGGCCCGTTCGTGCATCAAGGGCAAATGCGTCGTTGGCCGAGGTGACATACATTACGCCGTTGACGACTACAGGCGTCACTTCCAGCCTCTCGGAATTGGAAGGATGGAAGATCCACGATGCGCGGAGCCGCGTGACATTTGCAGCGGTGATTTCGGGCAAGGCGCTGTAGCGACGTCCGGAGTAGTCGCCGTTATAGGAAGTCCAGTTGGCTCCAGGAGGCTGCGTGAGCAAGTCGTCCGCGCTCACACTCACGTCGGCAACAACCGGAGCCTGCCCCTGTTGTCCTGCGGCTGAAAACGAGAACAAACTAAACACGGCCAGTACGGCCCCGGCTAAATCCTTGCTGCATGATTTCATGTTAGTGGTTTTCTGCCGCGCCGACTTGAACTTCCTGAAGAGAACCCCGGTCCATCCCATTTGCGTCTTCAAGATGAAGCGAGATGCGGGAGAACTTTGCAGGAGGCGTTAACTCTGTCTCCAGCACAACGAGGTCCGCCGGGTCGACCTGAGTCAGCGGCATGGTTCCTAAGGTGACACCGTGTTCGTCGTAAAGGTGCGCAACCAAACGTCCCGCGAAAAATACTCCAAACGAGGCCGCGAGGCGTACGTGGCCGGTCTCCAAACGAGTGGCCTGAAGAGGATGCAGCACTACACCTGCATCCTGCACCCCGTGGAATTCGCTGCCTGAGCGAGTGGGCAACCACTCCGTGTCGAGATCTCGGGTCTCGCCTGGCTGCAGTTGGACGAGAGGGCTATTGATCTCGGCCTCTAGATAATAGGGAGAACCATCGCCTCCGGAAGTCACGGAAGGCTCTCCCTCAGAATTCAACCTCAGTTCGGGGCCATTCATCCAAAAAATAATCGATGCCTTGCCGGGATAGGTTTCGTTTTTTTCGTAGCGGAAGCGCTCAACCATGGCATACTGGCTATCACCATCCACTACCGCCAGCCAGCCTGGCGTCGAGTCCAGCCACAGTTCGGCTGCAAGGTGCACATAGTGCATCGCGAAGAGGCCGTCGTCCCTTACCGCGACCGCCGGATTTTCTGCTGGACCGAAACGCACGTGGTAGCGGTTGAGATAGCTGCTGAGTGGATTCGCAGGGGTGAAGGTCCAGAAATTTTGGCTGCCTCGCGAGGGAGCAGAGAGGTCCGCGGTATCGTATTGCGAAACCGATTGAATGGACCACTCGATGACGTGCCCGGTCTTGTTCTGCATGGTTGCGTGAAAACGGATTCGCGGAGAATCGGCATCGAGGTGAATGGTGCGCTGGATCTGAATCCCGGTCTGCGGATCGGCGGGGCCAATCAGCTCGATTTCGCACTCTTTTCCTTCCGAAACTTTTCGAAAGGTGTAAGGGCCGTCGTCGAGCAAATCGGAATTGCCCACCCAATGCTGTTCATCGTCATTTCCTTCGGGCAGGAGCCACAGCTTGTCGCCTCCATAGTTAAACCATCGGGATGGATCGGGGGGCAGGTATTTCCCTTCGTACTGGGGATTGACGAAGAGGTAAGGATGCCCGGCAAAAATGACCTGCATCAAGCGTCCGCCATTTTGCGGTACGACTACCAGCTTGAGCCAGCGGTTGGAAAGCTGTTCTGCGCTCCAACCCTTGTAATTCGTGGCCTCGATGCGACATGACGAGCTCGACTGGCTTGGCTCAGCCTTAGCCTGGGCAGACGAAACATTCAGGTTCATCCAACAAGTAAACAAAGCCACTACGAGGCTCCGCATCGTTCCCTCTTCCTTGATCGGCGCTGCCCTGATACCTCTGCCATGAACGATCGGACTTGTAATCCGCGCATCGTCATTTTCCTAAACAGCCGCCTTGGTGGTGACAACACTTTCACCGGACGAAACAAAACCCAATGAAACGAAACAATTGGATTTGCGTCAAGCAGATTCTGTGGTATATCAGGTTCACCGTCCGATGTCACCGATCCCTAAGAAGCTGTTTTCACAGAGTGGAATATATTGCGACTTCCTGGGTGAGTCTCCCTCGGAAGTGCGGAATCCGAGAAGCGCGACGTGACCTGGCGAGTCGTTCTCAAGTTTGGGTTGGTGCTGATTTCCCTTGGTGCGGCCGGCAATGTCCTCTGCCAGAACCCGAGCGAAGAGTCCGCTTCCGGTCTGAAACTTGACCTCAGGGGGAAGAACATTTTCCAGGTGAAGTGCGCGACTTGCCACGGACTCGATGGGCTCGGTGGTGAGCATGCGCCTGATATCATCCGCCAGCCCGGTGTGAAGGCGCGATCGGACGAATCATTGCTCGCCTTGATTCACGATGGGATTCCAGAAGAAGGAATGCCAGGGTTCCCAAGTATTGGCGGAGAAGATGGTCAGGCGGTGGTTGCTTATTTGCGCTTTTTGCAAGGCAGATCCGTTGGGAACTCCGTGCCAGGTGACCCAGCGCGGGGGCACGATCTTTTCTTCGGAAAGGCTGGATGCTCAGCCTGCCACCAAATCGGGGGCCGAGGACAGTTTGTCGCTGGAGACATCGCAGGGTTTGCGCGAGATCATTCGGGGGACAAAATTCGCGATGCGATTCTCAGGCCGGCCGGAGGACCGCAAGAAGCAGTTACCGCAATTGCGCGGGATGGCCGAAAGTTCTCCGGCGTGATTCGGAATCAAGATAACGCCTCTCTGCAATTGCAGGATGGAGATGGCCGGTTTTACCTGCTCATGAAGTCCAGCCTGGTCTCTGTCCAGCGGAAAATGGGAGATCCCATGCCGGTCGACTACGGGCGGCGACTCAGCAGCACTGAGCTTGATGATCTGGTCGGTTACATTTTGCGAGAGGCCAGCCCGCCGGACCCTTCCTCATCGCACTCCGCGGAGGGTCATGCCCAGGATTGAAGGCCGACTACGCGGTGTGAAAACAGTTCAGCAGTCCCCCCGAAGCGAAATCGAACCGCAGAATCGGGAGGACCGAAGTTGAAAAAACTCCTGCTGTCCGCGCTGTTGCTGGCACAAGGTCTTCGAGGACAAGACCGGCCAGTAGATCCCACATGGTTGCATCGCCACGTCCCCGAGCTAACGGAGGCGAAGGCCGATCTCACCTCTCAAACTTGCCGCTACCGGCCGATCTTCGGAGAAGGCGACAAAGACAATCGATTGCTCCAAACCGTAACCCGCTTCGGGGAAGTCACTCTGGATGCGCACGGTAATTGCCGGACCGTGTCCTACGACCGCCAGGAGGAGATTTATTTCGTCGTCGAAGGCGGAGGCGTGCTGCACTACGAAGATCAGCTTCAAGCGCTGCGCAAGCATGACTTCACGTACTTGCCTCCGGGCATCAAACACTCGATTTCCAACAATGCCGACCAGCCGCTGCGCGTGGTTGTGATGGGGTTCAAAATCCAGTCGTCGATTTCCATCAGTGCCCCGTTGCCGCATCCGAAGGTCACAAATCTCGAGGACGCCAAAGAGGAAACTGTCAGTGGTCACCCTAACTCGGTTCTGTACAAACTTCTAGCCGGATTGCGTACTGGTAGGCGGGACTTGATTGATGAGGCCTACGTGATGGACAGTTTTTTCTGGATGGATTTTGCACCCGGAGGCACGAACTGGCCTCACCACCACGAAGCAGCGGAAGAAATCTATCTTGTAATCGATGGCCAAGGCGAAATGGTTGCTGGCAGTGGAATGGACGGCGTCGAAGGCCGTTATCCCGCCAAGGCGGGGGACGCCTATTATTTTCGTCCTAACTGCACGGTCGGCTTCTACAACCAAAATAAACCGGGAGTCAAGGCCTATATTTTGGCGGTTCGAGCGCGCGTTCCACTGCATGAGGATGAAGAGTAGGCAGTTAATCCTGGAGGTGTCGCAATGCATGCTCTGAATTCCAGCAGGCGGTCGTTCATGAAATGGGCAGTGGCGGCTCCGCTGCTGAGCCAGATCGCAGTGGCTGATCTCTACGCCAAGGCAGCCAGAGCAGTAGGCAAAGACCCTCGACAAAATGTTTACAGCCGCCTGGGGGTTAAGACCGTCATCAATTGCCGAGGCACTTGGACCTACCTCAGTGGGTCTCTGGAGTTTCCTGAAGTTCGCGAAGCCCAGATCGAAGCAGCGCAGTATTTCGTAAACGTGCTGGATTTGCAGCGTGCCATTGGGCGACGCTTGGCGGAACTCACCGGCGCCGAGTCTGGGATGATTACTTCGGGTGCAGCCGGCGCCATGGCGGTCGCAACCGCAGGTTGCATGGCCGGCACCGATGACAAACTCATCTGGCAACTTCCCGACACTACGGGCCTCAAGAATGAAGTGGTCATGTCTGGCGGCCGGAGTGCCTTTGATAGCGCGATCCGGCTGACGGGCGCGAAGCTGGTGCTCGCCTATTCGCCGGGGGAACTTGCCAACGCCATCAACCCAAACACCGTCATGATCTACACCACGCACCTGAGTGACGAGTTGCAGAAGGAACTCGCGATTGCGAAAGACCATAAGGTGCCGCTGCTCCTCGACGATGCAGCGGGCATTCCTCCGGCTGATAACGCTAAGCTCTACGCCCGGATGGGAATTGACCTCTACACCTTTTCCGGCGGGAAAGGCTTGCGCGGGCCGCAGTGCAGCGGCGTGCTCCTGGGCCGAAAAGATCTGATCGAGGCTGCCGTTATGAACTCTAGCCCGCGCGAGGGGGCCGTGTGCCGTCCCATGAAGGTGGGAAAAGAAGAAATGATCGGCTGCCTTACGGCCCTTGAGACTTGGCTGAAGCTAGACGACAAGAAACTGTACCGCGAGTGGAACGATCGTGTGGATAACATCAGGAAGCTGGTGGAGACAGTGCCGGGAGTAGAAACGAAGATATACATTCCAGAGGACGGGAACCGCTATCCTACGCTGAACGTCTCATGGGACCAGCGGGCGTGGGGATTTACCATCGCTGACTGCGTGCGCGCTCTGCGGGAGGGCAACCCGGTCATCGAAGTGCTCGGTGCGGATAATCCCAGCTTGGTAAAGGCGGTTCGCGAGGGCAGGCCCAATCCGACCAGCAAAGAGCGGCAGGAAGCCGACCACATCGAACTGGTTTCGATGACCATCCAACCCGGCGAAGAAGTCATCGTCGGACAAAGATTGCGCAGCATCCTGGGAGCGGCACAAAAAGGAAGCCGGACAACTTAGAATCGCGGCGCAACTCGCGCTCCCTTTTCAATGCTGAGGGAAGGCTCGAATGAAAGCATTCCTCGTTATATTGCTGCTGTGGTCCACTGTCGGCGCACAAGCACAAGCAGGCGCAACCGCACCGCCTCAGGAATCTCCTAAGGTCCACCGCGCCGCCTCGCCTAGTGTGGACGCGGGAGACTACATCTATATTTCCGGCCAGGGGCCGCACGGCACGGATGGTGCATTGCCGGCAACTTTTGCGGCACAGGCGCGGCAGGCCCTCAATAAGCTGAAATCGGCTGTCGAGACTGCGGGCTTGACGATGGATCACGTGGTCTACACTACCGTTTATCTCACCGACATCAGCCAATATGCGGAAATGAATCGTGTTTTCAGCGAGTTCTTTGGGGAGATTCCGCCGGCTTCGGCTGTGCTCGGCGTCGCCGCGCTTCCCGATCCCCCGATTGAGATCAATGCAGTTGCGGTGCGCAATCTTTCGGACAGGCGGGCCGTGTATCCGTCGAACTACAAGTCGGACGAGCCTTTTTCACCGGGCATTCTCACTCATGATCGTTTATTCGTTTCTGCCATGCCTGGTACCGTCCCAGCTGGTGGCAAAGCTTCAGACGATCCTGCGACTCAGGTGGAGTTCGCGCTTGACCGAATGAAAGCGGTAGTGGAAGCAGCTGGGCTGAAGCTCAGCCACATGGTTTTCGTCAATCCGTACTTGACTGCGCAGATCCCGAGGCGGGTCATGAACGAGCATTATGCGCATCGGTTCGAGTTCGGCAATACTCCTGCACGGGCCACGATCGAAGTCTCGAGCCTGCCCAACGGCGCACAAATAGAATACACAGGCGTTGCGGTCCGTGACCTGAAGGAACGGCGGGCCGTACGTCCCAAGAACATGCCACCCAGCCCTACGGCGAGCCCCTGCGTTTTTGCCGGCGATACGTTGTATTGTTCGGCGAAGAGTGGCTTTATCCCCGGACCGAACACTGGAGTCTATAGTGCGACCACAGCACTTCAGCTCCGTCAGACGATGCGCAATCTTATGGACAATCTTGAAGAAGCCGATATGGATTTCAGCCAGGTTGTGTCCACGAATGTTTACCTCGATAATTTGGTGGACATGCCTGCGTTTGAAGAAGTGTATGCGAAATACTTCGGGGGCATACTGCCTGCGCAAACAACCATCCAGCAGATGACGCCAACGGACCCCAGCCCCGACAAAGATGAACACTACCCTGACTTGGAGCAGGTTTCGCTCATCGCCGTTCGAAACGGTCCCAGGCATTAGTGGAAAAGGCGTCCCCTCTGTGCCAAGGCTTGTGAACCTATGGGGGCTATGCGTGCTGCTCGCAAGTAGTTACGACCCTCGGAGTAGCAGGAGGGGCTGATTGCATCGCTTATAGGGTAGGTCGATATTGTTACATACCGACTGGTTCGTATGTTATGGACGAGTTCGCGTCAACTGCAGGCTCGACTCACTCTTCAAAAGCTCACAGGCCAGCGGTCGGGGTGACTGGCAGGCCACGAAGAACGTTTGCGTTTTTTATAAGTTCGCCTACGACTGAAATTTTTCCACCTCCTCAGCCAGCCCAGGCTTCTCGTATTACGCCAACCGCGACTTCGCCCCTACTCATGCGGTTGTCATCGACTTCAATCAGGGCAACTGGTCCCATCCGCCTGGGATACTTCAAGTTCCACAACCAGATCATCGGGGACACGAACGGGCAGCCGCTTTCGATCAATCCATTCCCTTTCACAGAGATTTATTTTAACGACACCAGTTTGTACACGGGGCCAAAACGATCTGGCGCCGCAGCAGATGTTTCAGAGCAACAAGCAGATCAAATACGATGTCAGCCGAGTTTGGGGAGCGCACATCATTCGTTTTTGGCATCCCATCCCGGCTGGGCGTTCGCGCTGGAATAGTAGACGAGAGTCCCATTCTGCGAGGAGAAAACCGCAGCGGAAGTCGAGCTAATCTCGATGACGCGGTCCGGCAAGGAGATCGGCTCACCATGAATTTCGGCCTTGGCGGCAGCGAAAGGTTGGGCGAAGAGAGTCAGGTTCCTCATGAACAGCAAGTAACGGGCAGCGTAAATACCCGCAAATCCTGTGTTCACCAGCATCCTGTGCGCTTTGGAGTCCAGTGAACCCAGGTAAACTCCCATGTGCTCCCGGTCGACAGTCCGGTCAAGAAACAGGTAGTGCGTGCCATCGGGACGGAATTGCGGCCAGCGGTGACTTTTTTCTCCGTGACCACTGTCCAACGTGGTGACGGCGACGGCTGTGCCCCCGTTTGCGGGTACCTGATAGAGTGGCGCATCCACATTCGGCGTAAAGAGAATCACGCCGTTTTTGCTCCAGCTGGCTCCTCGCGGAGCGCGACCGACATCGCAGATGGTCTGCAGAGACCCTCCGTCGGCATCATTGACGTTGGGTCAGCAGCTTGGAAGCTGTCCGCTCCCGGACACTTGATCTTATTACCGGACACTCTTGAGCCCTATAGCAGCTGCGATCGGACTCCATATATAGGAATCTGAATGAGATTGGTCTTCCGCGGTTGCGGACTGAGACTTGCATAATGGTTTGCGATGGACATCGAGCGACCTGAATTCAAGCGTCAAAAGCGACGCCGCCAAATCGCGTGGCTGGCTGTCGGCAGCGTGCTACTCGTCGGCGTAACGGTAGGGGTGTCGCGACTGAAGCCGGCAGCGCCCGAGGTTGAGCGCAGCACGGTCTGGACCGACACGGTGAAGCGCGGTCCGATGCTCCGCCAGGTTCGGGGACTCGGCTCCTTGATTCCAAGTCAGGAGTTCATCCGTCAAATACCGGCAGAGACGGAGGCTACCGTGGTTCGCATTCGCATGCTTCCCGGCTCGCAAGTAAAGGCCGACACTGTTTTGCTGGAGATGAGTAATCCGCAAGTGGAGCAGGCCGCACTCGATGCCAAACTGCAGTTGAAAGCGGCGAACGCGGAATATCAAGGTCTGCGAGTGAAGTTGCAAAGCGACTTGATGAACCAGAAAGCCGGAGCGGCGACTGTGACCGCCGACTATAGCCAGGCCAGGCTCCAGTCGGAGACCGACAAAGCTCTGTACGATCTCGGCGTAATTTCGGGCCTTGCTTACAAGAACTCGAAAAGCAAAGCGGACGAACTCACCACTCGCAACAACATTGAGGACCAACGGTTGGACATCAACCAGAAGGCGATCGAATCACAGCTTGCCGAACAGCAGGCCAAAGTCGATGAGATCCGCGCGCTAGCCGAGCTCAAGCAGAAGCAATTGGACGCGCTGAAAGTCCGACCGGGAATCGAAGGCGTTCTGGTCGACTTGCCCTTACAAGTAGGGCAGCATGTTCTCCCGGGCACGATGCTAGCGAAGGTGGTGCAGCCTGACCATCTGATCGCGGAATTAAAGATTGCCGAGACACAAGCACGAGATGTGCAGATCCACCAGCCTGCCCTCGTCGACACGCACAACGGAACTGTGGCAGGCGCCGTGTTGCGTGTCGATCCGGCCGTGCAGAACGGCACCGTCACCGTGGATGTGAAGCTCACCGGCGAGCTTCCAAAGGGAGCGCGTCCGGACTTGAGCGTCGACGGAACCATCGACTTGGAACGCCTTGACAATATTCTTTACGTTGGCCGTCCGGCCTTCGGTCAGGAAAGCAGCACGATCAGCCTGTTCAGAGTTGATCCCGACGGCAAAGGTGCGGTTCGTGTTCCCGTGAAAGTTGGGCGGGCCTCAGTGAACTCGATACAGATACTTGAAGGATTGCAGGAAGGCGACACCGTCATCCTGTCTGACATGTCGCGCTCCGATAACACTGACCGCATCCGGCTTGATTGAACGCCAAGAGATCAACGCTACACCGCTGGAGGAAAAATGACCGAAACACGCGAGGCACTCATCCAGATCGAAGAACTAACGAAGATCTTCTACACCGATGAGGTCGAGACGCACGCGCTCTCCGGCGTTCATTTGGCGATTCGCAAAGGAGAGTACGTCGCCATGTCCGGCCCGTCAGGTTGCGGCAAGTCCACGCTGCTCTCGATTATTGGTTTATTGGACACTCCCACCGGCGGGCGCTATCGCTTGAATGGCCAACCTGCAGAAAGCCTGGATTTTGCCCAGCGGTCCCGGATTCGCAACCAGGAAATCGGATTTATCTTCCAGAGTTTCAATTTGATTGGCGACCTCACGGTTTACGAAAACGTCGAGCTGCCGCTCACTTACCGGCAGAGAATGCCGGCCGCCGATCGCAAGAGGCGAGTGATGGAATCTCTCGAACGCGTCGGCATGGCGCATCGCGTACGGCACTATCCTTCGCAGCTCTCTGGCGGGCAACAACAGCGCGTCGCCGTGGCCCGCGCGCTCGCCGGTCATCCTTCCATCTTGCTGGCGGATGAACCCACGGGAAATCTTGACTCGCACAACGGGGAAGCGGTGATGGGGTTGCTGCAAAACCTGCACCGCGAAGGGGCGACGATCTGCATGGTCACGCACGATCCGCGGTTCGCCAAGCACGCGCAGCGCGAGGTGCATCTGTTTGACGGCAAGGTAGTCGCGGAAGAAGACCTCAACAAACGGATGGCGGAAGTGCACGCATGAACGGGTTGTTCGAAGACGTGCGTTACGCTTCACGCCAACTCCGCAAGAGCCCGGGATTCAGCATGATCGCAGTGTCGACCTTGGCCTTAGGTATCGGCGCAAGCACTGCGATGTTCAGCGTGATGAATGCCGTCCTGCTGCGGCCCTTGCCATTTCCCAATCCTGACCGCCTGGTCAGAATCTTATCGACTCAGGGCGACCTGATACGCGGTCCGTCTCCGCTCGACGTTCGGGACTTTGCAGCCCAGAGCCGCACTTTCGAGAAGCTCGCCGTCTATGACATCTGGCCGAAGAATGTTAGCACCAGCAGCGGTTCCATCGAGCCCGAGCAGATGCGGGTGGGGCTGGTCCCAGCGGAATACTTCGAAGTGCTGGGCATCCAACCTTTGATGGGGCGTCTGTTTAAGGATGAGGAGAACCGATGGGGAAATCAGTTGGAAGCTATTCTGGGCTATCACTTCTGGCGCACGCGGTTCCATGGCGATCCTTCCATACTTGGCAAGAGCATTCGGATCAATGACGAGCCTTACACGATTATCGGAGTAATGCCGGGTGAAATTCCCGAATTGTTCGGTAACACTACACAGGGCAAGGTCGAGCTGTGGAGTCCATTTGTTCCGTATGTCGCTGCCACCGATACGGTATGGAAGGAAAGCGCGCGTGGCTCGCGTGGGTGGGGTGCAATTGGCCGATTGAAACCTGGGGTCAGCCTCGAGGAGGCAGGCGCTGATCTTCAGCGAATTGCGCAGAACCTTGCTTCACAATATCCATTGGACCGCGGTGTGGGGGTAATCCTCCGGTCTCTACAGGAGGAGCGCGTCGCCGATCTGCGTTCCGCCATCCTGCTCCTGATGGGCGCAGTAATTTTAATTCTCCTGATTGCGTGCTCGAACGTCGCAAATTTGTTGTTGGCGAGAAACTCCAGCCGCACTCGAGAAATTGCGGTGCGAGTCGCAATGGGCGCAGAACGATCTGCGCTGATTCGGCAATTCCTGACGGAAAACCTGACGTTGGGCTTGTTTGGCGGAATTGTTGGTTGCGCGCTGGCATTGGGCGGCTGCGCATTGATCGCTCACGTCCATCCTGACCAGCTGTCTCAGCTTGCTGAGGTAAGACTCGACCTTCGTGTTCTCGCGTTTGGATTTGTAATTTCAGTCTTGAGCAGCCTAATCTTCGGAACTCTTCCGGCATGGGTCAGCTTGAGGATAAATCCGTCGGAAGCATTCAAGGAAGGCGGGCGCTCGAACATCGCGGGGCGAGGCAAACAATGGTTGAGGCATTTTTTTGTTGCCGGCGAGCTGGCGCTCGCAGTGATGCTGTTAGTTGGCACAGGGCTTCTGATACAGAGCCTTGTACGTTTACAGGACCAGCGGGTCGGTTTTCGCGTAGATCATTTGCTGAGAACGCATTTTTTTCTGCCGTCCGTTCGATATCCCGATCCCGGCGGCATCACCCGTTTTTGCGACGAATATGGAACACGCGTTCGCCGATTACCCGGGGTACAGGATGCAGTGATTAGTGCCGCCTACCCATTCGACGACAAGTGGACGGAAAACTTCACCATCGTAGGCCGGCCCGTGTCCCTGCTTGAAGATACGCCCTCCGCAGCATTCGATGTGACGGATTCGCATTATCTTCACACGCTTGGAATTCCTCTTCTTCGCGGGCGCGACTTCTCGGACTCAGATACTGCGAATAGCCTTCCCGTGGCGTTGGTAAACCAGGCGTTCGCCGATCTTTACTTTCCAACGGAAGATCCGGACGGGAAGCAGATTCGCATGGGCTCCGATCCGATACTTGCCTCAAGCGGGTCAACAGTTGCGTACACAATTGTTGGTGTGATCGGAAATTCCATGAACCGTGGACTGGCCCTTCCGCCGTTGCCGCACATCACCACACTTTTCCGGCAAACGCCGGACCTGAATGCTGGCTTCAAGAATCTAATCGTGCGCACCAGTCTAGATCCATTGCAACTTGCCCAGCCGATTCGGAAACAGCTCCACTCTTTGGACGCTGACCTTCCATTCGCAGAAGTTTCAACGATGGATCAGATCATGGAGCGGCAGACCGCAGACCGTCGCTACACCACCGGCTTACTCGCGTTGTTCGCAGCTTTCGGAGTGCTGCTGGCGGCAATCGGCGTTTATGGAGTGGTCTCCTATGGGGTTGCGCAGCGCACAAGCGAAATCGGCTTGCGGATGGCGTTGGGGGCAGAACGCGCGGACGTGTTGTGGATGGTCATTCAGCAGGGATTGGGGATGGCCATGGTTGGAGCGATTACTGGACTGGCGGGAGCCTGGATTCTCCGTCAAGTAATAGCGAAACTCCTTTTCGGGATCTCTCCCGCTGATCCTGCGACATTCGTAGCGGCAGCGTTGCTGCTGATTGCGTTTGCCGCGGCGGCAAGCTTTGTTCCGGCGCGCCGTGCCAGCAAGGTCGATCCCGTGGTCGCGCTGCGCTGCGAGTAAGGATGGATAATGAGTGGACGAATCGAAGATCTGCGCTACGCCTTGCGCCAGCTGCGCAAAAGCTCCGGTTTCAGCGCAGTTGCCGTGAGCACGCGGGCGCCTGGAATTGGCGTCAACACGGCAATTTTCAGCGTGGTGAACGGAGCGCTGCTGCGGCCCCTGGGCTTCAAAGATGCCAGCCGGTTGGTGCGGGTCTACCACGTTCCACCGCCCAAGAGTTTTCCCGGAATAACCAGGTTTTCAGCCTCTGCGGCGAACTACCTGGACTGGGAAACGCAGAACCACGGATTCGACGGGATGGCGATCTACACCTACCGCAGCTTCGACCTGACGGGTGGCGACAAGCCTGAACAGGTCGACGCCAGCGCGGTGTCATCTGATTTCTTGGCGACGCTGGGGGTTCAGCCAATGCTCGGTCGCCTGCTTTCTCCGGACGAGGATCAGCCGGGACGCAACCACGTTGTGGTTCTCAGCCTCCAGTTGTGGCAAGAGCGCTTCGGCGCGAACCCCGAGATTGTGGGACGCAACGTCAACCTGGATGGCACAAGCTATCTCGTAGCTGGTGTCATGCCGGCGAGCCTCCGGTTTCCTGACTTCGCGCAGATGTGGACCCCGATGGCTTGGACGGATAAAGAACGCGCGGTGCGGGGAGAGCATCACGATATGGTCATCGCGCGCCTCAGGCCTGGAGTTGAACTGCAGCCGGCGCAGGCTGAGATGAATACGATCTTCGACAGGCTGCAGCAGCTCTATCCCGAAGATGACAAGGGATGGGGTGCGCTGGTCGTGCCCTTTCATGCGGATCTGGTTGCCGATGTTCGCCCCGCGCTGCTGGTTCTGCTGGGAGCTGTGGCGTTCGTTCTTCTGATTACCTGCGTCAACGTCGCCAACCTGGCACTGGCGAAGACCTTCAGCCGCCAAAAAGAGATCGCGATTCGGACAGCACTGGGCGCGACGTCGGCCCGCGTGCTCCGCCAAATGCTCACCGAGTCCGTGCTCCTCGCTCTAGCGGGTGGAGCGCTCGGCCTCGCCTCGGCTCATTTTGGGGTTCGCTTGATTGCGGCATTTCTCGCGGACAAACTGCCGCGCTCAATCGATATCGGCCTCGACGGGCAGGTTCTGGTTTTCACTGCTGTCGTTTCCGTAGTCACCGGGATTGCTGCGGGAGTCCTGCCGGCTTTGCGCTTGAGCCGGGGTGACGTAAATCAGGCGCTGAAACAGGGATGGCGTCGAACCGATGCGGATTCGAGCGGACAGCGTACGCGCAGCATTCTGGTGGTGTCGGAGCTCGCTCTGTCACTCATGCTGCTGATCGGCGCGGGGCTGATGATTGGGAGTTTTCAGAGACTCCAGGCAGTTAATCCGGGGTTCGATTCTCCTGGCGTTCTGACGATGACCGCCATGGTCTCCCACGCGAAGTTTCCCTCGCCAGCCCAGCAGACCAGCTTCTTCGAGCGAGTGCTGCAGCGGGTGCGGGTGTTGCCAGGAGTCGAAGCTGCGGGCGTGATTGACGGCATGCCTTTAAGCGATGAAGGTTCGCATCAGCCCGTTGCGATCGAGGGCCGTCCTGCCCTGCCGATGTCGGAGCAACCGGAGATCGATCCGACGATTCCCTTGCGCGACGTTCTCGCCATGGACGACCTGGTCACGAACTCTTTATCCCAACAGCGTTTCAACATGCTGCTGCTCGGTGCATTCGCGGGACTCGCCTTATTGCTCGCTGCGGTGGGCATTTACAGCGTGCTCTCGTACAGCGTGAAACGGAGGGTGCGAGAAATCGGAATCCGCCTGGCTCTTGGCGCCCGGCTCGGCGATGTGCTGCGCAGGGTTGGGTTCGAGGGCATGAAGCCAGCCTTGCTCGGGGTTGCCATGGGAACGGCGGGCGCACTCGCTCTGGGGAGCGTTTTGTCGAGCCTGCTCTACGGAGTGCGTCCGACAGATCCTGTTACTTTCCTGGTGGTTGCGGCGCTGCTGGCCGCCGTCGCGCTCGTGACCAGCACTGTTCCGGCCAATCGGGCAACGAAGGTCGATCCCATGGTGGCGTTGCGCTACGAGTAGGAGGCAAAATGAACAGTCTTGCCCAAGATCTTCGTTACGCGCTGCGACAGTCGCGCAAAAGCCCGGGATTCACCGCTGTTGCCGTGCTGACCCTAGCGCTGGGCATTGGCGCGAACACTGGCATTTTCACGGTGGTGAATGCTGTTCTTCTGAAGTCCTTGCCAGTGCCGCATGCTGAACAGCTATTCCTAGTCCGCCACAGCGACCGATTCGTCGAAAACACGCGCTTCTCTTATCCAACGTTCCAGAACATGCGCGCGGAGATGCCGCCTTCGGCCAGTCTCGCCGCGATGACCTGGCCTACGGACTTCTACACGAGCGTAGCGGATGGCCAACCTGAAATGGTGCAAGGGCAGTTAGTTTCCGGGAACTATTTTCAGACTCTCGAGACCTACCCCGCGCTCGGACGCCTTCTGGGTCCGGACGACGACCGCGTGGTGGGGGGCAGTCCAGCAGCCGTGATCAGTTATGGCTGCTGGGAACGACGGTTCGGTCGGGATCCAGCCGCGGTTGGCCGCAAGCTGGTGGTGAATGGAATGCCGGTGGAAATTGTCGGAGTTGCAGCGGCCGGCTTCTTCGGGGCGAAGGCTGGCACGGCACCAGATTTCTGGCTGCCCGTGACCCTGCAGTCGTCAGTGCACTACGCCGCACACTATAGCGAAAGCGAAGCAGCCCAGATGGACAAGCCGTGGGTACCGCAGCCTGATATTCGCTGGCTGCAGTTCATCGTGCGGGTGCGCGACCGCGATGCCTTTCCGAAGACGCTGACTGCGATCAATCAAGTCTTCCGTCAGGAGTTGGAACGGGCCGCTGCGGAAATTAAAGATCCTCAGGAACGCCAGGCTTTCCTTCGCGCCCGGTTGGAGCTCGAGCCGGGTAGACGAGGCTTATCCACGCTGCGAAGAGATTTTTCGCAGCCCTTACTGGTATTGATGGCGATGGTTGGACTTGTGCTGCTGATCGCATGCGCCAATCTTGCCAACCTGCTGCTGGCGCGCGCGGCCGCCCGCGAGCGTGAGATCGCGATACGGCTTTCAATTGGAGCCAGTCGCGTTCGAGTATTCCGGCAGACCCTGACCGAGTGCTTGCTGCTTTCGATAGTTGGCGGAGTGCTCGGCCTTGCGGTCGCCGATTGGTGCAGCGCAATTTTTCCGAAGTGGGCGTCGAGCGTACCCACGCCCATTCCGCTGGATCTTGCGCCAGATTCGCGAGTCCTTGTTTTCAGCACGACCGTAGCCTTGCTGACAGGAATCATTTTCGGCTTGGCACCGGCAATTCAAGGGACGCGGGTCGATCCCGTCCACGCGCTAAAGGCTAGTGGGCGCGGATTCCAGGGCAATGGCACACCAGGAAAAAGCTGGTCGTTTAATCAAACGCTGGTCGCCTCCCAAGTGGCACTCTCTCTCGTTCTTCTGGTGGGCGCAGGTCTTTTCCTTCGTACCCTGCGTAACTTCACTGAGCTGGACCCTGGTTTTGACCACGAGCACATCGTGACGGTCTGGCTCGATACGCACATGGGCGGCTACAAACGGGAGCAACTTTCTTCTTTGTACCAGGAGCTGATCGATCGCGTGGAGGCGACCCCAGGGGTGCGGTCGGCATCGCTCTCCAGTTGCGGCCTTGCCGTTGGCTGCGGAGATGCCAGCGACATCTACCTTCCCGGCGTGCCCCACACGAACGGCGAGACCGACGCTCAGGAGCGCAGAGTCAGTCAACACTTTCTGGCCACAACGGGAATGACGCTACTCGACGGGAGGGACTTCGCGAGCAGCGATACCGAAAAGAGTCCCCCCGTTGCTATCGTGAATCAGACCTTCGTTCGCGACTTTCTGCACGATAGAGACCCCATCGGCCGATATTTCGGCTACGACGCCACCAACGATCACCGCTTTCAAATCATCGGCGTGGTTAGGGACGCGCGCGTAAACGACATCCGCGAGAGCGCCCCGCCGATGATCTACCATTCGCTCGCGCAGGATGTGATCGATGTTGAGAGTCTCGACGTACGCACCTACGGTGATCCCGCACAGCACATCTGGAGCCTCCGTCAAGGGGTTCGTGGGGTCAATCCGAACCTGCCAATCGGCGGCGTTACCACCGTGGCCGAGCAGTTGTCCAATAATCTGACCCAGCAACGGCTTCTCACACGGCTGACCACAATCTTCGGAGGACTCGCGCTGGGTCTCGCGTGCCTGGGTCTCTACGGTGTAATGTCTTACACGGTTGCGCGAAGAACCGGGGAACTCGGAATTCGATTGGCCCTCGGCGCCTCGCGCAAGGCAGTGGTTTGGCTCGTATTGCGTCAGGAGTTGGCGGTGATCGGCGCCGGCGTTGCTGCCGGACTTCTCCTTTCGTGGCTTGCGGGACATGCGATCACGAGCCTGTTGTTCGACCTCAGTCCGCACGACCCCAAGACCATCCTCGGAGCAGCCGTGGTGCTGTTATTGGTGTCCATCAGCGCGGCTATGAAACCAGCGTGGCATGCCGCTCAAGTTGATCCGAACGAAGCTTTGCGCGTGGATTGAACAGAGTCAGGAGGCGAATGATTCAGCTCAACAACCTGGAGCGCAGTTACGAGACGCCCGCCGGGCAGACCTGGGTGCTTCGCCGCATCAACCTGAAGATTAGCGAAGGGGAGTTCATCACGATCATGGGTCCTTCCGGCGCAGGCAAATCGTCTTTACTGAATATTCTTGCATTGCTCGACGATCGCTGGGAAGGCGAATATCGGTTTCGCGAACACGCGGTCCACGAGATGAAGCGCAAGCAGCGCAGCGAGCTGGCCAGACGCAATGTCGGGATGGTGTTTCAGAGTTATCACCTACTCGACGATCTCACGGTCCGCGAAAACATCGACCTTCCGCTCTCTTATAAAGACGTTCCGCGCAGCCAGCGCCAAAGCATGGTGGCGGAGACGCTGGATCATTTTCAGATCGTCGCCAAGCAAGACCTCTTCCCCAGCCAGCTTTCGGGAGGCCAGCAACAGCTGGTAGGAATCGCGCGGGCGGTCATCCACAAACCTGCGCTGTTGCTCGCCGACGAGCCCACAGGGAATCTTCATTCTTCGCAAGCCAAAGAGATCATGGAACTGTTTCGCAGACTGAATCAGCGAGGGACGACAATTGTTCAAGTCACTCATTCGGAAGCGAATGCCGCCTATGGGTCGCGTACGATTCAGCTGCGCGATGGCTGGGTCGCGAGCGACACCGCCAATCCTGAGATGCAGCCGTACGAGACGGTGAAGCAATGAAAAAAAACCGCCGCATTGGAAAATTCATTGGGCCAGCCGCTTGGATGGTCATCAGCCTCACCAGCTCAGCTTCTGCCCAGACGAACCCATCGGTCTCCTTCGAAATGCCGAAGTCGCATCGTCCGTTCCGTGCGTATTTACCTGCTACCGTGCCTGAGCCGCAGCTTGCAAATTCCCCGTTGCTGGACCAATTGATCCGCGATGGCAAACTGTACTTGTCGCTCAAAGATGCAATTCGGCTGGCCCTGGAGAACAACCTCGATTTGGCGATTGCTCGATATAACTTGCCGATCGCCAATATGGATGTCCTGCGGACCGAGGGTGGTGGAATTTTTCGCGGAGTAAACACAGGTGTGGTGCAGAACACTCCTGGTGGCGGAGTGGGCGGCTTTGGCGCAGGAGCGCCAGGCGCGGGCGCCGGAGGAACTACGAGCGGCGCAGGCGGGGCAGGCGCCGGTGCGTCCGGCTTAGTACAGTCCACTCTGGGCACCGGGACTGCGGTTGCTTCCTACGATCCGGCGATTACGGGCATAGTCGGAGCGGAACATCAAACTACTCCGCTGCCCAACCTGCAGATTTACGGCACTCCGTTGCTCCAACTCAACACTGGGCAAACCGCGATCGGTTATGCGCAAGCCTTCCCGACCGGCACCAGCGTTTCGGCAGAGTTCAACAACAGCCGACAGACCACGAATAGTCCTTTTTTCAATTTGTCTCCGGTGCTCAGTTCGATGTACCGCATTTCGTTTCAGCAGCAACTGCTTGCCGGATTCGGCCTCGGCCCTAATCTTCGCTATCTCCGGATCGCTAAGAACAATAGAAGAATTTCTGACATTGCCTTCAAAGATCAGGTGATCACTACCATCACGCAGATTGAAAACATCTATTGGGACCTGGTGAATGCATATGAGCAGGCGCAAGTAAGTGAACAGTCATTAGCGTTCGCGCAGCAGTCCTTCAATACTGCAAAGAAACAGCTGCAACTGGAGAGTATCCCCGCAATGGATGTGATGCGCGCCGAGGCGGAAGTTTCGCAACGGGATCAGGATCTGACCATCACACGAACCTCTCTGCAATTGCAGGAATTGCTCGTCAAGAATGCGCTGGCCAAGATCCTGGACGATCCTGCTCTCGAAGCGATGACGGTTATTCCTACGGACCGGCTGGAAGCAACGCAGCCTGAGGCCAATCAGGCCGTTCAGGATCTTATTGCGCGGGCGCTGCGCGATCGCCCCGAACTTGCCGAGTCTGACATCGATCTGGTGAACCGCCAAATCAGCCGCAGGGCCGCGAGCAATGCATTGTTACCGTCGCTTTCGCTGGCAGGATTTTACGGAGGATCGGGATTGGCGGGGCCGCTGAATCCAATTTACAACATTCCCGGAGTTCCGAACTCTTCAACCGTTCCCGCTGACTTCTCGGGTGCACTGGAAAACGCCTTCAGCAATTCTTCTCCGGATTACTACATCGGATTCAATCTCAATATCCCAATCAGAAACCGCGTCGCCAAATCCGATCAATACCGCTCTGAACTCGAATATCGGCAAGCCGAGCTGCGCCGGGAGCAGTTAAGAAAACAAATTCGCATTGAAGTGCGCAATGCTCAATACGCTCTCGAACAAAGCGTCGCTCGCGTCGATGCCGCCCGCAAAGGCCGAAATCTGGCGCAACGCACATTTGAAATTATGCAGAAGGAGCAAACGCTCGGGGCAGGGTCGACGTACCAGACCATGACCGCCCAGCGCGATCTCGCCATTGCGGAACTCAGCTTGGTCACAGCCATGACGGTTTACGAAAAAGCCAAGGTCGAACTTCATCGTGCTGCGGGAAGCACTTTGGAAGATAATGGGATCGACATTCGGGAAGCCCTAGCCGGTACCGTCAGCAATTCCGGTCCATAAGCCATGCCAACCTCGGCCAAGCCACCAGAAATCAGCACTCCTGCAGGCCTGACAAGAATTGTCAATGCTCCGCGAATTCTGGCGGCCGACGATCAGCAGCACATTCTGGTGGCCATCGAACTGCTATTAAAACCACAAGGCTACAAAGTAGATGTGGTGCGGTCTCCTGAGCTTGCGCGGGAAGTTTTAGCCGGCGGGCAATACGATGCCGCGCTCATCGATCTCAATTACACTCGCGACACCACCTCCGGCCAGGAGGGGCTTGCACTGCTTTCCGAAATCGTCGCGCTCGACAGTGCTATGCCTGTCATCGTCATGACAGCCTGGGGCAACGTGGAGGTTGCGGTCGAAGCCATGCGACGCGGGGCACGAGATTTTATCCAGAAGCCTTGGGAGAACGAGCGCCTGCTTTCCATCCTGCGCACACAGGTGGAACTGCATCGTGCGTTGCAGCAGGGGGAACGATTGGCGGCTGAGAATCGGCTGCTTAAAGCTCAAGGACGGCGTGAGTTCATCGCCACCGCGCCGTCGATGTCGCCGGTACTCGAAGCGATTACGCGCATCGCTCCGTCCGACGCGAATGTGTTGATTACCGGCGAGCACGGTACAGGGAAAGAAGTGGTTGCTCAGACAATCCACGCTCTTTCGCTGCGGGCTTCGCGTCCCATGATTGCGGTAAATACCGGTGGCCTGGCCGAGGGAGTATTCGAGAGCGAACTGTTTGGTCACGTGAAGGGTGCGTTTACTGACGCTCGCACCGATCGCATCGGTCGCTTCGAACTGGCTGACGGCGGAACCATCTTCCTGGACGAAATCGGTAACCTTCCTCCTCGCCAGCAGGCCAAGCTGCTCCGCGTGGTCGAGACCGGAGAAATCGAGCGCGTGGGTTCATCCCGAAGCAAGAAGATTGAGGTGCGCCTGATCTCGGCCACAAATACGGATCTTTCAGCCGCGTGCCAAGCGGGCCAATTTCGAGAGGACCTCTTGTTCCGCCTGAACACCGTCGAGATTCATTTGCCTCCATTGCGAGAGCGCAGAGAAGATATTGCGGCGCTCGCACTGCATTTTCTATCCAGCTATGCCTCGCGCTATCGCCGGCAGGTTCACGGACTGGATCCTTCGGCGCTGCAGGTTCTCATGCAATACGCTTGGCCGGGCAATGTCCGCGAATTGGAGCATACTTTAGAGCGTGCCGTCCTGATGTGCCGGACAGCTCAAATCCAACCCGGCGATCTTGGCTTGGGCGTGGCGCGGCCGCAGGCGCAGAATTTAGAAGAATTGAGTCTTGAATCAGTGGAGACTATTCTGATTCGCAAAGCGCTGCAGCGCTTTCAGGGCAATGTGAGCCAGGCAGCGGAAGCGTTGGGCCTGAGCCGCGGCGCCCTGTACCGGCGGATGGAAAAGTATGGGCTCTAGCCCCGGCGTAAGTGACTCATCCAGGCACAAGTTGCGGAAGCCGAAGCGCGCACCCTTCGAGCGCAGCGTAACGCGCCTTTCCTGGTTGATGGTTGCACCCGCACTGCTCGTCAGCGGAGTGCTCATTTGGCTGCAGCCTTGGGGGTTGGAATCGAAGTTGACGTTGCTGGGCGCCGAGCTGTTCTTGTGTCTGCTGCTGGGCGTCGCTCTGCACGATCATGTAGTTCGTCCGCTGCAAACTCTTGCCAATGTTGTGGGCGCTCTGCGCGAAGAGGATTACTCGTTTCGCGCTCGCTTGGCGGTTCCCAATGATGCTCTCGGTGAACTCTCACTCGAAGTAAACACGCTGGCCGACCTTCTCGCCCAGCACCGCACCGGAGCCTTGGAGGCAACAGCTTTGCTGCAACGCGTAGTCGAAGAGGTGGACATTCCTATCTTCGCGTTTGATCCAGAAACCAAACTCCGTATCGTAAACTCAGCCGGTGGAAAACTTCTGCAACAATCCTCCGCACAATTGCTTGGCAGGACAGCCTCGGAGCTGGGATTGCAGGATCCTCTGTCCTGTGAAAATCAAACTCTCGTCTCCCTTAACGCGAGTCGTGGCGACGCGCGCTGGCTGGTGCGGCGCAGCTTGTTTCGCCAGCGAGGAGTGCCCCATACCCTGGTTGTGCTATCGGACGTGAGCCGTGCTTTGCGCGAAGAGGAGCGGCGCGCATGGCAACGCCTGATCCGCGTGATGGGCCACGAATTGAACAATTCCCTGGCTCCAATCAAATCGATTGCGGGCAGCCTGAGCGCGCGACTTTCGGCCATGAATCTCGACGCCGAACAGCGCCAGGATTTTGTAAGTGGCTTGGGTGTCATCGAGACTCGTGCCGCGTCACTCAATCGTTTTCTGCAGGCCTATCGTCAGTTAGCGCAGATGCCACCTCCGGTCTTACAACAGTGTTCGATATCAGCTTTGGTGAAACGAGTCGCTGGCCTGGAGACCCGGGTTGGTGTCACCGTGGTTCCGGGACCTGACGTTACTCTGATGGTCGACCCCGACCAGCTTGAGCAAATGTTTATCAACTTGCTGCGGAATGCGGTGGAAGCGGTAATGGAGCCATCCGTCTCGGCGGAGACCACGAACGGATCGAAGAGCTCCGCTAGGGGTGATTCGGAACCGCAAGTACTCTTCACATGGAAGCTGACCGAGGAAAACGTCATTCTCACAATCGAGGATAGCGGCCCCGGGCTGATGAACCCCAGTAATGTATTCGTTCCGTTCTACACCACCAAACCAGGAGGCAGCGGTATCGGATTGTTAGTCTCGCGCCAGGTCTCTGAAGCTCACGGAGGTTCCCTCGAACTGGCAAACCGCTCGGGGCGGCGAGGCTGCGCGGTGAAGGTTACTTTGCCGCTGGCAACCCAGTGAGAAAACGTCTTTCGGTTCCTTGAGTGTAAACTTGGTACCCGACAACTCCCATTGATCGATGTGGAGGTAAAGCATGCGACTCACGTTCGCCGCCTTCTTTGCCGTCTGGTTTGCCTTCCCCCAAGCCAACACTACGGAGAGTCTGACACTGCTCCTCACTGATGTTTCCTCGGCTTATGCGAAGCTTGAACCTCAGACCATCCACCCCGCGGAAGGCTACCTCAAGTACGACTATTTGATTCCCGCCGGCTATTACAAACAGATGTGGGACTGGGATGGATTCTTCATCGGGTTGCACTTGGCGCATCAGAGTCGCGAACAGGCGAAGTATCTGAAATGGTGGGTGCTGAATTTCGCGAGCGCAGTCGCCGCCATCAATAAAGATGGCTGGGTGCCGGGGGTCCTGCTCCCTGACCAACTGCCGGAGCCCAAGCCGAGCCCAATACTCGGCATGTTTACCGTAAAGCCGTTCTTGGCGCAGGGCGCGGTCCTCGCTTCCGAAAGACTGCGAGATTACCAGTGGGTAGCGCCGGCCTGGGAAAACCTGCGCCGCATCGTCGCCTACCGCGAAAAAATGCAATACGACCCCAAGTGGGAGTTGTTCTTCTGGGAGACTGCCATGCAGTCCGGGGAGGACAACAATGTCGCCCTCACAAATGACCCGAAAGACCGCAACGCCATTCTGGCTGTCGATCTCTGCACCTTCCAGCTTCGGGAGTACGCTGCGATGGCGCGGTTGGCGGAGAATCTCGGCAAGGAGGCTGAAGCCAGTGAATACCAGCAAAAAGCCAGTAAGCTGCGCGCAGCCATGCTGAAGCATCTGTGGTTTGCCCAGGATGCGATGTTCTTCGATGTGCGCCGCGACACCGGCAAACCTATTCAGCGCATCAGCGGCTCAAATTTCATTGCGCTGATCGAAGACATCTTGCCGCCGACCGATGCTCGCATCATGATCCGCCGCTACCTGTGGAACCCCGAGCATATGCTTGCACCTCACGGAATTCGCAGCCTGTCGAAGCAGGATCCCAGCTACAACAACCTGAGCATGATCAACCCTTACTCAAACTGGCAGGGGCCGGTATGGATCAATACCAACTACCTCTACTTCCTTGCCCTCAAGCGTTACGGCTTCGACAACGAAGCGGCGCAACTGGCGGGCATTCTGGGACGCTTGGTGCTCGCCGATATTCACAAGTGGGGATCGATGCATGAGTGCTACCACGCCGAAACTGGCGAAGGCTTGGCTCCCACCGCGGAGCAATCGAAAGACCACGTTTTTCCCGGCTTCATCGGATGGAATCTGCTGGTTCAGGATATTTTGCAGTGTGAGACCAAAAGGGATTGTCTTCTGCTCGACTGGCCTGGCAAAAACTGACAGCACTGGCTGAAAGGAACCAAGGGATTACCGTTTCTTCCTTTTATCGAATCTCCTTGGCCGATTGCACAAACGCAGACCAACGGGAGGAGTCATCCGGCGAAGCGGGTGCGTCATTTTTTCTTAACAACACGCCGTCGTGGTTGACAACTACAGTTTCTATCTCTGGGCAGCTTCCGTTCGGGTTCACCGCAATGTATTCAACGCGGGAGCGTCCTCGCCGTCCCGTAGCGGTAATCCAGCACTCCTGTGGGTCGTCTTGCAGGTTGTGGTCGGAGATGAGTTCGGTTCTCGTGACACGTATTTCACTGTCCGGTGCAGAACTTCCACGGTTGCAGGCCATCAGAGAAGCAAGTACAGCGAAGACTAGAATTGGAACGCGTCTCATCGTACATCCTTAAATTCATTTCGAGGAGGACTATTCCATTTCCTGTTTCCAGCGGCCAATTTCCCCCAGAGAACTTTCTACAATATTTCGGTCTAAAAAGCAGCTGTGCCATGAATGTCGGGCGTTACTTAGGTTTTCCGAGTATCTGTCGCAAATGAACTAACTATTTTGCTTTGGAGAGGTGTATGTGGCCCGGTTTCTGGCCGATCGTGAGCACGACCGTATTTTGGTGGGAGCCTTTTATTGCAGTCGGATCGGGCTCCAGCGCGCCAGCGCCGAACTGATCGAAAGTTCGGTTGCTTCCGATCCCTGGATGACTTCACGCACCGCCCCCGACCTCGGATTCCTGCAGCAGCGCCCCTTTTGTAGTTCGGTAATCTTTGTATTCGATCGAGAGGATCGCGACGCCGCCGATGCGAATCATGCTCTCCGTATGGTTCTCGGCGGGCAGCCAGAAGCCATCCACTTTTACATATTTGTGTTCGACCTCGGTCTTCTTGATCCAGAACGATGGATTTTTGCTGGGTTCTCCTTTAATCTGAACCACCGCGAAATCTTTGGCGTCAACCCATATCTTTCCGCGATACAGGAATTTGTTCTTCGTCTTGGGGAACAGATTTAGAACGTATCGGCCGCCATCCGGCGCAGTTTCGAACCCCGCTGAGGTGAAGTTGTAGTTCTCCGCGCTCAGCGCTGTGTGGATGCGATTCTCTTCGTTGGAGGCTTCCTGCTCGCCTTCCAGCAGTTTCTTGAAAACATGGTCGATGATGAACTTGGATCCGGTTTGCGACACCACGCTGAACTCTTTTGAATTGGGGGCATGGTAGACCACCTTGACCACCATCTCGGCATTCCGATCACTCGGGAAACCGCGATACTCCATTCGGTAAACTCGAGTGCCTTCATACTGCGACAATGCCGCAGCCCGCTCTGCATTGTTTTTCTGCAGTCTATCGACAATCTGCTCAACTGATAGAGCCGCACTGGGCGTCGATTGCTGGCACGTTCCCGCACAAGCCGCGAAAAGCAGAAGCCCCGCACCTACCCCATAGTGTCGAAAGTTTATTTTCCCCATGATTCCCGCTGGAAGTATGCTCTCAGTCTAACTGAGAAAACGACCGCAAAGGGCTGAATCCACGCTGTATAATTGTCTTCCTGCCCATGCGAGCCTTGCTCCCCTTGTTCACGGGACTGATTCTGACTTCATCGCTGTTCGCCCAGGCAGTTCTTTCCAATCCCTCCTTGGTTTCGCCAGGGCCAAAGTCACAACAGCGAAACACGCGAATCCCACTTCTTCGGTTTGAAGACGTTGCCCAGAAGGCTGGTCTCACCGTTTCGCACATCTCATCTCCCGACAAAAAATACATCGTTGAATCCATGAGCGGCGGCGTTGGTCTTATCGATTGCGATAACGATGGCAAACTGGACATCATTACCGTGAACGGATCCACTGTGCCCCGTTATCGCGAAGGAGGTGACTTGATGATCACGCTCTATCATCAAGATACCGATCCTAAAAGTGAGGACCTTAAGTTCACCGACATCACCAAATCCGCGGGGCTCTCCCACAAAGGCTGGAGCATGGGCGTGGCCGTGGCCGATTACGACAATGACGGCTGGCAGGATATATACGTCACTGGCTACGGCGGCAATGCGCTCTATCACAATCTAGGCAACTGCAAGTTTGAGGATGTCACCGACAAAGCGGGCGTCGGCGGAGGTGGTTTCAGTACCGGCGCGGCCTGGGCGGATTACGATCGTGACGGCAAGGTGGATCTTTTTGTCTCCCGCTATGTACACGTCGACATGAACGACTTGCCGCAGTTCGGCAACGATCCTCGCTTTTGCCGTTTCAAGGGCGTGCTGGTGCAATGCGGACCCTGGGGAATGCCCGGCGAATCGGATTTGCTGTTTCATAACAAGGGGGACGGCAGTTTCGAAGAGGTTTCCAAAAAAGCCGGCGTCGACGATCCTCATCATTATTACGGGTTGGGCGCGACCTGGGGCGATTACGACAATGACGGCTGGCCCGACCTATATGTGGCGAACGATGCCGGCCCGAATTTTCTTTATCACAACAAGCATAACGGTACGTTTGAGGATGTCGGCCTGCTGGCTGGAGTCGCACTGAGTGGCGACGGTATGGAGCAGGGCTCGATGGGCGTGGACTGGGGCGACTATCTGCACGAGGGCCGGCTGTCGATGATCGTCACCAACTTTGTCGAGCAAGGTTCGACCTTGTATCACAATCTCGACAAAGAGAACTTTGCAGATGTGAGCGTGCGCGCTAAATTGCTGCGGCCAACGTATCCTTTTGTGAGTTGGGGCACGGCTTTTTTCGATATGGATAACGACGGCTGGCTGGATTTGTTCGTCGCGAGTGGCCACGTCTATCCCCAGGTCGATACGATTGCCGGCGGAACACCTTACCGGCAACCGATGCTGCTGTTCCGCAATCATCGAGATGGAACTTTCGACGATGTTTCCCAGGCGCTGGCAACCATGCCACCGCAGTCGAGGCGTGGCGCGGCTTTTGGCGACATCAACAACGATGGCAACGTCGACATCGTGGTCCTCAATGTGGGCGAGCCGCCATCGCTCCTGCTGAATCGTAATGACAACCCAAACCATCGCGTGCTTTTCAAACTGGTAGGCATGAAAAGCAACAAAGCCGCGATCGGCGCCCGGGTTACGGTGAAGGCGGGCACACTTACGCAGTTCAGCGAAGTTCGTGGCGGATCCAGTTATCTTTCTCAGAACGATTTACGCTTGCATTTTGGCGTGGGCGCCAACGAAAAGATGAGCCAGGCCATTATCCGTTGGCCGAATGGAGAAACCGAGACTCTGCGGGACCTACCCGCGGACTTTATCTATACGGTGGTTGAGGGCGAAGGTATCAAGGACAAAGTCGCGCTGCCTGCCTTGTCGCCGCGGTGAAGCGTTTCGCTGTGGGGCTGACCCTTGCTTGCAGCGCCACGTGAGAGGCTACCCCACCTCTCGCGGTATTCGATAGGTGGGAACCACCGACCTCGATGCCACATCCATCCACGATCCGAGGTTTGGAGGCTGGGCCGGCACCCACTCCGCAACGGTTAGGCAGAAACGCCAGCTATCGTGCCCTTGTAGACAGCCTCGGTGATGCCAAGCTGGGAACGGCCCCGTTCGTCCAAATCCGCCAGTGTGCTGCGCCCTACAAAACTGACCTCGAGATTCGTCGGCAGGAAAGTCCGACGATTTCTTCCACACGTCTCCCGTTCTCGGCCTGGCGGAAGATCTCTCTGTATTTGGGCAACGCTGCCCGAAGCGTTTGTTTCGTACTCCGGATCGCCTCTGGGAGACCTTCAATTACGAGAGACATGTCGTTGCTCGGTTGTCATCCCAAGCGCCAAAACCGCCACTTGCATTAGGAAGGATTTGGCGCGATGGAAGGGAACTCCCATTGCACCATCTTCGATCGTTTCCTCGCTGCTCCGATCGATCACTGTCGTGATCGGGCCATTTCAGTCACTGACTGCCCAAACCAGAAAGTCACCCTTATTCGATCCCCAGTTGTCTCTGGATTTGCTCCAGTGACGCGCCCTTGGTCTCCGGAACCATTGTTTTTACCCAGAGAAGTTGGATCACCATCATGCCCGCGAAAAACGAAAAAACGTAGCCGATCGGGAAGGCGGAGACCATCTTCGGGAAGAAAGTGGTGAGTAAGGCGGCGAAGATCCAGTGGGTGCCGCAGCCGAGGCTCTGGCCCTCCGCGCGATGGCGATTGGGGAATATTTCGGAGATAAAAACCCAAATCACGGCTCCCTGGCCGATCGCGTGGGCGGCGATGAAGGCGAAGATGCAAAGCGGCACAATCAAGAAGTGACCGGTAAAGAAAGCCCATGCGACCAGGCCAAGCGAAGTGATGTAGCCGACCGAGCCGATATAAAGAAGAGTGCGCCGGCCGAGCCGGTCAATCAGCCAGAGTCCGACAAAGGTGAAAATCAGATTGGTGATGCCGATGCCGATCGATTGCAACAGCGCGGCTTTCGCGCCCAGGCCGGTAAGTTCGAAGATGCGCGGCGCGAAATACAAAATTGCATTGATGCCGGACATTTGATTGAAGAAGGCAATCAGGATGGCGAGCAGGATTGGTTTACGAAGACGCATTGTCCAGAAATGTCCAGAGGACGATTTTTGTTCTGATGCTGCTGCAGCCATAATCTCATCGGCCTCAGCTGCGATCTGTGTCTTCGGGGCCTCGGGCTCGATGCGTTGCAATACCGCGAGAGCAGACTCGCGGTCGCCTTTTCTGCTAAGCAACCAACGTGGACTTTCGGGAAGTCCAAAGCAGAACGCCGCGTAAAGCAGCGACGGAAACGCAGCCACCCCCAGCATCCAGCGCCATGCATTCTCGCCGATGCCGGCCAATAGAGCATTCGAAACGTAGGCGATCAGAATGCCAAAAACAATATTGAATTGGAACATCCCCGCAAGGAGGCCGCGATGCTTGGGTGGCGCGATCTCCGAGATGTACATCGGCGCCACGACGGTCGAGATGCCGATCCCCAGTCCACCGATAACGCGCGCGATGATGAAGACGGTGACGTTCGGCGCCAGACCTGAGCCCACGGCGCCCACAAAGTAAAGAATGCCGATCCACAGCAGTGTGGCTTTGCGTCCAAACCGGTCAGCGGGCCATCCCCCAAGCAGGGAACCGACGACCGTTCCGTAGAGGGCGGCGGCCATGGCGATGCCATGCAGTCCGGGGCTCAGGCCCCAAAGCGTCTGGATAGTTTTTTCGGCGCCGGAAATGACAACCGTATCGAAACCAAAAAGAAATCCGGCGAGCGCCGACGTGAGCGACCAGAAAAAAATGCGGCCATTCATAGGTGGTAGAACGGTGCTGAGCAACAGTGGAACGATTCACTCCCGAATCGAGCCTGCAGACATCGCTCGCACATGCAATCCCGCAATGCCAGGCCAGGCTCACCAAGAGCGCACACCACCATAACTGCATTACTGCCCCGCACGCAAATATCCAGCAAGTTGAAAGCCGTGTATTTTCCGTAAAGATCCAAGACTGAGAACTGCTCTCACCCCTTGGTCAGCGGGTATCCCTTTTCTCGCCAGTCGCGGATTCCACCGTCCATGGAAATCACATGGGTGTAACCCATCTTCTGCAGATTGTCAGCCGCCAGTGCAGAGCGGAATCCACCGCCGCAATAAAGCACAATCTCCGCATTGAGGTCAGGCACGCGCGCCTCGACGTCACGCTCGATGATGCCCTTACCCAGGTGAATCGCACCCGGCAGGTGATCCTTGGCGAATTCGCTCTCCTCGCGCACGTCCACCAGCAAAAACTGGTCGCCACGATCTAGCCTGGATTTCACTTGCTCAACATTGGTTTCGCGCACGCGCGTCTTCGCGTCGTCCACAATTTTCAAAAAGCGCGGAGGATGTTGATGGGCCATAAGGACTTCCTTTCTTGATCGAGACGATAACATCCTACCAATTCGCGGTGTGGGGTGTGTTTTCTCTCCGTTCTTGGCGACCACAGCGATTCAGAGCCCCCCAATCGAAGGACTTCGTCGTTCCCGGGATTCTCGTTTAGGATGAAAAAGTGGGAGCTCAAAAAGTAGCCCGGAAAATTGGTCTGGCGCGCGCTCTGTCCAAGATGGGCTACTGCTCTCGATCGCGGGCTGCGCAGTTGATCCGCGCAGGCCGCGTGACGCAAAACGGCAAAATTCGCCGTGATCCGGAGACCCCGATTTCTGATAAGAACGATCAGTTTGCCGTCGACGGGAAACCGGTTGGACAGCGCGCCAAGATGTACCTGATGATGAACAAGCCTCGCGGGGTGATAACGACCGCGTCGGACGAAAAGGGCCGCGACACTGTGTACACAGTGCTTTCTCAAACGTCACGGGTTCAACTCACTCCCTGGCTCGCCCCAGTCGGCCGCCTCGATAAAGCCAGCGAGGGCCTGCTGCTGCTGACCAACGACTCCGAGTGGGCGGCGCGCATCACTGCTCCGGAAACTCACCTCGACAAGACTTACCATGTGCAACTGAGAACCCTCATAGACGACGAATCGATCCAGGCTATGGTTCGGGGAGTGCAAGCCGAAGGCAATGATGTGCTGCGCGCAAGGCAAGCTCGTCGCCTGCGCACTGGACAGAAAAGTTGCTGGCTCGAAATTGTTCTGGATGAGGGAAAGAATCGTCAGATCCGCCGCATGTTAGAAGCTTTGGGCGCCGAAGTTGAGCGACTGGTGCGCGTCGCCATTGGCCCGCTGCAACTCGCCGACCTGGCGAAGGGCGAGCACCGCGTCTTAAGCGCAGAAGAAAAGCGGAGCCTGGATCGTGCCATGCGAGAGCACCTTTCATGAGCGATTTAACTTTCCTTGCTGCAACCTCAATGGCCGAGCAAATTCGCAGCAAGAAGCTTTCCCCGGTTGAACTCGTAAACTCCCATTTTGCACAAATCGAACGAATCAATCCAAAGCTCAACGCTTTCGTGCAGGTTGATGAAGAGCATGCGCGGCAAGCCGCTCGGGATGCGGAGTCCGCGGTGATGAACCACTCCGCACTTGGCATGCTCCACGGCGTTCCCCTCAGCGTCAAGAGTTCATTCAGCGTGGCGGGTCTCGGCCACGAAGCCGGAACCCGCCTGCGCGCAGGTTTTGTCGGGCAACAGGACGCTCCGCTGGTCACGCGCCTGAAAAACGCCGGTGCAATTATCCTGGGGACAACCAACACGCCTGAGCTCCTGATGGCGTGGGAAACCGACAACCTGCTCTATGGTCGCACGAATAACCCCTGGGACTTGGAACGTACCCCGGGAGGATCAAGTGGTGGCGAAGCCGCGGCAATCGCCGCCGGTATGTCTGCGGGTGGTGTGGGCAGCGACGGTGGTGGTTCGATCCGCGTCCCCGCTCACTTCAGCGGCATCTGCGGCCTGAAGCCAACTCCGGGCCGCATTCCCTCGACCGGACATTACCCCGTGTCCGCAGGCCCGTTTGCATCGATTGGCGCGGTTGGACCGATGGCCCGCACCGTCGCAGATCTGAGAGTTCTTTTCGAAGTGATGCAAGGCCCCGACAGCGGCGACACGAACGCCGCGCCCGTACCGCTGCGCTGGGCAAGTCTAGATGAAGCAAGAAGACTGCGGATTGGTTATTTCGAAGACGACGGCCGAACCGCTATCACGACCGAAACGCGTGCTGCGCTTCGGACCGCCGCAGAAGCCCTGCGCAGTGCCGGTTTCGAAGTAGAAGCTTTTCAGCCAGAAGGACTGGAAGAGGCACGTCAGCTGTGGTGGGAATATTTTGTAGTCGCCGGCGGCATGCTGCTCAAGCCCATGTTCAAAGGTCGCGAGTCTGATCTCAGTCCTATACTGCGGCAGTTTCTCGAATGGTCTGCGGCTCAACCACCGCTCACCGCTGAGACACTGCTCCACGCCTGGATCCGCCGTGATGAACTTCGCGCACGCTTCCTCGCACAGATGCAGCGCTATCCCATTCTGTTGTGCCCGGCGGCGGCGATCCCCGCGTTCCGGCACGGCGAGCGCAGTTGGCAGATCGATGGAAAGACCATTCGCTATCTCGACGCCTGGAGCTACACAGAATTCTTCAACCTGTTAGGCAATCCTGCCGCTGTAGTTCCCGTCGGCCAATCTCCGGAGGGTCTGCCCATCGGCGTGCAGATTGTCGGACGCCCCTGGGAAGAAGAGCAGGTTCTGACCGTCGCCGGCGCACTCGAGAAGCAATGTGGCGCGGGGAGGATTCCGCCGCACGCGTGACGAGTCTTCAACCGGGTAGCAGCCTTGACGTAGTAGTTTTACATTATTTCCCTGCGTAGACCGCCTACGTAACTTTATTTGCACGCGATACCGGTCCCTGGGGGAACGAAATCTACGCGATCGATCTGAGTATCTTCAAATGCGAGAGCACTTACCATCCCAAAGTTTCGTTCACCGGGGCTTGTCTTGGCTCCTGGCCTTTCTTGTAATCTCCGCTGCGTACCTCTACACATTCCCGCAAGCGAATGTCTTTTATGCGGGAGTCGTGCTGCTGCATGCTCTCGCGGGAGGAATTACGTCCGTTGTGCTCAGCGCAGCGCTCGTTCACCTACTCCGGAAGGGAACCTTGCTGTCGCGCGCGGGATGGCTGCTTATCGCGTCAGGTGCCATCCTCGGACTCATTCTCATCAAAACCGGCACGCCTCGGGCGGACTGGAAGTGGCTCTATGCTCATATCCTCATCTCCCTGGCCGGAATCGGCCTTCTTGTGGCGGAGAAGTTACGAAGACGTACCGGCCTGAATTCCGGTGCGGCAGTGGCTCTGCGCGCAGCAATTTGCCTCTTACTGCTCGCGGGAATCGGCTACGGCGCGCGTTATATCCGCGAAAGTTGGCAGACGCGGGCGCGCATTCAGAATCCCGCCATGCCTCCGGAGAATATGAACGGCGAGGGTGACGGCCCGGAAGGCGCGTTCTTCCCCAGTTCCGCGCAGGTCTACGGCAAGCAGAGAATCCCCAGCAAGTTTTTTATGGAGTCCGACTCCTGCAAGCGTTGCCACGAAGATATCTACAACCAGTGGTTCAGTTCGGCACACCATTTTTCTTCGTTCAACAATCAGTGGTATCGCAAGGCGATTGAGTACATGCAGGACACAGTCGGCACCCAGCCCTCGAAGTGGTGCGGCGGATGCCACGATCCCGCTGTGCTCTACAGCGGTCTGATGGATACGCCGATCAAGCAAATTGTGCACCGCCCGGAGTCCCAAGCGGGCCTCGGCTGCATGATGTGCCACTCCATTGCGAAGGTGAAGAGCACCATGGGGCAGGCGGATTTTTACCTGGAGTATCCCAAGTTGCACGAGTTGGCCGCAACGCAAAATCCAGTAGCTCGTGCGCTCCATGATTTTCTAATTCGCTTGAATCCCGAGCCGCACCGTCGAGTATTCCTCAAGCCGTTCATGAAAACGCAGACCGCTGAATTCTGCTCCTCCTGCCACAAGGTCCATCTTGACGTTCCCGTGAATCACTATCGTTGGTTCCGCGGCTTCAATGAATACGACAACTGGCAGGCCAGCGGGGTTTCCGGCCAGGGCGCGCGCTCCTTCTACTACCCTCCAAAGCCGCAGCAGTGCGCCGATTGCCATATGCCCGCGGAAGCTTCCAAAGATGCGGGCAACATCAACGGTTTCGTGCACTCGCATCGTTTCCCGGGCGCAAACACCGCAGTGCCTGCGGCGAATGAAGACGAAGCTCAGCTGCAGCTCACTGAGGGGTTCTTGAGGAGTGGCGCCCTTACCGTGGATATCTTCGCCGTGTCTCCAGTTCAGGCGCGTTTGAAGACAGGAGCCAGCAGCCAGTCCGATCTGGCCACTACGTTTGCGGTAGGCGAGGAAGCGGAAACCAAAATCACTCCCGTTGTTGGCGAAGAAGTTGCACCCGTCACCGCTCCTCTGAACCGCGTACAGCCTGCGTTGCGCCGGGGCGATACGGTCCGAGTCGATGTGGTCGTGCGCACGAAAAAAGTTGGACATTTCTTTCCCGGCGGCACCGTTGATGCCTACGATACCTGGCTTGAATTGAAGGGAACCGACGACAAGGGCCAGACCATCTTCTGGAGTGGCATGGTCCAAGACAACGGCAAAGGTCCCGTGGAAAAAGGCGCGCACTTCTATCGCTCTTTGCAGATCGACGCGCATGGCAATCCCATCAACAAACGCAACGCCTGGGCGACGCGGGCCGTGGTCTACGTGCGGCTCATCCCTCCGGGCGCAGCGGATACGGTGCATTACCGGGTGGCGATTCCGGAAAACGCTGGCAACAAAATCACGCTGCATGCGCGCTTGTGCTATCGCAAATTCTCGTGGTTGAACACGCAATTCGCCTTTGTGGGTGAAGCCGATGAGAAGTCCGGGCACAACGTCGCGCCCGCATACGACGACCGCCCGTTGGTATTCACCAAGTCGATCCAGGGAGTTTCCGCGAAGGAAGAAAAGATTCCCGACGTGCCCATCGTTACAGTCGCGGAGAACGAGGTGACGCTGCCCGTTGTGGCGCACAACGCTCCCCCTCTCCCGCCGAAGACAATCGCTCATAAAGAGGAATGGCAGCGCTGGAACGATTATGGAATCGGTCTGTTTCTCCAGGGCGATCTGAAGGCGGCGGCCGCAGCATTTCAGAAAGTTACTGAGGCCGATCCCGACAATCCCGACGGCTGGGTGAATATCGGTCGCTGCGCCGTTCAGGAAGGCGACATGGAGCGTGCTCGTACGGTACTCGAGAAAGCCCTGTCCCTGTCTCCAAATCTGGCGCGGGCCAATTATTTCGATGCGCGCGTGTTGCGTGCGGACGGCAATTATGAGGGCGCTGCCGCTCGCCTGAAAAGCGTCCTTAGCCAATACCCTCGTGACCGTGTAGCACTGAACGACTTAGGGCGTATTTTCTTCTTGCAGCGAAAATATCAGGAAGCAGTGAAAACTCTGGAGTCTGTTCTGGCGATCGACCCTGAAGACCTGCAAGCGCACTACAACCTGATGCTGTGCTACAACGGCCTGGGCAATGAAAAGTTGTCCAAGGAGCACGCGGCTCGCTACTTGCGATTCAAAGCAGACGAATCGTCCCAGGCGATTACCGGCCCGTATCGTCAACTGCATCCAGAGGATAACAACGAGCGCCAGGCGGTGCACGAACATGGGAGCGTCCCACTACCGGTGATTACGGCAAGAGGCGTGGGGACCCCTGGACCTAACCCAAACCAGGGGGGGACAGCCACCCCGGCTGTCGAGTCGGGCAAAGCCCGACTCGCGTCCACGGTCACGTCTGCCGGGGGCGCCCGGTGACACGTTCTCGCCTAAGACTCCTCTGTGTCTCTGTGTCTCTGGGGTTGTTTGTTTTACTGCGGGCAACAACTCAAGCTCAACAGATCCACTTCCGCGACGTCACCGCCCAGGCTGGCATCCATTTCACGCACAACAATGGCGCGTTCGGGAAAAAGTGGCTGCCGGAAACTATGGGTCCGGGCTGCGCCTTCATCGATTACGACAACGACGGCTATCCTGACATTCTTCTGGTGAATGGCGAAGACTGGCCCGGACACGCTCGCCGTGGCGCGACCACTCCGAAGCTCTACCGCAATAATCAGGACGGAACTTTTACGGACGTAACCCGCGCGGCTGGCTTGGCCGTGCCCATGTTTGGTTTTGGAGTCGCCGTCGGAGACTTCGACAATGACGGCTTTGACGATCTCTTCATCACCGCGATCGGCCAAAGCCATCTCTTCCACAATAACGGTAATGGCACATTCACTGACGTCACCAAGTCCGCGGGAATGTGGGGACCGACTGAGTTCTCCACCAGCGCTGCCTGGGTGGACTACGATCGCGACGGCAAGCTCGATCTGGTGGTCGCGAATTACGTGCGTTGGACCGAGCAGACCGATCTGTACTGCACACTCGATGGCGCACACAAATCCTATTGCACGCCGGAATCATACAAAGGCACCTCAGTGCGTTTGTGGCACAACCTGGGCGGCGGCAAGTTTGAAGACGCAACGCAGAAAGCTGGCCTCGGGGATCCAACTTCGAAAAGTTTGGGCATCACCATCCTCGACTACAACGCGGACGGTTGGCCCGACCTTCTGATCGCCAACGATACACAGCCCAACAAGCTTTATCTGAACATGAAAGACGGAACCTTTGAAGAACGCGGGGTGGCCGCCGGTATTGGCTTCAGCGAGGACGGAGTGGCACGCGCTGGCATGGGAGTCGACGCGGCCGACTACGACCGCACCGGACATCCCAGCGTGCTCATCAGCAATTTTTCCAATCAGATGGTTTCGCTGTATCACAACGAAGGCAACGGTTTATTCGTGGACGAGGCTCCGCAATCCGAAGTGGGACGAGCGACGCTGGTCACACTTGGATTTGGTTGCTTCTTTTTCGATTACGATAACGACGGCTGGCCGGATATTTTTGTAGCCGACGGGCATATCGAAGATGCCATCGAACGCGTTCAGAAACGCGTCAGTTATGCTGAGCCTTCGCATCTTTTCCATAACAATGGCGGTGGCAAGTTCCAGGAAGTGACCGCGCAGATGGGCCAAGCCTTCGCGGCGCCAAGAGTGGCGCGGGGTGCGGCTTACGCCGATATCGACAATGACGGCTATCTTGATGTTCTCATCACCACGAACGCCGGCCCCGCTTACTTGTTTCACAACGAGGGCGGATCGAATCACAGCCTCCGTCTGAAACTGGTAGGAACGAAATCGAACCGCGACGGCATCGGTGCCGTCGTTCAGGTTACGTCGGACCGTAATAAAGAGAAGCAATGGAAGATGCTGCGCTCCGGATCGAGCTACCTTTCTCAAAGCGAACTTGTGCTCACGTTCGGTTTGGGCGCACAAACGAAAGCTGACAATGTCGAAATTCGGTGGCCCAGCGGTCAAATCGACACACTGTCGAACGTGAACGCCGGACAGACTGTCAGGGTGCAGGAAGGCAATGGCGTAATCCTGAACCGCCCCTACGGCAAAGCGAATCTCGAATCGCCACACAAATAGAACTTGTCATCTCAGCGAAGCAAATGGGTTCACGATCGCGGGCACCTCTGCACCGTCGAAGGACCCCCTGCATCTTCGAGGCGGCCTCCGGCTTTGGAGTGACTCGCTGCTGCCCGGGCCACGCTCAGCTCAGGATCACAGATGCTCGGGGTTTCTTTGCATTCTGAGTTGCCCTCTGTGTTTAAATCTTTGGATAGATGATTCCTCGAATTTCAGTCGCCCTTGCCGAAATATTCCTGGCCGCGTTCGGCCTATTCGCAACCGCGCCACAAAACTCAGCGAAACCGAATCCGGTCGAGGCCGAGCGCCTGAATAATCTGGGCGCGGCCTACATGAACCAGCAGCTTTTCGAGAAAGGACTCAAGTGCTTTCAGCAAGCGGCCGAGCTCGATCCCAAGCTGGCGATGGCGCAACTGAATGAGGGTATCGCCCTCCTGAATTTGCAGAAAATCGAGGAAGCCAAGGCTGCGCTCCAAGATGCGCTCAAACTGGATCCCAAAAACCCCAATGCCTGGTACAACCTCGGCCTGCTGGCGAAGAATACCGGCGATGCTCAGGCCGCCATTGAGGCCTTTCATCACGTCGTCGAGATCGATCCCAACGATGCGGACACCTGGTATTTCCTGGGCACGGCCCACGTGCAGGCCAAGCAATTTCCGCCAGCCATCGATGCCTTCCAGCACGCGCTGCAACTCAACCCCCTCCACGCCTCCGCCGAGTTCGGATTGTCGCGTGCCTACCAGCAATCCACCGACATCGACCACGCCCGCGAGCATCTGAAGAAATTTCAATACATTACGCAGAACAAAATCGGCGCTCCCATGAGCCTTGCTTACGGCGAGCAGGGACAATACTCGCGCGCAGTCGAATCGCCCTCGGCGGTGTTGCAGGCACCCGCGCCGATCAAGGTGCGATTTGTGGATGTGACGAGCACCGCTGGACTGACACCAAAGATTTCGCCTTCCAGAAACAACGGCTTGGATTCTGGTCTTGCTCCCGGCGCTTGCTTCATCGATTACGACAACGATGGCCGCCCCGATATTTTTTTGCCCGACAATGGCAGAGATGGAGGCATGTCTCTTTACCACAACCTGGGAGGAGGCAGGTTCGAAGAAGTTACCGTTCGCGCGGGCCTCGACAAGCAGCTCCACGGCATCGGCTGCGCCGCAGGCGATTACGACAACGATGGCTATGCCGACTTAGCAGTGAGTTTGGACGGACTTCTGCTGCTCCTGCATAACGAAAAAAATGGAACCTTCAAGGACGTAACCGAGACTGCCGGGATAAAGAGCAAGGTACGAGACGGCGGACTCACATTCATCGATTACGATCACGACGGCGATCTTGATCTGTTCGCCACCGGCAACACCGAAAAGCTGGGGTCGTTGTCCAGGCATCGAACCGGCGCAAACGTGATGTGGCGTAACAACGGTAACGGAACATTTACGGACGTCACTGAGTCTCTCGCACTGAACGGTAACACTCCCAACTTTTCCGCTGTCGGTACTGACTACAACAACGACCGCGCCGTCGATATCGTCACAACGGGTACGGCGAGTGGCCCGGTCGATGCCAAGCGGAACGGTGATACGGGAACGCTGGTTTACGAGAACCCGCGCGAAGGAGAGTTCATCCGACGTGAACTCTGGTCGTCTCCGGTCCCGTCACCGACAGCGGGGGTCGCAGTTCTTGACTTCGATCACGACGGTTGGATGGATTTGGCTTTCACGCACTTAGGCGTGCCCGGCATCACACTTTGGCGCAACAATCACGGGAAGACGTTCGATCAGATCGACCTTCCGATCACGAATTGGATCGCCGCTTACGGCGTCGCCGCCATCGACTACGACAACGATGGTTGGGTTGACCTCGTCGCAGTCGGCGAGACGAAAGACCGCAAGGGTGAAGTGCGCCTATTTCGCAATCTCGGGGCCGGTGGTTTCAAGGACGTCACCGCCGACGTTGGCCTCGACAAGGTTCAACTCAAAGAACCGCGCGCCATCATCACGGGTGATTATGACGGCGACGGCGCTACCGATCTGCTCATCACGCAAAACCATGGCCCCGCCGTGCTCTTGCGCAATGAAGGTGGCAATCAGAACCACTGGCTGCGCCTTTCGCTCAAGGGACTCGCCGACAACAAGAGCGCTATCGGTACCAAAGTGGAAGTGTTCGCGGGCGGTAATCGGCAGAAGTTTGAGATCGCTGGTTCGAACGGATATCTGGGTCAGAATTCCACCGCCATCGTGGTCGGACTCGGCGACGCGAAAGAAGCCGACATCGTGCGCATGACGTGGCCCACGGGCGTGCTGCAAGACGAAGTTAATATTGCGGGGGACAAGCCGCAAAATTATCTCGAGATGGATCGCCGCGGCAGCTCCTGCCCCACTTTGTTTGTATGGAATGGCGAACGCTACGAGTTCGTTGCCGACATGCTGGGCGCGGGTGTGGTTGGCCACTGGGTTGGCCCCGGCCGGCGCGACGTGCCGCGTCCCGTCGAATACATCAAGATTGACCGCAATGCCATCCGAGAGAAAGACGGCAAACTGAGCTTCCGGTTCATGGAGCCGCTGGAGGAAGCGGTCTATCTCGATCAGGCGCGATTGCTGGCGGTTGATCATCCGTCCGATGTTGATGTCTATCCCAACGAATATTTCGCCTCGAACCCACCGCATCCCGAATTCAGAGTGGTGGTGAGCCGCGAATCTCGCCCGCCCTCCGGTGCTTGGGACGAACACGGACACAACGTTCTGCCCGATCTGTTATCGCATCGTTACTTTGGCGATTTTGCGTTGACCCCATTTCAGGGGTTCGCTAGACCTCACACCTTGGTGCTTGACTTGGGCGAAGCTTATCGCGGCGGCCCCTTATGGCTGCTGTTGCATGGCGAAGTCGAATATTTTTCGGCGAACAGTATGTATGCGGCGTCGCAGGCTGGCGTGCGAGCGATCTCTCCCTATGTAGAAGCGCTCGCCCCAAATGGCAAGTGGATACGCGTGGTCGACGATATGGGATTCCCCGCAGGCGGTCCGCGCACCATGACCGCCGACCTCAGCGGCAGACTGCCGCCGGGCACGCAGAAGATTCGCCTCACGACGAATCTGCAGGTCTATTGGGACAACATTCTGATAAGCCGGACTGACGAGATTCAAAACCCGCGCCAGACGCCAATTCCGCTGGCTCGCGCCGATCTGCAATTCCACGGATATCCGCGAAAGATCGAAGGCACGCCGCCGGGGAACGTTCAATATATCTATGAAGAAGTGAGCGCCACCGGGCCGTACACGCGGCCCTCGGGAGCGTACACGCGCTACGGCAATGTGTTGCCGCTCTTGACTGCTCTCGACGATGAGCTGGTCGTGTTTGGCTCAGGCGACGAGGTGCGCCTCGATTTTGATCCCTCGCAACTGCCGGCGCTGCCCCAGGGCTGGGTGCGCGATTACTTTTTCGCCGCTAACGGCTACGAGAAGGATATGGATTTCTACGCCGCGGACGGAAGTTTTGTGGCGCCGCTGCCTTTCCTAAGGATGGGAGACTATCCATATCCCGCGGGCAAATCGTTCCCGCTCGACAGCGCGCACGTCAACTATCTCCTCGAATACAACACGCGCCACATGTCAGGCAACGAGCAGCGCGGGTATTGGTTCGATTATGGCGGGCCGAAGTAGTCCAGGGATGGCGATGCGGACAAAAAGAGGGCTCACCACCCTTTGCAAACCTCCGACCCAAGGTCAGGGAAACCCGTTGGATCGTTTCACGATATGCCTAATCTATTCCCCGGCCGCTACTCCACCTCGATCGATAGCCCCTTGGTGGTGTTCCTCATCGGCTTTCGCATCAACCGCCTGCTCGCGATCGGAAAATGGCTTCCGGTCGCCACAGCGATGGGCCCCATGCTGAAAGAGCTCTAACGCCAACCCGTCTCTTGGCCCGCTCGCTGCCTACTCCTCCATGTACGGGCGCGGAATCATGGTCACGCAGTACTGGCGCAGCTTCGACCATCTCGTCCTCTACGCCCCATCACGCGATGCTGCGCACCTCCCTGCATGGAAGGCCTTCAACCAGGAAATCGGCTCAGACGGTCGTGTCGGCATCTGGCACGAAACCTACCAGGTCGCCAAGGGTCAGTAGGAGTGCGTCTACGCCAACATGCCCCGCTTCGGCCTCGCCGGTGCAGGCACGCATGAACCGGCTACCGGGGGCCCCTCCGCGATACCCGGTCGCGCCTGCACGCAACCCTTTGAACCGCGAGCCCTTTGTGCGCACATTCCGACACGGATGGCATAGCCGTTTGCAAAGTTTACCCTTATAAAATCGTTTTAATATTGACACTCCCGCCCTTCGCATAATCCAATAGGCGGACTCATGGAAACGCCTTCCGCTGTTGCTGTGTCGTCCGCACCCCGTTTGCGCCGCACGCTTACCCTTTGGGATTTGATCCTGTACGGCGTGATCGTGATTCAGCCGGTCGCGCCCATGTCGGTCTTCGGAGTGCTCAGCGACCGTGGGCACGGACACGTGGTCACCACGATTCTGATCGCTATGGTGGCCATGCTGTTCACGGCCATCAGCTACGGCAAAATGGCGCGCGCCTATCCCAGTGCCGGCTCGGCGTTTACGTATGTCGGGCAGGAGATTAATCCGGCGCTCGGTTATGTGACGGGATGGAGCATGGTGATGGACTACATGCTCAACCCGATGATCTGCATCATCTGGTGCAGCCAGATCTCGCGAGACTTCGCGCGTGGGACTCCAATCGTGCAGAGCCTGCCTTACTGGGCGTGGGCCGTCTTCTTCGCGACAGTCTTTACCGCACTGAATATTCAGGGAGTGAAAACGTCAGCACGCGTGAATACGGGGCTGGCAGCAGGGATGGGCGCTGTGATTGTTATATTTTTTCTGGCGGCAGCGCATTATATTTTTGGACATCCGCACAATGATCCCGATTTCTTTCTGCGTCCTTTTTACGACCGTGATTTGTGGAACACGAAGGCGGTGCTGGGAGGCACATCGATCGCGGTGCTGACTTACATTGGCTTCGATGGAATCTCTACGCTCTCCGAAGAGGCGGAGAATCCGCGGCGCAATATCTTGCTGGCGACCGTGTTTACTTGTCTGGTAATTGGAATTCTGTCCGCCATACAGGTTTACGCGGCGCAGCTGATCTGGCCGGCGCGCGAGCCGTTTCCGAATGTCGATACCGCATTCACTTATGTCGCGGGGAGGGTGTGGGCTCCGCTGTTTGGCATTCTGGGCTTTACTTTGTTGATAGCGAACTTTGGATCCGGAATGGGTGCTCAATTGGGCGCGGCGCGCCTGCTTTACGGCATGGGACGCAGCAAGGCCCTGCCGCAATCATTCTTCGGTGTGGTGGATGCCAAGAGACACGTGCCCCGCAACAATGTGATTTTCGTGGGCGTGATTGCCTTGGTGGGAGCGTTTCTCATCAGCTATGGTCTGGGCGCGGAGATGCTCAATTTCGGCGCCCTGATCGCGTTTATGGGGGTGAATCTGGCGGCGTTCATGCGCTATTTCGTGCGCGACGACAAAAAGAAGATTACGAATTTCGTCTTCCCACTTTTTGGATTCTTCATCTGCCTACTGTTGTGGCTCAACCTGAGCCGGCCCGCGAAGATCGTCGGAGCAATCTGGATGGGAGTCGGCATCGCCTTTGGCGCGATCAAAACCAAGGGCTTCCGCGGCAATCTGATCGATTTCGAGTTGCCGCCGGAGGAGGAGTAAAACACCTCGGAATTTCCGCGATAAGGAGAGATGGCATGTTCCGTTCCACAAACATTGTCGCTTTTGTTCCTACCAAAGATGCAGCCAAAGCGCGAGCCTTTTACGAAGGATTATTAGGTCTTCGCTTCCTGAAAGATGACGGCTTCGCCATGGTGCTGGACGCGAACGGAATCAAGGTACGGGTGGCGAAAGTGCCGCAATTCACGCCAGCTCAATTCACGATTTTGGGATGGGAAGTTGCCGACATGGAAAAAACTGCGGCCGCCCTCGCGGACAAAGGGGTTCGCTGCGAGAAGTTTGGATTCTTCAAGCAGGACGATCTTGGAATATGGACGGCGCCGACGGGTGACAAAGTGGCGTGGTTCAAAGACCCCGATGGCAACATACTTTCGATCTCCCAGCAGGTCGCGTAAGTCCGCTGCCGGAGCCACCGCCGGAAGTCCTGACATTTATTCCACGTTCCAGCCGCGGACGTCGATCACGGGCTTCTGGCCATTCAGTTCGCTCGTGCGGTAGGTGGCGGTGACTTCGCGTGTCTCTCCCGGCAGCAGAGAAATGTAGTTGTCTTCCCAAACGACCGGCAGGATCTCTTCTCCCTTGGCGCCTTTCTCAACCTTCAACCTCACGAAGAATGCCAGGTTTTTGCTGGGATTTTCTACGGTGACATGAGTAACGGATTCATCCCCTTTGCGCTCGGTGCGATCGTTAACTCTAAGCTTCACCTTGGGAATCTGCGCAAAGGCGGTGAAATCGGCGTAGGACTCAGTGGGCGTCATCCACCAGGTAGACTTGGCCCAGTCGATCGTCTCCGGTTTCGTGGAGAGCCAATAGAAGTTCGAGCCTACCAATTCTCCGTTTGCATTCATGAGCCGCAACACCACGAAGTAAACGGGAGTAAGTCCCTGCACTTCAGGCAAGGCAAGAATTTTTGCGTTGCTGTCCGCCGCGGCATCGAGGGAATCCTCGTGGGTAAACTTCTCACTCATATCGAGGTTGTAAATCTTCGTTGCAAGCTTCAGGCCTTTGACGTCTTCATACTGGCTGCTGACTACCCAGATGGAATGATCGTCGTAGCCATAGAGGGGATGCAGCGCCTCCATGGCGCGCTTGGCGCCGAAATATCCCCCGCCGGGACGCAAATAATAGTCGTAAAGATGCCAGATCATCGAAGGCCATCCGTTGTTCAGCATCCACTGGATCACGCCCGTCGATTGATACTTGTTGCGACTGTAGGCTTCGTACATGGCGCGAACGCCTTCGTAGGTTTGCAGTTGCGATTTCGAGGCGAAGTCCTCGACGCTATCCGATTTGCCGTAGCGATTGGCGAGCGCAGTGCTGAAAACCTGGAGGGTTTTGAATTCTCCGCCGCCGGCATGATAATTCCACACTTCATCGATCGGCCACTGGTGATCTCGGCCAACCATCGCCAGAACGCTCTCGATCGGCGGGACGGCGGGTCCCATGCTGGTTTCCGTGTTGAAGCCATAGGCTCCGCCGCAGCCGCCGGCATTACAGGGCTTGCGGCTCGATTGACCTTCGAGAGAGTCTTGTTCCCAATAGCTCGGAGCTACATATTCGTAAGGACCAGTCATCTTCACACCACTCTCGCCGGTGACGGTTGTGGGTTTGCCCGTTGCCGAGGAGACCACGGGATTCGGCCACAGAAGTTGTTTCTCAATGTTCAGATATATCTGCTCAACATCCGGCGGGGGCGGATTGTCGCTGCCATTCAGCCACATCACCATACTGGGATGGCTACGCAGGCGGTAGATTTGATCGCGCAACGACTGCTGGGCGATTTCAAAATCCTGCGGCTTCCAGCGCGGCCAGCGTTCCCAGAAGTCGCAACAACACCAGCCAGCCATCACCAGAATTCCTTCCTGGTCAGCGAGGTCGAAGAACTCCCCGGTTTCAAGCTTTCCTTCGAGGCGGAGCGTGTTTAATCCCATGTCTCGCACGTAGCGAAATTCGTCGTGCAAGCGTTGCGAGTCTTCTCGAAGCATCATATCCGGCGTCCAGCCTCCGCCGCGGATCAGGATGTTTTTGCCGTTGATGTGGAAGGCGCGTCCGCCGGTAGAGTTTATCTCCGAAGTGACTTCTCGGATTCCGACTTTTGCTGGGGAGCGATCGCTAACCACACCATCGATGTCGAATTCCATGGTCAGGGCATAGAGGTTGGGCTTGCCCATCTGCGCGGGCCACCATAAGCGCGGATTCGAGAAGACGAGTTGAGAAAACTGCTCGGGCGTGAAGGTGAGGTCTTTTGTTTCGTTTGCCGCGAGTTCGACCTCCTGCTCGAAGGCGACCCGCTCAATCTCGCCTTTCAACTTTCCTTTGACGGGATGGTTCGTGCCATTTTTTAGCTGTGCAGTAACGGTGAGTCGCGCGGAATCGTTGGCCGGCGCATTCAGCTTGGATATAACCGTGGGATAGCGCACTGCCACCGGTCCGCTCGTAGTCAAGTAAACTTCGCGCCACAAGCCCATATTTTTGTCGGGGGGAGCGGGATTCCAGTCGACAAAAGTAATCGCGAGGTCGTTCTCCGTAGGCGCGAAGACCTGCACGGCGAGAACGTTCTCAGTTCCCGCCTTAAGGGCGTCGCTGACGTTGAGTTCATAGGTGCGCCAGGCTCCGGCGATGTCGTTCGAGTTGGCGATCTGTTTTCCATTGAGCCATAGATTGGCGCGGTAATTGATTCCCTTGAAATTAAGCCAGACGGTTTTTCCGGAATAGGAGGCTGGTGCCGCGAACTGTTTGCGATACCACCAAGAGACCGCGTAGGGGCTATCGGGCTGCATCGCGATGTTGGAGAAGTTTCCGCCAATCGGGTAAGTCTCTCCGGAAAACTGACGAAGGTTCATGGCGAAGAAAGGATCGGGCAGCGTTTTGTCTTTTACCAGAGCCGCGACCACGGTGGAGGGAACCGTGACATCGTGCCAACCCCGGGGGAGAAAGCCCGCGCTGGAAATGATTTCGCCTTTGGCCTCGACCTTGCTTGAGGATTGAAGGGTCCAATGATCGCGCAGGGCCAGTTTCTCAGTTGCTCGCGCGCCGGGATTTTGTTTTGACGACTGCGAGGCGGCGGTGTCTGCGGCCAGGACAAAGTGTGAACCGACCAGCAAAATTGCCGCCAAGAAAATCATGTACCTTCTTCGTGTAATCATTTGCTCCCCCGCGCACCCTCTTGGCGCGCGCAGACGCCGATCCCAGGACTTCGGTCCGCGAACAAGATGGATAACACGTCTATTGATACGTTTCAATAGATCATTTGAAATACAGGCGCGCGCGAGTTTCGTCGCGCAGGGCGATCCAGCGGCAGTCAATCCAGTGTCGCTTGGTTTATAATTACAAATTCTGCTGCAAACCTCCGGAGTAACAATAAGATGATTCGTTTTTTACAGACAGAAGGGCCGTTCAAGAAGATTGTGCTCAGCGGATTGCTGCTGCTCATCTGCGCGGCTATGGTGATCGCGTTTATTCCAGGCAATCTGGGTAATGACTTGATGGGTACGCCAGGCAAGGGCGTCGCAGCCAAAGTGGATGGCCAAGATATTACCATCGAGGAAGTGAAGGACACGGCACGCGGGATGCTCCAACAGCAGGGCGCACAATTAGGCGCGAACGCTGCTATGCTTTTGCCCTTTTTTGCGCAACGGGCGGCCGACCAACTGGTTGACCGTCAGGCGCTCGTTTCAGAGGCGCAGCATCTGGGCTTTAAGGCTACTCCACAGGAAATAAAAGATGAACTGCAGCATGGCCGTTACTCCGAGATTTTCTTTCCCGGTGGAACCTTTATCGGCGAGGCCGAATATGAGGGTTTGTTGCAGCAACACAATCTCACCACGACCAGTTTCGAGGACTCCGTAGGCAAGGAAATTCTGATCAGCAAATTGCAGGCGCTGATCACCGGCAGCGCCTCCGTTAGCGAGGCCGCCATCCGTCAGGAGTTCGACAAGCAGAATACGAAAGTGAAATTTGAGTACGCCGTTCTAAAGCAAGACGACATCAAGAAGGGCCTTCATCCCACGACCGAGGAACTGAAAGCCTTTTACGACAGCCATCAAAAAAATTACGCGAATTCCGTTCCAGAGAAGCGCAAGGTCAAGTACGCCATGATCGACCTGTCCAAGATCGAAAATGGTGTGCAGGTAACCCACGACGAGTTGTCGTCTTATTACAACCAGCACCGGGATCAATACCGTGTCGCGGAGCAGGCCAAGGTCAGCCATATTCTCATCAAGGCGCCGCTTCCCGGGCCCGACGGCAAGGTGGATGGGAAGGGCGTGGCCGAGGCTCAACGGCGCGCGGAAGATTTACTCAAGCAACTCAAAGCGGGAGCAAAATTTGAAGAGCTGGCCAAGAAGTATTCTGAAGATCCCGGCAGCGCGAAGGAAGGCGGATCGCTGGGATGGATAGGAAAGGGCCGCACGGTTCCGGAGTTTGAGAAGGCCGCTTTCTCCCTGCCCATTGGGCAGATGAGCGACCTGGTGAAGAGCAGTTACGGCTTTCACATCATTCGCGTGGATGACCGGCAAGACGCCCACATGAAGACGCTCGAGGAGGTCAGAGACCAGATCGAGCCGATTCTGAAGCAGCAAAAGGCGCAGCAGATTGCCCAGAGGCAGGCGGAAGAATTGTTGCAGCAGGCCAAGACGCAGGGACTGGACGCGGCCGCGTCCGCCAAGGGCGTGCCTGAGGTCACCTCCGACTTTTTCAGCCGTAAGGACATGGTGCCCGGATTAGGGCCTTCGCCGCAGTTCATGGATGCGGTGTTTACCACGGCGGAGAAATCGCCGCCGGAGATGGCTCCAACGTCTCAGGGCTTCGCTGTGTTCGATTTGCTGGCGGTGAAGCCGCAGTCCACCCCAACTTTTGAGGAGATTCGCAGCCGGGTGGA
>Ga0187875_10000227_pt1 | contig 51210 bp, 44 predicted proteins | sample June2016WEW_17_1_2_FD_132978 | JGI IMG/M metagenome (GOLD analysis project Ga0187875, IMG submission 132978) | Peatland microbial communities from SPRUCE experiment site at the Marcell Experimental Forest, Minnesota, USA - June2016WEW_17_10 | ecosystem: Environmental > Terrestrial > Soil >...
GGACTTTGACCTTGTGGATGACCTTCTCGTAAAAGCGGTCAATATCGGCCAACTCGTCGCGGTCGGTGTTTTCGAGGTTAATGTCGATGATATCCGCGCCGCTCTTGACCTGGGCGCGGGCGATCTCGGTGGCTTCTTCGAATTTCTCGTCGGTGATAAGGCGCTTGAACGCGCGCGAGCCGACCTCGTTGGTGCGCTCGCCGACGATGAGCGGGCGATTGTCGTCGGTCGCCTCGACGAGTTCGATGCCGGTGTACCAGGATTTGCGCGCGGCCCGGAATGTGCGCGGGGGTTTGCCGTCGACCATCTGCGCGATGGCTTTAATGTGGGGCGGCGTGGTGCCGCAACAGCCGCCGACGATGTTGAGCCAGCCGTTTTTCACGAACCGCTCCAACGCCGACGCCAGCGAGGTCGGCGTTTCGAGGTACAGACCTTCCTCGTTCGGCAAACCTGCGTTGGGATAGCAGGAGACGCGCGTGTTGGCCATCTGATGGATGGTGCGGATGTGATCGGTCATGAATTCGGGACCGGTCGCACAGTTGAGGCCGATGCTGAGCAGGTCGACGTGCTGGAGCGACGCGACGAGGGCGTCGGCGGCCTGGCCGGCGAGCATCGTGCCCATGGGTTCGATCGTGCCCGAGACCATGATCGGAAGTTTATAACCGAGTTCGTCGAAGGCCTGCTGGATGCCGATGAGCGCGGCCTTGATGTTGCGCGTGTCCTGGCAGGTTTCGACGAGGAGGATGTCGGCGCCGCCTTCAGCGAGTCCGCGGACCTGTTGATAGAAATGGTCGATCAATTGCGCGAACGTCACACCGCCCGTGACCGTGATGGCTTTCGTGGTCGGGCCGATGGACGCGGCGACGAAGCGCGGCTTCGCCGGGGTCGAGAACTCGGCGGCGGCTTGGCGCGCGAGTTTCGCTGCGGTGGCATTGAGTGCGAAACATTTGTCGGCGAGGCCGTATTCGTTGAGCACGAGCGGCGTGCCGCCGAACGTGTCGGTCTCGACGATGTCCGCGCCCGCCTCGAAGTACTGGCGATGGATGTCGAGAATCACGTCGGGCCGCGTGAGCACGAGGTTTTCGTTGCAGCCCTCGAGCGCGGGGCCGCCAAAGTCGTCGGCAGAAAGGTTGCGCTGCTGGATCATCGTGCCCATCGCGCCATCGAGCACGAGGATGCGTTCGTCCAGCAATGCGGTCAGCAGCTTGGTACGTTCGTCGCGATTGCCCATGGAATCCGCCTACGTTAACAACCTGTCGGCATCAGGGAAAACAAAAACCGCGTTCGCATCAGCGAGCGCGGTCAATTGCGCGGAGCGGATTGTTCGGCCGGAAACCATTCGGGGCCGCACATCCTCCGGGGCAGCCTGCCTCGGAGAAGCCACCGTAGGCGCTCCGGCCTCGGTTGGCAGTCCCGAAATTCTTCGGGACACTCCTGATGCTGGGCGTGAATATACGCGGCGGCGAGCGATTTGCAAGCAGAACTTGCGCGACGAAAACGTTTGGGGGAGAATGCGGGAGGAGGAGAGCGCGATGAGAACGAGTGCGTGTGTTATCGCGATAGTGCTGAGCGCGTGCCTTTGGGCGCGCGGAGACGGAAAGGAGACCACCATGTCGCAATTGACTCTGACCAGCCCGAGCTTTCGGAATAACCAGCCGATGCCGGCCAAGTTTTCGTGCGAAGGCGAGGATGCATCGCCGACGTTGAAATGGGAAGGCGCACCGGCGGGGACGAAAAGTTTTGCGCTGATAGCGGACGATCCCGATGCGCCTGGCGGGACGTGGATCCATTGGGTGGCGTACGCGATTCCGTCGACCATGACGGAACTGCCAGAAAGCGTTGCGAAAACCGATACGGTTGCCGCGCTGAGCGGTGTGAAGCAGGGCATGAACGATTTTGGACGAGTCGGTTACGGCGGGCCGTGTCCGCCGCGCGGGCATGGGGTGCATCACTATCATTTTCGGCTGTATGCGTTGGATGCGGAATTGAAACTCGCGCCGCGCGTAACGCGCCACCAATTGGACGCCGCGATGAAGGGACATATCCTCGCGCAGACGGAATTGGTCGGAACGTATCAGCGAGACTGAGAGGCAGGGCTGTAGCTAGGCTTCTGCAATTCGCCGCGGATCATCATCAGAATGTCGAAGTAATGCCACGCGGCGGGCGCGTCGGGTTCTTGATGATGGTCGGGCTTTAACACGAGATTACCGGTGGCGAGCAAGACTTTTTGGACTTCGGGATTCTGGCGGATTTTCTCGCGCGTCGCTTCCACGATCAATTGATAGTGCTCGCCGGGTGTGGCGGGCCTGTACTCGATGCGTTTGCCCTCGAACGTGACCCACGTGATGCCCATCTTTTTCATGTTCTCGTTGGCGAGATCGCCGGCGTGCTTCGCGTCGAACGCGGTGAGTTGTCCGACCTGGTCGCGCGTGAATTTCCATTCCAAACCCGGAAATGTCGCTCGCGAATCGTCAGCGCCCTCGGGGTACTTCATCATCTGCCAGAAGCCTTCGAGGCTGGCGTAACGTTTGCCGTGGAAGGTGAAAGGTGTGGGCGCGAAATTGGAGAGCAAGCCGAGCTCGTTGCGTTTCGAGAGGATCACTTCGCCGGGGCCGGCTTCCTGCGGCAGAATTTCCCATGCGGGCACGTTGTTGGTCGGCACGGGTGTCCACCAGCGGGCCGGGTAGCGGGGATCACGGGCGATGGGTGGCGCGTTGGTTGAATCGGCGCGCGCGGAATTGACGGCGAGTGCCAGGGTCAGTCCGCACAGGATTTGCGCAAAGTTTCGCCTCCGCATGGGTCGAGTATGTGACGGGTCGGGGGAAACTGCAAGAGAGGAGGGCGGACGGTGTGTTCGTGGTCAGTGCCGGCGACATGAGATTCCTAGTTGCCTCTTGTTGGCTTGCCGCGCGAGTCTCGCGGCCTTATCGTGTCCGTCGCCGATGGCGACCACGCAAACAGAATTGATCGGCCCGTTGCTGCGCGACGTGTCGCGCTCGTTTTACCTCACGCTACGCGTTTTGCCACCCGAGATTCGACCGCAAATCTCGCTGGCGTACCTGTTGGCGCGGGCGACGGACACGATTGCCGACACGAAGGCGGTCCCGCGCGCCAAACGGATCGCTGCGCTGCAACAACTTCAAAACCTCTCGCATGTGCCGGATTTAGGGGCGATTGCGGAACAGCAAACGTCGGTTGCCGAGAAGCAGTTGTTGGAACGGCTGGAAGAATGCGTGGTTACGCTCGGGCGGTTTGACGAAGCCGATGGCCGTCGCATCCAAGAGTTGCTGAAGATTATCGTGGGCGGGCAGATTTTTGATTTGCAGCAGTTCCCCGGCGAGACGGAGAAGGAGTTGGTCGCGTTGTCGAGCGACGATGACCTGGACCGCTACACGTACATGGTGGCGGGCTGCGTGGGCGAGTTTTGGACGAAGATGTGCGTGGCGCACCTGCCCGCGCTGCGCGACTGGAATGTGGACGAGATGAGCCAGTTGGGCGTGCGCTTTGGCAAGGGGTTGCAACTGGTCAATGTGTTGCGCGATATCCCGAAGGATTTGCGGATTGGTCGGTGCTATTTGCGAGTGGAAGAGCCGCGCGCGCTGCTCGACCCGAAGAATTTCGAGGCGATTCGCGCCCTGTACAATCGCTGGCTCGATACAGCCGTCGAGCATCTGGATGCCGGCTGGCAATACACGATGAAAATTCCCCGCTCGGAAACCCGTTTGCGCCTTGCCTGCATCTGGCCGATCTGGATCGGGTTGATGACGGTTGCCCGGCTGCGGGTAGAGAATCCGCTCGATCCGACGCGGCGCGTGAAGATCTCACGGGGCGAAGTCTACGGCGTCATGGTGCGGTCGTTCCTCATCAGCCGGAGTGACAGGCTGTTGAACGGGCGATACCAGACTTTGCGGGCGGTGGCCAGCGGCGGGCGAGGGAAACGGATGAGATCCGGAGGGTAGATGTTGCGAGGTTGAGGCCTGACCCCGATTCTTCAGACGAAAGGGTCAAGAGTTGACCCTGTTGACCGCGGCACGGTCACGGAATTAGTGCCTGGCTGAGAAGTGGGCGATCGCGTTATTCAGAGCCGCGACCTGTTTGGTCGCCATGTCCATCTGATGTCTGAGCCAGTCCTTCTCGGCGTCACCCATGCGAGCCTCTTGCAAGGCTTTCTGCGCCGCGTCCAAGTTCTTGGCCGCTTCTTTGATGCTTTGCTTCAGCTCGTCAATGGGGTCCATGGCGGAAGTCTACCCGCGACTGAATCCCGTTGGCAAGGCCGACTTAAGACTTCCCGCACCGCGGCGCTACAGCACTCTGGTTAGGAATTCAGTATTTCAGAATTTCAGACAGCATGGAGGGGCACTGGAGAATGGGGGGTGGAACGATCGAAGGCGGACAGGGCTGCGCCGGAGGCGGGTGAAGCTACGAAAGACGAGAGCTATGGCGGACAAGAGGGGGGTCGCTACGTCAAATGTTGCAAGGTTGAGGCGGGAGGCCAATTTCCGCAACACATAATTGCATAATACACAGACCTGTACCCCACGTCGTTTGGTTCTTTCTCCATTGAATTGTCAAGCCCCAAACGTATTTTTTGCCTTGCAAGAGTGCATCATTCGGTTTACGCATTCTTCTCATATGGGAAGCCTTCTGTTGGTTCTTCTCCCCGCAATTGCACTCCTTATTTATGCCAACCTCGATGGCCACATACTGAAGAACCTCGACCCGGGCAAGAAGTGGCTCCCGAAACTTCTCATATTCTGTACTCTTGCGGCCTGCTTCCTTGAAATCTACAAAGATTCCGTTGACTCCAACCTTGCCGCACAAGCGAAAAAACAGGCTGAACAAGAACGACAGGCAAATTCGGCTGATAGGGCACATCTTCAGGCCATGATTGACCGACTCGGTCTCCAACTGGAGAATCTGAAGAAAGAGAACACACGCCTGGCAAGCGAGTCGCAGGAAAAACTCGAAGCCGCCCGTATCCAGCTCACCAAAGCAGTATCAGACGCGGAAATACGCGCCATTCAAAGCGAGTTTTCAGAATGGGCCGAAGCCTTTGCGACCAACGCATCACAAGGGAAGGCCACCCTCGACAACCTCAAGGCCCAGATCAAAGCTGCACAAGCCCTAGCCAAAGAACAGGAAGAAGCCAGCTACCGCCAAGACAATATTCAAGCACTCCCCGCAACATCCTTCGCTGTCCAATTCCTACAGCAATCCGTCCAGGCTTACGCCGAACGGACAGGCCAACAGATTCGAATTGAACCCCTGCGTCTCCCCGACAACCTATACAAAACCGAAGCCACGGGTCACATCACGTTTACAAGTGGCGCGGTCTGGTCGCTAAGAACATACGCTACGGGACGGTGCGTCTGGTTCGTTGTAAACTTTACCGGCTCCGACCACGCCGATTCGGGCGAGCTTGACACTGCTATCGACCTTCCCGAAAACCACGTTGCCGTTAGCTACCACTCTCCACTCCCTCTACTAGATCCTTCGACAGTAGATGGACACTGCCCCATCGACCAATACGAAACCCTGATCAAAAAAGCCTACTTCAAGGTACTCGAAACTCAACTACTTCAAGCACTCAAGTAGCGCTCTTACCTTCTCCTCATCGCTAACCCCTCTTCTATTGAAGTTACGGAGCGCGGGGCGGCACGGCCCTGGTGGGCCGCATCCGCCCGAGGCGCCCCGAACGACGGGCTGTTGAGAGTGGCGTTGGCTGGCACAGTAAGACACAATCAGCAAAGCGCGCTCGACACACTGGTTCTGCAATCACCGCGTATTGGCTCCCCGCGCGGCCTCTGTCGCTCCACAGCCGCGACTGGCTAGTGATCCGTCACATCAATCAGGTCATACGCTCCGTCAATCTTCCTAATTTCTGACGGCGCAAAAGGCGGAATCCCGCGCGCAGGCACGTGCTGTCGAGAAGAGACCCTTCGGTCGGGTGGTGTGCGCGGTGGGGCCCCGAAAAGAATTCGGGGTAAAAGTCCGGCGCACAACGAGGAGAAGCGCACCCCTCACCTTAATCCTCTCCCCCTAGGGGCGAGGAGACGGCGGAGAGGGCAGGCGGGGCGTGTGGAACCAACGGTCGTGCGGAAGCCCGACCCTCCGAGGGGAGGCGAACTGGAAGGCACGAGCGCCGCGTGAGGGCACGCGGCCTACAACGGAAAGCACGATGGACGGATGGGGCCTGCGCTTCGCGCTTGAAAAACCCCCGGCTGGTCTTATGATACCCCGGCTATGTTTACCGGCACACACACAGCATTGGTAACGCCGTTCACCCGGGACGGGAAAGTCGACGAGCCGCGGCTGCGCCAGATTGTGGAGCAGCAGATCGCGGCGGGCATCGACGGTCTTGTTCCGTGCGGAACGACGGGCGAGTCGCCGACGCTCGACCACGAGGAACACAATCACGTCATCGAACTCGTGGTGAAATTCGCCGCCAAACGGTGCAAAGTGATCGCGGGCACAGGCTCGAACTCGACCGATGAAGCGATTTTCATGACCCAGTACGCGAAAAAGGTCGGGGCCGACGCGTCGCTGCAGGTGGCGCCGTATTACAACAAACCGTCCCAGGCGGGGTTGTACGCGCATTTCCGCGCCATCGCCGAGGCCGCCGAGATCCCGCTGATTCTCTACAACATCCCTGGGCGTTGCGGCGTGGACATCTCGAATGACACGATCGCGCGGTTGCGTCGCGATTTGCCGCAGTACATCGTCGGGCTCAAGGAAGCCACGGGCGTGGTGGATCGGGTCAGTCAGTTGCGCGGGATGGTCGACCGCGAATTTTGCATTGTCTCGGGCGACGATTCGTTGACGTTACCGATGATGAGCGTGGGGGCGGTCGGCGTGATCAGCGTCGTATCCAACGTCATCCCACGCGAGGTGACGGAGATGACCCACGCGGCGCTGAAAGGCGATTTTGAGCGGGCGGGCCGCATCCATGCGAAGCTTTTCCCGCTGTTTAAGGATTTGTTCATCGAGACCAACCCGGTTCCTGTCAAGGCCGCGATGGCGATGATGGGATTGATCGAAGAGACGTATCGACTGCCGCTCGTGCCGATGACCGACGCCAACCGCGCGCAACTGAAGAAGACGCTGCAAGCCCTCGGCTTGGTGAAAGCGTGAGCCCGGTCAATATCATCATCTGCGGCGCCAAAGGCCGCATGGGCCGGGCCCTCGTGAACGCGGTGTCGAGCGACTTGCAACTTCGGTTGGCGGGGGAGATCGATCAAGGCGACGACCTCGCGAAAATCATCGAGACGGGCGATGTCGTCATTGATTTCTCCGTGCGTGAGGCGACGGCGGCGGTGGCGAAGATCGCCGCGGATCACAAGAAGGCGCTGGTCATCGGCACCACTGGCCACAGTGACGCTGAGAAGGCGGCCGTGCGGGCGTTGACGAAGGTCATCCCGATCGTCTGGTCGGCCAATTTCAGCACGGGCGTGAACACATTGTTTTGGATCACCCAGAAGGTTGCCGAGATCGTGGGACCCCAATGGGAAGCCGAGGTTGTCGAGACGCACCACACGGCCAAGAAGGATGCGCCCAGCGGCACGGCGAAGAGGCTTCAAGAAGTGTTGAAGCAGGTGCGCGGGAAAGAGGCGCCGGCGCATGCGTTGCGCATTGGCGATGTCGTTGGTGACCACACGGTCACGTTCGGCACCGCGGGCGAGCGCCTCGAGTTGACCCATCGCGCGAGCAGTCGCGAGACATTTGCGCGTGGTGCGCTGCGTGCGGCCAAGTGGGTCGTCAACCAACCGCCAGGGCTCTATGACATGCAAGACGTGTTGGGGCTGCGCTAGCCAATCCATGGGGAGCGCCGCCTTGTGAAACAAACGCTGATCATCGCCTGCGTGGCGGTCGCGGTCTGTTCGTCGTGCGCGACGCACCGGGAACGCAACGAATTGCCGTCGTCCAGTCCACGAGCGCCCGACATCCAGAAGTCGCTCGATCAAACCGTCATTCCGGAGATCGACATCGAGAACAAGTCCCTCGAAGACGCCGTCAAGGCCTGGCACAAGGCCAGTCTTAACAGTCACGCGCAGCGGTTCGATTTCCGGTACGCGATCTCGCACCCGCTGGTCTTTACATCGCGGCCGGCCCAACCGGCTGCCTCCCCGAGTGCGCCTCTCGCCGCTTCGGTGCCGAGTCCGGCACGGATCACCGTCCGTCGGAAGAACATCACGTCCGCGCGATTATTGGATGAGATTTGCCAGCAGTCGGACACTTCGTGGCTCATCATGGGACGCGTGATTGTGGTGCGTCCGCGAGCGACGACTGGTACCCAGCCATGAAGGTCGGCCTCGGGCTCGGCTCGAACCTGGGCGAGCGCTTGCCGCACTTGCAGCAGGCGAAAGCGTACTTGTTGAGCCTGTCGCCAGAGGGCTGGCACATCGCCTCGCCGTTGTACGAGACGGAACCGGTCGGTTGTCCGCCCAATTCGCCGCGATTCCTGAACGCCGTTCTGGAAATCGAGTTTACCGGAGCGCCGAAGACGTTGCTGAAGAAGACTACGGCCTACGAAGTGGCCCACGGACGCGACCGCGACCTGCCGAAGAACGCGGCGCGTACGATCGACATCGACATACTCTATTTCGGCGAGAAGGAGATTCTGGAGAAGGATCTCGTGGTCCCGCATCCGCGACTGGCCGGGCGGCGGTTTGTGTTGCTGCCGCTGTCGACCATTCGGCCGGAGATGCCCATTCGAGGCACGGGAAAGACCGTGCGGATGCTCTTGCGCGAGTTGCCAGCGGCGGACGGACAGGTTAGATTCGTCCAGCAGGATTGGTGAATCCATCATGAGCGAGCCCAAGATCAATATCCACACGTTGCGCGAGATGAAACAGCGCGGCCAAAAGATCTCGGTGCTGACCGCTTACGATTATTTTACGGCGAAGATCATGGACGAAGTGGGCATCCAAATGATCCTGGTGGGCGATTCGCTCGGCATGGCCGTGCTTGGATATGAGAACACCCTGCCCGTCACGATGGACGAGATGGTTCACCATACGAAGGCCGTCGCGCGCGCCAAACCCCGGGCGCTACTGGTGGCGGACATGCCATTTATGACGTATGCGACGGTGGACACGGCGTTGGAGAACGCGGGCCGTTTCATCCAGGCCGGGGCCGAGGCGGTCAAGCTCGAAGGCGGCGAACCGATTATCGAGCAGGTCCGCGCGCTGGTGGGAGACGGGATCCCGGTTCTGGGCCATATCGGGTTGTTGCCGCAATCGATCCTTGAAACGGGTGGCTACAAGATTCAGGGCCGCACGCCGCAATCCGCGGAGCGAATGTTGCGGGACGCCAAAGCGCTGGAGGAGGCCGGCGTGTTTGCGATGGTCATTGAAGGCACCGCCACCACGGTGGCCGAACAGGTGACGAAGTCGGTCTCGGTGCCGACTCTGGGCATCGGCGCGGGGTTACATTGCGATGGCCAGATCCTCGTGAGCAACGACATGCTCGGCCTGTTCACCCGGTTCACGCCCAAGCACGTCAAACGCTACGCGAACCTCTCCGAAGAAATGCGCAAAGCGTTCGCGGCCTACAAGGGCGAAGTCGAGTCGGGAGAGTTTCCCGGTGAAGGGCAGAGCTTTCGGTGATTGGCTCGTCACCTGGCCTTCGGACCGGCGAGGTACGGCATTGCCCAAAAGACCAGCACCACGGCCAACAGAAGAAAAACAATGGCCCCGAGGACGAGCGCTGCACGGGCCAGTTTCCGTTTCAACCAACAGAGATCCACGAAGATGCGCCATGCCCTGGTGAACTGCGGATCGATCTCCAATTTGTCGCGCTCGTCTTCCTTCAACATCCCCTGCATCATGCAATCATAGGCGACCTTGTCGCCGAGCGCGACGTAGTCGCTGACCATCCGACCGACGAAATCGTGTTTCATGTGGCGTAGCTCCGCCTGACGGGCCGCCTCGAAATGGCGGAACCGCCGTTGGAACTCGGTGACGTAGAAATCGACGGCGTCGGGCTGCGAAGCGGACTTATCCGGCGGTTCGTTCATCGGCGCGCGAACTCGAACTTCAGGCCGGCGAAGCGTTTGTCGATTTCGGCGACGACGCGGCGCTCGTCGGACTCGCCTTTGGCCACAAACGTCACCGAAAGCCGCAGGTAGGGCCCCACATCATCCCAAGGCACGGTCGAGATCAGCTTCTGCGTGATCAACCATTGCGACACGTCTTCCGCCGATTTGAATCCTGTCCGATGGCCGTCACTGTCCGCGACGGCGCTGGGCGCGCGCACGTACAGGTAGAAGGAGGCCTTCGGCTTCGTCGCCTGGAACCCGAATTTGCGCAAGGACGCGACCAGCAGGTCCATGCGCCGGGAATATTTGGCGGCGATTTTCGCGGTGATCTCCGGATGGTCCAGCGTCGCTGCGCAGGCTTTCTGGATCGCCAGGAATTGGCCGCTATCGGTGTTGTCCTTGACGTTGCCGTAGGCCGCGACGAGCAGGGGATTGCCGCACACGAAGCCCAGCCGCCAACCCGTCATGTTGAACGCCTTGCTCATGGAATGCAACTCGATGGCCACGTCCCGGGCGCCGGGCACGGACAGAATCGACAACGGTTTACCGTCGAACACGAGAGCGCCGTACGCCGCGTCCGAGATGATGACGAGTTTGTTCTTGCGGGCGAACTCGACCGCGTGCGCAAAAAACTCCGGGGTCGCGCTCGCGCCCGTCGGGTTGTTCGGGTAATTGAGCACGATGGCCTTCGCGCGTTTGAGCACGTCGCGGGGAATGGAATCGAGGTCGGGAAGAAACTCATTCGCCTCGGTCAGGGGGAGATTGTAGACCTCGCCACCATACCACGTCGCATGCGTGCCAAACACGGGATAACCGGGCACGGTCATAATGGCCACGTCGCCGGGATTGATCATGGTCGCCGGCAGGATTGACAATGCGGCTTTGCTCCCGATGCTGTGGACAATCTCCGTGTCGGGATCGAGACCTTTCACGCCGAACACGCGTTCCATCCACTGCGCCGCCGCGCGCCGGTAGTCGGGGCCGCCATTGTCCGCATAGCCGCGATTCTCGGGTTTCTGCGCTTCTTCCGACAGGGCGCGCACGCTGAGCGGTAACGCCATTTCATCCGGCTCGCCAACGCCGAGGTCGATCAGCTCCCCATGCGGATGCGCTTCGAGGGCGGCGCGTTTGGCGCGTTTGATTTTTTCAAATTTGTAGATGGCGGTGCTTTTGCCGAACGACTTCCCGCCAATGCGCTCGGCCAACAATTGTTGTATGTACGATTCGGTCATGGGCGAATCGAATAGACACAAAACGGCGCGTGTTGTCAATGGACGGCGTTCGCTGGCGGCTGGTTGGATGCGGAAGCGGTGAGGCCGTCGATCACCATTTCATCCTAGAGCTTCTGCGCCAGAAAGACGAACGACAGCGCCCACATTTCGGCAGCCTGGCGATGGTCGGCGGCTGCGGCATGGCCGCCTTCCGTGTTCTCATAGAAGAGAACGTCGTGGCCCTGGGCTTCCATCTTTGCGGCCATTTTACGCGCATGGACGGGCGTGACACGGTCGTCGCTCGTGGCCGTGACGAAGAGGACGGGCGGATATTTCTTGTCCGCGCTCACGTTCTGATAGGGCGAATACGTAAGGATGTACTCGCGCATCTTGGGATCGGACGGATCGCCGTACTCGGCTTCCCAAGAGGCGCCCGCGCCGATCCGGGTGTAGCGGATCATGTCGATCAGCGGCACCTGACAGACGACCGCGCCCAGAAGGTCGGGGCGCTGCGTCATCACGCTGGAAACCAGCAGACCGCCATTCGAGCCGCCCATGATTCCCAACTGCCTGGGTGTGGTGAGCCCGCGTTTTTCGAGGTCTTCGGCCACGGCTTCGAAGTCGTCGAAGGCCTTCTGACGGTTGGTGGTAAGGGCCTGATCGTGCCAAGATGGGCCGAATTCGCCGCCGCCGCGGATATTGGCGAGGACGTACGTGCCGCCCTGGGTCAGCCACAGCTTGCCGAAATTGGGGGAGTAGCTGGGCGTCATCGCAATTTGGAATCCGCCATAACCAGAGAGCACGGTCGGGCGTGGGCCTTTGGCATCCTTCTGGCGCACGACGAAATACGGGATCCTGGTCCCGTCTTTGGAGGTCGCTTCGAATTGTTCGGTCACAAGGCCGCTGGCATCGAAGCGCGCCGGCAGCGACTTGATCGCTCCTGGTTTGTCTCTGCCGTCGTCGTGATAGAGCGTCGGCGGCACGAGGAAGCTGTGGAACTCGAACTCAGCTTCCGGACCCCAATCGTTGGCGGAGACGATGCCGGCGGACCCGCCATCGGGCAGATCGAGTTTGGTGTCGGTCCAATTTTCGCCGTTTGGGCGGAAGGTGTGGACACTGCCGATGACGTTGTGGAAGATCGCGGCGTAGACGGCGTCCCGACCGGTTTCAACCTCTTCGATCGAACTACGGGCGTCGGGCGTGAAGAGTACTTTCGCCGGCGAGAAGGTGCGCGTCCGCAGGTAGGAGCGTAGCGGGAACGCGATCAGCGAGCCTTTCGGGATGGGCGTCTGGCCTTGCTGCTGTGCCCAGTCCTTGCGCAGGGTGGCGATCAACTGGCCCTTGGTGAGGCCGTCCACGTCAGCCGACAGGGGCAGAGGAATTTTGATGGTCGCGGTATGATCCGTCAGGAGCGTGTAATATTCGGCTTCGAAGAAGCTGGGCCTGTCTTCGATCAACGGCATCGTGCCGTCGGGGCCTTGAAACGATGAGACCCATACGCCAACATCCGTTTCCTTGCCCTCAAAAACCGTCTTTGCGGCGGCCAGCGGTTCACCGCGCCGCCATATTTTCGCGATGCGGGGATAGCCGCTGGTCGTCAGGGAGCCTTTGCCGAAATCGGTGGTGACCAAGACCGTGTCGTTGTCGACCCAGGCGGTGGAGGATTTCGCTTCGGTGAGCGCAAAGCCGTCTTTCACGAAACTCAATGATGGCAGGTCAAATTCGCGCACGACGGTTGCGTCGCCGCCGCCGGGCGACAGTGCGACGAGACAGCGCTTGAGATCGGGGGTGCAGCCCGCGCCCTTGAACACCCAGTGTTTGCCCTCGTCCTTCGAGAGTTTGTCGATGTCGAGGAGGGTCTCCCATTTGGGGTTCGCGGTTTGGTAATCGGCGATGGTGGTGCGGCGCCAAATGCCCTTTGGGTTGGCCGCGTCCTGCCAGAAATTGAAGACATAATTCTGTTTCAGCGATCCGAAGGGGATACGGTCCTGCGCGTCCAACACCTTCAGAATTTCGTCGTAGTTCTTCTGGTAGCGCGGGTCGGCCTGCAGCACCTGGAAACTGCGCGCGTTTTGCTCTTTGACCCAGGCGAGCGGTTTTTCACCGTGGATATCTTCCAGCCAGAGGTAGGGGTCGCTCTGTTCCATCGAAGTTCCTTGTGCCAACGCGACCGCCCCCGTCACAGCAAGCCCCAATGCCGCCGCCACACACTGATAGATTGACCGACATTTCCCATATGACATACGGCCCGCGGCTATCGCGGGCCATTCCGCCTCATTGACCAGCATAATGTCCTCATCCTCCGCATGGTGGAATTGTACCGGTGATGATGGCCCGTTAGCAAGCGGCCTCCCACACTTCGCACAAGCAGGAATCTCAATGCACGTACTCAGCCAGCCGGACACGGTGTTTTCTCCGTGACCTCGGAGAGGGCGGGCGCTATTTTGGCAAGGCATGGACATCATCCGGACGGTCAAGGAGATGCGGGAAACTTCCGCTACGATCAGACGATCGGGCCGGCGGGTGGCGCTGGTGCCGACGATGGGAGCGCTGCACGAGGGTCATGCGGCGTTGATGCGTCGAGCGCGCGAGGAAGGCGCGGCGGTGGTCGTCAGTATTTACGTGAATCCGACCCAGTTCGGTCCACACGAAGACTTCCAGCAATACCCGCGTGATTTGCGCGCCGATGAGCAGCTATGCCGTCGCGAGAAGGTGGACGCGGTCTTTGCGCCGTCCGATGATGAGATGTATCCCGGCGGGGCTGGGAGCGCGCACGCCGCCGCGACGTGGGTTGAGGAGACGGCGCTGTCCCGGCGATTCGAAGGCGAGAGGCGGCCGGGACACTTTCGGGGCGTGTGTACCATCGTGGCCAAGCTCTTTCATATCGTCCAACCCGACCTCGCCGTTTTTGGGCAGAAGGATTACCAACAACTCAAAGTCGTGCAACGAATGGTCCGCGATCTTCGGTTCCCGATTGAAATCGTGTCCGCGCCAACGGTCCGCGAGCCCGATGGTTTGGCGATGAGCAGCCGCAATGCACGGCTATCGACGGCCGAACGCGCGCAAGCCGCCGTCGTGTCCAAGGCACTGCGGGTCGTGCACGATTTGTTCACCGAAGGCGAGCAAACGGCGCATCGCCTGGAAGGCGCCATGCAACGCACCGTGTCCCTCGCGCCGGCTGCGCGCCTGGACTACGCGCAAATCGTTGACGGCGAAACCCTGGAGCCAGTCACCACAGTCCGGCACGGCAACGTCGCCCTGATCGCCGCGCATATGGGCAAGGTTCGCCTGATCGATAATGCGATTCTGTAGCGCGGTCTGGCGCTACGGTATCAGCACGATTTTGCCGTTGGCACCGGGCTGCATGATCAACTCGTGCGCTTTGGACGCGTCCTTCAGGGGAATCTCTTGATTGATGACGGGTTTGAGCGAACCATTGGCCAGCCCGGCCGTCAACGCCGCGTGGGCACTGACAACGTCCCGCTCTGGTGCGTTGGGCATCATCATGCCCATGATCGTCGCGTCGCGCTGCATGGCCGCGCGGGGATTAATCTCGATCGAACCGCGGTTCCCGATCACGACAATCCGTCCATGCATGGCGATCACGCCGAGATCTTTGGCCAGATTGACGTTCGCCAGCATCTCGATAATCACATCTGGGCCGTGACCGTCGGTGAACGCCGTCAGTTTCTCGAGGTAATCCGGGGCGTGGTGATCGAGGACATAATGCGCTCCTTGTTCCTTAACCAGTTCACGCCCGCGCTCGGTGCCGGCGGTGCCGACAACCCGGAGTCCATGCGCCACGGCGAGTTGTGTGGCGGCGATGCCAACGCCACCGCTGGCGCCGTGGATGAAGACGGTCTCACCCGGAACGACCTGGGCCTTCTGAAACAGCGCACGATAGGCCGTCGAGTAGGGCACGCCGACGGCAGCACCTTGCGCAAAGCTTACGGTGTCAGGCAACGGGCAGACCTGTGACGCGGCGCAAACGGCCAGTTCGGCATACGCGCCCGTACGGATGCCGCTGATGGTGCCGAAAATGTAGACGCGGTCGCCCCGCTGGAAGCGGTTCACGCCATCGCCCGTGGCCTCGATGACACCGGCGCCGTCGGAACCGGGAGTGAACGGGAACGTGATATTGACCGTGTAACCGCCCGAGCGGACGTAGGTATCGACCGGATTCACCCCGATGGCGCACAACCGCACCAGCACCTGGCCGGCCGCCGGCTTCGGGTCCGGCACGTCTTCCAGCTTCATCACTTCGGGACCGCCGAATTGATGGACTCGGATCGCTTTCAAGGCTTGTCAATCTCGATGCGGCGAGTCTTGTGGGACAAGCTCGACATCCAGTTTTTGCGACCGCCGCAATACCGTCAGCTTGCTGTTGACGCCTATTTTGTCGCCCGTCAGCATCCGATGCAAGTCATCAATCGTGGCCACCGTCCGGCCATCCAGAGCGAGGACAACGTCGCCCTCTTCAATCCCTGCGGTTGCCGCCGGACCGCCGCGTTCGACGGAAATCACCAGCACCCCGCTTTCGCTCGTCAATTGATGGAACCGCACGAGGCGACGATGGAGGTCGATGTTTTGCCCGGCGACACCGATATACGCGCGCCGGATTTTGCCGTCGCGCATCAGGTAACCGAGCACGAACCTCGCCGTGTCAACGGGCACGGCAAAGCAGATGCCTTGCGCGGGCAGAATCACCGCGGTATTCACGCCGATGACCTCACCACGCGAGTTGACCAACGGTCCGCCCGAGTTGCCCGGGTTCAACGCCGCGTCGGTTTGGATTACGTTATCAATCAGCCGTCCCGTTTGTGTGCGGAGCGACCGACCCAGCGCGCTGACGATTCCCGCCGTGACCGTACACTGAAATCCGTACGGATTGCCGATGGCGATGGCGACTTCGCCGACGCGCAACGACGCCGAGTCGCCCAGCGTTACGTGGGTCAGTTCGGGCGCATGAATCCGGATCACGGCCAGATCCGTGTCGGGATCGTTCCCGATCAGGAAGGCTTCACAAGTGCGACCGTCGGTGAGTGCGACCTCGATCCGCGCGGCGCCATCGACGACGTGGCTGTTGGTGAGGATGAATCCGTCCGGGGTGAAAACAAACCCTGACCCGCTGCCGCCGCGAACCAGCCGACCGCCGGTGGCCCGTTGCTGCACATCGATTTTGACCACGGAGGGGCCGACCTTTTCGGCAGTACGGACGACGGCCCGCGAGTACGCGTCCAGGAGTTCCTCATCGGCGGGGGCACGCGTGGCCGTGCGGAGGGTTTCACCCCCCGTTGACGGGTTGTCGAATACCAATTGAAAGCGAGGTTTCATTTTTGCTCTCTGCACTCTTTTCGTGTATTAATGATGCGCAAAGTAGGCGATCGATTCAGCTTCTGCAAGTCATGGCAGGCAAACTACAACGGAATTACGACTTTTTGGTCATCGGCAGCGGCATCGCGGGGTTGACGTACGCCCTGAAGGTGGCGGCGGCAGGGACCGTGGCGATCATTACCAAGAAGGAGCGGGCGGAGAGCAATACCAACTACGCGCAGGGCGGCATCGCGGCGGTGATGGCCAAGGATGACTCGCTGGAATTGCACGTGCGCGACACGTTGGAAGCGGGCGCCGGCCTGTGCAAGGAAGACGTGGTGCGCACGATTGTCAGCGAAGGCCCGTCGCTGGTGCGCGAACTGATCGAGTTTGGCGTGAAATTTACCGAGCAGGAAAACGGGCGCGGCCAGTTCGATCTGGGACGCGAGGGCGGCCACACGCGGCGGCGCGTGCTGCACGCGGGCGACATCACCGGGCGTGAGATTGAGCGGGCGTTACTGGCGCAGGTGGCAAGACACCCGAGCATTACGGTGCTTGAAGAGTCCATGGTGATTGATCTCATTACCACCCAGAAACTCGGTCTCAGCGAACCCAACCGTTGTCTGGGATGCTACGCCCTGGATGAGAAGCAGGGGAACGTCGAGGTGTTTTCCGCGAAGATCACGTTGTTGGCCACTGGCGGTTCGGGCAAGGTCTATCTGTACACCACGAATCCCGACATTGCCAGCGGGGACGGCGTGGCGATGGCGTACCGCGCCGGAGCGAGTGTCGCCGACATGGAGTTCATTCAATTTCATCCGACCTGCCTCTACGATCCGAAGGCGAAATCATTTCTGATCAGTGAAGCCGTGCGCGGGGAAGGGGCGATCTTGCGGGGCAAGGACGGCGAAGCGTTCATGAAGCGCTACCATCCGATGGCCGATCTCGCCCCGCGCGACATCGTGGCCCGCGCGATTGACGCGGAGATGAAGAAGACGGGCGCGAGCTTTGTGCTCCTGGACATTACGCACAAAGACCCTGAGTTTGTGAAGAAGCGGTTTCCAAACATTTACGCGAAATGCCTCGGATACGGTCACGACATGACCAAGACGCCGATCCCGGTCGTGCCGGCGGCGCATTATCAATGCGGCGGCGTTGTCACGAACGTGGACGGCGAGACGGAGGTTGTCGGGCTGCTGGCGGCGGGCGAGGTGGGCTGCACCGGATTGCACGGGGCCAATCGCCTGGCGAGTAATTCGCTGCTGGAAGCGCTGGTGGTCGCGCATCGGGCGGCGGACGTGGCCTTGCGTCAGCATGACCAATTCTCGCCGCCCCCGGCAGAGCTTCCCGCGTGGGAGAGCGGAAGCGCGTCGAATCCCGACGAACTCGTCGTCGTGACCCACAACTGGGATGAGATTCGTCGCCTGATGTGGGATTACGTCGGGATCGTCCGCACGGACAAGCGGCTGTTGCGCGCCCGCGCCCGCATCCAGAACCTGCAGCGCGAGATCAACCAGTTCTACTGGGATTACAAGGTCACGCCGGACCTGATCGAGTTGCGCAATCTGGCGCTGGTGGCGGAGTTGATCATCGAAAGCGCGCTGCAACGCAAGGAATCGCGCGGCCTGCAATATACGCTCGATTACGCGCAGCGCGACGATGTGAATTGGAAGCGCGATACCGTTCTGCGGAAGGCCGGAATCTGACCCGTCCGCCCGAATTCAGCGGGGCTGATCGAGCGGCAGGGAGGCGAAGTTCACAGACGAAATACTCCTGGCCAACCCGGTGGGCAGGGAAACGATGAAGCTCTCCGCGTAGTATCTGTTGGTTTCCCATTTCGACACGGGCCAGACACACTGACCGAGCGGCTGGAATTCACTCCCGTAACTGTCGATGTTGCCGAGGTCATTCAGGTTGGCGATGCAGCGCACGGCGATGTCGGCATTGGTGTGGGCCGACACGGTAAAAAACCCGGTGACCCGAACCCGGTCCATCGAAATGCTCGCGACAGGCTCCACGGGCTCGATCGTGAATCCGACGACACGGATCCCGCCACCCAATTCGAGCTTCTGACGATTCAATGTCGCCGGCAACGCTTCACGCTCGACAAGTTTTTGTGCGTCCAGAGGCGGTCCCTGACGAGAGTAAAGCAACAGGCCGTCGTCAGCGCTGACGAGGTGGAGATTTGGGTTGGCTTCAACATCGTGCTGGATGCGCCGGAGCCTCTCCAGCCACAGGAGATCGTCCGTGGAACCGCGCCACGAATCGCGGAGATCGAGAAGGGCGTAGTCGATCGAATCGGGCGCGGGCAGTTCAAGATACAGGTAGCGTTGTTTGATAAAATGCGCGGCGACGCGTTGCGTGGCGAACAACGAGCCCCCGGGATTGATTTCCGAACGGAGCCGTTCGACGCGATCAAGGCGGCCCGGGGACAGATGGATGGTCGTGGTAGTCTTGCTCCACGGCTGCGCGCCGAGGAATAGCGACATGGCGGCGCAGGAGACCGCCACGCCGGTGAGAGTGGCAAAGCGTTGTCGAGCGTCGGGTTGTTGTCGAATTGCGACGACGAAGGCCCAGAAGATCACCGGCAACAGCCCGGCCTGATACCAAAAGCAGATGTTCTTCAGAGCGTGGTTCATGCAACAAAAGACGAACGTGAGCGATCCGACCAGCAGCATGGAAGGCTTTCGCAACGGCAGAAACAAGAGCGGGGCCAGCAGCACCGCCGCGAAGTACCAGGACGCGGGCTCGAACAAATTTCCCCAAAACACCGCCGGCTTGGTTACCGGCGACAAAAGAATCTCCCCTGTGGAATGTCCAAGGTCGTGGAAGAAAATGGTCATGACGTAATTGTGGCCGCCGATGAGCGGGACCAGCACTGACGTGGCCAGGAGGAAGTATCCGAAAGCGGAAACCGCCAGCACGATCCCGGCGACTTTGCGTTGTTCGAACAACGCCAGATAGAGGCCAAACATGCCCACCACGATGGCGGCTTCTTCCTTGATCGAGATCGCCCACAGCGCGCAGACGAGCGCCCAGCCCGCGCGCCCGTTGGACCAAAGCGCGAGGGCCGCGAAGTACAGCAGCAGGCACAGGTTGCCCCATCGGAAACCGTACGACGCGCTGTACACGAATTGAGATGTTGACGGATACAAGACCCACGCCAGCACCACCATCAGGGCCGCCGTTTCCGATTGAAGCGCGCGTTTGGCGATGAAGAAGAGGGGTATGGCGACGCCGAAAACCGAGATTACTTGCAGCAAGATGGTGAGCTTGAGATCGGGCCAGAGCAGCCAGAGGGGCAGAAATGGAACGATGCCGAAATCGATGTGGTCGTAACACAGTGGTTTGTCGGGATTCACCCGGAGAAAGAGTTCGTGGGGATTTGTGATCGAGTTGAACAGGAGCCGGGCGTTCTCGCCACAGTCGGCGTATCCCAGCGCCAGATTGTTCAAGTACCACACCTGCTGGCGGAATTGGTACACGGCGAGAGCCACGACGGCGCCCCAGACCGCAAGACGGAGGGGAGTTGCGTAACGGTCCTCGGCAAACGTTTCGCCCGCCCTAGGGTCGTTGGCGGGCAAGCCCGCCCCAGAATCGCTGGCGGGCAAGCCCCGCATCCACAAGCGGGCCGTCCAACCGCAGGCGACGCAAAACAGCAGCATGTCGTACAGTTGAATGGGAGCATTCCACAAGTGTTTGGCGAGGATGAGAACGGATGCGCCCGCCACCGGAAGTGCGCCCACCGCGAACCTCCGCCAGGATTCCCGTTTCCGGGTCAACGCCACCAGGGCGCAGACCGCCGCCACCACTGCGACGCCGAACGCGGCGAACTCGACCGTGTCGGGGACGATGGATGCCACCTGATAGTTCTCGGGAGAGAATCGTCTTCCCAGCAAAACGCCGAAGGCGGCCAACGTGCCGAGAGCCATCACCACCAGGAACACCAGGTGGCGGAACGCACCAGTCGGGACGCGAGAAGCAGTTGGCATTGGTGGCTACAGATTAGCCTTTCGACAATCCCGTCCTCAAGACTTGAAAAGCGGGGGGCAGGCTGCTAGTCTGCGCACACTTTTGGGAAGGGCGCGTAGTTCAGTTGGCTAGAACGCGCGGATCACACCCGCGAGGTCACAGGTTCAAGTCCTGTCGCGCCCACCATTTTTCGATGCCGACGCCAGCCTCACGACCGCTATTGATTTGCCTGGGACTCGCCCTGGTTGCGCGCCTGGCGTTTGTGTTCGTCGTGTTCCCGGCGGTACAGCCGCGCATGCATTTGCGGGAAGACGGCGACGGCTACGGCCAGATCGCCCAAACGATTCGAGACGGACACTACGACGACGTGTCGCGGGGGCCAGTTTATCCGGTGTTCCTCGCGCTGGCCGGTTCGCCCCTGGTGGCCAAATGTCTCCAAGCGCTGTTGGACACGGTCACCGTCTGGCTGGTGTTTCTGTTGGCGGGCCGGAACTGGAAAGCGGCGGCGTTGTGGGCGATCTATCCCTTTGCCATCTGGCGTGTGGCGTTCATCGGCAAGGAGACGACGTTGGCCTTTTTGTTGGCGGCGTACGTGTGCGTGCAGTTGCTGGCCTTTCGGAGTCGAAAATTCTGGCCGTGGCTGGCGGCGGGCGGACTGTTGGCGGTGGTGAATTTGTGCAAGCCGACGTTTCTCGCTTGGCCGGTCGCGGTGTTGGCCCTGGCGTATTTGCATCGCGTGCCACTCTCGCGGGTGGCGATTCTGATTGCCGGAATGATCCTCGTGGTCGCGCCGTGGACGTGGCGCAATTATGTCGTGACCCATGGCGCGTTTGTGCCGGTGGCGACCGAGCGGGGCGGGGTGACCACGTTCATCGGCAATTACCAGCCGACACTCGGTCTCTGGGAGGGACCGGGGAAGGCGAAGTGGATGCAGGCCGTGCAGGACATTCAAACTGAGCATGGGGGGGCGAGCGTTGTGGAATTGGATCGCGCCTACTACCGGGCGGCGTGGAAGGAGATTGTCGGCGATCCGGTCAAGGCTGGGGAAATCTGCCTGCGCAAGTGCGTGCGGTTCTGGTTTGAGACGGCATCGCGTCGCGTCGCAGTCGGCTCGATTCTCGTTCAGGCCATCTATCTGGCGGCGTTGGGGGCCGGGTTATGGCGGAGATGGCCTTGGGGTTTGGACACGGTCCTGGCACTGATCTTGATCGCCTACGTCATGCTCGTGCACGCCGTGAGCTATGCCGATCTGCGGTTCAGCTTGCCAGTCATGCCGCTGGTGTGTGTGCTGGCGTATGCAGGCAAGCTCGAAACCCGAATGTCGAAATTCGAAACGCAGGTTTGACGACGGTTCACGCGGAGGCAAGGGGTGAGGATGTCGTGATTATGGGTCCGACGCTCTTTACTACGGTGCAGGCGCTGGTGTTGAAACCTCAGCCCAATCGAATAGCACAGAACCGACTTCCAACGTCGCCTCAATAGCTGGCATTTCGTCCGCGAACATTCTGACTCGTACGTCGCGTACAGAATCCATCGGCCTCCCGTTGACGTGTCTCCACTCTGAGATATCTGTACGGATTGGCCTTTGGAGCGTGGTGTCTGAACCCGGAAACAAAGGGGACTCTGCTGATTCAGGCATGAGTCGTAGTTCATGGCAGAAACCATCTTCGCGCTCGTGCATCACCACAGGTCCTTGGACGCTTATCAGGCCATTCATATCCAAAGGTAACTGCAAGTGAACCATAAAATGTCTCGCGAGAATTCGCCCGACATTTTTCAGTCGGACCAATATTGTGCCTTCACCCGGTCGCCCCGGATGTTTGTTCACGAATATCCAGCCTCGGATTCTTGGATGCGTTCCCCGATTCATTACGTCGCGCACTTGGTAGTCTTCCATCGCCTGCGTGGTGAAATTGTAACGCATGTGGTATCGGTGGTCTCGAGCTTGGTGGGCAGTATCCGATTGCGGAATCTCTACCACATAGCAGACCGTGTTTGCCTTCTCATCCCAAGCGACCGGGTAGACTTGCAGCCCCTCAATGCGTGGCTGGATCGTTTGAATTATCTGTTCGAGCCACTCTTTCGAGATTTCAGCACGCTGGATAGGATCGGGACGTTCGGGCAGATGTCGTCGGTCTCCATCTTGGAATTCGGCAACTCCATAGATAATGGTTCCCCCTGAAGAGTTCGCGAACGAGGATACGTCCTTCGTGATCTCAATTCGCTTGTCATCCGATTTTTCCAGTGAAGCCGCCCGTTTGTAGTCGAGCGTTGGGCCTTCCTCAACTCCGTCAGCAATCATCTTCTCGATGCGCTCTTTGGTCCAAGCCATAGCTGTGTAGTCTAAGAGTGGCGAGATTCCTCGACAAGCTCGGAATGACGGAGTGACAAGGGGAAACGGCGGGATACGCCCGTGGGACGGGGCATCCCATCCTACAATACGGAGCCGGGCGGCCTCTGTTGCGCGACGTGCAATCGGTGCGCGATTATTTAGTTGACGTGCTATCAGTGTGTGATATGCTCCTGCGTGATGGAGACCTGTTAATTGGCATTGTTCTTTGACAGATAGAGGGAAGGAAACGACGGCAGCCGGGCCGGCCGCCCTACAAGCCGAAAGGCGGCGCGGTGGAGAACCCACCCCTATTTCCCCTCCGTGGGAGGGGATGGCGGAAGTGGGGCGCGCAAAAAAAGGGAAAATTGCGAAACGAACCCACCGAGTTAGGGGCGAAGTTGCGCGGCGATGTGCCGCAGTGGGAAAGACTTGTAAAAACCAATGTCGCGAAAAAGCGGTGGGTTCGTTTTGCCCCACGAACCCAAATTATCGGCCCAGACGTTGTACCCGGATGAGTGAAAAGCGGTGAAACAGGGCGCGTTTCAGGCGAGGGAGCGCAGGACGGAATTGACGGCTTCGGCGGCGCGCTGAACGCGGAAACGTTTTTCGATGGTTTGACGGCCAGCAGCGCCCAGTCGCTGGCGCAATTTTGGGTCAATCATCAGGCTGTAGATGGCGGGAGTCCAATCCTCGATATGGGTGGCGAGGAGGCCGTTGACGCCGTGCAAAATGATCTTGGAGTTCACCCCGACGGGAGACGCCACCACGGGGATGCCGCAGGCCATGTACTGAAGGAGTTTCACGCCGCACTTGCCGCGTTCCCAGGGCGTGTCCGGCAGCGGAGCGACGCCGATGCCAAGCTGCGACAGCTCGCTCAACTCCGTCTCCAACCGCCACGGACGAAAGTCCGTGTTGAAGCCGAGTTGCGACGGGTCACCCGAGGCGATGACGCGAGGCGTGATTCCCAGCTCCTCGAAGGCCGGTTTCAGCGGTTTGAGGTAGGGCAGCGTCGTACGGCTGCCGATCCAGCCGACGACGTTCGAGTTGGGTGCTTGCGGGTAGTCTTCCAAGGAGATCGAACTGGGCACGACCGTCACGGCCTTGTTGAACCGTGAGGCGTATTCGGCGAGGAACTCATTGCCCGCGATGACAGCCCGGGCGCACCGCAAAACGTCCTGGACAGCCCGTTCCCGATGCAACGCCTGCAAGACCCGCGAGCCGCCGACACGTGGCAGCCAGATGGCGTCGTCGAAATCGAACACGAGTGGTTTGCGGGCGGCAAATTTCTTCTCGAAACCGGAATAGAGACCGGGGAACACGCCTTTTTGGACGAACACGGCATCGAAGTCATCGACCCGAGCCAAATCGGCGCGCCGTCGTCGCCATGCCGCCGAGAACGCGACCGCCCGCGAGAGTTTTCCCGGAGACCCCAAATACAACCGGCGATACCGCGCGTCGTCAATGGCGGGTGACACTTCGCAGTCCACGCCCAGTTTCTTGAGCCAGGGCAGCAATTGGTAGACGCGGTACCGGCTCGACGGGCCAAGCTCGCAGGTCTGCGTCAAGAAGAGGACTTTCATGGCGTCAACTGTTCGACGGAATCAGTTCCTCATACAGGGCGATCAACCGCCGGCTGATCATGTTGATGGAGAAATGCGCGGCGACATGGTCGCGCATTTGCGCGCCCAGCGCAAGAGCCGAAGGTTGGAACAACTTTTCCAACGCCGAGGCCAGGGCGCCGACGTCGCCCGGCGCGACCAGTTGGGTCAGGAACTTTTCGGCCAGAACATCGCGAATTCCCCCGGTGTCCGATGCCACGCAGGGCAATCCGCAGGCCATAGCTTCCAGCAAGGCGTTGGGCATACCTTCCTGCAAGGAAGGCAGAGCGAAGGCATCGGCGGCTTGATAGTAGTGTTCGGTCTCATCGTGGGTCGGCGCAAACAGGACGGCGTCGCCGATGCCGAGTTCGACGGCGAGCCGTTTCCACGCGTCGGTCTGTTCGCCGTCTCCCAGAAACACGAGGCCGGCGTCGGTGGGGAGCGAACCTTTGGCTTGAGCGAACGCCCGGATGAGGATGTCCCCGCCTTTGAGCGGGACGTGGCGGCCAACGTGCAAGATGACATGCTGAAAGCGAATGCCGAGCCGGTCACGCTGGCGGCGTTGGTCCTCGTTTGTGGACGGAGAAAAGCGCGCGGTATCGACTCCGTTGGGCAACCAGATCGCTGCTTCGGGGCGACGGAGGCGTGGACGGAGTTCCTCGGCAACCGTGCGACTGGGGCAGAGGAAGCGGTCGACGCGTTGCAAGGTGGGCTGGAACAGACGCAACGCCAGGCGAGGCGATTGAAAGAGCACCCGGACATCTGTGCTGGATGGCAGCTTCAGAAGAGTCGGTACATGCAGCCGTGTCGCGGTCCACAGCCCCACGGCGGAGAATCGATACAACGCGTGGAAATGCGCGACGACTGGTCCCACGCGGCGCGCCTCTTGAAACTCCTGACGGAAAACGCGGTACAACTTCGGTATGGATGCCGAGGGGAGTGTGCGGACGTGATCCCGCAATTCGGTCGATTCACAATCGGAGAGAATTCGCAACGGCGCGCCCTGGGCGATCAACGCGCGCGCGAGCGTCAACGCCTGGCGTTCGTAGCCGCCGGTGCGGTCGATGCGTGGCACCACAAAATAGATCGTGGCCTGTTTCATGCCGAATCGATCACGCGGAGGAGTTTGGCAAACGTTGGGCGGAGCGAGAACTCTTTTTCAACCAGTTGCCGGCCCTGTTGGCCCATCCGCCGCCGCAGGTCATGGTCGCTCAGTAACTGCGAGAGATATCGCTCCCATTCCTCGGGCGAATTGGCGAGGAAGCCGTTGACGCCGTGGCGGATCAGATCGCGGTTGAAGCCGACGGGCGAGGCAACGACCGGGAGCCCGGCGGCCATGTATTGGAGGAGTTTGAGCCCCGCTTTGCCGAGGCTCCATGGGCCGGGATCCAGCGGCATGATGCCGATATCAAACGCTTGGAGGCGGGCGGTCTCATCCTCCAATCGCCATTCGACGGTCTCCATTATTTCCGGAGGCAACTGGGGATATTCGGAAGGCTGTACTCGATTCGAGACGATCCGCAGCCGAAAGCGAGAGGTTGCGGCCATTTTCCGGAAGACGTCCTCAATGGACTTTACGTACACGAAATTGCCGGACGTGCCGATCCAACCGATAACCGGTTCCGCTGACGCCCGCGCTTGTGGCGCGGGTTTGATCGAATCGGTATCGACTGGCGTCGGGATCACGGCGACGTTTGGATTGAACGTGGCGACCTGTTCGGCGAGGTACGGCGTGGCGACAATCACGCGTCGTGCGTATCCGAGGATCATTCGTATCTTGTGAGGATTCTGTTCGAGAATGGCATCGTCGAGGTCAAAGACAAGGTGGTCGGTGCGTCGAGCGAGACGTTTTTCCAGGAATGACCATGAATTGGGCAGGAAGTCGCGCTGCAAGACGACGATGTCTTGGGTGCGCGCGCGCCGCATTTGCCAGAGACGTGTGACGCACATGCAGAGCCACCCGCACAGGACGATGAGCCGATAAATCCAGCGGGCATGATGCCTCAGCCAGTTCAGCCAATACGCGCTATGGAAGTACTTTGGCGGATGGGACGGGAGATACTGGCAGTCGATTCCCTCCGCGGCGAACAGAGGGGCGTATTGATAGGCCCGCAATCGGCTGGCGGGTGACAGCCCGTGCCGCGGCTCGCCCTCGACAAAGAACAGGATTCGTCGTCGTTCTTCAGCCATGATATGAGGGATTGCGAACGGCGTTATGAGTTCGGGTCGGGATGGGGCTGCCTGTGGTGGTCTTGATCATCGCCGGGCCGCTTGCGACAAAACAGCAAATACCGCACATGACCGCCAGTGTAGCACCAAGCAGGGCACGGTCTCCACAATTCTCATTTTCGGGCTCGGAGCACACACTCGTCGCCGGAGTCTTTGCGGACCGAATGGACGGCCAGCGCCTGGAATTGAAACGCCAGCGCCTGAAGACCCCGTCGAACACCCGGGTGCGCGCTGACGTCGTGGCGACCGAGGCGCTCGATGTCTTGGCTGGACTCGAAGAAGAATTGCGCCTTGGCCGCGGTTGTCCAGCATTCCTCCTGACGGAAGCCAGCCAGACGCGCTACCCGCCGCAGGGTTGATGGCGAGAAGATATAAAGATGCCGTGGTGGTTCCAGCGGCATCCAGTGTGACCGAAAGCGTTGGTGTCCGTAACCCTTCGCGTTTGGTGTGACGGCGACCAGGCTCCCCCCGGGTTTGAGGATCCGATGGCATTCTTTCAGCAGCGCCACGGGGTCATGGACGTGTTCAATCACGTGGCTCATCGTCACCACATCGAAGCTGGCGTCCGTCAGGCCCGCGTCCCGCAACGGGCCTACATGCACGCGCAATCCGTGCTCGCCGCGCGCCCGCTCGGCGGACGTAGCGTCAACTTCCTGGCCCTCGACCTGCCAGCCCATGTCTCGCAACCGGACAAGTTGGCCCCCATCGCCGCAACCGACATCAAGCAACCGCCCGGGTTGCGTTCCGCGCAAGTAGAAGGAGAGCTGGTCGGCGCGTTGGCGCGCCAACCCCGTGGTGCATAAGAGCGCGCGATACAGCCAATGAATCACCGGCCGGCCCGCGCCGTGGTTGCCCGCAGATCTGGGTTGGTGAGTGAAATAGTCCTGATAAATCAGCGGGAGATCGTCTTCCACCGGCACGGGATCCAGCCACAACAAACCACAGCCTGTGTCCGGGCACTGTTTGATTTGCCAGACGCCGGGCGCGTGGAACAGCCGGTCGGCGAGGTTCGTGTACAGCAGTTCGCCCATTGCTCCGCAGAGAAAACAACTGGGGCAGGGCCGTGTGCGAATGGATTGGGCCATGTTCTTGAACAGTGTGGCGCTTATGTAAGCCAAGGCGAGCCGTGTCGAGCAAGGAAATAGTTTGATTGACCTTGGTTTTGGCTATTTTGTATGCTTTGCTAGACAGGTCTGATGACGAGGCGAATCCTATTTTTGTATCTGACGAAGCACTCTGGCCATTATTCGGCAGCGATGGCCATCGAGACGGCGATGCGCCGGCTCGACACGCACGTCGAGTCGATGCTACTCGACTCCTTCAGCCACGCGAACCCCGTGCTGTCCAAAGTGACGCTGAAGGCCTATCTGGCGGCGTTGAAGACCGCACCCGAAATCTGGGAATGGATGTATGACAACCCCGGTTTCAAGGAGCGCACCGCGAAGATTCGCGAGCTTCTCAACCGCGGCAACTCCCGCAAGCTGCAGCGTGTCCTCGACGAGTTCGATCCCGATGCCATTGTCTGCACGCAGGCGTTTGCGTGCGGGGTGATGGCTTCCTGGAAGCGAGCGACGGGTCGTAAAACGCCTGTATTGGTTGGCGTGCTCACGGATTTTGTCGCGCACCGCTACTGGGCGGATGCCGCCGTGGATTTGTACATCGCGCCGAGTGAAGACACGCGTCAGAAGCTGGTGTCGCAAGGGGTATCGCCGGAGCGTGTCGCCGCGTTCGGCATCCCGACCAACGAATCGTTCCAACAACCGGTGGACAAGGCGGCGGTGATCCAAAGCCTCGGTCTCAAGCCCGATCTGCCCAAGATTCTGGTGATGGGCGGCAGTCTCGGGCTCGGGCCCATGAAATCCGTGATTCGCAAACTTAACAAGTTGCCGCAACCGTTCGACGTGATCGTCGTCACGGGCAAGAACAAGGAGCTTCAGGAACAACTCGCGCGGAAGGGCCCGAAGCTGCGCCACACCACGAAAATTTTCGGGTTCGTCGAGAACGTGCAAGAGTTGATGGAAATTGCCGAGATCATCATCACGAAGCCGGGGGGCATCACAACGGCGGAAGCGCTCGTGAAGAAGTTGCCGATGATCATCATCAATCCGATTCCCGGCCAGGAGGCAAAGAACACGGAGTACCTGCTCTCGCAAAACGTGGCGGTCGAAGCCGAGAATGCCAACGACGTCATGCTGTTCGTGGATGAATTCCTCCGCAATCCGCGGAAGCTCTGGAGCATGCGTGAGGCCGCCGCCGCGCTGGGACGTCCCCGGTCCGCAGAGAACGCGGCCCAGGAGATCCTGAAGATTCTGGTGGGTAATTCCGCGGTCGCAGCATGAAATACTACTGGCTCAAGTTCGCGGAACTGCTGGCGCGGCTGTTCCCGCGGCGGATGAGCTACGGCATTGCCCGGCGGCTCGCCGACCTCTACGTCCTGTTCGACGAACGCGGACGCGAAAGCGTCATCGGCAACCTTCGTCAAATCCAAGCCGGCAGCGGTGTGGCTCTGTCGCCGCGTGCGCTGCATTCCCTTGCCCGGGAGAATTTTCTCAACTTCGCCAAGTACCTGGTCGATTTTTTCAAGTTCCTGCGTCTGGATCGCAAGCGCATCGACGAGATTGTGCATTTCGGGAATGTACCCGCCGTGCTCGATGACCTGCTCGCACATGGCAAGGGGGTCGTTTTTCTCAGCGCGCATCTTGGCAATTGGGAACTGGGCGCCGCCGCGCTGGCGTCGCTCGGTTACAAGCTCAACACGGTCGCGCTCCAGGTGCCCGAGAAGAAATTGGACGAACTGTACCGGCAGTACCGCGCGTTGCGGGGACTGTATCCCATCCCGTTCGGACGGGCCGGCCGGGAATGCATCGCCGCGTTGCGCCGCAATGAAATTGTCGCGGTGGTCGGCGACCGCGATTTTACCGGGTCCAACCAGACCGTCGAATTTTTCGGGCGGCCGGCGCGCCTGCCCGACGGCCCCGCGAAACTGGCGCTGGCGACCGGCGCGCCATTGTTGCCGATTTTCATGGTGCGGTTGCCCGATGACACGTTCGCGTACATTCTGGAGGAACCGATTTGGGCGGATCGGTCGCGTCAGACCGTCGACGACGTCATGCGCCAGATCGCCCTGGCGCTGGAACGTGTCATCCGCCAGCACAGCGAACAATGGTTCCTCTTCCACAATCTGTGGGACGTCGAGGTCGACCGCGCCCTGGCCACGGCGACGGCATTCGGCGCGGCCACGAAAGACGCGACAAACTCGGAAGCGAACCGAGTCGCCACGCATGAGTAGACGGTGTATCGCATTGATCCCCGCCTATAATGAAGCGGCGCGGGTCGGCGAAGTGGTGGCCGTGGCGCGCCGCCACGTCGGCGAAGTGGTGGTGGTCGATGACGGTTCCACGGACGAGACGAGTGCCGCCGCGGAAAACGCCGGTGCGAAGGTCCTCCGCCATCAACACAATTGCGGGAAGGGCGCGGCCATTGCCACGGCCCTCGACTACTTTGGGCGATCCGATGCCGAGTTGGCCGTTCTTCTGGACGCCGATGGCCAGCATGACCCGTCCGAGATCGACAAGCTCGTCGATGCCGCTGACAGCGAGCGCGCCGATGTCGTCGTCGGCACCCGCATGGGCGACGTGCGCCGGATGCCGCGGGTGCGGCTGTGGACGAACCGGTTTACGTCCCGGGTCACGAGCAAACTGGCGGGCCAGCGGATACCGGATAGCCAGTGCGGATTTCGGCTGCTGCGACGGGCGGTGCTGAAGGACTTGAAGCTCTCCACCGCGCGGTTCGAGACCGAGAGCGAAATGTTGATCCAAGCCGGCCGGGCCGGCCACAAAATCGTCAGCGTCCCGATCCGCACCATTTACGAACCCGCCCGCACCAGCCGCATCCACCCTTTGCGGGACAGCGTCCGGTTTTTCAAATTGGTCGGAAAGTATTGGTGACGCCATTATCGGCCGCCCCTGGCGTCTTGTCATGGAGTCCTGCTGCCCACGGGTCAGTTCTTCGGAGGAAACCTCCAATCGATTCGAGGGAGGGCTTTACCCCGTTCACAAGGGACAAGACACGGCGCAAATTCGCGATATCAAAAAACACAATGAACTGCTCAGTAAAACGGCTTGGCACGATCGGACAGTTCGAAATGCAGAAACAGGCTGGACATCGCGAGGATAATTTGCTTTTAGTACCTGCCTTCAGAGGTGGCGAGTGGCGTGAAGCAGATTGTTGATGGCTGGTCAACAAGTACAGAAAGGGTGGCATATCATGAAGATTATCGGAATGATTCTCGGGATTGCGATGTTGATGCTGGGTGGCGCGCCGGGTAGCGCGAACGGTCAGACGCTGACCACGCTGTACAGTTTTTGCAGCAGCAAAAATATTGATGATGTCTGTCTTGATGGCGCTTATCCGGCCAATCTTATTCACGGTAGCGACGGTAATTTTTATGGGGCGACCTCGGCCGGGGGTACCAAGGACATCGGGACGATATTCAAGCTCACGCCAGAGGGCACGTTGACCACGCTCCATCAGTTTAGCGGGGTGGCTGGAGTGGCTGACGGTTCCGTTCCTGTTTTGTCCTTGGAGAGTGCCGGCCTTTTCTACGGCACTACCCTTGGCGGAGGAACGCACAGCAACGGCACGATATTCACAATTACATCCGCGGGCACGTTCACCACCCTCCATCAGTTTAGCGGGGCGGAGGGAGTGGCTGACGGCAGCGCGCCCGTGAGCCTATTTCTAGTAAGCGGCGGGACTTTTATCGGGGCGACCGGACTCGGGGGAACGAACAACGCTGGTACGGTGTACACGATCACGTCGGCAGGAACGCTCACCACGATCCATGAGTTTAGCGGGACGAATGGCGTGGCCGATGGCTCGCACCCGATATTGACACTGGCGGACGGCGCTAATTTTATCGGCACGACTTTTTTCTTTGCTACCAACGAGGTAACGATCGCCACCGGCACAGTGTTCCAGATTACTGCGGGTGGGGTTTTCAGCACGATCCACCAATTTACCGGCGTGGAAGGCAGCGAGCCTATCGTCACGGCGAAGAACGGCGCGAATTTTATCGGCACAACCTCGGACGGGGGATCCAATGGCCTTGGTGCGGCGTTCGAGATGACGTCGGCGGGGACGTTGACCGTGTTCTATCAGTTTAGCGGGACCAATGGCGTGATGGACGGTTCTTCGCCTGGGTTGGAGCCCATTACCGATAGCGCAGGCGCCTATTACGGTGTCGACCAAGATGGGGGGACGAACAGCGAGGGTTTGATCTTCACCCTTACCACGTCAGGAACGCTGACGCGTGTGTATGAATTTTGCAGCGTCACGAACTGTGCGGATGGCACTGCACCGGACGGTTTTATATCGAGCGGCGGGGCCTTGTACGGCACGACGGATAACGGGGGAGCAAACAGTGGCGGCACGGTCTATGAACTGATTCCGGCTGGTGGCATTGGTGGTGGTGGCGGCAGCACCAATTGCTCCTATGAGCTGGGCTCGACCAACGCAACGTTTGCGGCATCGGGCGGCGCCGACACTGTCAGCGTGATCGCGTCCAACGGTTGTGCATGGTCGGCCACGAACAACGAAAGCTTCATCACGATCACCTCGGGCAGTAGCGGCTCCGGTAACGGGACGGTTCATTACTCCGTCGCCGCCAACACGAGCAGCAACGAGCAGGTTGGCACGATGACGATTGCCGGGAAGACGTTCACGGTCACCGAATCGGGCACTTCTAGCAGTAGCGGCGGCTGCACCTACGAGTTGAGCGCGACGAACGTCATCCTCACGGCCAAGGGCGGCGTGAAAACCGTGAGCGTGAAGGTCAAGGGCACCAGCGGCTGCGAGTGGACGGCCGTGAGCAACGATCCATTCATTACGATCACCTCCGGCACCAACGGCACGACCAGCGGCAAGGTCGCGTTCTCCGTCCCCGGCAACACCAACACCACGCCCTTGAGCGGCACGATAACGATTGCGGATCAGACGGTCACGGTCGTTCAGGCGAAGGGCGGATGCACGTTCAAGCTGAGTCCGAAGGACGGGAAATTCAAGGTCGGTGGCGGCACCGGTACCGTGAAGGTGACCCCCAACTTCAGCGACTGCGACTGGACGCCCAGCACCACGAATAGCTGGATCATGATCATGGGCGGAACGAATGTCACGGGCAAGGGATCGGTCACTTACACCGTGCCTGAAAACACGACCACGAACGTTCTTATCGGCACGATCACGATTGCCGGGCAGGCGTTCAACGTAACACAAGCGGGCGCGAGGTAACCGGACCGTCCGTGCTGGCTGCCCTCGTTGTTGAGCCACAGAGGTACAAGAGCCCCAAGCCAATCCCGGCTTGGCGGCTTCGGTACCTCTGTGGTTTCAGCGTTCTCTCGTGACTGCGGACGGCGGTATGGGTAACAGACCAATCTGGTTCGTCGAAATCTTCCCGGCTGACAAGGGGCGGGTCGGTATGGTACACGTAGCGACCCTTTATGCAAGTATTACACCAACTCATCGACCTGTTCCTGCATCTGGACAGGCATCTGAACGACGCGATGCAGGCCCACGGGACGGGCTGGACGTATGTGCTCCTGTTCGCGATTATCTTTTCGGAGACAGGGTTTGTGGTCACGCCGTTTCTTCCCGGCGATTCCCTGTTGTTTGCGGCAGGCGCGTTGGCCGCAACGGCGGGCAGCCCGCTAAGCGTGGGGTGGCTGTTTCTGCTGCTGGCCGGTGCCGCCGTCCTCGGGAACACGACAAACTATTCGGTTGGTCACCTCTTCGGTGACAAGCTCGCCGCGAGGTTTCCTGGGATCATCAAACCGAAGTACCTGGAAAAGACGCACGCGTTCTACGAGAAATACGGCGGCGAGACGATCATCATCACGCGGTTTGTGCCAATCGTGCGCACGTTTGCACCGTTTGTGGCGGGCGTGGGCCACATGACGTATCTGAAATTCACCGCCTACAACGTCGCCGGCGGCGTCCTGTGGGTGTCGCTCCTGTTGTTTGGCGGTTACTGGTTTGGCGGGCTGAGGTTCGTGAAAGAGCATTTTGGGGTCGTGGAACTGGCAATTATCATCCTGTCGGTCATGCCGATGGTGATTGAGTTCTTGCGTGCGCGCAAGAAAGTGTGATTAAGTAGGCTGTGAGACGAGGGACGGGGCCCTGACACGCATCGGACTCTTTGAATTGGCAGTCGCGTCCCGAGATCGCTCGGGAAGGTCGCGGGGACAGATTTCTATAGTCGATGGTCGGTTCGGGACGTAGCGCAGTTTGGCTAGCGCGCTTGGTTCGGGACCAAGAGGTCGCGGGTTCAAATCCCGCCGTCCCGACCATTTCTCGGATGGGCGGATGCAAGATCGCCGGGCTTACGTTTACATCCTTCGCAGCCTTGATGACGGCTGGTGCTACGTTGGCTGCTCCATTGATCCGCAACGAAGACTCGTGGAGCACAGCGCCGGTGAAAGCAAATCAACGCGCCCCCATTGCCCCTAATCAGTTGGTTTACTTGGAGGAATTCCCGGATTTACCTGCCGCGCGCAGACGAGAGTTGCAAATTAAGCGCAAGAAGAGCCGCCGGTACATTGACTGGCTAATTGCCGGGCAAGGTGGAAAAACATCCAGCTAGCGCGTCCCGACATCTGTCGGGAAGGTCGCGGGTTCAAATCCCGCCGTCCCGACCATCTCCGCAGAGATGGGAGGGGGAAACCGTTTGTCGTTCAACGGCAATCCCGCCGTCCCGATCATCTCGAGAGCGATAGTCGAGGTAGCTAGTGCGGGAGCCAGACAGGCTTGCCGTGAAATTTGACGCCTCTACCCTCGAACGCCTTGAGGAGCTTGCTCAACCACTGCACAAAGGCGTCGAACCGCCGCAAAATCGCGTCCTCGGACTTCTGTACCGAGGCATCCTGGCTGCCCAGAAGGGTCGAGGGGCCGCCTTCGCGAACATGAATGCCGCGGGAGCGGCGGGCGACCTCCGCCTTCCATCGTTCCAAGGCGACCATGCGCGCGTCGAGCGTGTAATCCGTCGGCCGGATCTTTTTGAGCACATCCTTGTCGGCGCTGGTCAATTGCCCGTGTTTGACGAACAGATCGACAACAATCGGACACAACCGTTCGGCCGCTTCGAGGTGCTCGAAGGCGGGCGGCACGGCAATACTTTCGGCGCCACCGGGCGCCGCCGGGCCGAAGGCCGCAGGTGTCGCCACTTTGACGGGCTCCGGGGCGGGACCAAACGACCGGATAATTCGCGATGTCCCGTGACTGCCGCCGACATGAAGCACCTTGACGGCGCTGTGGGCGGTCTTCAGTTCACTTTCGATTTCCTCCCGCGCCGCGACGGAGAGCACCACGGCCTGCGTCGGGAGATCGATGGTGGCTCGCAGCGATTTTCGCATGAGCAGGTCCTGCACGACCTCCACCGCATGGGCGTTATGGATGTCCAGCAGTTCGTGGGTCGTCATCGCGTCGATCACGGCCAGGACGTCTTCAGCGGGCGGACCGATTTGCAAGCCGAGATTGTTATGGATGGATTGGGAAAGCTGGTCGAGATTCGGATGCTTCTGACCGCCGCTAAACATTCCGCCGAATAGTGACATAACGCTCCTCCGGGGTGACACAATTAGTCTACGCCCGGTGAACGCCAAAATGCAAGCCTTTCAATGGAACAGGAGTGCGCATTCCCGAGGGTGGGGGCGGCCCCAAACCGGGGCCGGTTGAGCCGTTCTCTTGACTGGTTTGCGGTTTGTCGATAGTCTGGGAGCCAGAGTGTATGGTCAAACGCGTGACGGTCTTTTACGTAGGGAGGGTGCAGGGGGTTGGGTTTCGGTACACCGCGCGCGAAATTGCTTGCGGATATGAAGTGACGGGATACGTTCGCAATCTGCCTGATGGACGGGTGGAGCTGGTTGCCGAGGGAGTCGAAGAGGAGGTTCGGGCCTATGCCGAGGCCCTGCGGACCAGCCAACTCGGAAGCCACATACGTAGTGCCGACGTGAATTGGAGCGATGCCACGGAAGAATTCCGCGGTTTCGAGATACGACATTGATGGATGCCATTCGAACAGAACAATTGACGAAGAAATACGATCTGGGCTGGCGGAAGGGGAAACTGCTGGCGCTGGAAAAGCTCAACTTGCGGGTCCGCGAAGGCGAAGTCTACGGGTTGCTCGGGCCAAACGGTTCGGGAAAGAGCACCACGCTCAAGTTGGTGCTGGACCTCGTGGTCCCGACCGCGGGGGACGCATGGATTTTCGATGTCCCCTGCAGCAAGGTGGTATCGCGGCTCCATGTCGGGTTTCTTCCCGAAAATCCCTACTTCTACCGCTATCTGACCGGCGCCGAGACGCTCGAATTTTACGGGAAACTGTGCGGCGTGCGCGGCGCAGCACTGAAGAAACGCATTGATGAATTGTTGGATCTGGTTGGCTTGTCCCGCGCGCGTGACCGCCGGCTGGCGGGATACTCGAAGGGTATGCTGCAACGCATCGGTCTGGCGCAGGCACTCATCCATGATCCGAAGCTGCTCTTACTGGACGAACCGACGGCGGGCGTGGACCCCATCGGCAGCAAGGACATTCGCGACCTCATCCTGCGGTTGAAGGGCATGGGCAAAACCGTCCTGCTGAGTTCGCATTTGTTGGCCCAGGTACAGGACGTTTGCGACCGTATCGGCGTCCTCAATCGCGGACAAATGATCCTCGAGGGCGATGTCCAGACGCTCATCAGCGACCAAAGACGGCTGAGCATTACGGTGCAAGACCTGCCCGAAACGGCCCGCGCCCGGGTCGAGGACGCCGTGCGTGCAGCGGGGGCGTCGATTGTCTCGGTCGGACATCCGCAGACGACGCTGGAGGCGTTGTTTCTGGAGGCCCTGAGAAAAGATCAACAAGGAGAGGGTGAACATGACTGAGACCGGCACGACCGCGCCATTCACGAGCCGGGAACGGGTTGGATTCTCCGCGCACCGGGTGAGTGTGATTGCCGTCAACACGCTTACCGAAGCGGTCCGCCAAAAGGTGTTCATCCTGTTCTTGCTGATCGGGCTGGTGTTCATAGCCTCGGCGGTGTTTTTCGCCCAATTTACCTTCGGCGAACAGATGAAGTTCATCAAGGACACCTCTCTCGGGGTGATTTCGGTCATCAGCACGTTGATCGCCATTGTGGGCACGGCGCAATTGTTGCCGAGCGAAGTGGAGAATCGAACGATCTACACCATCCTCGCGAAACCCGTGCGACGCTTCGAATTTCTGCTGGGAAAATTTTGCGGCAGCTTGTTGTTGCTGTTGTTGAGCATGGCGGCCATGTGCATCTTGTTCGCGGCGGTGCTCTGGATCAAGGAGCAGGGGATGATTCGGGAACTGAGCCAGACGTACGTCGGCGAGTCTCCGGAGGCCCACGTGGAGGCGCGGAAGCAAATCGAGCAGGTCCAAACCGAGGTGCTCGATGTCGAGTTGGTGAAGGCGTTGCTCGCCGATCTGGCGAAGGCGACCCTCATCGCTTCGGTTACGCTTCTGGTGTCGACGTTTTCCACCTCGCTCGTGTTCAACGTCGTTGTGCCCTTCATGGTGTTTGTCGCGGGAATGTTGCGCGGAACCGCGGCCGATATGTGGGGCGCTCACCGATTATTCATGGCGGTGTTGGCGGTGGTCCCGGACTTCGGGCTGTTCAGCATCGCCGACGAGATCAACCTCGGGCGCGTGGTTCCGTGGGGTCACATTGGCCGGATTATCACCTATGGGGTGGCCCGGACCCTGGTGATCGTGGTTGCCGCCCATCTGGTCTTTTCGCGGCGGGAGATTTAGGGAGCGCGCATGAAACTGGTCGTGGCCATCCTGCTGTTCGGTATCGGGTTTGTCCTCCTGCCGTTGGAGAACTCCTTGCGCGCCGAGCGGCTCCAGATGAAGTATGGGGGGGCGCGGGTGACGTTCCAATTGCGCGAAGCGGTCGGCCAGAACCTCGCCATTGCGTTGCTGGCAGGGATGCGCGGCATCGTGGCTGATTTTTTGTGGATCCAGAGCCACGACTTCTGGGAGAAACGGGAGTGGCTGCGACAATACCGCAATATCGAAATCGTCGTCACCCTGCAGCCGCAGTCGATTATGTTTTGGGATCTGGGCCAGTGGCACATGGCCTGGAACATTGGCTACGGCGCGTTTTCGGACCCGAAAAACCGAACGAAAGCCGAGGGCGTCAAGCGGGAGCGCGAATGGCACGAAAAGGCGCGGGAGTTTCTCGTGCGTGGAATTGGAAACATTCCGAACCGGTACGAATTGTATTTTACCATGGGCTGGCTCTATTTCGAGAAGCTGAGCAAGGACTGTGACAGCCCGCCGTGTCATGATGCGTTTTGCAAGAGCGCCGAATATTTCGGGAAGGCGGCGAGTTTTCCCGATGCGCCACAATTCGTCCCGCGGATCTATGCGCGGGCGCTCGAAAAATGTGGCGACATCCACGCCGCCTACGAGGAGTGGAAACACCTGTGGTATTTGGATCATTCCACGACGCAACAGGCGTGGAGCATCATTGAACGGGAAATTCGCCGGCTGGAAGATGACCTGCAAATTCCCAACCAACAACGTGTGTTTCCCAAACCGACACCATGACCATGGCCAGCGCCGCCATACGCTACGCGATCCTCAGTGACATTCACGGAAACCTCGAAGGGCTCGATGTGGTCCTCAAGGACGCGCGCGAGCAAAAGTGCACGCATTACGTCTGTCTCGGCGATATCGTCGGTTACGGGCCGAATCCGAAGGAATGCCTCGACGCGGTTCGTCGTCTGGACTGCCCCGTGATCATGGGAAACCATGACGAGTACTGCGCCTCGGAAATCGAACTTACCGGGTTCAATCCGATGGCGGCCGAAGCCATCCGCTGGACCCGCACCCAGTTGAGCGCCGAGGAGAAAACCTGGCTGCGCGACCTCAAGTACGTTCGCCATGTCGAATCGTTCACCATCGTTCACGCCACGCTCGATCTGCCGGAAAAATGGGCGTACGTCTTCGACCGGCTGGCCGCGCAGGCCAGTTTTAATTATCAGCACACGCCCGTGTGTTTCAATGGCCACACCCACGTACCGGTGGCATTTGTCCGCGGCCCCAACGGGCTGCAGGGTGGCCTGTACTCGAAGATTAAAATCGAAGTCGGCCGCAAGTATTTCATCAACGTCGGCTCCGTCGGCCAGCCACGGGATCGCAACCCGAAGTCGTCCTACGTGGTGTTCGATCTCATGAACAATCTCATCGAATTGCGCCGCGTGGCGTACGATATCGGAATGACCCAGAAGAAGATTCGCGCCGCCGGGCTCCCCGAGTCTCTCGCCGAGCGCCTGGCACACGGCCGCTAGCGTGAGCCACGTTGTGGCAACGCCACTCACGCAGGGCATGGCTCACCGGCCCGGTCACGGGCGGCAGCATCCAAAACCGGCGCTTCACAGAAGGGCGGACACATCGTAAGCTCCCGCCTGATGCGGATTCTCATCATCAAACCCAGTTCGCTTGGGGATGTCGTCCAGGCGCTGCCGACGGTCAATCTTATCCGCCGGAAATATCCCCAGGCCCACATCTCTTGGCTGGTGAACGATACACTCACATCCCTCCTGCAACATTGCCCGATCATTGACGAAGTCATTCCGTTCGAGCGCAAGCGCTTTGGTTCGTTGACGCAACTTCCGCGCTTCGGGAGCTTTCTGGCCGCACTCCGGGGCCGGCATTTCGATATCACCATCGATCTGCAAGGACTGTTGCGCAGTGGCGTCATCAGTTGGGCGACCCGGGCGCCGCGCCGCATCGGGTTGAGCGACGCCCGCGAAGGCGCCCGATGGTTCTACAACGAGATCGTCAGGGTTCCGCGCGCGCATGCCGTCGATCGCTATCTCCTCGCCGCGCGGCACCTGGGCTGCGACTCGGCTCCCATCGAATTTCCGCTCGGCGTGTCCAAATCGGTAATCTCCGAAGGCCTGGTCGCCGTGAACCCGTCCGCGCGTTGGACGACGAAGCTGTGGGGCCACGACAGGTTCGCCGAACTCATCCGTCGCCTCCCGTCCGCGCGCGTCGTATTGACGGGTTCCGCCGCCGAACGGGAGTCAATCGACAAGATTGCCCAGGGACGACGCAATCTGGCGGGCCAAACGGACCTGTTTCAGTTGGCGGAACTTTATCGTCGTTGCCAGGTCGTCATCGCCAACGACAGCGGCCCGATGCACCTCGCGGCGGCGGTAGGCACACCCGTGGTCGCGATCTTCGGGCCGACCGATCCCGCGCTCACCGGACCGTACGGCGGCCAGCATGTTGTCCTGCGCGCCGGCATTCCCTGTTCGCCGTGCTTCAAGGACTCTTGCGCCAACAACGTGCCTATGGAATGCATGAAACGGGTCACCGTCGAGCAGGTGCTCGAAGCGGCAAAGGCTTTTCTGGTTTGAGACAGATTGGGCGCGTATCGTCCGCGATAACAAGTCGAGGACCGAGTTGAGCGACAAGCGAATGGCAACCGATGGGCAATGGCCGCGGCCGGCACGATGGGATTGGCGGGTCGTCGGATTGGTCGGTGTGTGCGTCGCCTTGCGATGGTGGCTGGTGTTTGCCGGGGGACAGTATTGGTTTCCCGATGAGAAACGGTTCTGGTGGTCCGGTGTCGTCGTCTATCGCCTCAGCCAGGGTCTATGGAACCCGGCTCTCGAACCGATTTTGGACTGGAACCAGCACCCCGGGTTCACCTGCCTGGGTTGCGTACCGGTGGCAATCCATTGGGCGTGGGCAGGGCTGACCGGAACTTCCATCGGGGAGATGCCGTTTGAAACCACAGTGCGGTTTGGCGCCGTCGTTCTCTCTCTGGCATCGGTGGTGTCGATTCTGTTGATCGGGACGATCGTCCGCCGCGCCGGGGGCGGCCGCACCGAGGCGCTCCTCGCCATGGCCCTGATGGCGGGATCGAATACGATGTTCTACTATTCGCGGCACACACTGCCCTATGACGCGTCACTGGCCCTCGCGTTGGGGAGCCTGGCCGTCGGGATACGGAAGGGCGGATGGAAACGCCTGTTGTGTAGCGGGTGGTTGGCCGGGGCGGCGTTCTTTACGTACTACCGCTATTGGGCCGTCGTCTCCGTGATATCGGGGACCGTAATCCTGTGGAACGCCTCCAGCGTGAGAGAGGTCGGATATCGGATCTTCTGGTTTGCACTCGGCCCCCTGACATGGTTCCTAATCTTCACCGTTGGCCGCGCCGTCGTGTTCGGACGATCTTTCGTGCAGGGAATGATGTCCTTTGCCGCCACGGTATCTCCTCAGATGTACTCCGAAGGCTGGTGGGCGCCGTGGGCGTACCTGTGGGACGCGGAGCATGGACTGCTGACTTTTTGGTTGGCGGCGTTGGCATGGATGCTGTGGTCGGCTGTGAGACGACGCCCGATGCCCACCTATGGATCGGTTTGGGTCGCGATGCTTGGCGCGCTGTACGGATTACTGATTCTCGGCAGCTTGGGTCCCTCCAGCCTTGCTGTGTACGGGCGTGCGGCCCGGCAGCTGGTACCGTTTCTTTGCCTGAGTGGAGCGTTTGCAGGCATTCGTCTTTGGGACCCGGCCGGCACGACCTGGGGGAAACGGATTCTCCAGACGGGGGGAATCCTGTTGATTCTGCAGGCGGCATGGAATTTCCGTGGTCCACTGCAGCAATGGTTCCCCCGCGACGTACGCCGTTTGGTCGCCGCGGAGTACGGGGTCTTCTCCGAAGCGGCCACGATTGACTGTCCCAAGGTGGAGGATGAATTTGCGCCTTCGAAAACGCCGACCCAACCAACCCGATACGTCCTGTTGAACGCGCAGTATCTGGAGAAGATTCACGGTGCGAAAACTCCCCCCCAGGGCCGCGTTGTGCTCCGCTTCGCCCACCCCATGCAATTTGCGCCTTATCAATATGACGAATTCACAGCCCGAGAGCGGGCGCTGATTCGCCAGACGGATATCTCGATGCGACTGGTTGATACCACCGCCGAACCCAAGCTTGCGAATCCGCCGACAATTCCCTAGGCTGATTGACCGTATGACCGAATTGGAACAACAACTTCAGTCCGCTCGCGCCGAGGCCGAAGCCGCACTCGCCGCGTGCGCCGATCTTCCGTCCCTTGACCAACTCAAGGCCAGGTTTCTCGGGAGGAGCGGCGTCGTGTCCGCCGCGCTCGAGCAATTGGGCAAACTTCCCAAGGACGAGAAGCCGCGGATTGGCAAGCTGGCCAACGAGGTGAAGACCGCGCTCACCGCCGCCATCGAGGCGAAGCGGGAAGAATTGGAAGCGAAGGCCGCATCCTCGGGGCCCGCCATCGACGTGACGTTGCCGGGCCGGCGCCACCACATCGGCCACCAGCATCCACTCACCCAGATTTTCGAGCGCACGGTCGAGATTTTCCGCCGCATGGGGTTCGCCGTCGAGGACGGGCCCGAAATCGAGGACGAATGGCATTGTTTCGACGCGCTGAACACGCCCGCCAACCACCCGGCGCGCGATATGCAGGACACGCTGTACATCGACGACAAAGCGATGCCGCCCGACCCCAAGCTCGGCCGTTATTTGCTCCGTACGCACACGTCGCCTGTGCAAATCCGGACGATGCTCAAGCAGAAACCGCCGATTCGCATCGTCGCGCCGGGCCGCGTCTTCCGCCGCGATGAACTCGACGCCACCCACAGCCCAACCTTCCACCAGATCGAAGGCCTGTACGTGGATAAGAACGTGACGGTTGCCGACCTGAAAGGCACCGTCGAGTTTTTCTTCAAACAACTGCTCTCACCCGAGACGGAAGTGCGGTTCCGGCCCCATTTCTTCCCGTACACCGAGCCGAGTTTCGAGATCGACCTGAGCACGCCGCATTTCCGTGCCCGTGGCAAGGAATGGATCGAGATCGCCGGCTGCGGCATGGTCGATCCCAACGTCTTCAAGGCCGTCGGTTATCCCGACGACGAATATACCGGCTGGGCGTTCGGCTTCGGCATCGAACGCCTCGCCATGATCATGTGGTCCATCAACGACATCCGCCTCTTCACCGAAAATGACGTGAGGTTTCTGGAGCAGTTCTAGAAAGATGAAATTCACATACAACTGGCTCAAGCAGTACGTGGACTTCGATTGGTCGCCAGCCGAATTGGCCGACAAACTGACCTTTGCGGGAATCGAGGTGGAAGACATGGCCACCGTCGGGGGCGGCGTGCTCCAGCAGGTCGTCGTGTGCCAGGTTCTTTCCAGCGACAAGCATCCAAATGCGGACAAGCTTTCGGTATGCCGGGTCAATGACGGCCAAGGCGAACGCCAGATCGTGTGCGGCGCGAAGAACTACAAGGTCGGCGACAAAGTGCCGCTGGCGTTGCCCGGCGTGACCCTGCCCAACGGGATGACGATCAAGGAAGCGAAACTGCGCGGTGTTGAATCGCAAGGCATGATGTGTTCGGCGGAAGAACTGGGCCTCCCGAAAGGAGAGGACGGCCTGCTGATCTTGCCGGCCGACACGCCGATAGGCACCAAGCTCAGCGACGCGCTCGGCGGCACCGACACGGTGTTCGATATCGAGGTCACGCCGAACCGCCCCGACTGGCTCAGCGTCATCGGCATTGCCCGTGAGATCGGCGCGCTGACGGGGAAGCCGCTGAGGCGTCCGGATGTTGTTGTCCACGAATCCGGTGAAGACGTCGACAAGCTCACTTCGATCACAATCGAGGTGCCCGAGCTGTGTCCGCGTTACACGGCGCGCGTCATCCGCGGCGTGAAAATCGGTCCCAGTCCTGCCTGGTTGAAACGACTTCTGGAGAAGGTTGGGTTGCGTCCGGTCAACAACGTCGTGGATGTTACCAACTACGTGCTGCTCGAATCCGGTCATCCGTTGCACGCGTTCGATTACAACCGGTTGACTGAGCATCGCATCGTGGTGCGGCGCGCGGCGAAGGGCGAAAAGTTCGTGGCCATCGACGGGACCGCGATCGAGTTGACCAGCGACATGCTGGTCATTGCCGACGCGAACCACCCGGTGGCGCTGGCGGGCATCATGGGCGGCAAGGACAGCGAGATCAACGACGGCACCACGGACGTGCTGCTGGAGAGCGCCTGGTTTCTACCCGCCAACGTCCGTAAGACCTCCAAACAATGCGGGCTGTCGAGCGATTCGAGTTATCGATTCGAGCGCGGCGCGGACATTGACGGCGTGATCTGGGCGAGCAATCGCGCGGCACAATTGATCCAGCAACTGGCCGGCGGACAGGTGGCGGTGGGCATCATCGACACGCTTGCGAAACCCATCGCGAAACGGCGGGTGCGGTGCCGGTATGCCCAGGTGAACCGCCTGCTGGGCGTCGACGTCCCGCCGGAGACGGTGAGGAAGATTTTCACGGGGCTTTCCCTGGCGGTGATTTCGTCGGATTCACAATCGTGCGAAACCGAAGTGCCGACGTTCCGCGTGGACCTCGAGCGCGAGGTCGATTTGATCGAGGAAGTGTGTCGCATTTACGGGGTCGAGAAGATACCGGCGACACGCCAGCCATCGGTCGCGACCGTCTCGAGATTCGACAAGCAGTGGGATGCGCTCGCGAAGGTACGGGAGACTCTGACCGCGCTCGGATTCCACGAGGCGCAGAACCAGACACTGGTCGGCGCTGGCGAACTGAAGCTGCAGAATCCGTTGAGTACGGACCAACAGGCGCTGCGCGCGAAGCTCGAGCCCGGCTTGTTGGGCAACCTGCGCACGAACGTTTCGCGCCACCAATACGATGTGAAACTTTTCGAAATCGGCCGGGTGTTCGGGGCGGATGGGAAAGAATCGTTGCACTTGGCGCTGGCGGTCACCGGTCGGCGCCAACCAGATTCCTGGGAGGCGGGGACGCGGGAAGCCAGGCTGGATTATTACGATGTGAAGGGCGCGCTGGAAGAGGTGGGGGACGCGTTGGGTGTGCGCGTCGCCGCCGAGATCAGGCAGATTTCGCCCATTCAGGCAAAACGACTCGACCTTCGCGATGCGGTGTGCGTCGCGGAACTGGATCTGAGCGCCTTGCTGACGTCGCAAGTGCGGGAAAAAACTTTCCGCGAATTGCCGAAATTCCCCGCGGTGGTGCGCGATATGGCGCTGGTGGTAAATGACACGGTGTCACATGCCGAAATCGTCGCGGCCATCGAATCGGGACGAAATAAAGTCTTGGAACGGGTCGAACTTTTTGATATTTATAAAGGCGGTTCGATACCGACGGGAAAGAAATCGATGGCGTACTCGTTGACATTCCGCGCGTCCGATAGGACGTTAACGGATACAGAGGTGAACGGGGCGCATGAACAGTTGAAACGTTCGTTGGTGCAGACGTTGAAGTGTGAGATTCGCGAAAGCTGACGCGCGTGTGCAGGGTGATTGAGCGACGACCATAAATGTGACTGGAAAATTCTTGAATTCGACCGGGAGAAGAGGTAAAAGGGAAGCAGGCGGGCGACCGTGGTCGCCGATGTTCTTTGCCAAGGCAAGAGTTTCGAAATACCCTGCCATGTACGTAACAAACGACACTTCTTTGAGCCAACACCGTCATTGACGGAGCTCGGTGTTCGGTTGTGGATTGCATGCCTTCACTGGAAGCATGAAACAGCCGGCAGAGCCCCCTATTAGTAAGGGGTTCAAAGATATCGTTTAGACGGCATTACGGCGGGGTATTTCGTTTTGGTGCCCGGCCTCGCGGGGCGTTCGGGCTCCCGTCGGTTAACGCCACAGATCACACGCGGCTCCGAGTATCGGGCCAGACTGGTGGTCATGACCGAGAATCTATTTTCCAACCAATCGGTGAGACCCGCCGCCACGGCGGACGCCGGCGACCTCGCCACCACACCATTGGCCACCCGAATGCGCCCGCGGACACTCGATGATTTCGTCGGGCAAGGCCACATCCTCGGAGAGGGCAAGCTGCTGTGGCGGGCGATCAAGGCCGACCGCATCAGTTCCATCATCTTGTACGGCCCGCCGGGAACGGGCAAGACATCCCTCGCCCAGGTCATCGCCAACGCCACCAAGAGCAAGTTCGAGAGGCTCAGTGGCGTGGAAGCGAATGTCGCGGATATCCGCCGTGTCATCGCGACCGCCGCCAACCGGCTGGCCAACGCGGGGCAACGCACGATCCTGTTCATCGACGAGATTCACCGGTTCAACAAGGCGCAACAGGACGTGCTGCTGCCCGACGTGGAGAACGGGACAATCCGCCTGATCGGCGCGACGACGCACAACCCGTTTTTCTACGTCAACTCACCGCTCGTGTCGCGCTCGCAGATTTTCCAGCTCCAGCCGCTGTCACCGGCGGACATCAAAGACTTGTTGCAACGGGCGTTGGCGGACAAAGAGCGCGGCCTCGGCGCCAAGAAAGTCAAAGTGGACGCCGACGCGCTGGATTTCCTCGCCACGGCTTGTGACGGCGACGCACGCAAAGCGCTCAACTCCCTGGAAATCGGCGTCCTGACCACTCCTTCGGGGCATATCACCAAAGAGATCGCCGAGGAATCCATCCAGAAGAAGGCCGTGGTCTACGACGGGGATGAGGACGAGCATTACGACACGATCTCGGCATTCATCAAGTCGATGCGCGGCAGCGATCCCGACGCCGCGTTGTACTGGCTGGCGAAAATGGTGGTCGCGGGGGAAGACCCGCGGTTCATTGCGCGACGGATCGTGATTCTGGCCGCAGAAGACATCGGCCTGGCGGACCCGCAGGCGCTGGTTCTGTCGGTGGCGGCGCATCACGCCGTGGAGTTCATCGGCTGGCCGGAAGGCGAGTTGCCTTTGGCCGAAGCGACGGTATATTGCGCGACCGCGCCGAAATCGAATGCGAGCGCGAAAGGGATCTGGAGCGCCAAAGCCGACGTGGAGCAGGGACGAACACTGGAAGTTCCCCAGCACCTCAAGGACACGCATTACAAGGGCGCGGCGCGGCTCGGCCACGGCAAAGGCTACAAGTACGCCCACGATTTCGAGGGACACATCGTCGAACAAGACCATTTGCCCGAGCATCGCAAGTATTACGAACCGGGCGACCAGGGCTTCGAAATCAAGGTGCGCGAACGAATGGACAAATGGAAGCAACTGCTCAAGAAAAAATAGCGCTGCGGGAACAGATGCGCGCGCGCCTGGCCAGGCAGGACGCAGCGGATGTTCGCGCGAAGAGCGCGGCCATCTGGGAGCGGCTCTCGGTCCTGAAGGAATTCACCGCCGCCACCCGCCTGCTGGTCTACGTGTCCACGGGAAACGAAGTGGATACGCAGGGATTGATCCGCCAGTTGCTCGCCATGGGCCGCCAGGTGTGCGTGCCGCGGTTTGAAGCGGGGACGCAAGGCTACGCCGCGTCCGAGCTGCATGATTTCGACGGCGAGTTGACAGCAGGCAAATTTGGAATTTTGGAACCGAAACCCGGGGCGGTACGTTCGGCGGCGCTCGATCGAATCGACGCGGCGCTGGTGCCCGGGTTGGCGTTCGATGAAACAGGAAATCGATTGGGCCGCGGATTGGGTCACTTCGACCGCCTGCTGCGGCAAACCAGCGGAGCAAAGATCGCGCTGGCCTTCGATTTCCAGGTATTGGACGAGGTCCCGGCGGAAGCGCATGACGCCCGCATGGACTTCATTGTGACGGAAACACGAGTGGTCAACCCCAAGGGTAACCGACAATGACCTATATCATAATCGGTCTCATCACCGCGGTCGTCGGCATCGCGTTCGGCTGGTTCCTCTGCCAGGCGAAGGCGAAAGCGGATACCAAAGCGGCTGGTGGGATCATTGAGACCGCGCGGAAGGAAGCGGAAGAAACGCTTCGGGATGCGCGGGTAAAAACGCAGGAAGAAACGCTCCGAGTACGGGAGCAGTTTGACAAGGAAAGCAGGGAACGACGGCAGGAATTGCTGGAAGTGGAGAAGCGGGTCATGCAGCGCGAATCGAACCTGGATCGCAAGGCTGATTTGCTCGATCGAAAGACGGAGGAGGTTTCCAAGAAGGAAGTGACGATTGTGGAACGGGAGAAGGAACTCCACAAGATCCAAACCGAGATTGACGACCTAAAAAAACTGATCCAGCGTGAACTGGAACGAGTGGCGGGTCTCAGCGCCGAGGAAGCCAAGAAACGCCTGCTGCTGCAACTCCAGGAGGACATCCATGCGGAAGCTGCCGCGATGACCCGACGAATCCTCGAAGAAGCCAAACAAGACGCGGACCGCGAGGCCAAACGGACCATCACCATCGCCATCGAACGGTGCGCATCGAGCTATGTCCAGACGGCGACGAACTGTACCATCACGCTCCCGAGCGAGGAGATGAAAGGGCGCATCATTGGCCGCGAAGGACGGAACATCCGCGCCTTTGAAGCCGCCACGGGGATCAACGTGCTCATTGATGATACGCCCCAGGCGGTGGTGCTCAGCGGATTCGACCCCGTCCGTCGCGAGTTGGCCCGGCAGACGTTGGAACACCTTATCACCGATGGCCGGATCAATCCGGCCCGCATCGAGGAAGAGGTCGCAAAGGTCCGGGAAGAACTGGACGGGCTGATCCACAAAGCGGGTGAGGAAGCCGTGATTCGGGTTGGGTTGCAAAAGGTGCATCCCGAAGTGACCCGGTTGCTTGGACGACTCCGGTTCCGGCACAGTTTTGCCCAGAACGTGTTGGATCACTCCGTCGAAGTCGCCGAGATCGAGGGCATGATGGCGGCGGAACTCGGCCTCAACCAGCAGATCGCCAAACGCGTCGGCCTGTTCCACGACATCGGGAAAGCGGTGGACCACGAAGTCGAAGGATCACACGCCAAGATCGGGGCGGAACTTCTGCGGAAGTACGGCGAGCCGGAAGAAGTGTGGCAGGGGGTCGCTTGTCACCACCACGAAGTCGAGCCCATTACCACATACGGCGTGCTGGCCAGCGCGGCGGATGCCATTAGCGCGTCGCGACCCGGCGCCCGCAGCGAGAGCATGGATTTGTACCTCCAACGCCTCGAGAAACTCGAAACCGTCGCCAACGCCTTCCCTGGTGTCGATAAGAGCTATGCCCTGCAGGCGGGACGGGAGATTCGCGTGTTTGTGTTGCCGAATACCGTCACCGATGATGAGGCAGTCCAGATGGCGCGCAACATCAGCAAAAAGATCGAGGCGGAATTGCAGTACCCCGGCCAGATCAAGGTCACGGTGGTTCGTGAAACACGGGCCGTGGAGTACGCGAAGTGAGGATCCTGTTTATCGGCGATGTCGTCGGCAAACCTGGGCGGCGGGCGGTTGCGACTCTGGTGCCGCGCCTGCGGGAGGAACGAGACATCGACTTCGTCATCGCCAACGGCGAAAACAGCGCGCATGGGGCCGGCCTGACCGCATCGACGGTGGACGCGTTGCTCACGAGCGGGGTGGACGTGATCACCTCGGGTGACCACGTGTGGGACCAAAAAGAGGTCTATGAGGTCATCCAGCGCGAGCCCCGGCTGCTGCGTCCTCTGAACTTCCCCGCTTCCGCCCCGGGAAAAGGATCGACCGTGGTACGACTGGACGGATTGCCGCCGGTGGGAGTGTTGAATCTTATCGGCCGGGTGTTCATGCCGAACACGGATTGCCCGTTTCGCGCCGCCGAAGCCGAGGTGGCGCGGCTGCTTACGCAGACGAAAATCATCATCGTAGACTTGCATACCGAAGCCACGAGCGAGAAAATTGCCATGGGTCGGTTCCTGGATGGTAAGGTAAGCGCGGTGATTGGAACACACACACACGTGGCGACAGCGGACGAACATATTCTTCCCAAAGGCACGGCGTACCTGTCGGACGCCGGGATGTGCGGGCCGCATGATTCCGTGCTGGGGCGGGATGTCGGCGCGGTGCTCCAGCGGTTCCTCACCCAGATGCCGCAGAAGATGGAAGTGGCGGAGGGTGATGTCGCGCTGTGCGGCGCGATTGTCGACGTGGATGAGACGACCGGTCGCGCCCGCTCCATCGAACGTATCCGGATTCCGTGCGATGGGGGGCAATAACTTCATGATTTTGCGGGCGCGATATGTGGTGCCAATGGACCAGCCGCCGATCGAAGACGGCGCGGTGGCCATCGAAGGCGACACGATTGTGGCTGTGGGCAAGAACGCGGAGGTGCGGGCGGCGCACACGGGCGAGGTTCGCGACCTCGGCGAACGGGCGTTGGCACCGGGATTGATCAATGGGCATTGCCATCTCGATTATACCCGGCTTCACGATGAGGTCCAGTGGCGCGGCAGTTTCACCGAGTGGCTGCTGCAGTTGGTCGCCGCCAAGCAGCTCCACCCCGACAAGGAATATCTCGGGGGAATCCAAATGGGTCTGGATATGCTGGCGCGGTCCGGGACGACCACGGTGGTGAACATCGAGTCGTTCCCGAGGTTTATCGACCAGATTCCACCGCCGCGACTGCGGGTGTGGTGGTGCCTGGAAATGATCGATTTCAATCGTCCCGAGGGCGCCCGCGAAGTGGCGGCGCAGGCGTTGGAATTCATCGCGGCCCATTCCAACCCGCGCGGTGGGTTTGGGTTCTCCCCGCATGCACCTTACACAGCGACCGCGGAGCTGTACCGGATCTGCGCCCAATACTCGCACGGGCGTAACATTCCGTTGACAACGCATCTGGCCGAGTCGGAGGAGGAAGACGACATGATTCGTCGCGGCACGGGGCATATGTATGACTATTTTTTTCGCGCGGGCCGCGACATGTCCGACTGCAAACGCGTCAGCCCGACCCAATTGCTGGCCGAGTGCGGCGTGCTTGGGCCCAACTGCCTCGCGGCGCACGCGAATTACCTCACACCGCTGGACGTCTCACTGATGAAGCAGACCGGCACACACGTGGTGCACTGCCCAAAGTCGCATCGGTTCTTTGGTCGTGGCGCGCCGCTGCTGGACACATGGAAAGAGAACCGGATCAATTGTTGCCTGGGCACCGACAGCATGGCCAGCAACGATACATTGAACATGCTGAGCGAAATGCAGGTGCTCGGCCATGTATTTCCACGCATGTCCGCCCAGGAATTGTTGACCCTGGCCACGGTCAACGGCGCCAAGGCGTTGAATCTCCGCGAAAAGCTGGGACGCATCGGCGTCGGCGCCTGGGCCGACCTGATCGCCGCGCCGATGGATGGCAGCAGCGGAGACCCGTATGAAGCCATCGTTTACGCCGACAAGCAGGTGAGCTTCTCGATGGTGGGAGGCGAGGTGGTCTTCGATGAGACGCAATAACTCGGTCGCGACCTGCCTCGGTGTCCTGGCGCTCACCAGTTGGTTGTTCGTCACGCAGGGCGCGATCGCGGCAATGGAGACCAACACGGTCCAGCTTACCAACGAGCAGACCGTGATTCTTCTGGAGCGGACGGGCCGGTATGACGAAGCCGAGGCGCGCTGCATGCAGATGTTGCAGCAAAATCCGAGCGACCCGGATGCCAGGCGCTTGCTCGCGGAGATCGAAGATGCGAAACACAAACCCCATGCCTCGCCGACGCTGAGGGAGGCACTGGATGAAATTATCATCC